>Ga0307479_10005156_pt1 | contig 11989 bp, 6 predicted proteins | sample atmos_gasesECM4C_FD_203743 | JGI IMG/M metagenome (GOLD analysis project Ga0307479, IMG submission 203743) | Hardwood forest soil microbial communities from Morgan-Monroe State Forest, Indiana, United States - atmos_gasesECM4C_515 | ecosystem: Environmental > Terrestrial > Soil > Temperate... | reverse complement strand
ATCCGGGCGCTGCGTGACGGCGCCGCCAATGGTTATGCCACCGGCGCTGGTGCCTTCGCCGGCAAGCTTGGGGGTCGAGGTGTATTTTTTGTCGATCAGATATTGCGCGCAGGCGATGAAGTCGTCGATGGTGTGCTGCTTGGTGAGCAGGCGTCCGGCATTGTGCCAGTCTTCTCCGTATTCGCCGCCGCCGCGGACGTGCGCCGCGGCGTACACGCCACCGCGCTCGAGAAATGCGAGCCACGTTGGCCGGAACACCGGGTCGATGGTAATGCCGTACGCGCCATAGCCTTCGAGCCAGGTGGGATTGGAGCCGTCCATGGCGATGCCGCGCTTATGCACGATGGAGAGCGGGACCATGGTTCCATCGGCGCTTTTGGCCTTCACTTCTTCGGAAACGATTTGCGAAAAATCCACGGGCGAGGGAGGAACGAGATGCGTGTCTTCGGCCTTCTGCGATTTTGCGTCGAGGGAATACCAAACCGGCGATTTGGTCCAACTCACCAACTCCAGCCATGCGCCCGGCTCGGTCGGATTTGTGTACAGCGATTGAATGGCTCCGTCAAAGGGCAACTTCACCGATTCCGCTGTTGCGGAACCGTACGGTAATCTCCGAAGTTTGCCGATCCCGCCATCGAGATCCTGGATGTACAGCCCATCCTCCGCCGCGGCAATGTTGACCACTACCGCTTCGCTGGGAGGAACAACCAGGGTGGCTTTTGCAAGATCAGGATTGGCGAGGCTGGTGCGCAGCACTTTGTAACGCGATGCGTCTTTGTGCGAAAGCAGAAAGAGGTCATCGCCGTGAAAGTCAAGGTTGGTTATGTCCGCGGAGTCGTCGACAACTTTTTTCCAGGGAGTGCTGGCCGTCGGTGTGTCTTCATAGGGGGCTACGTAGACGTCTTTTTCATTTTTGACCCCGTGGATGACGAGGCCGATCATCCACTTGGGCGCTGCCGGGGAATAAATCATGACGGGGAAATCGTCTTCCGTAACTTTGACGTTGGGCGTGAAGCCGTATCCAAAGACCAGGGGGTCCTTCTCGGGGTCGCTGCCGAGCGTGTGCCGATACTCGCGCAGTTTCTGATATTTAGCCGTCGGCGGATCAGTCGGGCCGAGCTTCTGAGTACGCGAGATGAAGAACGTCTTGCCGTCCGGCAGCCAAACTGGGCTGCCGAATTGTGCGCGATCAATCACGTCGCTCAAGACTTTACCGGTGGCGGACTCGAGCACGTGGAGAACGCTGTCTTCCGAGCCACCTTGAGAAATGCCGTAGGCAAGGTACTTGCCGTCCAAGGATGGCTGAAAGTAGTCGATCGAGAAGTGCTTGCCATCCGCGGTGGTGAGCTTTTCGGGATCTACAAGAAGACGCTCGGCCGCATTCACCGTGTCGCGAACATAGAGTTTGCGGTTGTCAGAGCCGGGCTCCGCTTTCAGGTAAAAGTAGCGGCCGCCCCAAACTTGCAGAGCGGAAACAGTAGCACCAGCGTTGTCCAGGGATGTGATACGGTCCAACAATCTCTGGCGCCCGGGAATTTTGGCCAGCGCCTCCCTGGTAACTTCATTTTGCGCCTTGAGCCAAGCAGCCACTTCCGGATCCGAAGTGTTTTCCAGCCAGCGGTAAGGATCGGTGACCTTGGTGCCGAAATAGTCTTCCGTGACTTCGCGCACGGGAGTTTTTGGCAGCTTGCTTTGCGAGAGCGCCAGTCCGGGAATGAGCAAAGCTACTAGAGCGCAAGCAAGAGTCAGACGACGCATGACGGTTCCTCCGTTTTTCTTTTGTGTCTTCCTGCGAAATCGAACAGGTTCAAGAGTTCAAAGTTCAAAAGTCTAAGAAGAAAGAATACCAGACCATCGCATGTTCCTCACAAGCACGCCGTCGCGAGACGACTCATCACGTTTGCAGCACGCCGGTCTTGAATTCGCGGATCTCAGGGTTGAGCGAAGCTGCTTCGAGGGCCCAGACGAGTGCCTCGCGCGTGTGCGCGGGATCGATAATGGCGTCCACCCACAGGCGTGCGGCGGCGTAGCGCGGGTCGGTCTGATGCTCGTAGGTGGAGCGCACGGATTCGTACAAGTCCTTTTTTTGCTTTTCGTCGACCTTCTTGCCCTCGCGCTCGAGCTGCTTCAGCTTGATCTCCACCAGCGTACCGGCAGCCGAATCACCGCTCATGACCGCAAACCGCGCCGTGGGCCAGGCAAACATAAACCGCGGGTCATAGGCTTTGCCGCACATGGCGTAATTTCCTGCGCCAAAGCTTCCGCCGCAAATCACGGTGATTTTTGGCACCACGCTGTTGGCCACGGCATTCACCATTTTCGCGCCAGCGCGGATGATGCCGCTCCATTCGGCGTCTTTGCCGACCATGAAGCCGTTGACGTCGTGCAAAAATACCAATGGGATGCGGTTCTGGTTGCAGTCGAGAATGAAGCGCGCCGCCTTTTCCGCGGATTCCGTGTAAATCACGCCGCCAAATTCCATGCGCTTCTGATCCGAGCCGCGCGCCAAGGTCTGCACATGCTTTTTCTGATTGGCGACGATGCCGGCCGCCCAGCCTCCGACCCGTGCGTAACCGCAAAGCAGCGTCTCGCCGTATTCGGCGCGGTATTCCTCGAATTCGCCGGCGTCCACGATGCGCGCCAGGATTTCACGCATTTCGTATTGCTTGGCGGGATCACTCGAAAAGATGCCGTAGATTTCGTCGGCGGGATAAAGGGGATCGCGCGGTTTTAGGTGGCTGAACGGGGAAGGGCTTGGTGCCCCAATTTTGTCCACGAGCGCGCGAATGCGCTTGAGACAGGCGTCCTCATCCGGCTCGCGAAAATCCACGGTGCCGCTGATTTGCGCGTGCATCTGAGCGCCACCCAGCTCTTCGGCGGAGGATTTTTGCCCGATGGCGGCTTGCACCAGCGCGGGCCCGGCTAGAAACAAGCCCGAACCTTCGGTCATCAAGATGTGGTCGCACATCACCGGAAGATACGCGCCGCCGGCCACGCACATGCCCATGATGGCCGTGATTTGCGGAATGCCCAGGGCGCTCATCACCGCATTGTTGCGGAAGACGCGGCCAAAGTCGTCGGTATCGGGGAACACATCTTCCTGGAGCGGCAAAAATACACCCGCGGAATCAACCAGATAAATCGTGGGAATGTGATTTTCGATGGCGATGTTTTGGGCGCGAATCACCTTCTTTGCAGTCATGGGGAAAAACGCCCCCGCCTTTACCGTGGCGTCATTGCAGATGAGCATGAACGTGCGGCCACAAACTTTGGCGAGTCCGGTGATCGTGCCGGCCGAGGGCGCGCCGCCCCACTCTTCATACATTTCAAAAGCCGCGTAAATTCCCAGCTCGAAAAACTGGGAGCCGGGATCGATTAATTTGGCAATGCGCTCGCGCGCCGTCAGGCGACCTTTCTTGTGCTGCGACTCAATCGCTTTGGAGCCGCCGCCCTGGCGAATCTGCTCCTCTTGGTTCTTGATTTCCGTGAGAAGGTCGATGATACGGCGCGTGCTCTTTTCAAATTCGGGGGACTTGCGATTTGCGGCAGTTTTCAGGACGGAAGCGGACACATGCTCTCCCCAGTAGAAGGTGCGGCAACGTGGACAGTATAAGGTTTCTCCGGCCGTTCGGCGAGGGGCAGAGTCCCTCGTGCTGCGGCTGCGAGTTTTAACCGTCAAGCGAGCATGAGAGGCGAAAGCGGTTGCGCTCCGTCTGAAGCAAGGTAAGCTAGGAGTGGGTTCCTCAGGAAGCCCGCGAGCTTGGTCCGGAGTCAAAACTCAATCGGCGCCCATTTGTGAAAGGAAGAGTAATGAAACGAAGCTACAGGATTGTTCTGACCGCGGGGATGGCGACGGTCTCTGCGGTCATCGCTTCCGGGCAAAATCCGGCAGCGCCGCAGGCCCCTGCACGAATGGCGAAGTCAGCTCACACTGACACCCAGGCCACAAAACCTGCGCCCAAGCTTGCGCCGCTCGAAGTGCCGCAACTGAAATTCGAGAAGTACAAACTGCAAAACGGCCTTGACGTCATTCTCTCCGAGGATCACCGCCTGCCGATGGTGGCCGTGAACCTGTGGTACCACGTAGGCCCGGCGAACGAACTGCCCGGCCGCACCGGCTTCGCGCATCTGTTCGAGCACATGATGTTTGAAGGCTCGCGACACGTGCCGGGTAGCTCGCATTTTCATTTGCTCGAAGCCGCCGGCGCCAGCGACATAAACGGCACCACGGACTTCGACCGCACCAATTACTTCGAGACGCTGCCCTCGAATCAGCTCGAGCTGGCTCTGTGGCTCGAATCCGACCGTATGGGCTACCTGCCGGACAAACTGGATCAAGCCAATCTTGGCAACCAGCAGGACGTGGTGCGCAACGAACGCCGCCAAAGCGTGGAGAATGCGCCCTACGGCATTGTGCAAGAAACCATCTTCCATCAACTCTATCCGAAGGGGCATCCGTACTACGCGGACGTGATGGGATCCCACGAAGATATTCAATCGGCGAAACTCGAAGACGTGCGGAATTTCTTCAAGCTGTATTACGCGCCCAACAATGCGAGCCTGGCGATCGTCGGGGATTTTCAGCCGGAGCATGCCAAGGAGCTGGTGGAGAAATATTTCGGACCGCTGAAACGGGGCGAAGAGGTGCCGAGAATTACCGTGAAAACTCCCCCGATTACTTCCGAACGGCGCACGGTGATTCAGGACAACGTGCAATTGCCGCGTGTCTACATGGCCTGGCTTACGTCGCCGATTTACAAGCCGGGCGATGCGGAAGCGGATCTTGTCGCGGCCATTTTGGGCGGAGGAAAATCCAGCCGGCTTTACAAGAAGCTGGTGTACGAAAAACAAATTGCGCTGAACGTGGCCGCGAATCAGCAATCGCTGATGCTGGGGTCTGAATTTCAAGTGCAAGCGACGGCGCGGCCCGGCGTGAAGCCGGAGGACCTGGAGAAGGCCATCGACACCGAGCTGGAAGCCTTCCGCAGCAGCGGGCCGACCGTCGCGGAGCTGACCCGCGCGCGCAACGTGCTGGAAACGCGCATCATCGCTGGCCTCGAGACCCTTGGTGGTTTCGGCGGCGTGGCCGACCGCTTGAACACCTACAACCATTATCTCGGCACCCCGGATTTTCTGGCCGCGGACGTGGCACGGTACGAAAACGCCTCTGTGGAATCGCTTCAGGCCTTTGCGCAGGCCCAGCTTGGGGACAACCAGCGTGTGGTGGTCTACGGCGTGCCGGGCAAGCAGGACCTTGGTGCGGAGGTGACGACGCCGAAAGCCCCGGAGAAAGATCCAGCGAAGAACGGTGGCGAGCCGGTGAATGCGGACGCGGAATGGCGCAAAGAGCCGCCGAAGCCGGGTCCGGCCAGCCCACTGCACCTACCGGTTCCCCAAGAGTTCAAACTCGCCAATGGCTTGCGTGTGCTGTACAGCGAGCGTCCCGGCTTGCCGTTAGTGGCAGCAGATCTTGTGCTGCGTTCCGGAAGCGGCGCGAATCCCGCGGACAAGCCGGGGATGGCGAGCTTCACCGCGCGCATGCTGCAGCAGGGAACAGAAACGCGGAACGCATTGCAGATTGCAGACCGCGCAGCGGACCTGGGCGCCACGTTGGCTTCGGGCGCTTCGACAGACAGTTCCATCGTCGGCACGCGGGTGCTGACCCGGAACTTCGCCGACGCTCTGGAGTTGATTAGCGAGGTAGCTTTGCACCCGAACTTCCCGAAGGAAGAGATCGAGCGCGTTCGGAAAGAGCGGGAGGCAGCGCTGGTGCAAGAAAAGGATAATCCCACATCTGTGGCGCTCCGCGTGGTCCGGGCGGCCCTCTACGGATTAAATCATGCTTACGGTTATCCCGATATTGGGACGGCGGAATCGCTCAAGTCGATTGCGCGCGAGGACTTGGCGCGCTTCTGGGAGCAGAACTACCTCCCCAACGACGCCGCATTGATCGTGACAGGAAATGTCAAGTTGAGTGAACTGAAGCCATTGCTCGAAAAACAATTCGGTGCCTGGAAGGCGGGAAATCCGCCAGCCGAGAATGTGGGAGCGCCGCAGAGCACGGACGCGCGAGTGATTCTGGTGGACCGGCCCGGCGCGCCGCAGACCACGCTCATGTGCTCCGAACTCGGGGTGGCTCGCTCGACTCCGGACTACGCAGCGCTGGAAGTGATGAACACCGACCTCGGCGGCTTGTTCTCCAGCCGAATCAATATGAACCTGCGCGAAGCGCACGGCTACACCTATGGCGCGGAATCGTTTTTCAGCTATCATCGCGCACCGGGGCTGTTTGCCGCGTTTTCCGATGTGCGAACCGACGTGACCGCACCGGCAGCGACGGAGATTTTCAACGAGCTGAAACGGATGCGGGAGACGCAATTGACGCCCGAGGAGATGAAGCTCTCCAAGGACTCCATCACGCGGTCTATGCCGGCTCAATTTGAACGCGGCACGGACGCCGCCGAGACGTTTGCCGAACTGTTTATTTACGATTTGCCGCTGGATTATTTTTCCAAGCTGCCGGACAGTATCGACGCGGTGACCCCCGAACGGGCCCAAGCGGCGGCACAGAAGTACATTCATCCGGAGAAGATTGTGGTGCTGGCCGTGGGCGACCGCGCAGAAATTGAAGACGAAATGAAAAAACTGAACCTCGGAAAGATCGAAATCCGAGATACTGAAGGGAAGATTTTGCATTAACGCGGGATTGGCGCGCACTCGAAAAACCTTTGACCGTCAACCTCTCTGCCACTAACATGTAAATATGGCAAGCGCGTTCGAGCGCGCCTGCGCAAATATAGCCAAGGAGGCGCCTGTGCAAATGCGTGTCAAAGTTTGCGCGGGCGGGTGTGCCTCCGTGGCTCTCCGAAGTTGAAGAATCCTCGCCCTCCCGCGTTCCCAAGTCACCCTTTCGGTGTTTCGTTTAGGCGCTAACTGCGGCCGTGTGTGGTGTTGCGGCCGGGGAGGATTTTCCCGTGAGCTTATCGCGATGGGGTTGGAATGAGTATTTTGAAGCGATTTGGAAGAGCGCAGAGCGCGGAAATGCAGTTCCGGGGCGCGCGATTTCGCAGCAAAGAAAATTTTGGACATTGGCCGGTGAGTTTGGAGAGTCCCTCGCCGAAGCCGCCGGGAAGTTGCGGCTCGCCGCAGAAGAAGAAGGAGCGGACTGGCCGGCGGTCGGAGACTGGGTCGCGGCCGAGGTCCAGGAACGTGGTGGAGGAGCATTGATTCACGAGGTGCTGCCGCGACGCAGCAAGTTCGCACGAAAGACGGCAGGGAAGCTTCTACAGGAGCAAGTCCTTGCGGCGAACGTGGACACGGCCTTCCTCGTTTCGGCGCTCGACGGCGATTTCAATCCGCGGCGGATCGAGCGCTACCTGTCGCAATGCTGGGAATCCGGCGCGAGGCCCGTCGTGGTGTTGAACAAAGCCGACGTTTCCGCAAACGCCCAGGAGAAAGCGGCAGAAGCGGAGCGCATCGCAGCGGGAACGATTGTGCACGTGGTCAGCGCGAAGACGGGGCAGGGCTTCGACCAATTGGAAAAATACTTGGGCCCGGGGCAAACAATCGTGCTACTGGGTTCTTCCGGCGTCGGGAAGTCGACGATGCTGAACCGGTGGATGGGCCGCGCGATCCAGGAAGTTCAGGAAGTGCGCGAGTCTGACAGTCGTGGAAGACACACGACCACGGCGCGGGAATTGTTTGAACTATCCGGCGGCGCGCTGCTCATCGATACTCCGGGATTGCGCGAGCTACAGCTTTGGGATGCGTCCGAGGGAATCGCGCGGACGTTCGTGGAGATTGAGGAATTGGGCGCGACGTGCAGGTTCGCGAACTGCAGGCATGAGGGCGAGCTCGGGTGTGCGATTGTACGAGCGGTGGAAGAAGGAATGCTGGAATCAGAGCGGCTGGAGAGCCACAGAAAATTATTGAAAGAGCAAGAATTCTTGCACCGGAAGTTAGATCCCGAAGCGGCACTGGCCTGGAAGAACCGCGTGAAGACCCTGCATAAAGAGGTAAGAAAGACTTACAAAAGCGGAAAACACAAATAACAGGAAAAGTAGCCGACCGGCTTCAGAGAAAATCAGTGTGCGATGCGCTGGTGAATGAAATTAACGATGTCCTGGGTGGAGGTGCCGGGGAGAAAAATCCCGGCGATACCGGCTTGCTTGAGAGCAGGAATGTCGGCTTCGGGGATAATGCCGCCGACGAGGACGGTCACGTCGGTCATGCCTTTCTCTCGTAGCAGGTTCATGAGCTGTGGACAGATGGTGTTGTGCGCACCGGAAAGAATGGACAGGCCAATGACGTCGACGTCCTCTTGCACCGCGGCAGAGGCAATCATTTCCGGGGTTTGGCGCAGGCCGGTGTAGATAACTTCCATCCCGGCATCGCGCAAGGCTCGCGCAATCACTTTGGCGCCGCGGTCGTGGCCGTCCAGCCCCGGCTTGGCAATCAACACTCGTATTTTCTTTTCCGGCATGAACTAGGTGATGGCGACTTCTTCGTAGGTGCCGAAGACGTCACGCAGAGCGTCGCAAATCTCGCCGAGCGTGGCGTAGGATTTCACGGCGTCGAAAAGAAACGGCATGAGGTTTTCTTTGCCCTCGGCGGCGGTACGGAGAGCGTTGAGGCGACGGCCGACTTCGGCCTGCGAGCGCTCGGCGCGCAACTTGCGCAGCCGGTCGGCTTGGCGGCGGGCTACGCTTTCGTCAATCTGCAAAATGTCGAGCGGCTTTTCCGCGGAAACGAAATCGTTCACGCCGACAATGATCTTCTCTTTCTTGTCCACGGACATCTGGTAGCGGTAAGAAGCCTCCGCGATTTCGCGCTGCGGATACGCGCGTTCTATGGCCGCAACCATACCGCCCATGGCGTCGATCCTGTCGATGTAGTCCCACGCGCCGCGCTCGATTTCATTGGTCAGCGTCTCCACGAAGTACGAGCCGCCCAACGGGTCGACGGTGTTTGTCACGCCGGTTTCATGTGCGATGATTTGCTGCGTGCGCAGAGCGATGGTGGCGGCAAATTCCGTGGGCAGCGCCCAAGCTTCGTCGAGCGAGTTGGTGTGCAGCGACTGCGTGCCGCCCAGCACCGCGGCGAGCGCCTGAAGCGCGGTACGCACCACGTTGTTGTAGGGCTGCTGCGCCGTAAGCGAACACCCCGCCGTTTGCGAATGGAAGCGCAGCGCCCAGGCGCGCGGGTTCTTGGATTTGTAGCGCTCGACCATGGCTTTGTGCCAAATGCGCCGCGCCGCGCGATACTTGGCAATTTCCTCGAAGAAATCGTTGTGCGCATTGAAGAAAAACGAAAGCTGTGGCACAAATTGGTCGACATCCAGGCCGCGGCGCATTCCCCATTCCACGTACTCGAGTCCGTCGCGGAGGGTAAACGCCAGTTCCTGAATCGCCGTGGAGCCGGCTTCGCGGATGTGATAGCCGCTTATCGAAATCGTATTGAACTTCGGCGTGTTCTTGGCACCAAACTCGAAAGTATCGATGACCAAGCGCATGGAAGGCTCGGGCGGGTAGATGTATTCCTTCTGCGCGATGTATTCCTTCAGGATGTCGTTCTGAAGAGTTCCGGAGATTTTCTTCCAGTCCGCGCTTTGCTTTTCCGCTACGGCCAGGTACATGGCCCAGATAACCGCTGCCGGGGAATTGATGGTCATCGAGGTTGTGACATTGGCGAGCGGAATCTTGTCGAAGAGCACTTCCATATCGGCAAGAGAGCTGATGGCCACGCCGCATTTTCCAACTTCGCCTTCGGACAGCGCGTGATCCGAGTCGTAGCCCATCAGCGTGGGCAAATCAAAAGCCGTGGAAAGACCGGTCTGCCCTTGCGCGAGAAGATATCGAAACCGTGCGTTGGTATCCTCGGCCGTGCCGAACCCGGCAAACTGGCGCATGGTCCACAGCCGGCCACGGTACATTGTGGAATGGATTCCACGCGTATAAGGAGGTTCCGCAGGGAAACCCAAATCACGTTCCGCATCCCAATCTGGAAGGTCGGCTTTGGTGTACAGGCGGCGAATCGGATGGCCGGAAATGGTCGTGAAATCGCAGGGCCGCTCGGGGCTTTTTTCAAGCGTAGGTTGCAGCGTGTTTTTTTCCCACGCGAGCTCTTTGGGGGAAGGCTGGCGAGCGGAAGCGTCCGCCGGAGTCAGAGTTTGCGTGGATCCTTTGCTCTTTTCGCTCATCTCATAGCTCCCAAGGTTGGGGCTCCATGGAGCAGCCAGAAAACCTACAACTTCCAATGCTATGCGAAAGCGCAGGGCCGAGCAAGGCCTTGGAAAATAGGGAAAACGAAAAAGTGGCGGGAAGTCCCCCGTTCAAGGAATATCGATAACGGTACCTAACCCCGCATAGATATAGCGATCGCCAAACGTTTTACGAAGGGCCGCGAACATAGGCTCTCCGGTGCAGTGTCCCGGAGCGACCCTTCCAAGCCTGTACTGATCGTGCAGCACCTTGGCGACGCGCTCAACCTCAGGATCCGGTGATTGGATTTGGTGCAGGCCCCCGAACAGGATGCGGATGTGAGGATCGATGGTAGTTGCCTCCTGCAGTATGTGCTCCACGCCGGGATGCGAGCACCCAACCAACAGCATCAGGCCGTCAGGGGTACGAATGGCGAGCGATAACTCACGCAATTCCATAGTGCCGGGTTTGTCGGAGACCAGGGCGATTAAATGGAGATTGGGAGCAATCTCAGTATTCTTGTCGATTAGCTGGAAGTTAGCGCCGGGCCAGGCCGCGCCCATGTGTATCGTTTCGGGCGGAGCGCCGCCGTAATAACGCTGTTCCGGCGGCACAGACGCGTCCTTACGGTACCATGTGCTGCTCGGCTGCTCATCGCCGTACGCTCCGCATCTTTCCTTTGGTGCATAGATTTTCACGGTAGGGTTCACCTTGAGCAAGTAGGCCAACCCACCCATATGGTCACCGTGACGATGCGACATAACGACGAAATCGAGGTTTTGCAAGTCGACTCCCAGCGCCTTCACATTGTGTTCGAAGATGGCGGCATTGTTGCCGGTATCGAACAGAATCCGCTTGCCCCCATACTCTACTAGTGCTGCGAACCCAAAATCCATTGTCAGCGCGGAAGACTTGCCAAATGCGTCGTAAAGAATGGTGACGCGGGTCGGTGATTGTGCGCGCATCCCGCTCGAGAACAGAAACGCAAAGAGCAGAAGACCAACTGATAAGCGATATCTCATCGGTTTTCCTTCCTAGCGCAATGAGGCAGCGTGTGGTTATTGCAGACTGGCCCCACAGTGACGGATTCGTCCAGTTCATCAGGGCGAATCCTCCGGCCTTAAGTCTACATCGTGAGGCCGATGAACTTGCGTCGTTACGATGCCGTTTTGGGTTACTTCTGCCCAGCGTCGGAAAAGAGCTTGTCGACGCCAACGACTTGGCCATGGATCGTCCCCGGAATGAGCGTTTCGCGCTCGATTTCGCCGGTGCTTGCGTCAGCGATGGTGACGTGGTTGACCTCCAAGGTGCGGCCGACGGCGCGCTCGTAGCTGGCCTTGGCCTCTTGCAGGTTGGCCAGCGCGCGAAGTTCATTGCCTTGCGCAGTGATCAGATCGCGCTGGGTCAGAATGACGTTGTAAACGGTGGAAGCCCCGAGCTGATACTTTTTCTGCTCGGCGTCGAAAGTTTCTTGCTGAAGTTGTCGAGCTTTGCTGGCGGCTGCGACCTGGGCGCGGTCCTGGGTGAGCGCGATGTATTGGTTCCGGACGTCGAGCAAAGCGGCGTTGCGTAATTGCTGCATCTGCGTTTCCAATTGACGTTGCACAAGAAGGGAACGGGCATGCACGGCCTGGGCCGAGCGGTTCCGCACCGGCAGCGTCAATGTAAGCTGTCCCACATATTCCGGAAAGCGGTTGTGGAAGATCTGGTTTTGTGCCGTGGTGAAGCCCGCACGGTTCTCGCCAATAGAGGTAGGCGTGATGGAGGGCTCGAAGATTTCTCCACCGTTC
>Ga0307479_10005155_pt1 | contig 11989 bp, 10 predicted proteins | sample atmos_gasesECM4C_FD_203743 | JGI IMG/M metagenome (GOLD analysis project Ga0307479, IMG submission 203743) | Hardwood forest soil microbial communities from Morgan-Monroe State Forest, Indiana, United States - atmos_gasesECM4C_515 | ecosystem: Environmental > Terrestrial > Soil > Temperate... | reverse complement strand
CGATCAAACGCAAACGAGCGCTGGAACGCGTCGAACTGTTTGTCCGGCTCGTGCTCGAAGCGGCCGCCCCACAGGCGATCGTCTTTGCGTTGAGGTTGTGCAGTCATCAGCGTGTTGGAGCTATCAGCGATCGGTTTTCGGTCTTCAGTTTGCTCGTGCTTGCCGGGCTGAAGCCCGGCCTCTACAGATCGGTCGTTCCGCTTCGGGATGGCAATGTCGATGACTTAATGAGTTCACGAGTTGCCTTCGGCTTTGGCTTTGGGGCGGACGGTGACCGGCAAAGCGAAAAGATTGATGAAACCTTCGGCGTCTTTGGGGTTGTAGCGGCCCATGGTGAAGCTGGCGAGGTCCGTGCGATAGAGGGAGAAAGGAGAGACGCGTTTGGTGACGGTGAGCGTGCCCTTCCATAGTTTCAGGCCGACGACGCCCGTGACACGCTGCTGCGAAACGCTGAAAAATCCGTCGAGCGCGGCGCGCAGCGGCGAAAACCATAAACCGTAGTAAACGAGCTCGGCATAGCGCAGCGAAAGCGCTTGCTGAAAATGCGCGGTCTCGCGATCGACAGTGAGTGCTTCGAGCTCACGATGCGCAGTGACCAGCAATGTGCCGCCGGGAGTTTCGTAGGCGCCGCGCGACTTCATACCGACTAGGCGATTTTCGACGATGTCGGTGCGGCCGATGCCGTGTTTTGCGGCCACTTCGTTCAGCGTGTTTAGCAATTCGACAGCGCCCGCTTTCGTGCCGTTCACGGAGACCGGAAAGCCGGCTTCAAAGCCGATCTCGACTTCCGCGGCTTTGTCCGGGGCTTTTTCCGGCGAGACGACCCATTGCCACATGGCTTCATTGGGAGAGTTGGCGGGATCCTCTAGTTCGCCACCTTCGTGGCTGAGGTGCCAGATGTTGCGGTCGCGGCTGTAGATATTTTTTTTGCTTTGCTCTACCGGGATATTGTGTTTTTGCGCGTAGGTGATGGCGTCTTCGCGGGAATCAATGTCCCACTCGCGCCAGGGCGCGATGATCTGCAGATTTGGGGCGATGGCTTTGTAAGCGAGTTCGAAACGTACCTGATCGTTGCCTTTGCCAGTGCAGCCGTGGGAAAGACCATCAGCACCGAGTTTGAGCGCGATTTCCGCTTGCCGCTTGCCGAGGATGGGGCGAGCCATTGAGGTGCCGAGCAGATAGGTGTGCTCGTAGACGGCGCCAGCGCGCGACGTGGGCCAGATGTAGTCGCGCACGAACTCTTCGCGCAGGTCTTCGACGAAGGCGGTGGAGGCGCCGGTGGCGAGGGCCTTTTTTCGCGCGGCTTCGAGATCTTCCTGCTGGCCGACGTCGCCGATCATGGCGATGACTTCGCACTGATAGTTTTCTTTCAGCCAGGGAATGATGATGGAGGTGTCGAGGCCGCCGGAATAGGCGAGGACCACTTTTTTTGGTTTCGGCTTATTCAATGCTGTATTCACAGACTCTCTCCCGTTAAAGTGGTCATGATTGTTTCAGTCGTAAAAGCGGCGGCAAGACCGCCGCACTCCAAAATTAGAACAGGGTGTGCAGGATGGCCTTCTGCACGTACATGCGATTCTCGGATTGGTCGAGAACGAGCGAGTGCGGACCATCGAGGATTTCCGGGGTGACTTCCAGGCCGCGGTGCGCCGGAAGGCAGTGCATGAATACGGCGTCGGGTGCGGCAAGTGACATCAATTGCGCGTTTACCTGGTAGGGCTGGAACACCGCGTTGCGCACTTCGCCCTCCTCCTCGAAACCCATGCTGGTCCAGGAATCGGTGTACACGCCTTGGGCGCCTGCGGCGGCTTCGCGCGGGTCAGTCATCAGGTCGATCTTGGCTTTCGTTTCGCGGGCGACGCGCTTGCCGTCCGCCACAACTTCTGGAACGGGGGCGTAGTCGGGCGGAGTGGCGATTCGCAGGTGCACGCCGAGACGCGCGGCGAGATAGATGAGTGAATTGCATACGTTGTTGCCGTCGCCGACATAGGCGAGTTTGAAGCCGCGCAGCGCTCCGAATTTTTCCTCGAGGGTGAAGAAATCGGCAAGGGCCTGGCAGGGATGGAATTTGTCGGAAAGCGCGTTGATCACGGGAATGTCGGCATTCGCGGCCATCTCTTCAAGAACGCGCTGATGATACACACGGGCGACAATGCCTTGCACCCAGCGATCGAGATTGCGCGCGACATCGGCGATGGACTCGCGGGCGCCGAGAGAGGCGGAAGCCTGCGTATGGTCGAGGAAAATCACGGAGCCGCCCATGCTTTGGATGCCGACCTCGAAGGTGACGCGGGTGCGGAGCGAAGGCTTCTCAAAAATAAGGGCGATGAATTTGCCATGCAGCGTCGAGGCATAGCGGACTGGGCGAGCCTTTATGTCGGCGGAGAGATGGAGAAGTTCGCGGGTGTGCGTGGGGCTCCATTCGCCTCCGGTGAGGAGATCGTTCGATAAGGAAATAGGCGCCACGAGACTGGTAGTGGTCATGTTTTACCTCGATGCGGATTGCGCGAGGCGCCGCGGACTTTCGGTGCCTTGCGGTGGAGCAGCAGAAACGGATTCGGGAGTTTTTGCGAGAACGAGCTCGAACAAACGGAGAAAATCGCGGACCTGTGCGCGGGTGATGATGAAAGCCGGCAGTAGGCGCAACGTAAAGTCGTGGGTGCAATTAATGAGCAGGCCTTGACACAAAGCTTCGGCGACGAAGGGATTGCCGTCAACCGAGAGTTCGACGCCGAGGATCAAGCCCTCGCCGCGAATTCCGCGGACGAAATGGAACTTGACAGCGAGCTTGGCCAGGCCATCGCGAAGCTCAGCGCCACGGGCGCGTACGTTTTCGAGGAGTTTTTCACTTTCGATGATGCTCAGGAATTCAAGGGCGGTAGCGCAGACCAGCGGGCCGCCGCCGAAGGTGGTGCCATGCAGTCCGGGAGAGACGTGCGAGGCGACGGCTTCCGTGGTCAAAATTGCTCCTAGAGGGAGACCGGCGGCGAGCGGCTTGGCGACGAGCACGACATCGGGCTTGGAGGAGAATTTCTGGTAAGCGAAATAACGCCCGGTGCGGCCGAGGCCGCATTGAATTTCGTCAGCGATGAGCAGAGCGCCGTGCCGCGTGGCGAGGGAGCGGGCGCGATTCCAGAAGGCTTCGGTAACGGCATGGATGCCGCCTTCACCCTGGATGGTTTCGAGGATGACGGCGCAAACGGTATCGTCGAATTTGGATTCGAGATCGGCGATGTCGTTGAAATGGACGAATTCGACGCCGGGCACGAGCGGTGCGAACGGCAGACGGTATTTTTCGGTGGAGGTTACGCTGACGGCGCCAAACGTGCGGCCGTGAAAGGAGTTCTGCATGGCCAGAATGCGATGCTTGGCCGCCGGCTTGTCAGGCGCGTCGGAGGGAGTGCGGGCACAGAGGCGCGCGAGCTTTAGGGCACCGTCGGCGGCTTCGGCGCCGCTGTTGGAGAAGAAGACGCGGTCCATGCCGGAGATTTCGGCGAGCTTGCGAGCGAGCGGCCCCTGGTAAGCATTGTGGTACAGGTTGGAGAGGTGGATGGCGCGCGCGGCTTCGCGGTGAATGACTTTGACAATGCGCGGGTGGGCGTGGCCGAGGGCGTTGACGGCGATGCCGCCGAGAAAATCGAGATATTTCTTGCCGGCGGAGTCGAAGACGTAGGCGCCACGGCCATGCGTGAGGACAAAGGGCTGGCGTTTGTAGGTGGGCAGGAGAAACTGTTCCGCGTCGGTCAGGCGCGTATCGAGCTTGGGCGCGGGAATGCGCGGGTGCTTTGGCTTCTGCACCACTCGGGAGACTGCTTTCCTTTGGTTTAGCGCGCGCATTATGCCGCCGAGAGCGCCGCTTGCGAGGCCTGCAGGGGTTCGCGCAAAACGCGAGTGCCAGGAATCCCGTCTGCCGGATCGTTGGAGCGCCCATCGGCTGCTTGCGAAACGCGCAGCAGGGAATCCGATGAGGCACCGCCCACGATGTGCACTTCGCGGACACCGCCTTCTAGGGCGCGTTTGGCCGCTTCGAGCTTGAGCACCATGCCGCCGGAGACGACGCGGGATTGCACGAGACGCTCAATCTCTTCCCAAGTGATGGCGGAGAGAACTCTGTCGCCGTCGAGAACGCCGGCAACATCGGTGAGATAGATCAAGCGGTCCGCACCGAGGTATTCGGCACAGGCGGCGGCCATGTGATCGGCATTGATGTTGTACAGCTCGTTGTCCGGCCCGAGACCGAGGCAAGGCGCGACGGGAATGAGGCCTTCGCGCCAGAACGACTCGAGCAAGGATTGATTTAGGCCGGTAAGATAGCCGACGAAACCGAGGCTGCCTTCGACTTCATTGTGAACCATGGGTTCGGCGCGGAAGCAGGCGGCATCGGCAGCGGAAATGCCGATAGCCGGCGCGCCTTCGGCGGAGATGGCGGAGGCGAGGCGTTTGTTCAAAAGGCCGGCAAAAACCATGACGGCGACGTCGCGAGTTTCACGGTCGGTGACACGCAGGCCTGCGACGAAATTGCTTTCGATGCCCATGCGCTTGAGCGTGGCGGTGAAGAGGCGGCCACCGCCGTGGACGACGAGAATTTCGTGGCCCTGCTGCGCGAGCGCGGCGATTTGCCGGGCGAGGGCGCGTACGATGGCGTCGTCTTCGAGTAAAGCTCCAGCTAGTTTGATCACGGTCTTCATTGGATTGCGGTCTGCTCCTCGATACCTGACATCAGATTGAAATTTTGAACGGCCTGGCCCGCCGCGCCCTTGCCGAGATTATCGAGACAGGAAACGACGATGAGGCGTTTGCCGGAGTTGTCCAGAGAGAAACCGATGTCGCAGAAATTGGTGTGCGCGACATGCTGCAGCTCAGGGAGCGAGCCAGCTGGCCAAATGCGCACCATGGGGCGGCCGGCGTAGAACTTGCGGAAGACGGTTTCGATAGCTTCGGCGGAATACGCCGCGCCGAGAGTGACGTAAATGGTGGAAAGAATTCCGCGGGCCAGTGGCAGCAGATGAGTGGAAAAGACGAGACGATCTTCGGATAAGCCGGTGTGTTCGAGGATTTCCGGTGTGTGGCGATGGGAAAACAGGTTGTAGGCCTTGAAATTTTCGTCGACTTCGACGAAGTGGAGGTCGCGACGGGGATCTTTACCCGCGCCGCTAGCACCGGACTTGCAGTCGCAGACGACGCTGCTGCCATCGGCGATGAGGCCGGCATCATGGAGCGGACGCAGAGCGAGAATAACGCTGGTGGCGTAGCAGCCAGGGTTGGCGACAAGACGAGAGGAGGCGATCTCCGCGGCATACAGCTCGGGAAGACCGTAGACGGCTTCACTGAGCCAGTTTGCGTGCGGGATGGGGAGCTTGTACCAAGACGCAAACGTGTCGGCGGAACGAAAGCGGAAGGCGCCGCTGAGATCGATGACGCGCAGACCGGCTTCGAGGAGCGCGGGAGCAATTTCCGCGGAAACTTCGTGCGGCGTGGCGAGGAAGGCGGTACCTGCGCTGCTGGCGGTAATGTCTTCGACGGAAAGCGAGTGCAGGGGCGCCTCACCGACGCCGCGAAGCTGCGGAAACAACTCGGCGAGGCACTTTTTGCCTTGCGTCTCGCGAACAAAGTAAGTGGAGGATTTCACGGCGGGATGGCGCAGGAGAATGCGCGCCAGCTCAAAACCGGTATAGCCGGTGACACCGACGACGGCGATGTGTTCGGGCTTTCTCATTTTCAAGAGCGGCGGCTTACCAGCGATTCGATCCTTTTCTGGAGGGACTCGCGGGATTTTTTGTCGGGGGTGATGATCAGGACGGTGTCATCGCCCGCGATGGTGCCGGCGGTCTCCGGGAATTTGGCGGCGTCCACGGCGGCGGCGAGGGGCTGCGCGCCGCTGGGCGGCGTTTTCAAAACGAGCAAATTCTCCGCAGGGCGAATGTCCTGAAGGAACTCGGCGAGCGCGCGAGCCAGGGAAGGCAGGCCGTTGGACTCTTCCGGGAGCCCGGCGGCGGCGCGATAGCCTTCCTGAGTCTTGACCAGGCGAAGCTCCTGGAGATCGCGGGAAAGGGTGGCCTGCGTAACACGCAATTTTTGCGCGGCCAGGCGGCGGCGCAGATCCTCCTGATTGGCGATGGAAGCGTCGGAAATGAGGCGGAGGATCTGGCCGTGGCGGAATGTCTTGCTGGTATTCATGGGGCGGTGGAAATATGCACTCACCTGTATATTTATACGGAAAGGATTCGAGGATGTCAATGCCAATTTGGGAATTTGCGGGGAGGGACTGTCCGAACGGGCATGGGCGGAACGAAAGTACAGCTAATGCAGGATTCGCACCATTCGCCAGGTGGGTAGTGGATTCTTGGGACCAGTAATGTTACTTATGAAAATAGCCTTCGCGCCTCATGGGAACACGCTGCCAAACCGCGGGATGCAAGAACGACTCGCCACCGGCGCTTGCCGAGGCGCAACTGTGCGTGCTGCACTTCACGCTATCGTTGGAGAGCGGGTGCGCGGAGATGCGCCGGGAGACGGCGCTGGGCAACACGGGGCACGAGCGGCAGCGGGAGATCATGCGCTTCATCACGGAAAATGGGGAAAAGCTGGCGCGCGTGGCGACCAGCGGGTTGCACCTCACCGATGATTTGAAGGCGCGGATATTGAGCACGTTTCTTACTTTGATGAATCTTCGGGAAAACTTGGACCGGGCTTCGATGCGGTCGTCTTACGGGCGGCATACGGTTCCCCGGTAGGCTGCCGCGCTACACACCCAGACCTGCAAGGACTTTGCGTTAAGATCCTTCGGATCAGGCGGGGTTATGGCTGCGGGGTGAGTATCAGCCGTAAAAGCGGCGGCAAGCCGCCGCACTCCACAAAAATCTAGGCGCCGATGTAGCGGGCGTAGAGGGTGCGGGCTACGGCAGGATCTTTTGTGCCTTTTAGGATGGCGCGACCGTCGGAGAAGACGGTCATTTCGTAGGGCGGGATGCGGAAGCGGAGCAGGAACTCGTTGTGGCGGACGTCGGAGACGGTAGGAGCGAGGCGGCTTTTGAGCATGGCCAGATCGAGGGCACGGCTGCGCTCGTGAATCTGGACGGAATCCCGGCCGCACATGGTGATGTGGGGCTGGGCTTCGCCGTGGAGGTAGGTGAAATCGCGGCGGGCGCAGACACGGCAGTCCGGGTTGCGCGCGATGCGGACGGATTGGAAGTGGCCGGTCCAAACGTCGCAGGAGATGAGGCGGCCGTGCAGCGCTTCGGTGCGGCCGGCCAAGAGCTTCATGGCTTCGACGGCTTGGAGAGAAGCGATCAGGTTGACGATTGGCCCGAGGACGCCGACGGTGTCGCAGGTTTCCTCGAGGCCAGACTGCTGCGTGTCCATCAGGCAGGCGAGGCAAGGCGTCGTTCCGGGGAGGATGGTCATGGTGAGGCCGTAGCTTGCCACGGCGGCGGCGTAAATCCAGGGCTGGCCGTTTTGGACAGCAAAATCGTTGATCAGGAAACGCGTCTCGAAATTGTCGGTGGCATCGAGGATGAGATCGAAGCGGGCGAGCAGGTCGGCGGCGTTGCGCGGACTGAAGTCGGCGACGATGCCTTCGACAGATACACTGGAGTTGATGGAGCGGAGTTTGCGCTCGGCGGCGATGGCTTTGGGGAGCGCGGCTAGGGCGTCGGCTTCGTCAAAGAGGGTTTGGCGCTGAAGGTTCGAGGGCTCGACAAAATCGCGGTCGATAATGCGCAGTTTTCCGACGCCGGCGCGCACCAGGAGATTTGCGGCGGCGGCACCGATCGCGCCGCATCCCACAATGACGGCGCTAGAGGCAAGCAGGCGCTGCTGGCCTTCCTCGCCGATTCCGGCGAAGAGAATCTGGCGCGAGTATTTTTCTTGCAAAGAGGGGTTCACTTTGTAGTGGCCTTTGCTGAGCGGTGCAAGCCGACGAATAGTCGCGGGCCCGCGCTACAGTTAGCGTTCCGCCACTTATGATAGCGCCAAAGTTCGCGGGGCAGGCAACGGCGCTATGCTACGCTTCGTCTGAGCCAGTGGAAGCATGAAAGCGCATTGTGAGCAAGGGTTGCGCCATATTGTCGCGGCCGCACTCCTCATGGGAGTTTCTAAGGGGTACGCGCAGGCGCAGCAAGAAACGCCAGCGGGACAGGTGAACGTCCCCGCCGTGCAAAATGCCGCCAGCGCTGCCGAAACCGTCGTGGCGGTGCGGATTGTGACGGAAGACGGACGCGTGCTTTCGGAAGCTCCCGCGGGATTATCCATTTCGATTGGAAAGCCGCTGGACCGGGAGCAGGTGGCGGAGAGCATCCGGACGCTCTATCGCACCGGCGATTACGCGGACTTGCGGGCGATCGCGACGCGGGTGGACGGCGGCGTGCGTGTCGACTTCGTCGTGCGGGAACAACTATTTTTCAATGAGGTGATCATTCATGGATTGGTGTCACCGCCCACGGAGGCTTCGGCGATTGCGGCGGTGCAACTTCCGCTGGGGGAGCCGTACCGAGTGGATGCGGTGAATGAGGGATTGGAGCGGTTGCGGGAATTGCTGCGGGAAGAAGGATTCTATGCGGCACAGATCTCGGCGCAGACGGTGCCACATCCGGAGAACCACCAGATGGATGTGGTCATCAACCTACAGGCGGGGCCGCGGGCGCGCATCAAGGAGATTGAGCTCAAGAACGGGACGGAGTTCCGTGACGCGGAGATTCTTTCGCGGTCGAAACTGAAAGCGGGGCGGGCACTTACCGCGGCGCACGTGCAACGGGGGACGTCGCGCGTGCGCAACTTCCTGGTGAAAACAGGACACCTGAACGCGCGCGCGGTGGTGCGGCGGGGAACGTACGACGCCAAGAGCAACACGATCCCGTTGGAGCTGGAGGTCACGGAAGGGCCGCTGGTGCGGATTGCGGTGACGGGTGCGAAATTTTCCGGGGGAGAGCTGAAGAAGCTGGTCCCGGTGTACCAGGAGGGAGCCGTCGACGCAGACTTGCTAGAGGAAGGCAAGCGCAACATTCGGGAACGGCTGGAGCGTGACGGATATTTCGACGCGGAGGTGGAATACGCGACGAGCACGAACGAGGTGACACTCAAGAACGGGCGCAAGGGCAGCGAAGAAGTCATCACCTACCGCGTGGAGCGCGGGGACCGGCACACGCTGCTGGGGATCGAGATCACTGGGAACCACTATTTCGATGCCGAGCTGTTGCGCAGCCGCTTGACGATTTACCGGAAGGCATTTGCGCAGCGGGCCAGATTCAGCCGAAGGCTGCTGGAGTCCGACCGGGACTCGATGCGGAATTTGTATCTGGCGAACGGATTCCTGGAAGCGATGGTGGACGCGCAGGCGCTGGACAACTACAAGGGAAAGGAAGGCGACTTGGTGGTTCGTTTTGTGATTCAGGAAGGAAAGCAGACGCGTGTGGCGTCGCTGCAGATCGAGGGAATTCACGCGTTCAAGGAGGACGAACTGCTGGGGGTGGTGGCGTCGACGCCAGGCCAGCCTTACTCCGAGTTCAACGTGGCCACTGACCGGGACAACATTCTGGCGATGTACTTCAACGATGGGTATCCGGAGGCGAGGTTCACGGCGACGGCGGAGAAGGTAACCGACATTGAGATGATGCAAGCGCCGGTGAATAGCGCGCAGAAGACGGGCAAGGGTAATAAGACGGACAAGACAAAGGATAGCGAGGCGTTTCAAGGCGATTTGATGCAGGTGGTGTATCGCATCGAGGAAGGGCCTCAGACGCGTGTGCGGAAGATTTTGCTGACGGGCTATGAGCACACACGGGCGAATGTGATTCGACGGGAGATCAAGGTGAAGTCCGCTGCGCCGCTGCGGGAAGGGGAAGTGGTGGAGTCGCAGCGGCGGCTGTACAACCTGGGAGTTTTCAACCGCGTGACGATCCAGCCGCAAAATCCGAACGGATCGGACCCGAACAAAGACATTGTGGTGCTGGTGGAAGAGGCGAAGCGCTTCACGCTGGCGTATGGCGGTGGGTTCGAAGTGCAGCGGCTGGCGAGCACGACGAATCCGGCAGGAAGCGAGGTGCAGGCGGCGGTGCGGGGGATTCTGGAGATCAGCAAGCTGAATGTGACGGGGCGAGGCGATTCGCTTTCACTGAAGCTGCGGGGAAGCACGATCGAAGACCGGGCGCTGCTGGGATACAACCACCCGAACACGTTCAGCGATCCGCATCTGAATCTGCAAGTCACGGCGTACACGGAGAGAACGCAGGACATCAATACGTTCACGCAGACGCGGTACGAAGGCTCGGTGGAGATGACCGATCAAGTGACGCCGCGAACCTCGCTGCTGTACCACTACGCATTCCGCAAGGTACTGGTTTCCAACCTAAACGCGACTATTCCGGCAGTGGAGATTCCGCTATTCAACGCGCCGACGCTGGTGTCGCAGTTTGGAGCGGGTTGGGTGCGGGATGCCCGGGACAATCCGGCGGATGCCACGAAGGGAAATTTCAACAGCGCGGACTTCAGCGTCGCGGATACGAGGATTGGCTCAAGCGCGAGCTTCCTGCGTTTTTACTTTCAGAATTCGACCTACTACCCGATCAAACGCAGATTCAGTTTCGCGCGCTCGGCTCGCATCGGGATATTGAAACCGTATGGCGACACGGTTTCGCTAACATTTCCCGCGCAAACGACCACGCCCTTGCCAACGGTGATTCCCCTGCCGGAGAGATTCTTTGCTGGCGGCGGCACATCGCTGCGCGGATTTGCATTGAACCAGGCTGGCCCGCGCGATTCGGTTACGGGATTCCCGGTCGGCGGGCAAGCACTGCTGATTTTCAATCAAGAGTTTCGATTTCCGATGCGGCTGCCTTTCATCGGGTCAGCCCTGAGCGGCGCGCTATTTTATGACGGTGGAAATGTGTATAGCCGGCTGAGCCGGGTGACTTTGCGGCCGTACCCGCCGAAACCGGCTTTCTTTCCCAACTCCACACAGTGCGAATTTAATTGCACGAATGAGCTGAATTACTTCGCTCACACGGTGGGGCTGGGATTCCGGTACGCCACGCCGGTGGGACCGATTCGCATCGACCTTGGCTACCAGATTAACCGTCCGCAATTTGTTACGCCGGTCTGCCCAAGTGGGGCCGCATCGGTTGACTGTCTAAAAGGGACCGTGTTTGGTTTCCAGGCAACGCGGCTGCCGGGCTTTCAGATTTTCTTTAATCTGGGATCAACGTTCTAATGCGCCGCCATTGCAGCTACGTGCTGGCCGGAGCGCTGCTGGCGCTCGCGGCGACGAGCGTGCGAAGCCAGGAGCTGCTGGATCAAATCGCGGCTCGCGTGGAGAGCGACGTCATCCTGCTGAGCGAAGTGCGCACGCTCAGCAGGTACCAGATGCTCGTGGACGGAAAGGCGGAGAGCGACGCGGCGATTCTGGACCGGCTCATCGATCAGTGGATCGTGAGGAACGAGGCGGATACGGCGCGCTTCCCGCACCCCACGGATGTGGAGATCGCTCAAGGAGTCGAGCATTTGGAAACGTCGTTCGCTTCGCCGAAAGAATACCAGGCGCGAAAAAGGCAATCGGCGTTGAACGATAAAGAGATCCAACGCGTGGTCGCGGAGCAATTGTATCTGAGCAATTATCTTGATTCCCGGTTTCGTCCGGCGGTGCAGGTGGACGCGAAACAGGTGGAGGATTTTTACCAGCAGGCCGTCGTACCGCGGGCAAAGGCGCGCAACCAGGCTCCGCCACCGCTGGATGCGTCGCGCGAATACATTCAAGAGGCGCTGATGCAGCGAGGAATCAACGAACAAGCTGAGGTCTGGCTAAAGGAAAGCCGGGCGCGTTTACACGTAGAGAAGTTCCTGAAGGAAAACGGAAAATGACGAGCGAGACGCGCCAGCGAAAATGGAGATGGCTGCGGCACGTTGCGTGGGTGCTGGCGGCAAAAGTCTTTCTCGTTCTTCTGATACTCACGGGCGTGGCAATTTTTTTCGGCAGCGGCGCCGGCAATCCGCTGATTCA
>Ga0307479_10005154_pt1 | contig 11990 bp, 9 predicted proteins | sample atmos_gasesECM4C_FD_203743 | JGI IMG/M metagenome (GOLD analysis project Ga0307479, IMG submission 203743) | Hardwood forest soil microbial communities from Morgan-Monroe State Forest, Indiana, United States - atmos_gasesECM4C_515 | ecosystem: Environmental > Terrestrial > Soil > Temperate... | reverse complement strand
ACGCCCTCGATCTGGTAGACCCGGACCCACTCAGGTGTCCCGGCTAGCCAGAAGTCGCTCGCTCCTGCGGCACCCAACGGGACGGCGAGCTGGGTACCGTCAGGCTGCTGGAAGAAAGCGGTCACCCCGAAGTGCACGTGATGCCAGACTTCGACCGCTTCCATGTCCCGCTCGGGCTCGTCGCCAAACGTCCACTCCTCGCCAGGCGGTGGATGATGGATGCGGCTGCTGCCGTAGGAATCGGACGAGACGTGCTGGTACGTGTGCTGCACAGCGCACGCCCCAGATCCAATGTCTCCTGGCGTCACGGTTGTCGGATTCTCAGGTTCCGCGAAGTCCCACCATGTCTGGTCAACGGTCGCTTGAACGATGTAATTGACGACGAGGACGGGGCCTCCGCCAGGCTGGGGGACCTTGACGCTGTACAGCAACGACGGCGGGATCATGGCACCGGTCTCCGAGAAGCAAGACGGGAACTGCACGACTTGTCCTGGTGGGGGCGGATTCGACGTCACAGCCCCACTCCGATAATCCGCGATGATGTCGCGACGCACCGTCTCGAGAAGGGGTGCCGTCAGCCCCGAACCCGTACCAACGAAGCTGAGAGGAGGTCGCTTGGTGAGCTGCACAATAGGCCAGCACGGGCCGTCAATGCACCGCAGTCCAGCCGGGGCATACCATCGCCCTCCCTGGCAGACTCCTCCCGCCCACGTGCCGTCATAGCGCCACTGAAAATGCAGGACGTTGGACCCCATCATCTCGCTTGAGTTCCACGCAGTTCCGAGATCGGCGTGGTACACGTCCAAAGGCCGGCCATCAGGCAGGGGGTCGTCTGGACCGTTGAAGGTGACAACCGCGCCAGGCCGGTTGGCAGGGCCGGGGTCGGTCGGGTACTGGAACCACGACACCGGGCGGCTACCACTAACAAGGGGTCCGATGGCGACGAATGCAACGTCCCACAGACTGCAGGGCTGGCCATCCGTCGGGGCTTGCTCACCCTGCTGATGCGTCGCTGCGCCGCCCCTGACGGTCACCTGAGGTTGCGGACACGTGATCTCCTGCTCGCTCTGCAACCGAACCGGACCCGAGGGGGCCAGAAGGGTGCCAGTCCAAGGCGCGGTACCGCCCGGGCATGCACCCGGGCCTCCCCTCGCAAGCACGGGCACCGGATGCCCCACGATGGACAGGGTGCTGACAAGGCCGACCAGCGCGACACCTATCTTGCTCACGCGGAGCATAGCTGGGCCACCACAGTTGGGACGTGACCGCCGCAGTTGCCGGCGACGGTCGCAAACCACAATTCGCCAAGCTGCCGCTTCGACGCGTCCAGGTGTCCAATGAAGTAATCGACCTCTCCGGGTTCGTCGACTTGCTGCGACAGCGCCGTTGTATGCCCATCTGGGAACACCGCCACAACAGACCATCCCTGCTGGTATGTCGCGAGTACGGCATACCCGTCCGACGTGCTCAGCGGTGGTGATGACGCAGCTGGTTGCGGTACTCGCACGATGCGCACCGCGGATGGCCACCGATTCCCCGTGACTCGAAGACCTGTGGCGCCCTCAGGCAAGTACAGGCCGGTCTCCGCGGCGGCGGCGCTGATGATGTCGCTGGTGACGAAGTCGATCTGCGCGTGATTGATGGCCCAGTTCTCCCAAGCCTGCTCGCGCATGAAGGCCTCTGCCCATCGGTGCTCCGTCGGTTGGTCGGTGGCACCACCCGTGCCATCGGTCAACGTTGGAACAGCGGGGCGCGAGTATGGGACAGATGTGTCTGGAATCAATGTCAAGACACCGCCGTCCGCGTACGGGTGCCACTCCTCGAGCAGAGCGCGCGGTGCTTGTGCTATCGGAACTGGACTCGGCACCGGCAGCAACGCCGGATCGCCCGGGCCGCCCGCCACCAACGACGGAGACCCAGTGGCGCGGCTGGTCGGCGACGGCGCATGGGCAGATGGTCGCGGCATCGGTGACGAGTTGCTGCACGACGCAAGCGTCATGACCGTCATCGCGGCAGCCAGTGGCAGCCGCCACGGGGCTTCTCGCCGGAGGTGTGTCACCGCCAGAGCCCTCCCCTGATCACCTTCCCTTGGATGACGTTCATCGTACCAGCGGCGCCACAAGGAAACGCTCTGGAACTGGCCGGGACGCCTCAGTACGGGCAAAGAACCGGGTCCGGATGGGCGGTGCAGTCGCGGCTGGCACTTTCCCGCCACACGCCACCCAGGACCGGGTCTTCGACGACGGCGCCCGCGCTCAGCTCGGTGATCTGCGCGCCAGCCCGCAGGACAGCGTCGGTGTCGACCCGACCGCCGGGCCAGCGAACGAGGAGATCGGTCGGTCCCGTCCAGGTCACCACCCAGGCGTACGGCCCCGACAGGCTCCCTCCGTCGCCGCGAATCGCGGCCTGCTGGTCGCCGGTCAGCACAACGAGGATCAGCCTGGTCACCCGTGGCTCATCGAGGTAGGAGAGGTGGGCGCCAGCGGCTCGGGCATCGTTGATGAGGCCAACGGTGGCCGGGTCTGCTTGGCCAGGGGCATAGAGGGGGTCGAGGAGCCCGGTGCGCTCCTGGTCAACCGCCTCGACGGTCCAGTGCACGCTCGCGAGGTAGGCCATCGCCCAGGCCTGGGCCGTGGCCTCGGGGACAGCGCCGCGCGTGGCGTTGACGATCTGTGGCTGTCCGACAGGCAGCGTCGCCCCCGCCGACGGCGCGGCTGGCGGCACCGAAGGCGTCGCCGGCCTTCGGGCCTCGGGCCTCCCCGCCCCACGGCCCACGCCAGCCAGCCCGACGGCGACGACCGCCACGGCGGCGATCCCGAGAAACCAGCGTCGCAGCCCTCTGCGCCTCATCGCGTCACGATCCCTGGGTCCAGGAACGGCGTGGGATTGATGCACCGGTCCGCGGAGAGCTCGCTCTCGTCGACCTCGACGTGCACATGCGGTCCCGTCGACCACCCCGTGGACCCCTCGGTACCCACTACCGTCCCCGGGGTGACAGGTTGGCCGACGGCGACGGCGATCGAGCCCGCAGCCACGTGTCCGTAGCGAACGTAGAGCTGACGTCCGTCGACGGTGCTGTGAACCACAACCGTGCACCCATAGCCGCCTCCGCAGGCGGTGTTGCGAGCCAGGACCACGGTCCCGGGCAGCAGAGCAACCAGAGTGCGGTCGCCCAAACAGGCGAAGTCGATCCCCGTGTGGTTGGGCTCGAGGTTGCCGGGTCCCGGGCGGAAGCCCTGCGTCTCCAGCGGATCGGCGCAGGGCCGCCCCCTGGCCACCGCCTCGGCAGATGGCGCGGGCGAGGCCGGGGCGGTGGCTGCCGCGGTGTCGCTGCCTGCCACCGCGACGGTTCCCGCAACAACAAGGGCTGCCAGAACACCCACCCCCACCACAGGAGCGGCCACTGCCGCAACGAGGCCGCGTCTCACGCCATGCCCCGATCGCCGAGCAGGGACGGATCGGTGCGCACCCACGGCATGAGCGCCGGTCCCGGGATCACCTCGACGATGGCACGCTCGCGTCCGGCAATGAGCACGCCGCGGCCGGTGACCGGTGGCGTCAGCGCTTCGGCCTCCTGCTCGTCGAGCTCGAATGCGTGCCGCACCCGCTCGGCGACGCTGTCCTCCTGGCCGAGCAGCAGCTTGGTCGATGCCGTCGACGCCAGGGTGAGGCCGAGCTCGGTGCTGAGGAACTCCTCGATCCGCTGCGACGGCATCCAAACGCCCGCGCCGCGCTTACGGGCTCGGCGGACCACTTGGTCGAGCACCTGGCCGGCGTCGGGATCCGAGGTGACAATGTGAGCCTCGTCGACGACGAGGACGAGCGGACCGGCCTCGCGATCGAGGAGGTCGAGAACGTGGGAGAGCACCACCACCATCGCGGGGGTGAGGTCGGCGCCGTAGCGCAGCGACAGCCCGCGCAGTCCGATCCCGACCAGGTGCCCTCCCTCCAAGCGGAAGCTCGAGGGACGGTCGAAGACCTCGGCGAGGGCGCCCTGGGTGAACGCCGTCAGCCGGCGGCAGATGCGCCGATAGCGCTCGCGCTCCATGTCGCTGAGCCGCTGGTCGTCAGCGACGACATCCTCGAGCCACCCCACCAGCGCGCTGAGCACCGGCTCGGCGCCGGCCAGGCGCCACACCTCGAGGAACGCCACCAGCTCGCGGTGCAACCACGCCTTGTCCTCGGCGGGCAGCCGTCGAATGGGGCGGCCGCCCTGATAGGACACCGGGTCGCCGGCCATCACGGACAACGCGCAGACGATGGTTTCCGCCGCCTCGTCGGAAGGCCGGTCCCCGCCGACACCGAGGGGATTGATGGGCACCTCCGGCAGTTCGTAGTAGCGCCCGCCGAGCAGCGTCAGGAGGGCCTCGTACTCGCCGTCGGGGTCGATCACCACCGCGCTGGCGCCGCGCATGCACTGGCCGGCGAGCAGGGTTTTCACCGCCACCGACTTGCCCGCACCGGACGTCCCTGCGACGAGCATGTTGTGGTTGGGCAGTGAGAAGACGTCGAGGTATGTGGCGGCACCGGTGCGCAGGTTGCGCCCGAGCGGCGGCGCGCTGACGTCGGCGAAGGGCGTGCCGAGCACGGGCAGGAGACGTGCCGCCACGGTGTCGGTTGTCATCAGCAGCGACCGCCGGAGCGGAGGCCACCCTGCGGTCGCTGCCATGGCGGGCCACAGCCCAGGAACGGTCGGCCGGACGACGCCGAAACCGTGCCCGGCGAGGACCGCCGCCATCCGCTCGGCCGCCTCGTCACACGCGGAGCGCGATCGTCCTTGCACCGCCACCGCCAACGCTGTCCGCACCACCGCGGTGGCACCCGCAGCGATGTCCCCCTGGAGGCGCTCGATGTCGGCCAAGGCGACCTCCGCGTCGACCTCGCCGCTCCCGTCTCGGAGCGCGCGACGCAAGAACGCCCGCTTCTGCCGCAGCGCCCGGCGACTCGCCTCCCGCCGTACGGGGATGAAGTGCAGGGAGACGACGCCGGTCATCTCGGCCCGTCGTAGGGCATCGACGACGACGCCGTGATCGACGTCGGCGGGGAGCGACGTCACCGCCAGCGTGGCGACATGCCGTCCGCCGATCCACGCGCCGGCGTGAGAGCAGGCGGCCTCCTCGGCGGTGAGAAGCGAGGACGAAAGCAGATCCGCGGTGATCTGCTCGAGCGTGGCCGCCGCGGCGATCACGCCGGCATCGGCGGCCAGCCGCAGCGCGGAGTCGATGACGCGCTCGGCGTCGAGCCGCGACGTCACCGTTGGACGGCGTGTCAGCGAGAACTGGAGCGGGACGCCTTCCCCGGTCGCGCTCCGCGGAGCGAACACCACGTAGGTGTGCAGGGCAAGGCTGTGCGCTGCCAGCTCGCCGGCGAAGGCGCGCTGGCAGATGGCCAGCGGTCCGTCGCGCGGCTCGAAGCGCAGCGCGGCGTCCCAGGCCAGCTCGGCGGCGATGCGATCGGCGTGGGACACCGTCGTGACGACCTGCGCGGGGCACTCAACAGCCGCCAGCCAGCGAACCAGGGCGTCGCACCAGCGCTCATACGCCGCAGAGCCGATGCCCACTGGCGGAACCTCGACGCGGGCAACCGAGCGCCATCCCTCGGTGTCGATGTGGAGCAGGCCCGACTCGACCGCCGTGCACCGCGGCGGGCGCAACCGGTCGGCGAGCTGGGCCGGTTGCAGGCGCACCAGTGGTCGGCCAGCCTCGGCAACGGTGCCCTCCTCGGTGATCTCCACGCGGCCCCATGACCAGGTGCCGTGGTGGAGGTGGGACGGCATCCACCGCGCGGCGACGCGGTGCACCCAATAGACGACGAGCCAGATACCCTCGCGGGTCGGGGTTCCCAATGCGACCGCGGTGACGAGGATTGCCGCGACAATCGCCAGGCGAACCGTGAAGGGCGCGCCGAGCTGCAGGACGACGAACGCGCCGGGCAGGGCCGCGGCGACGAGGCCCACGGCTCGGCCCGGCAACCGCACGGGACCGACGTCGATGCCCACCTGCACGTCGACCGCGAGGGGCACGCGCACCCGGCTCACGTCGCTGTCACCGGTGGCGCACTGTCGTCATCCGAGGGGCGAGGACCGCGCCGATCTGGTCCGGAGGGTCGCCGTGCCCACGCCCGCCCCACCGCCTCCTCGAACGCAGCCCAGGCATCGGCACCCACCGCCAGCCTGCCGCTGCGCGCCGACTCGGCATGGAGGCTGGTCCGCACCTGCCGGAGCGGGCGCTCCATCCCGGGGAGGCCTTCCACGGCTTTCCAGCGCGACGCGGGCGGCATGTCGGCGGGCAGCACGCCGCGAGTGACGTCGGTGATGAAGGTATCGCCCTCGGGGCTACCTCGGAAGGCATCGAAGGCGGCGTTTGGCGTGTCGAAGTACCGCAGGCCAGCGGCCCGCGAGATGGGGTTGGAGGTGCGCATCGCGCTCTGCACCAGGCCCGATCCGTACCGGCCCATCCCCAGGCCCTGCAGCAGAGTGCGAGCACCGGCACCCGATGCAGCGACCGCCCCGACCGTCACGAGACTGGCGATGGCTGCGGGCAGGAACAGGACCGTCTCTGCCGCATGGCGGACCAGGGAGAGCCCGGACTGCTGACCCGTCAGTCCAAAGAGGCATGAGCGCAATGCCCGTCCGGTCAGCCAGCAGCCCCCGATGAGAAGAAGGACGGACACAAGGGGGGCGAAGGTGCTGCTCGACAGCGATTGCTGATCAGCCGCGGCCCCGAAGGCTAGGCCGAGCGTCAGCCCGATCAACGCCGCGGAGACGATGGGTGCGATGGCGGCGCCGAGCATCATTCCCCACCACCACCGCACCACCGCGGCACGGTGGTCGAACACGGCGATGGCAATGAACAGCGGTGCCACCGCGATGCCGAAGCTGATGGTGATGAATCGCAGCACCATCAGGACCACGACCTTGATGAACTGGTACAGCGCCACCGGGACGAGAACGAGCGCGACAAGGCCAAGTCCCGGCGCCGCGCGCAGCATCGTGAAAAGCATGGCGCCGAGCGGATCGAAGCCGTGGACGTCGGAGACCGTCAGCGAGAGGAACGCCGAGAACATCGCGTGCCCCAGCTCCGCGCACGCGGGCACCACCCAGGCGATGACGGCGAATCCCAACTGGATGCAGGCGATCCCGGCCACCGCGCGCAGCGCCGTGTCCGCCAGCGCCGTCCCCCAATGGGTTTCTGGCTCGAAGGAACGCCGGACGATACGGGCCATCGCCGCGGCGAGCACAACGACAATGCCAAGGACGGCGAGCTCCGAGTACGCCGCGCTGTACAGCGATGACGCTGTGAGTTGCATCTCGCCGCCCACGACGGACTTCGCAAAGCCGTATGCGGACGTCGGCTCGTAGCAGTTCGGCGCGTCGGGGTTGTAGCCAACGGTGTTCCAGGTGATCCACCCGACGATGTCGTGCACCATGGACGACGGGTCGTGCACCCAGCCCAACAGCGTGCTCAGGATGCTGCCGACGTGGTCGATCAGCTGCTTGGCGTCGCTGATGATGGGGATGTGATCCAGCGGATTCCAGTCGACGCCACCGCTGCCGCCGCCGAACGACGGACACGACGACGACGGTGTGGGGATGACGAGAGAACCGCTGGGACCGACGATGGGCTGCGGTGGTGCAGCAGGCACCGTGGCCAGAAAGGCCGTCATCTCCGCGCCCTACAGGGTGAGACTGCCTGCCAGCGCAGCGCTCGCCGCCAGCTTGCAGATCTCGATGAGACCCAGCCCCGCCACGCCGATGCCGACCGGGCGCAACAAAGCGTGCCCCCAATGCTCGTCCTGGTGGCTCAACCCGCGCTGCACCGAGGTCGCGATCATGGCGGCGAAGACCAGGACCTGCGACACCCCGGCGAACGGAACGAGGAAGTGGTCGGTGAACAACTTGGCCAGGCTGTCCACCGCCATCGGCGGGAGCGCGAACGACAGGATCACGGCCGGCACTCTCCCCGTGAGGTGCGGTCCACCCCGACCGGGCGCGCCGCAGCAGCGGGCGGCAAGGGAGGCTGGCTCGCCGCGTCAGCCGGCTGGGAGGGGTGAAGCCGGAGCTGCCGGATCGCGGTGAGGTCAAGGGTGAACCGCACGATGAGCATGCGGTGAGCCTAGAACCGCTCCGACAAGAAAACGCTTAGGGTTTGGCTGCTCTCCACCCTGCAGTGGCCTCGCCTCTGCTATAGAGATCGCCATGGCCGAACGCGCCGAGGCTCTGATCGTCGAGGACAACCCACGCGAGGCACAGGAGGTCGCGTCGCTGATCACTGCCTGCGGCCTGACCGCCCTGCCGACGCGGTCGCCGCGGCAAGCGGTGCGCCTGCTGAACACCCACGCGCCCACCCTCGCGGTCATCGACTGGAACATGGAGTTGTCGCCGGACCCCGACCGCACTGCAGAGGACGTGCTGAAAGCCGTGTGCCGGCTGCATCCCGATGCCTACTGCATCGTCTTCGCCACCAACGTCGGCAGCGATCTGACCCTGCAGGAACGCATTGCGCTCGCGCATCCGTCCGCCGTCACGCACGACAAGCGTCTCGGCCTCGACACGCTGATGACGCGTGTGCGACAGCTCCTCGAACGGCGCGTGGGCGATCTTGCCATCGACCGCGGTACGGTGATGCACCTTCCCAGCGGCCGTCGTTTCATGCACCGGATCGCGGTCAAGATGATTCTCAACCATCCCCGTCAGGTCTTCGTCGCGCGGCACACCGCGATGTACCAGGCTGTGTACACCTTCAAGCTCTGGCTGCGAGACCAACAGTCGTCGGTCGGGGTGGAGTCGCTTCGCGGCGGGTTCTACCGGCTGCTCGTTCGCGACGACACGGAGGAGCACCATGCGCCTCCTGCCGGGTGACGTCCGCGAGCTTCCTCTGGCGACGGCACTCGTAGGCGACGACGGCGCGGTCCTCGCCGCCACTCCGGAGTGGCAGAGGGCGGGGCCAGGGTCCACGACGTACCGAATCGGCGCGGTCCGCCTGATCGTCGCCGAGGACGACGTCGACGCCGACCTCGCCATCATCACCAGCCGACTCGTCGCGGAGCTGCGTCTCGCGGCAGCCACCGAACGGGAGCCACTGCGGGCTCGGAGGATGGCGATGCTGGCCGCGGGCATCGGGCTGGTCGCCGGCGCATGCGAGTTGCGCCCGGGGTCGACAGCCGACGTTGTCACTCTTCTGGAGGCCGGGGTCGCCGCGGTTTCCATGACACCAGTCACCGTCGGTGAGCACCACCGGGGTCCGGTGCCCGACGCGGCGGTGATCGCCCTGGCCCTCAAACAGCTCGTCGTCAACGCCCGCCGCCACGACGACGCCATCCGGGTCGACTTGCGAATCGCTCCAGGCCCGCGCTTCACCCTGGAGTGGGACGGCGCGCCTCCTCCGCAGGGCGTGGTGACGACGCGTCACCAGGCCGACAGACCGCGTTGGGGGTTGGGCTATGTGCGGCTGGCGGCGGACGCGGTCGGCGCCGTGGCCCTGGCTCCCGCACCGATCGGGCCGCGGCGGGTCCAAGCGGTGTTCGCGGTCGATCCCTCGCCGCGCCGCCACCTGCCGCTCGCCGCGATCGGCGACGACGGCCGCGTCGAACGCGCCTCTCCGGCGTGGGACGAGGAGACCCACCTCACGCCCGGCTCCGTGCCCCCGGACGACCTAGCGCGCCTGGTGGCGGCGGCGCAGGGGCGTCCGGGCTCCGTCGTGGTGGATGGCCCGCGCCGGGCGCGAAGCGGACCGCGCCGCACGTGGGTGGCCATCCCGCCGGAGGGCGCGCGCGACCGTGCGGCCGATGCCATCCGGGGGCTGGCCCACGAACAGGATCTCTGGGTGGCCGGCGAACCCCACCGGACGCGGGTGGAGGCGCTCGTTCACCTACTCGCAGTGCTGCTCGGCGATCCCCTCCCCCGCCGCAGCCCGGAGGCCTTCCACGCCGCTTTCCCCGCCGCGTGCGCTGCGCTTGGCATGAGCCCGCAACCTCGACTCGAGGTCTCCGGCGCCGCGCCCGATCCGTCTCTCACCGCATATCTGTTGCAGTCGCTCGACGCTGTGCCCGTGTCCGATGACGTATGCAGCATCGCCGTACCCCCCCACCGTCGTGACGACCCATTGGCGCGCCGACTGGCGGATGCAGATGGAACGATTCACCTTCTCTGATCGCATCGGCTTGTGCGGCTTCGGCGCGAACCCCATGGAGGTACAATGGGTGTGTCGCCAGCGCGATTCGGCAGACCAGGGGTCTCGACATCATGAATCCCTCCGTGCATCCGACACCGTCGTCCTGCAACCCCCAGTCCACCGACGCGACTCGTCAGCCCGTCGATGTAGTCTCGGCGTACTTCGACGAGCGAGAGCGTTGGGAGGACGCTGCGGCGACACGACTGACTCCAGCCCAGCGCGCGGTGAGCTGGGACGACTGCTGGATCGGCCTCTCGTCTGACGATCAATTCGTGTTCGGGCGCGTGGCCACGGTCGACGAGTGCGCCGCGCGCGAGCGGACCTGCGGTGCAAGCGCGGAAGAGATTGAGGATTCGACGCAGGCGCTTCATGAGGCGTATGCGCGCGGCTACCGACTTGGGGCCGTGTTCTCAGCCGAGCACCCAGAAGGCAACTTCGAATCCATCCACCTGTCGAACGTCCTGCACCGGATCACGTCCGCGCAGTTGGATCTCGCGCGCATGTTCAACTTTGACGCCGACGCGATGCGGCGAGCCGGTGCCCTGCATCGGCATCCAGACGGCACAAGCCTGGTCCTGGGGAATAGCCGGACGGCGGTCGAAACGATCCTACCGGGCTGACGGGACGGCGGAAAGGGCGGACGGTGGCGGCCCCAACGTTGGTGGGCGTACTGGTCGTCACCCGATCGTTGGTGCGGTTCATGGCCACACCCTTCTTCGTCAAGGTACATCCCTGTGACACGGCCGCACGTCGCATGAGTCGCCGCCGCGCCCGCGCCGGCGGAGCGTAGCCCCGGCGCCTGAGGACCGTCGAGGCGCGGCGCGTACGCCGCGGCCTCGGCGCTCCACGCCTCGGTGACCTCGACGGCCCCGGCGCCGCGGCTGTGGCCGCCTCCTCGCGGGCTTGCGACAGCCCGCGCTTGGAGGTGTGCCCCATGTCGGATTCTCTCAGCACGGGCTCCGCCGCGGCCGATGAAGCCGCGATCCTGCATGGCGAAGAGACCCTCGGCGGCGACGAGGGACCACGAGCCGGAACTCTGGGCCGCGCCCGACAGTGCGTCGAGGCTGTCGAACGGCTTGTCGAACTCGAGACAAGCCGCCGTGTCCCTAGCGCCGACGATCGCGAGATCCTGGGGCAGTGGTGCGGGTGGGGACCCCTGGCCCTGGCCTTCGATCGGCAGGCCGGCGCCAGCTGGCGTGCTGTTGGGGCTGCGCTGCGCGAGCTGCTCGACGACGACGCCTGGACGGCGGGCGAGCAAGCGACGCCGACGAGCTTCTACACGCCGCGGTGGCTCGCAGGCGCGATGTGGGACGCGGTCGGGGCTCTCGGCTTCGCCGGCGGCCGGGTGTTCGAGCCTGGATGCGGGCATGGCACCTTTCTCGACACCGCCGCACCCGACATCGACATCGCCTGGACGGCGATTGAGCGTGATCCCGTCAGCGCGCGGATTGCCCGCATCCTCCACCCGGACGCGCACATCATCACCGAAGCGCTGCAGAAGACCGCACTGCGCGACGGCGAATACGACGTGGTCGTCGGCAACGTGCCCTTCGCCGACATCAGCGTGTACGACCCCCTGTGTCCGCGTCGGCACTCGCTGCACAACTACTTCCTGTGGCGCGCGGTGTGCGCACTCCGGCCTGGCGGCGTTGCGCTGCTCATCACGTCGCACTTCTCGCTCGACGCCGAGACCCACCACGCGCGCAACGACCTGTCGGAGTTCGCGCAGCTGCTCGGTGCGGTGCGCCTGCCCACCGGCACCTTGAGTGACAGCGGCACACAGGTCGTCGCCGACATCGTCGTGCTCCGGCGGCGTCG
>Ga0307479_10005153_pt1 | contig 11990 bp, 9 predicted proteins | sample atmos_gasesECM4C_FD_203743 | JGI IMG/M metagenome (GOLD analysis project Ga0307479, IMG submission 203743) | Hardwood forest soil microbial communities from Morgan-Monroe State Forest, Indiana, United States - atmos_gasesECM4C_515 | ecosystem: Environmental > Terrestrial > Soil > Temperate... | reverse complement strand
GCGGGGGTCGCGACCTCCAGGCCCTCGACCGCGCTGAGCACCGAAATCGCCGGCGTGATCACGCCGTCGCCGCAGAACAGCGCCGCTCCGAGCAGCCCCAGCATCACCACCACGCGGAAATGGCGCGACCCGCGTCCGACGGCCGAGGAGGCCAGCGCGGTGAGCGCCATGATTCCGCCTTCGCCGCGGTTGTCGGCGCGCAGGATCAGCACGACGTACTTCAGGGCCACGATCAGCACCAGCGTCCAGACCATCGTGGAGATCACGCCGATCACGTTGGCCGCTCCCAGCGTGACGCCGTGCACCGGATTGAAGGACTCCTGCACCGCGTACAGCGGGCTGGTGCCGATATCGCCGTAGACGACACCGACGGCGCCAAGAGTCAGCGCCGGCAAGCTGGCCGAGCCCGTCCGGGTGCCCATCGTTGGTTGTTGGGAAGGGTGGAACCGGGCGCCCGGGCAACTGATCCGGGCGCCAATATACCTTGGCCCAACTCGTGGCGATACCTCGCCCGGTGCGCCCGCCGCCCTTGCGGTCTACCCGATCAGCAGGTCCACCGCGCCGGCGTGCCGCTGGAAATGACGTTGCAGCGCGCTGCGCAGCCGCGCACGCGCGGTGGCATCGAAGCCGGTCTGCGGGTGGCAGGCGATCAGGTTTTCGCAGTACGGCGTAAACCAGTTCGGCCGGTCGTCCAGCGCGAGCCAGGCTTCGTCCTGCAGCCGGTTCTGCTGCAGCCAGTGCAGGCACTCGGCCTGGCGGCGGTACGGGACCAGGGCGGCGCTGGACGTGAAGTCGCTGAAGTTCGGGGTCGTACCGATGACGCGCTGGCGCAGCGGCGCGGGCAGCATGGCCACCAGCTGGTCGTACGGCTTGGTCTGCCGCCAGGAGGTGGAAAGCACCAGCGTGACGCGCGGGAAACCGCGCAGTGTGTGAGCCAGGCGCGGGGCGTTTTCAAAAAGGCGTGAGGCGTCATAGCACGGGTCAGGGTGCAGCACCCCGTCGAAGTCGAGAAACAGGATCACCAGGACTCACTGTCGAACGACGGCCACAGTGCCGCCTATTGTTCAATGTTCGGCAGGCGTCGAGACTTCGTTAGGTGAGCGTCGCGGCGAATTGCCCCGGCTATTCGGGGCTATTCGAGCCTTTGGATTTGAAGCCCGAACGCGCCGTTATCGCGCGACCCGGCCAACGGTGGGCCCACGAAAATCGGACAAACCGCTCGAGTCGCCGCGCGCGCCCTTTGTCAACGGAATCATTCGCCGCCATGGAGCCATCCGATACCACCGAGAGTGATCCGTCCAGGCACGCCAGGGCCGCAGGCGGGCAGGAGCAGCGCGAGCCGCCTGCGCGCCTGCGGGCGCTGGAGCGCACCATCGCCGAACGCGACAATGAGCTGGCATGGACCAGCGAACGGCTGATCGCCGAGTTGCACGAGCGCGCCGCTGCGCAGGCCAGCGCGCTCGCGGCCGAGCGCTTCGATCCGGCCACCGGATTGCCGAACCGGCGGCTGTTCGAGGAGCAGCTGGCGCGCGCAGCGATCGAGCATCAGGGCGCCGCCGAGCCGGCTGCCGTGCTGCTGGTGGGCGTCGACCAGCTCGTTGCGCTGCGCGGCTCGATGGGATTCCGCGCGGCCGACCACGCGGCCCGGCTGATCGGCGAGCGTCTGCGGCTGGCGGTGCGGGGCTGCGACCTGGTGGGACGGATCGGCGATGCCGAGTTCGGGGTGGTGCTCACCCACCTGCGCGCCTCGAACGATGCCACTCCGGTCGCGCGCAAGCTGATCGACCTGATCGATGCGCCGCTGCGCATCGATGGGCAGGAATTCCGCGTCAGCGCCACGATGGGGGTGGCCGTGTGTCCGGCCGACGGCACCGACGCCGATGCGCTGATGCAGCGCGCGCTCAACGCGCTGCAGTTCGCGCGCGAGACCTCGACGCGCTTTTATCAGTTCTTCGACCCGATCGCTGCGCAGCGCGAGTCGCGGCGCCTGCAGTTGCAGGCGGATCTGCGCTACGCGCTGCAGGCGAACGAATTCCTGGTGCATTACCAGCCGCGCGTGAGCGTGCGGTCCCGGCGCGTGGTCGGAGTCGAGGCCCTGGTGCGCTGGCTGCACCCGTGCTTCGGCCTGCTGCCGGCCGGCCAGTTCGTCGATCTGGCGGAGGAAAGCGGCCTGATCGTTCCGATCGGCGAGGCGGTGCTGGCGCAGTCGTGCGCCGCTGCAGCCGACTGGCCGCGCGAGATCGGCTTGTCGGTGAATCTGTCGGCGCGCGAGTTTCGCGGCTCCGATGTGAACACCGTCGTGGCCAGGATCCTGGACAAAACCGCTCTGTCGCCGCGCCGGCTTCAGATCGAGGTGACCGAATCGAGCCTGGGCCGGCAGCCGGCCGAGATCGAGGCCGCCATCGGCCGGCTCGCGCGTCTGCGTGAATCGGGCGTGGGCGTCGCGCTCGATCAGTTCGGAACCGGCGCCTGCAGCCTGACCTTGCTGCGCGATTGCTTCGCCGACGCGCTCAATATCGAAGGCAGCTTCGTCCGCAGCCTGGCCGAGGACACCGCATCGATGGCGATCCTGCGGGCCATCACCACGCTGGGCCGCCATTTCGGCGCGCGCGTCGTGGCCGAAGGCGTGGAGACCGAGGAGCAGTTCGAGCTGGCGCGGCGTGCCGGATGCTCGCAGGCGCAGGGCTACCTGTTCGGTCGCCCGATGCCGTTGCCCGAGCTGAACGCGTTTCTGGCCGCGAACGGGCGCTGACGCGGCCGGCCGCTATGGCGCGGGCGGCGCTACGGTCGCCTGCAACGCGCGGATCCGCGAGTCCACGAAGCCGCGCAATTCGGCGCTGAGCATTTCTCGGGTGGCGCCGCGGTAGGCGGCGAGCGCTTCGGCGTCGCGCCCGAGCGCCTGCAACGATATGCCAATCCCCACCCACGCCACCGCATCGGTGGGCGCAAACCTCAGCGCTGCTCCGTATTCGACCACCGCGAGCTGATGCCGGCCGGCGCGTTGGGCCACCGCCGCGGCCAGCGCGTGGTAGGCCAGGTCGCGGGCATCGGGCGGAACCTTCTCCAGCGTCTGCAGTGCCGCGGCCGGGTCGTCCAGCTCCGCCTGCAGCTGCGCTGCCGTGGGCGCGAAGCGGCGCGGGTCGATTGCTGCGCCGTCGAGCAGCGTCGCCATGGCCAGGCGGCGGTCGCCGCTTTCGGCCTGCAGGGCGGCCAGCGTTGCGCGCGCCTCGTTCCAGTCGGGGCGCCTGGCCAGCGCCTCGGCGAGCAGCTGAGCGGCTTCGTTCGCTCGTCCCCGCCCGATCAGGTCCGTCGCATGCGCCAGCTCCGACTGCTTCGCGCTTTGCGCCACGGACGGCGCCGCAGGCGCTGCGGCCGCGACCGCCGGGGCTGCCGGTTCAGCATCCCGCGCGGCGGGAGCAGGGTGAGGCCGGACCGCTGCCGGGTGAGGGCGTGACGGCTGTGCCGCGGCGGGCTGCAACGCTGGCGGCGGCGCGGTCTGCGGCAGCTGCGCGCTGGGTGCGGCCTGCGGCTCGGGTGTGATCGGTGCGACCTGCGCCACGTTGGCCGCTGGCGGCAGCGGCTGCGCGGAAGGCGCCGGCAACGCGGCTGGCGCGGTCACGCCGGCGGGCGGCTCGGCAGCCGGCACTGGCGCGGCCACGACGTGCCCGGCCGCGTGTTGGTCCGGCTTGGCGGGCACCGGTGCGGGACGCGGCCACAGCCAGAACGCCAGCGCCGCGGCCGCGGCGGCGGACAGCCACAGCGCGGGGCGGACTGTGCGCGTGCGCGCCCGCGTCTGGGGCACCGCAGTCGCCGCGCCGACGGAAGGCGAGGTCCACGCCGGCGATGGTGCGGTCAACGGCTGCGCCGGGCGCTCTCCGCGCCGTTCCAGGTCGCGCAACATCGTATTTAAGACACTCATCGGTTGAACCTTCGCATCGGGATCGATCAGTAACCGGTCCTGAAGCGCAGCCGGCGCGTCCACGCCAGCAGCGCCAGCAGGCCCCGGCCACGCGCCTGCGGCGTGTCCTTGGCGGCGGCGCGCGCCTGGCGCATCGTGACGCGCGCGCATCCCTGCCCATAGGCGAGCAGCAGCGACTTGTGGGCGATGATGTTGATCAGGCGCGGAACGCCCCGAGCGCAGGTGTGCACCGCGCGCGCTACGTCGGCCGGGAACAGCGCGCTGCCTCGGTGGCCCGCGACGCGCAGCCGGTGCGCCAGGTAGACCTCGGTTTCGGCGCTCGACAGCGCGCTCAGCTCGTAATGAAACGCGATCCGGGTGCGCAACTGGCGCAGATCATTGCGCGCGAGCTTGTGGTCGAGCTCGGGCTGGCCGAACAGCACCACCTGGACCAGCTTGTGCTTTTCAGTTTCCAGGTTCGACAGCAGCCGCAGCGCCTCGAGCGTCTCGACCGGCATCGCCTGCGCCTCGTCCAGGCAGACCACGACCCGCGAGCCGCGTGCGGCCAGCCTGAGCAGCGCACGGTTCAGCGTGTCCAGCACGTCGCTGTCGGAATTGACGTTGACGATCCGGATCTTCAGCTCCCGCGCGATCGCCAGCAGCAGGGTGCGCGGACTCAGGCACGGGTTGGGAATGTAGGCGGTGCGGTAGCCGGCCTGGCCCACTGCGTGCGCCAGAAAGCGCCGGCACAGCAGGGTCTTGCCGGTGCCGACTTCACCCGTGATCTTGATGAAGCCTTCGCCGCTGTCGACGGCCAGCACCAGCGTGTCGAACGCCTCGCGCTGGGCACGCGAGGAAAACGCGAACGCGGTGTCGGGCGTCAGCGCGAAAGGCGTGGCATTCAGTCCGAAATGGGTGAAGTACATCGGGGCGCCTTTACAGTTTGGAGGCTTCGGCGGCAGCGCTCATCCGCTGCAGCGCGCCGTCGCGCAGCGCATCGAGCTGGGCCTGCGATTGCACCACCGTGGGCTTCATCAGGATCACCAGCTCCTGCTTGGTAAAGGAATGCTGGCTGGAGCTGAACAGCCGTCCCAGCCACGGCAGGTCGGCCGCTCCCGGAATCCCGCTGCGCGTGTCCGACCGGTTGGCGATCATCAGCCCGCCGATCGCGACGATGTTGCCGTCGCTCACCCGGACCAACGTGTCGGTTTCCGAGACCGTGCTCGAGGCCAGCGGCAGCGTGTAGTTGCCCAGCGTTCCCAGGTTCACGTCCTGGCTGCGCGAGACCACCGAGGAGACGGACGGATGCACGTGCAGGATGATGTTGCCGTCGTCGTCGATCTGCGGGGTCACGTCCAGCGCCACGCCGGAGAAAAACGGCTGCACCGTGATCGTCGGCGTGATCACCGCCGAACCGTTGACAGTGGAGGACGAAGAGATGTTGGTCGTGATGCCGGTGACGAAGAAATCGTCGGTGCCGACCTTCAGCACCGCCTGCTGGTTGTTCATGGCCGCGATGCGCGGACTGGAAAGCACCTGCACGTCGCCTTGCGTCTGCAGGAACTCCATCAGAGCGGCGAAGCTCTTTGTTTGAAAGGCCAGGCCGAACAGCGGCCCGGCGCCGGGCGTGGGTTGCGACACGCTGGTTCCCGGCGCCACGCTGAGCAGCGCGTCGGTCAGCAGCCCGCCCGGAGTCAGCGTGGCCCCTGGCGTGATCATGCCGGCCGACCCGCGCGCCCCCGTGCCGGCGTGGAAGGCGGACCAGTTGACTCCCGCCTGGGTGGCGTCGGTCAGCGTGACCTGGATGATCTTGGACTCCAGCATCACTTCACGTTCGACGTTCACCTGCATGGCGCGCAGGTAGGTCTCGACCTGGCGCATCTCACGGGGATACGCCCGAACCACGACCACACCCGATTGCGGCGACACGATCAGTTGCCGGCCATCCGGATGGGTCGCATCGACGGTCATCAGCAGCCTGAGCGAAGATTCGATCTCGCTCCACACCTCGCTGCGGGTCAGGGTCGTGATGTGGCTCGACTCCTGGGTTGTCTGGGTCCCGCCTCCCGAGCTCGGAGGCGTCGGCGGCGCCGAGCCGCCCGGCGTTCCCGGCACGCCCGCGGTCGAGCCCTGCGAGATCGAGCCGGAGGTCACTCGCACGTCGCTGCGGCCGGTGCGGCTCGTCACCGGGTAGTTGACCTGAAATACGCGGGTCTGCAGCACCGGCTGCTGAACGAAGATGCGGCTTCCCTGCACGTGGTACTCGAATCCGTACATTTCGCGCAGCGTCTCCAGCGCCTCGATCAGCGTCACGTCCTTCAGGCCGACCGTCACCGAAGCCTTCAGCTCCGGATCGACCACGATCGAGTAGCGCGTGTCGCGTGCCAGCGCTTCGAACACCTGAGAGACCGGCAGCCCGACCACGTTCAGATCGAAACGCGGCTCGGTTTTCGGCAGGAGCCTGCCGACCGACAGATCAGCCGGCGGCAGCAGCGCGCGCGACACCTCGGGTGGCACGGCCGCTGCGGTGGGCTTTGACGGTTCGACCAGATCGGTGCGGATTTCCGGCAGCAGGGCGCCGCGCCGGTCGGCCGATTGCGAGCTGGCGCAGGCCGACAGCAGCAGAGTCAGTCCCACGGCGACCGCCGCCAGCAGCCACGGCATCAGCCAGGGCCAGCGCGGCGGCGTTTCCCGGTCTTCGCGACCCGGCGTTTGTACCAGGCGGCCGTACAACGGGATGTGCTCTTCGGGTTTCATGGGCGCGCTCCGAGCGCGTCGTTCCGGCACCCCGGCCGGTCCGACGAATGGGCCACGCACACCGCCTTCATGGCGGCACGCGGCATCAGTTCCAAGATCTGCTGCTGTCCATCCCGATCCAGCACGACCGAGTCGTCGCGGATCGCCGCCACTTTGACGCTCTTGCCGTCCAGCGTGACGGCCTCTCCGGCGCGGACCCGGTGCCCGTTGACGACGGCGATTCGCGCCGACCCATTGCGCGCGATCATTTGCAGACGGATCGATTCTGGCGGCGCGGGCGCCTCGGCGGACTGGGCCTCGCCCGAGCGCACGGCCCGGTACCCGGGCGGGGGCTCGGTCGGATCGGTCATGCCGGCGGCGGCCGCGGGGGCGCTCGTGGCCGCGGCCGCAAGGGCGATCAGGGCCGCGATCACAGTGTCAGCCATGTGGGGCCCCTGGACAGCGTGAAGAAACGGATCCGGGTCACCGGCACCCCTTGCGCATCGACTTTCATTTCGAGCTCGCGCCAGTAGATCTTGTAGGGCGTGCGCTCGAGCTGTTGCAGGTAGGCGATCAGGTCCAGGTAGCGCCCCTCGACCGTCAGCTCGAGGCCGTGCTCGTACAGCATCGAGCGGCGCGCTTCGGCGTTGACCGGCACCTTGCCGCTGCGGTCAGGGCTTTCGTCGACCGGAACCGGGGCCTCTGAGATCATCCCGGCCACGCGCAGCTGCGGAAATCTCTGCAGGATCGCCGACAGCTGGCGCGCCATGTCCTGGGGAGCCACCAGATCGATCTGGGCCTGATGGATCTCGGCCTCGGCCAGCGTCAGGCGCGCCTGCAGGTCGGACTGGCGCGCTTTCAGGCGTTCGCTTCCCTCGCGGTCGCGGTCCTCGACCAGCTTTTGCAGCTTGTCGAGTTCGGCACGCGCGCCGGCCAGCCGCAGCCTGGAATCGGCGATCTGGATTCGCACCGGTTTGAGCAGCAGGGTGTCGCCGCTCATCGCCACGGTCGACAACACCGCCAGGATCAGCAGCAAGCGCTCACGCGGCTTGCGCTGTTCCCACCAGGCGTTCAGGCGCTCGCCCGTCATGACGTCGGACCCTGGTTGACCAAGGCGGCTGCGCTGCCGGCCGCCCGCGTTGCCACGTCGGCGGTCGGAGTCGATATCCTGAATTTCAAGGCGCGGTCGGCCGGCGCCGGGCCGTTGGGCACCCCGGGCGTCATCTCGATCGCCGCGAACGCGGTGCCCGCGAAGTAAGGTTCGGCCCGCAGCGTCTGCAGCAGCGCCGGTATGCGCGAGGCGTCCAGCGCGTGCCCTTCGACCACCATCGAACCGTGGCGGTTGTCCAGGCTCAACCCGGTGAGCCAGACGCCCTCGGTGGTGGCGCGGCCGAACGCCTGCAGCGGCCCTACGAACCCGCTCGTGTGCGACAGGCCTCCGGTGGACAGCGTACGCGCGACCGCTTCGAGCGCCTGCACTTCGCGCTCCTCGGTGGCCAGCCGGTCGGCCAGCACCACGTCCGGGCTGGGCACCTCGACGATCGCGTGCTGCAGGTGCTCGGTCTGCGCGTGCACGCGCGCCAGGTCCTGCCGGACCGTGCGCAGCGCGTGGCCCTGCACCAGGAAGGCGAGCCCGCCCAGCGCTGCAGTGCCCACGAACAACGTCAAGGCAAGACGCAATGCCGGCAAGGCCAGGCCCGTGGGCTTGGCGCGCTCGAGCAGGTTGATGTTGTTGCGAAGCATGTGCGCGCTCGGCCGGCTCGTTACGCCGCCTTCAACCTGGGCAGCCAGGACAGGGCCGCCGGTTTCGCGGCCAGCCGGTCGGCCGCGGCCGCATCCTCGTTGCGCAGTGCGGCGCCGATCGCGACCAGCACGGCCGGCGCCTGCTCGGGTGCAAGCTCGCGCACCGTTGTGGCAAAGCGAAATTCGGCCTGCAGATCCAACTGCAGGCAATCCAGGCCGGTCTGCTCGGCCGCGCAGCGCGCGATCAGCGCGCAGTCCGGGTGCGGCCCGATCCACACGGTGCGGATCGGCGGCAGGCCCGATTGACGCTCGACCACCTCGAGCGAGCGCTGCACCTGGGTGGCGATCCGCGCGGCCACGTGCTCCGGATCGTCGTCATCAACGTTCAGCGAGCGCGGAATCTGGATCCGGCGCGTAAGACACAGCGCGCCCTGGTGCACCACGGTCAGCAGCGCGGAGGACTCCTCGATGCCCAGCAGCGCGCTGCCCGCTTCGGCCCCGGGCAGCCGGACCAGCACGTTGCGCTGGGCCATCTCGGCGATGTCGACCGCCCGCAGGTCGATTCCCGCCTCCAGGAACGGCGCCGTGGCCTGCGCCACCGAGCGGCGCAATGCCGCCACGGCCAGCAGGCTCTCGGCGGCCCTCGAATCGGCTGCGGGTGCAAGGTGCACGAAGTCGATCACGGCATCTTCGGGCGAATACGACAGCATCTCGCGCAGCTTCCAGCGCAGCGCCTCGCGCAGTTCGGTTTGCGGCACCGTCGGAGCGGGCAGCGGATAGGTGTTGTAGTGCTCGGCCCCGAGCACCAGGATGACGTGGGCATCGCGCAGGATCCCGCGCTGAAGCAGTTGCGCGACCGCCTGCTCGTCTCGCTGGCTCTCGACGATCTCGAGCTGCTCGACGCTGTAACCGCTATCCGCATCCAGCCGTACGCGCGCCGCGACCAGCCGCGTGGCGGACCGGTGCAGGCCGACCTGGACCGACGCGCGGCGCGCACGCCTGAGCGCGCGCCACGGCAGCCCGTACAGCCAATCGCTTCCGAACATGACCAGCCCCGCATCAAGGCGCGTTATCGCGCCGCTGCTCTTTCCTGCATGCTAGGCAGGCGGCAGCGGAGCCATGACGGGAAAAGACCCCCAAAACGGGCCTGAAAAAAGGCCCGTCAAAGGCTGTGGCGGTCCGGCCGGGCCAGGGCGCCGCGGACTGGAGGTATCAGTGGTTTTCCCGCAGGAACACAAAGGGCGTTGTCGAGGATGCCAGGCCGAAGATCGCCAGCGACGACGGGTCATTGGTGTAGCCGCTTCCGCACCAGGGGCCGCGCAGCCAGGGCAGGGCAGCCCCGGTGGAGGTCACCGACCAGCCGGCGCAGGAGGTGTCGGTGGCGCCCGATCCGAGGTTGATGGCGACCTGGGCGGTACCGCCGACATTCGGTGGCGACAGGGAAATGTAACCGCTGCCTTGAGACCAGGTCGAGGCCAGGCTCGGCGAGGCGAGGACCGAGGTCGAAAACGTCCCGCCGGTGCCGGGTTTCTGCACCTGATTGCCCACCACAATGCTGGCCTGGGCCAAAACGGGTCCGGTGCAGGTGTCGGCGGTGTTAGTCACCCAACCGCTGCCGTTCCAGATGTTCGCCTTCACCGGGATTTGCACGATCTGGGATGTCAGTCCGGCGCCGCTGCCCACGGCCAGCTCTCCGAAGAGCATGTTCTTGCTCGAGTTGAACGCGATCCCGCTGCCGGCGCTGGCCGCGCCGAATTGCGCCGGATTGCCGGCATAGGCGATGCCGTCGGCGTCGATCACGTTGATGGCCAGCGCCAACTCGGCGTTGAACGAGGCTACCGGAGACCCGCGGGAAAAGGAGAACCCCGTGCCCGAATTGAATGTGAGCGTTCCGGTGCCATTGCCACCCGGCGCGATGACCGGATCGGGCGAGCTCGGGCTGGCCGTCAGCGCCGGGCTCGCGGGAAGCTGGCTGTAGGCCTTGCCGGTCAGGCTTGCGGCGGTAATCTTCCACCAGGAACTGCCGTCGTTGGGCCCGATGTAGTTGTGGGTGGTCGCGTTGCCCAGCGCTGCCGAGTTGCGTGCGGTCAACGTCAGCACGGGAACCGTCGTGTAGCTGAAGTTTTGCCCGACGTAAGTGAAGCCGCTGCAGGCCGTGCCAAACGCCGGCGTATTCATCGAAACGTCGAAATGATCGGGAGTGAATCGCCCGAACGGTCCGGCGGCGCCCGTGTTTCCGAAGCTGCAGCCATACTTGCCGCCGACCAGCGAATTGGAAAAGTCGTTGGTGCAGTCGGTGCCGGCCGGATCAATCGAGGTGAATCCCGAGTCGAACACGGCGTCGACGCCAAGGGTGAAGTTGCCGACTTCGCTATAGGTGAACGCACTGCCCGTGGAGGTGCCGGATCCGCTCGCCGCTGCGGCAAACGAGCCACCGATCGCGCCGACCTGCACCGCGCCGGCCTGCGCCGTCACCAGAGACGCATTGATCGAGGGTGTGCCGTCGTACCCGGCGCCCGCCACCGCAGTGAGGGTGAACGCGTCGCCTGCCTTGGCTTTCGGCGTGCCGCTCGACCCGCCGTTGGTCATCGAGGAAGTGAGGCTCGAAAATCCGGTCGGGCGGATCGCGAAGCTGTCGGTCGAACAGGTCGACACGGTTGGCGAGGAGGTCGGGTAGGAAATGCGCACCCGCACGTCTCGATAGGCGTTGGCGACCGCGGAGAAGCTGACGGTCGAGCGCCCGCCGGTGATGGCCGCCGAGCTGACCGTTCCGACCACCGAATTGGAGGTCGGACAATTGTCCGACCCATAGCCGGTGCCGGCGGTGCCGGTATTCGCGAGCAGCTGCAGCTGGACGTTGTTGCTGAACGAATTCAACTGCGCGCCGGCGCTGATCGCCACCACGTCGAGGCTGAACGCGGTGCCGGCCAGCTTGGTGAAGATTCTGCCCGCGACCGCGCCCGCCGCCGTGGCCGTTTCGAAGGCGTTGAAGCTGCCGGCACCGCCACCGCCGCCGCCGGCGGCGGTGGTGATCTGGGGGTAGTAGCTGTAGCTGTCGAGCGCCGTTCCGGTGCTTTTTACCGCGCGCAGGCAGTAAGTCGTGCTGGCGCTTGCGCCGTTGTCGATCAACGAGAAGTCCCACTCGCCGTCCTGGCCGGCATTAATGGCCGTCGGATTGGTGACGTTGTTCGACTCGCTGTAAGTCTGGTCCACCACGGTATCGCCGCTGTGGGTGGGGTCGTTGGCATCGGCGGTCAGGGCCGCGCCGTTGGCCGGAGCCGGATTGTCGTTGTAGGCGATCGCAGTGGAGGCCGTCACGTCGGTGTAGGTCGCCGGAGTGCCCCCGCTGGGCGCCGCGCAGGTGCCGGCGCCCATGCCTGCGAACTGCAGCTTGAAGGCCTGGCCGCTCGCGCCCAGATTGACGTCGGAGACGTGCAGCAGCATGCGCAGCCGGAAGGCGGCGCCGGTCGAGGCCAGGGTGGCCGACGTGTCCTGGGCGGCCAGTGCGGTCCCCACGTCGGTGGAATTCGCATTGTTGAACAGCCGGTAGTCGTACTGGATCGTGCCTCGATAGAAGTTAATCCCCGCCGGCGCCTGCAGGAACGCGGCATTC
>Ga0307479_10005152_pt1 | contig 11992 bp, 6 predicted proteins | sample atmos_gasesECM4C_FD_203743 | JGI IMG/M metagenome (GOLD analysis project Ga0307479, IMG submission 203743) | Hardwood forest soil microbial communities from Morgan-Monroe State Forest, Indiana, United States - atmos_gasesECM4C_515 | ecosystem: Environmental > Terrestrial > Soil > Temperate... | reverse complement strand
TGCGAATTCAGCAATTGATAGAGGATCACAATCTAGATGAGGCAAGCCGCCAGATCGTTGAAGCAGAAAAACAGTATCCTGAAGACGCCGGTCTCGACAACTTACGGGGCATCGTCGAGGCGCAGCAAGGGGACTACGCCGGGGCAAAACAGAGTTTCGGCAAAGCCCTGAAGAGGGAGCCGAAATTCACAGCCGCTTCGCTGAATTTGGGACGCCTTCTTCAAGAGAACTTTGCCGCCGACGCACAGGCGAAGCGGAAAGCTCTCGATGTCTACCTGGCAGTGCTGAAGTACGACCCCAAAAATGCGGAGGCAAATTACCAAAGTGCGATACTGCTGCTGGGACAAGGCCAGTACGGGGATTCGCTGGACCATATTTCACGACTGCCGGAAGAGAGCCGCAGCAACGCACAAGCATTGTCTATCCTTTGCGCGGACTACGCTGGGCTTGGCGATCGAAAAAGGACCGATACTGCGGCAACGCGGTTGCTATCAGACCCAAATTTTTCCGAGTTGGATGCACAGCAAGCATTGTTGGGGCTGAGAGCAGGAAAACGCGACGACCAGATCATCTCTCTCCTCGAGAACTTGCAGAAACAGCAGCCGTTGTCGCCTGCGCTGCTTGGGGCGTTGGGTTTGGCCTACGAAGGAACGGGCAAGCTCATAGAGGCCCGAGATACGCTAGAAAGATCCGCGACACCTGAAAACCTTACAGTTGGTACTTTGTTGCAGTTGGCAAGGATCGCGCGCAAACAGCGGGATTATCAGGGTGCGCTGGGCTATTTAGCCCATGCGAGAGACCTAGCGCCTGACAACGCCGGCATCCATTACTATTTTGGCTTGGTTTGTTTAGACCTGAATCTCATCGCGGAAGCGCGGAATTCCTTCGAAAAGGCCGTGCAGCTCGAGCCAGAAAATCCTGAATACAATTACGCAATGGGGGCGACTTCAACTTTCCGGCACGACCCGGGAGAGGCAGTGCCGTACTTCGAGAAGTACTTAAGATTGAGGCCGCAAGATGCACGGGGAAAGCTGGCACTCGGTACGGCCCTTTTCCGGGCGAAAGACTATGACGCCGCAATTCCGCGGCTGAAGGAAACCGCCATGATCCCCGAAACGGCGACGCCGGCTCATTACTATCTTGGCGCTATCGCACTGCAAGAACGACGGTTTGAGGACTCTCGCAACGAACTGGAACTTGCGTTGAAGAACAAACCGGACTACGCGGATGCTTCGGCCGAGCTGGGCGAGTACTACCTCATGCAGAAAAACTACGCGCAAGCAGAAAAATACATTCAACGCGCGCTAGAAATCGAACCGGATCACTACTCAGCGAATTTTTATCTGCTGACGCTTTACACCCGTACGGGAGACGCGCGGCAGGAGGCGCAGTCTAAACGGTTCGATGAACTTAAGAACTTACTGGCGGAAAAGATGCAAGAATTCCTGCGCATCGTTGAAGTGCGGCCTCTCGAAGCTCCATGAAGACACGTCCCAACATGTGCCGGTCAGCGGCTCCCTTTTCCCTGCTGCGCTTTTTTTGTTTCTTTTTACTGGCGGGCGCGCGAATCCATGGACAGTCAGGAGTATTGACCGAGAGCACGAAAGCCTTCTATCGCGGCGAATACACGCAGGCGGCAGCACTGGCGGAGGGATATCTGCGCCTACATCCAAAGGACGCGCCTGTTCGCTTGATTCTGGCACGAGCAGAGCTGGCCCAAGGGAAATTTCAGCAAGCGTTTGACGGGCTGCAAAAAGTACTGGCTTCCGACCCGAAGAACATCGACGCCCTTTACTATATGTCCCTAACGGCTCGAGAGCTGTCCCGCCGGGAGTACGAAAGACTCTTTTCTATGGCACCAGACTCCGATCGTGTCCACCAGCTCGTGGGCGAGGCGGCGTTGGCGGCACAGAATAAGAGCGAGGCGGAGGACGAATTCCAGAAAGCGCTGAAAGCCAATCCACACTCCATCGAAGTGTCTACGGAATTGGCGGAACTGAAGCGCTCGCAATCAAAATTTGATGAAGCGATCGAGTATTACACGCAGGCCGAGCATATCGGGCCTTTGAACTACGATATTGCCTATGGATTGGGCGCCTGTTACACGTACAAGCAGGAGTATCCAAGAGCGATCGAATGGCTGCGCAAGGCTTCGGCATTGGCTCCGGACTCCGCGGCAGGCCGATTCGCGCTCGGGAACGCACTGTTTCAAAACGGCGATACAGAAGCAGCCATCCCAGAATTGAATGAATCGCTCCGGCTCGAGCCACGGATGAAACAAGCCTATTTCCTGCTCGGACGGGCTTATTCAAAACTCGGCCGTTTGGACCAAGCCAAGGCTGCAGTTAAAAAACTGGACGAACTAAACCGCTCCGAAATACCCGGACAGGACAGGAGTCTTGCTGGCGCTGCAAAACCAGAAACACCCTGAAGAAACTTGGGGAACGGATCCACAGCCAAGCATGCTTCCGCGTCGCAGTCTTAATTGGAAACCTTCACCAGCACTGCGCCGTGGGTCGGCACTTCGGCCGTGTAGGAACTCTGGACCGTGCCGAGATCCTTGTGATCCAGAAGATCACGGAGTTTCGCCGAGGAGGGCACGCCGACCGACTTGAAGTCGAGCGTCATTTTAGTGGGCGACTCACTGCGATTGAAAAGTCCTACGGCTTGACTGCCATTAGCAAGCAGCTTCACCCAGATCTCCAAGGGTCCTTCTTGCCAGACGCGGTGACCCTGTATGCCCTTCTTGTCCTGATCGATAGCAAGGACCTCGGAATTCGTGAGGAGTTCCTTGGTCTCGGGAGACATAGTGCGCAAATCATTCCCCGCGAGAAGGGGAGCAGCGAGGAGCGCCCAAAGCGCCATGTGCGTACGGTATTCGTCGCGCTTCATGCCTCCATTTCCAACTTCCAGCATGTCCGGGTCGTTCCAGTGCCCAGGCCCGGCAAATTTTTCCAGGCCGTTCTGTCCGAATCCGATCAGGGACATACGATCATACGTGTCGTTAATGTCTCCTGTGGTCCGCCACAAATTGCCAGTAGTGGGCCCCCAGCGCCACGGTGTTTTAACTCCCCAGTTGCAAATGCTGAACACGATTGGGCGCCCGGATTGCGCCAGCGCGTCGCGCAATTTCGCGTACTGCACCTCAGGATCAAGTCCTTCGGCGTTGCACCAATCTATCTTTATGTAATCGATGCCCCAGGAAGCATATGTCTTAGCGTCTTGGACTTCATGATTCAAACTCCCCGGCCTCTTTTCGCAAGTGCCCGTGCCGGCATCGGTATAAATGCCCAGCTTTAACCCCTTACCGTGTACATAGTCCGCGAGCGCCTTGATTCCCGATGGAAATCTTGTGGGATCCGCGACGATGGTTCCCGATGCATCACGGCTGACCTGCCAACAGTCGTCAATGTTCACATATTGGTAGCCGGCAGCCTGCATGCCACTGCTGACCATGGCGTCCGCCATTTCTCGAATGAGTTTGTCGCTCACGTTGCATCCAAACTTGTTCCAGCTGTTCCAACCCATCGGCGGAGTGGGGGCAAGTGACGCGGATGCTTGCGCGGAGGTGACAGGGGCCAACGGACCAGAAAAAGCACCGAGGAAGAGGCAAGCAAGAATGCTAAAGACAGGAAAATGGTGTCGAATCTTCATTATTCCTCGCAAAAAATGGATACGTAACCGCTTACGCGGAGTCTAGCACGCCACCCAAAAAAGTGCGATGCTTATCAGCCAAGACGACGGATTCGCGTGGTCCCGCAAATCTGACTGGCGAGAAGTCAACAACTTATGGCCAGGACAATTCTCGACCGGCGCGAACCCAGGGCCGGCTCACGGGCGATAGAGCAGGAGATCAATGATTTTTCTTCCATCAAAATTTCTTCCCGCATCACTACTCTTATCGGTTTTATTTCCGCTCCTCGCAGCCGCGCAAGAGTCCGAAGACCGCAGGCCGCAGAAGACGGAGCCTGTGGGAGTCGCGACTGGCAATCCTCATGCTCCGGTAAAGGACGCTCTATCCCGCCCGATCACCGCCGGAGGATTTGTTGACGGCGCGCCCGTGGTGTTTCTAGACATCACGAAGCAGGCCGGCATCGATAAATTCCATCACCGCTCTGGGAGTCCGGAGAAGGCGACTATTCTCGAAACTCCAGGTTCCGGCGTGGCCTTTCTCGATTACGACAACGACGGCTGGCTGGACATCTATTTGCTGAACGGCTCCACGTTTGCGGCTCTGAAGGGCAAGGAGGCCGCTCCGCGCGCCATGCTACTCCACAACAATCACGACGGCACCTTCACCGACGTGACGGACAAAGTGGGTGTTGCCAATGAGCGATGGGGCTTCGGAGTCGCAGTCGGTGATTACGACAATGACGGCTGGCCGGACATCTACGTTTCGAATTATGGAAAAAATCGCCTCTACCATAACAACCATGATGGAACGTTTACGGATGTGGCAGAGAAAGCCGGTGTGGCACTGGGAGGATGGTCCACGGGACCAACTTGGGGCGACTATGACCACGATGGTCTGCTGGATTTGTTTGTTCCGGGCTATGTGAAATTTGACGCTGACCACCCTCCGATTGCCGGCCAGGGAGGAGTTCCCGCAAGCGCGTGCCAGTTTCGTGGCGTGAACTTCATGATGTGCGGACCGCGCGGCCTGCCAGGAGAGGGCGACCATCTGTTTCACAACAATGGAGACGGCACTTTCACAGACGTAAGCAAGAAGGCGGGCGTCTCCGACCTGCCGGGCTATTACGGGCTCGCCTCGGTGTTCGTGGATGAGGATGATGACGGCTGGGTCGATCTGGTCGTGGCCAATGATTCCGTGCCGCGCTATCTCTATCGCAATCTTCACGATGGCACTTTTGAAGACGTGAGTTACCTGTCGGGTTTTGCCTTGACAAACGAAGGACTCGCGCAAGCGTCAATGGGAATCGCAGTGGGTGATTACAATCGTGACGGCAGAGTCGATTTTCTGGTGACGACGTTTTCGGACGACTACAAGACACTCTACAGAAATGACGGCGACAACAATTTTTCCGACGTTACGTACCCGGCGGGATTGGCCACTCCGACGATTCCATTCCTAGCCTGGGGTGCCGGATTCCTGGACTTTGATAACGACGGGCTCTTGGACATATTCGTGGCTAACGGGCACGTCTACCCATCGGTGGACCAGCGGGACTGGGGCACAACCTGGGCGGAACGGCCACAGCTTTTCCGCAATCTCGATGGGGTTAAATTTCAGGAGGTTCCGCCCGCGACGGGAAGCGGCTTGGCGGACGTGATTCCCGCACGAGGCGCGGCGTTCGGGGACCTCTTCAACGATGGACATATAGACGTCGTCCTGAACAACATGGATTCCGCTCCAACACTGCTTCGCAACGTGGTGAAGAACGACAATCATTGGATCACCCTCAAATTAGTTGGAGGACCGAGGAGTCCGCGGGATGCCATCGGCGCGAAGGTTTTCCTTACCACGAACTTTGTCCGTCAGCGGGCTGACGTCATCAGCGGGGGCAGTTACGGCTCTAGCTCCGATCAGCGTGTTCATTTCGGCTTAGGATCTGCTACCAAAGTGGATAAGATCGACATTCAATGGCCGAGTGGGAAAAAACAAGAGATTGTCGTACGGGGGGTCGATCGGATTTTTACTGTTCAGGAGGGGCAGGGAGTCGTTGAGAAATAATTGCCATGACGTTAGTCGTGTTCTTGACTGGGATTCCAATCGGTGAATTATGCTTTGGCGTCGAGGTTCTCGCCCGTTTTCCTTGTGGTTTGCGGTTCTGTGCTTGCTTGTTCCTTCGCGCTTTGCCTTCGCACAATCGAAGCCGGAAAAGGCGCCCGAATTCTCCAACTTTCGTCCACGTCGTGAAATGCCGGGCGCAAGTTTCGTTGGTCGGGAGGCTTGCGCGAGTTGTCACGCGCAAAAAGGCGGCATGCAGTCCGGCACGGCAATGGGACATGCCCTGAGTATTGCTGCCGATAGCGTTGTGCTGCGAAATCACCCGCGAATGACTTTTCGAGTCGGGGCATATTCATATGAAATCGTAACTGACGGCCAACAAGATTCCTATCGTGTGACCGACGGAAAAGAAACGATCAGCGAGCCGATTCTTTACGCGTTCGGAAATGCACATGTCGCCCAAACGTATGTCTATCGCCGCAACGGGAAGCTCTATGAAGGCCGCATGAGCTATTACACGGCAATCGACGGATTGGACTGGACGATTGGAGACGTTCTGGAGGCGCCGCCCAGCCTGGAAGAGGCGGCAGGCCGCGACATCGACAGCGATGAAGCGCGGAACTGTTTCACTTGCCACGGAACGGCCGCCGTGGTCAACACCAAGCTCCAGCTGGATCGGTTGATTCCCGGAGTGACTTGCGAGGCCTGCCACGGACCGGGAGGACGCCACGCCACAGCCATGCTCCTTGACCCTGGAGAGAGCATGTACATTTTTAATCCGAAAGCGCTCGGTGCAGAGAGTCTCTCGCAGGAGTTCTGCGGGGCCTGCCATCGCGGCGTAGACACCGTAGCAATGATGCCCGACCTCGGGGGCATCAACAATGTGCGTTTTCAACCTTACCGACTGTTTAACAGCCGCGGCCACGATCCCAAGGACGTACGTCTTGCCTGTACTGCTTGCCACGACCCTCACGTGGATCTAAAACGAGGGGACGCTACTTACGATGCAAAATGCACGACCTGCCACGCACCGCGCGGAACGGAACAATCGACTAGGCAAAATAAGATACCGGCAGGCAAACTACCGGTTCATCCCTCAACCGGCAAATCGTGCCCTGTGGCAAGCGAGCGATGTGTGGGGTGTCACATGCCAAAAGTGGAGTTACCGGGGGCGCACTTCAAATTTACCGACCACCGCATTCGAATTGTGCGGCAAGGCGAGCCGTATCCTTACTGACGCCGCCATCGGGAATCACTTGATCCCGGATCCCTCAACGATGGTGATGTAGCGGTCGATGGGAAGATCAGTGAACGTCTCGGAGCGCCCGCTCGGTTGGGGCCAGCGGATCTCCAGATTGTCAATTTTCTTTCGTTTGCCGATGCCCAGAACGTCGCGGGGATCGTTCGAAGAAAGATAACTGCCGCCTCCGATCTTTAGTTTGCTGCGTTTCAGATCCTCCGCCTGCCATGTAATTCTCGCGCCGATGGCGTCTGGGTTTGATTTCTTGCCAACAAGGCGCACGCCGAGCCAGTGATTCTCCGGCGCTGAAACGTTTTTTAGAAGCACCGGCGATCCGCCATTGACCGAGATCAGCGCATCCAGGGCGCCATCGTTATTGAAATCGCCAACGGCCAAGCCTCGTGCCGCGAAGCTCCGCGTAAATACTGGGCCGGCGCTGCCACTGACGTCTTCCAGGCTTCGGCCGTTGTTGTGGAATAGCAGCAGCGGCTCCTTGTACATGACGTGGCTGGAATGGGCTTCGATTTTGTCATCGGGGTGCCCGTTGGCGATGAACAGATCGAGGTTGCCGTCATTGTCGTAATCGAAGAACTTCACTCCCCATCCGCTCATAAGGCGCGTCAACCGCCCGAGTCCCATAGGTCCAGCCATATCCTCGAACGTCAAATCGTGGTTATTTCGGTAGATGGAATACATCTCCTGATCCACGTTCGTAACGAAAAGATCCTGCCAGCCGTCCTGATCGAAATCCGCCGAGTCCACTCCCATGCCGGAGCGCTCGCGGCCAGATTGGCTGTACGCCACGCCCGCTTCGAGTCCCATCTCATCGAACTTTCCGATGTGCCTGTTCACAAAGAGAAAATTGGCGACCGTATCGTTCGCCACGAAGAGGTCCATCCAGCCGTCGTTGTTGACGTCCGTCGCGACGACACCCCAGGCTTTTCCGAGCGCCTTGGCAATGCCGGACTCCTTACTCACATCGGTGAAAGTGCCGTTCCCGTTGTTGTGGAAAAGCCAGCTTGCCGCAGGCGGATAGACACGAGGAATGCAATAGAAACGCTCCCCGGTCTTCTCGTTGCCGCAGAATTTGTTCTTCGATTTGTCGAAATCCACGAAGCGGCAAACGAACAAATCCAGCCGCCCATCGTTGTCGTAGTCGAACCAAACGGCACTGGATGCCCATCCAGGAGCGGCCAAGCCGACTTTTTCCGTCACGTCTGTGAACGTCCCGTTGCCATTGTTGTGATAGAGAATGCTGCGGCCATACTGCGTGACGTATAGATCGGGCCAGCCGTCGGCATCATAGTCTCCGACAGCGACGCCCATGCCATAGCCTCCGGCCGCGACGCCGGCTTTTTCGGTCACGTCGGTAAATGTCCCGTCTCGATTGTTGTGGTAGAGAGCATTGCGCAAGGGCGGATCGGGGGCGAAAAAATCGCACTTCCCGCTGTTCACCAGATAAATGTCCATCCAGCCGTCGTTGTCGTAGTCCAGAAAGGCGCAGCCCGCTCCGGTTGTTTCGGGCAAGAAGTAATCCGCGGAGCGGCCGTTCTCATGACGCCACGTGATTTCGCTGGCGGCTGAGGGCACTTCCTCAAAAAGTGGTTTCGGAGCGCTTTGTGCGAATCTCGCTGGAGTGACAGAACTAAGATGAGGCAAACGATTGATGCTGCGGTATTTGGCCAACCATCTGCTGCTGGCCATACTTAGTCCCTTGACGAATTGTCTTCGCGTCCAACCCGGCATCAGCTTTTATTATGGTGCGTTATGGTTCGTTTGTGGCCTGCGGATCCTCGTGACTCTGGCTCTTCTCAGACCGCGCCATATCATACTGTAGCACTACGGAAAGGCGGAAAAATGGTCGTCGTCTCTTGCCCCTGCGCAAGTCACCCAACGTTTAGAAGGATTGAACAAGAGTTTCAGTCCTTCCAAGGGTATAGAGGCTTGACAACCTTTGTGGGGCGTCATACAAGTTCCAACGACTCAACGACTACTGACGCCAAAGGAGCCCCATGAGTAGCCCGCTGTGGAGACCCTTACTACTGTTGATACCCACGCTTTGGTTCACGAGAGATATGCGGGCGCAAGCGAGCTACGACCTGCGCTCTCCTGACAACAAAATCGAAGTGAGAATTCGCACCGCCAGAAGCATCCGCTACGACGTGCTGTTGAAAGGCAGGGCCCTGTTGCAGGAGTGCACGCTTTCTCTCGACGTGGACCACAAGAAGCTAGGGCTGGAACCTAAAGTCATCAAGTCCAAGGAGCGCAGCTACAATCAAGTGATTGAGCCGCCGGTTCGTCAGAAATTTGCAAAGATTCGCGAAAACTACAACGAGCTGCGGCTCGACATGGAGGGTGGTTACGCGGTGGTCTTTCGCGCGTACAACGAAGGCGTGGCGTATCGTTTGGAAACGTCCCTGTCGCAAGAACAGGTGAAAATCTACGGCGAAGAAGTGAACTTGAACTTCCTGAGCAATTACGTGGTGTATTACCCGCAGGAAGACAGCTTTTTCTCGCACAACGAACGAAGATACACGCCGCAACATTTGAAAGAGATTGATCCGGCGTTTATCGCGACACTGCCCGCGGTTGTGGATGTTGAAGATGGCGCGAAAGTTGCTATCGCGGAATCGGACGTAGAAGAATATCCGGGCATGTGGTTGCGCGGCACGGGCGGGAATGGGCTTTCGGCAACTTTTCCACCCTATCCATTGAAGGAAAAACTGGAAAGAGATCGTGATTTCAGAGTCGTTGAGAGCGCCGGCTATATTGCTGCTACCAGCGGGAAGCGCACCTTTCCGTGGCGAGTGCTGGGTATCGTTGAGAGGGACGCGGACTTGCTGACGAACCAGCTTGTCTGGCTATTAGAGAAGCCGGCGCAGGTACAAGACACCTCCTGGATCAAACCGGGCAAAGTCGCGTGGGATTGGTGGAACTACAACAATGTTTATGGCGTGGATTTCAAGGCCGGAATCAACACGCAGACTTACAAGTACTACATCGATTTTGCCGCAAAGTACGGCATCCCCTACATCATCCTGGACGAAGGTTGGTACAAACTCGGGAACGTGCTCGAAGTCGTTCCAGAAATCAATATGGAAGAGCTGACTGCTTATGCGCGGCAGAAAAACGTCGGGATCATTTTATGGGTGATCTGGAAGACTCTGGACGACCAGCTGATTCCTGCTCTGGATCAGTACGCGAAGTGGGGCATCAAGGGAATCAAAGTTGACTTCATGCAGAGAAGCGACCAGCTGCTGATCAACTACTATCATAAAGTCAGCCGTGAAACCGCGAAACGCAAAATGCTGGTTGATTTTCACGGGGACCAGAAGCCAGCCACGATGACGCGCACCTGGCCCAATCTGATCAGCACCGAAGGGGTCAGGGGGCTTGAATGGAGTAAGTGGAGCGCGGAAACCGAACCGAAGCACAACGTCACGCTGCCATTTACACGGATGTTTTTGGGCCCCATGGACTACACGCCTGGGGCCATGCTCAACGCCCAGAAAAACAGCTTTGCTCCGACTTTCAATCGCCCGATGAGCCTGGGAACGCGATGTCACCAGCTCGCCATGTATGTGATATACGAGAGTCCCTTGCAAATGCTGGCAGACAGCCCATCGAATTACGTGCGTGAGCCAGAGATTATGGAGTTCCTGGCGCCAGTACCCACGGAATGGGACGATACGAAGGTGCTCGATGCGCGGATCGCCGACTATGTGTTAGTGGCGCGGCGAAACGGCACGGACTGGTACGTGGGAGCAATGACCGATTGGACGGCGCGCGAGCTGGAGGTTGATTTCTCTTTCTTGCCAGAAGGCAGCTTCCAAATGGAAGCCTATCAGGACGGCTTGAATGCCGACCGCTACGGAAGCGACTACAAGATGGTGAAGAGCCAAGTCAACAAGACGACCCAGCTAAGAATCCAATTGGCACCGGGAGGCGGCTGGGCCGCCAGAATTCATCCGTAAGCTGTCGCTGGCGAATTGTTATTTCTCCCAAGATCCCCCAGGATTCTCCGTCCTGCTACGATTCTTTGATGCGCAATCTTGCCGTTCTTTTCATCCATTTCATCGTCGTCCTGGCTCGGTTGCTCGGTCCTGGCGGGGTCCGTTCCCTCGTTGCGGAGTCGCTTCTCCTCAAGCACCAGATCCTGATCTTGAATCGTTCCCGGAAACGATCTCCCAATCTACACGCGTCGGACCGGATCCTCGCTGGCTTGCTGGCGCTCTTGGTCCGTCCAACTCGACTGCTCCGTTCCGCAATCGTTCTGAAGCCTTCGACACTGCTAGCCCTTCATCAAGCCTTGAGCAAGGGAAAGTACCGGATGCTGTTCTCCCCGGATCGTCGCCAGCGGCCCGGCCCGAAAGGTCCGAGTGCAGAACTCATCCGTGCGGTCGTCGAAATGAAACAACGTAATCCCAACTGGGGCTGCCCGCGAATCGCTCAACAGATGGCCTTGGCGTTCCACATCCCAATCGACAAAGACGTGGTTCGCAGGATTCTCGCCCGTCACTACAGTCCGGGACCGAACCCCGATGGTCCTTCCTGGCTGACGTTCCTGGGCCACATGAAAGACAGCCTGTGGAGTATTGATCTATTCAGGTGCGCGTCGACAACGTTGCGGACCCACTGGGTCCTGGTCGTCATGGATCAATATTCGCGCAGGATTATTGGATTCGGCGTCCATGCCGGGACGGTCGATGGTGGCGCACTTTGTCGGATGTTCAACCGCGCCATTCGGGGCCAACGCGGGATGCCAAAGTACCTAAGCTCCGACAACGATCCGCTTTATCGGTTCCACCAATGGCAAGCCAATCTGCGGATACTGGAGGTGACAGAACGCAAGTCCATCCCCTATGTTCCCCTGTCCCATCCATTCGTGGAAAGGCTAATCGGCACCCTGCGACGCGAGTATTTGGATCACATGTTGTTCCGGACGACGGTAGATCTCGAAAACAAACTGCTCGATTTCAGGACTTACTTCAACAACTATCGCATACCTCACGGGAAGGGCGAACGCCGGATACGCCCGTGTCACCACCAATCGCAAATCTCCC
>Ga0307479_10005151_pt1 | contig 11993 bp, 3 predicted proteins | sample atmos_gasesECM4C_FD_203743 | JGI IMG/M metagenome (GOLD analysis project Ga0307479, IMG submission 203743) | Hardwood forest soil microbial communities from Morgan-Monroe State Forest, Indiana, United States - atmos_gasesECM4C_515 | ecosystem: Environmental > Terrestrial > Soil > Temperate... | reverse complement strand
CGTAGACCCCCTGCTTCGGGAAGCGCCTGCTCACGGTTGTAGGGAACATCTCGTCGTATGGTAGGTCTGTGATGTCTTTTACGACCCAAAAAGCCACGTCTCCCACGCGTACCTTGGGGTAAACGGGGGCTGATCTGGGGTCCGGCATTAGAGACGAATTCGTTATTTCCCCGATGAGGCATGACACAACGCTCCAAGACTTTTTCCTGAGTTCGTTATATGCCGCATCATCTACGTTCTCTTCGGGGTGAAAAGGAATACGCCGCACAGCTGTGATTTCTGAGCAGGACTCCTTACTCGCGGTGGCCGCCTGGGCCAGTGTCAAGCCTGGCATTGCCGTAACGACAACAATATAGGCCAAGAGAATCCTATTCATGGGGATCTCCGTCACCGTTTCGGGTAGAAGGTAAGCGGCCCGACTCCGCCCTGCTGGCACACTCGCACAGGCACTTTGCTAGGTGCGCGGTCAGATGGACGACTGTTCTTTGGGCATTTCGTTCCGGCGAAGAAAGTTGAGTTTGGAAATGCGGTGACCTTCCTATTTAGTTGGTTGGCTATCATCTGGGCAATGGAAAGGTCTCCGCCAGACCCCGCAAAACAACCATACAGGGCTATGGTCGCGTTTTTACCAAGGTGGGCGTTAGATAGGTCACTCACGTTGGTTGCTGTCAAGTTCGTGCCTGCGCCCGGGTTCTCTCCGATATAGAGTCGGTCATAGCTAGAGTGGCCAAAATACTCTACGCCGCCATCGATGTTGCCGGAGTTCACCAGTGCTGAGTTTAAGTCTGAGACGCTGGATGCATTTACGATTGTCACGTCGTTGCCAGCGGCCCGAAGATCAGCAGCTTCGGTCAGCGCTGCTAACTGGAAAGCTTGTCCTACGTTGTGTTCGCCCAAACCTGACTGTCCGACTATCAGAACATACTTATCCAGACCAAACGGATCCAGGTACGAGATCGGACTGTTGCCTACGTAGGCATAGAAATTTGGTCCAGCATTGAATCGCGCTGGATCTTCTTGGAGGAATCGCCCAGTCCATGGATCCAGGTATCTGGCGCGGTAGTAGTACAGCCCGGTTTCTGAGTCTGATTCGCGGGCCGTGTACTGGAATGGATTTACGAGCGAGCCGGTCGAGGCGGTTAGTTTGCCGAAGGAGTCGTACGTGTATGTGTTTGCTATCGAACCAGCAGAACTGCTCAGCGACGTGATCGAACCAAGACCGTCAGCATGGAAGTAACTGGTCGCGCCGGAGCGCAGCATCGCGAGGGGTTCATCGATGTTTTGCGTCGGCTCGTAGCGGGCAACGACGGCGCCCGACGAATTCGTCTCCTCGATGAGGTTGTCGCCGTCGTAGGCGTAGACGGATGTGCCGCTCGATGACGATTTGTAGATGCGCCTGCCAAATGGGTCATATTTCAAGGTCACGGTGCCACCCGACCCGGGCAAAGTAACGCTCGACAGGCGGTTCACGAAGTCCCAGAAGTATTGCGTTGTGCCGGTCGAGTCCACTTTTGTCGCCGTGTTGCCGTTGGAGTCGTAGGTGTAGGTCGTGTTTGGCGTCGAGGTCAGTTGATTCGACGCGTTGTAGCCGTATGGCGAAACGCCCAGCGAGCTGAGCCTGTTGCCGACCGGATCGTACGTATAGCTCTCGGTCGTGGTGGAGTTCTGCGTCACGCTGGTCAGCTCGTAAAGCGCATCGTAGCCGTAATTGCTCGCGGTGCCCGAGGGCTGTGGCGTCCGGATGGTGCGGTTCCCAGCGTTGTCCACAGTGTAAGTCGCGCCGTCCAACGTGGTCGAGCCGCTCTGGTGCAGCACGCTCAGCAGCCGAGACAGATTGTCGTACGCATAGACCGACTTCAGCCCGTTCGGGCGCGTCATCTGCGTCCGGCGGCTGAGCGCGTCGTACGTGAAGCCGAAGTTTCCGGAGTTGGTAAATGCCGTGGGCGGAGTCAGCGTTTGCAGGCGGTTCAGCGTGTCGTACACGTAGCTCGTCGTGCCGTTCTCCGGATCGGTGAACCCCGTGCGGCTCGACGCCGCGTCATAGGAATAGCTCGTCGTGAAGCTCCGCCCGGTGAGGAAACTGTACGTAGTGGTCGCTCCGATGAGACGTCCCATATTGTCAAACGTGAATTGGTACATGCCGGTAGGGTCGATCACCTGCGTCAGGCGCGAGTCGTTATCGTACGTATAGTTCACGGCCGTGCTATCAGGATAGGTCTTCGTAAGCAGCCGGTTCAACTGGTCGTACGTATAGGTAATGGTCTGGTTCTTCCGGTCAGTTTTTTGGATGAGGTTGCCCACCGCGTCGTAGCTGTACGTCTCGATGTACCCCGATGGGAACGTCGTCTTCGCTACCCGCCCGAAAGCATCATAGGTGAACGAAGTCGTGTTGTTGTTCGCGTCCTTGATGCTGGCGATATTGTTTTCCGTGTCGTAGCCGTAGGTGGTCACGTTGCCAGGAGTGGCCGCGTCAGTGACACTGGTCAGCCGGTCTGCGTCATCATATGCGTAGGCGGTCTTCTTCCCGTTCTGATCGGTCACCGAAGTCCGCCGCCCGCGCATATCGTAGGTGAAGGTCGTGGTGCCGGTGCTGCCCGGATAGGTGATGGTGGTCAGGCGGTCGCCCGCATCATAGCCAAAAGTGGTCTGGTGATTCAGCGCGTCTGTGACCGACGTACGGTTGCCATGGGTATCGTACGCGTAGGTGGTGGCATTATTTTGTGCATCCGTGATGGTGTTGATCAGCCCGGTAGAGTAGTAAGCCAGTTTCGTGACGTTGCTCAGCGGATCGGTGATCTGCGTCAGTTCGCCCAGCGAATTGTAGGTAAACTGCGTGACGCTGGGCCCTGTGTTGCCATTCGGCGGGGGAGAAGAGACGGACACCAGATTCCCATTGCCATCGTAGGAATTCGTCGTCACGTTCCCCAGCGGGTCGGTGGCCGTGAGGACCTCGCCGAAGTTGTTATACGTGTACGTGGAAACGGCAAAGGTGTCCGGAGCGATAGGTACGGAGACCGAGGTGACGTTCCCGTTGGTGTCGTAGGTGTATGTCGTCTTGTGGCCGAGTTCGTCCGTGTGCGTCAGCAGATGACCGTAGGTATCGTAGGTGTTCTGAATCGTTCCGCGGTAGGTGCAACTGGAGCAGCCGGAGCCCGTGACACTGGTGGGCACCCAGGTTCCGCCGATCTGCGCGGAGACGTAAGTTGTGGGATTCCCGAGCGAGTCGGTCAGATTCACGGTGCTTGTCACGATGAAGTTGGTGGTACTTATCACCGTCTCACCGCCAACCCCGACGCCAATTCCTCCACTTGCGGCCAACGTGGGCACAGTCACGACGATCTGGGTGTCGCTCCAACTGACGACGGTAGCCAGCACGCCGTAGAAATCAGCGGTGCTATTACTCTGCGTGGCGCCGAAGCCGGTGCCGGTAATCGTTATGGTCGCGCCGACCGGTCCGGAGCTTTGCGAGATTCCGGTAATGGAGAGCGTCGAGAGCACCGTGAATTGCACGCCGTTGCTGGCGACGCCATCCACTGTGACGGTGACCGGACCGTTTGTAGCGGTCGAGGGCACTTGAGCCGTGATGCTGGTATCGCTCCAGGAAGTCACACTGGCCACGATACTGTTGAACTTGACCTGGCCCGTGCCTTGGCTCGTGCCAAAACCGCTGCCCGTCAGTGTTGTCCAAGCTCCTCGCTGCGCCCCCGGAGGCGTGAGGGCGGTGATGGTGGGCTTAATCACAGTGAAATTGACCGTTGCGGGGCTGGAATTGGAGCCCACCGTCACCACGACAGGGCCGGGGCCGGGCTGAGCCGCCGTTGGCACCAGAGCTACGATTTGAAAGTTGCTCCAACTGGTCACGGAGGTCGCCGCGGCGCTATTGAAGCTGACCGTGCTCGTTCCCTGCGTGGCACCGAAGCTCGATCCTGCAACCACGACGGAGCTTCCTGTTCCTCCGAGGCCTGGCGACACACCGGTGACGACAGGACTGGTCCCGATCGTGACGGACAGATTGTCAAACGTGGCCGTGGCGAGCTTTGTGTTGTCTTGGCTGCATACAGCGAGACCGACGTAAACGTTCTGTGCCATGGTGATCGTCTGGCCCGAGCCTACCTGCGTCCAGCTCACACCGTCGGCGGATATATAAGCGTAGAAAGTGTTGCTGCTCCTCACCAGCTTCAACCAGTAAGGTAGAGAACTCACCGTGGTGTAGGCCTTCAAACTCGTGCTTCCGCCGGTGCTTGAGCGATAGTAGAAATGCGCAGCCGATGACTGGTAGTCCAAATAAGCGTTGATGGAGCCGGGATCTAGCGTCTCCCGAATCATGACAGCCGCTTGCGGATATGTGCTCCCGCTTATAGAAACGACTCGCGCCACGACGGTCCCGTCGCCCGACATCGGCTGATACACGAAGTGCATTTGGTCGGCCGATCCGTTGATTTGCAGCCCAGACCCGTTCACGGTAAAGGTTCCGCTTGAATATGTGGCACTTCCAGCCAATCCCACTGGCCCCACATCCTGGTCGAGCCACGGCGTCGTCAGAGGCTGCGTCGTAACACTGAAATAGACGGGATTGCTGTTGTTCATGCTCGGGGCTACGGAAACGGTCATGTAGCCAGACGTTGCTCCCGTCGGAATCGTGATGCTGATAGACGTATCGCTCCACGAATTGATCGTTACCACTGCATTATTCAGCATCACCTGACTTCCACTTTGTGACGCTCCAAAGCCAGTGCCTGTAATGGCCACCTGGCTCCCGATTGCGCCCGTCGTCGCCGAAACGCTGGTGATGACGGGCGCGGGAGCTGCCGTCGTGGTTATCGAGACGTTGTCGAATGTGGCGGTGGCAAGAGTCGAGTTGGCATTGCTGCATACTGCCAGCCCAATGTAAACGTTTTGCGCCATACTGATCGTCTGGCTCGTTCCGATCTGCGTCCAGGTCAATCCGTCGTAAGAGGAGTACCCGCTGAACGTGCTTCCGCTCCGCACCAGTTTGACCCAGTAAGGCAGAGTCACGCTGGGACCGCTCTGGTTCGTCGTGCTTCCTCCCGTGGTCGAACGATCCCAGAAAACTGCCGTTGACGCGTAGTAGCTGGTGTAGGCGTTGGTCGAGCCAGGTTCTAGTGTCTCTCGAATCATCACTCCGGCCTGCGGGTAGGTGCTTCCCGTCGCCGAGACGACTCGCGCAATGATGGTTCCGTCTCCCGATAAGGCCTGATAGCCAAAATGCATCTGGTCGGCGCTACCGGAGATCTGCGTGCCCGAAGCCTTCACGGTGAACGTCCCGCTCGAATACGTAGCACTTCCGCCCACGCCCACCGGCCCAACGTCCTGGTCGAGCCACGAACTCGTCAGCGCCTGGGTGGTTACGGTGAAATAGACAGGATTGCTGTTGTTCATGCTCGGGGCCAGGGATACTGCCAGGTAGCCTGACGTCGCTCCAGTTGGAATCGTGATGAGGACGGATGTACTGTCCCAAGAATTGATGGTCACTGGAACATCGTTCAGCAATACCTGGCTGCCGTTCTGCGTTGCGCCGAAGCTGCTGCCGGCGATCAGCACATGACTGCCGATCGAGCCGGTTGTAGCGGAGACGCTGCTAATGACCGGCGCGGGAGCCGATGTCGGGCTTAGCGACACGTTGTCGAACGTGGCCGTAGTGAGGCTTGATGTCGAGTCGCTCGTTACCGCCAACCCGACGAAAACGGTTTGGGCCATGCTGATCGTTTGGCTAGTTCCCACCTGCGTCCATGTCAATCCGTTGTACGAGGAATAGCCGCTGAAGGAGTTCCCGCTGCGGACCAGCTTCACCCAATAGGGCAGCGTTGCACTCGGCCCAGACTGGTAGTTCGAACTACCCCCGGTAGCAGTCCGTTCCGACATCCAGATCGCAGATGAATAATCGAAAGTAAACGCATTCGTCGCGCTGGGATCGAGTGTCTCACGGATCATCACCCCAACCTGAGGATAAGAACTACCTTGCACGCTGACCACCCGAGCCACAATCGTGCCGTCCCCCGTTAGCGCCTGGTACACGAAATGGAAACCGTCCGGCGTCGAGAACGTGCCACGCCCTGCCCCTGCTACGGTGAACGTCCCGCCCGAATACGTAGCACTTCCCGCTACTCCTACCGCTCCTATGTCTGCGTCCAGCCACGAAGTGGGCAGCGGCTGCGATGTCACCGTGAAATAGACGGGATTGCTGTCGTTCATGCTTGGGGCCACGGAAACCAACAACTCGCCCGATGTTGCACCCGTGGGAATCGTGATGGTGATCGAAGTGCCGCTCCAGGCATCGATGGTCACTGCAGCACCGTTCAGCGTTACGATGCTTCCACTCTGCGTTGTCCCAAAACCTGTGCCCGTGATTGTCAGCTGACTTCCGATCGATCCGGTAGTCGCAGACAGGCTTGTTATGACTGGCGCTGGTGCTGCCGTCGGGCTCACCGAAACGCTGTCAAACGTGAATGTGTCCAAGGTCGAGTTATCTTGGCTGCACGCGGCCAAGCCGATGTACACGCTTTGGGCCATGGTGATCGATTGACTTGTCCCGACCTGAGTCCAATTGATTCCATCGGCCGAGACGTAGGCGGTGAAGGCGCTTCCGCTCCGAACCGCTTTCACCCAGTACGGCAGGGATATACCTGCGCCGCTCTGGGAGGAACTGCTTCCCCCACTGGTCGGGCGATAGATAAACACGGCAGAGCCGGCATCGTAAGACGAGAAAGCGCTTGTGGCACCGGCAGCAAGCGTCTCACGAATCATCACACCGGCTTCGGGGTATGAGCTTCCCTGTGCCGACACGACGCGCGCCACTATTGTGCCATCGCCCGAAAGCCACTGATACACGAAGTGCATCTGATCTGAGCTGCCGCCGATCTGTCCGCCTGACGCCTTCACCGTGAATACACCATTCGCATAACTCGCGCTTCCGGTCACACCGACGGAGCCTACGTCCCCATCGGACCAACCCGAGGGTAAAGTTGTCACCGTGAAGGAAGCACTGTTCACAGTGTTGCTGTTCACCGTCACTGAAAAAGGCCCCGATGATGCTCCCGAAGGCACGAACGCAACGATGCTCGTGTCACTCCAACTGGCAACCACCGCACTGGTTCCATTGAGCTTGACTGTGCTGGTTCCCTGAATAGCCCCGAAACCTGTCCCTGTCAGAGTCACCACCTCTCCGACGACCCCTGAAGTGGGCGAAATGCCGGTGATACTGAGTCCCTCAACCACCGTAAAACCGATGCCGTTGCTGGCCACGCCTGAGGCGGACACTACAACGTTGCCCGTTGTCGCTTCAATCGGGACCGTGGTAACAATGTTCGTCGCATTCCAACTCGTTGGAGTTGCGTCGGTACCGTTGAAGCTTACAGTTCCAGTTCCCTGTGGCGAACTAAAATTGGCCCCCGTAATGGTCACGGAAGCGCCAACCACTCCCGAGGTCACCGAAAGACTTGTAATACTTGGTGCGGGAACGACCGTGAAGCTCACAGTGTTGCTCGCAACTCCACTCGCGTTTACGACTACATTTCCTGTCGTCGCTCCCGATGGAACTGGAACCGCAATCGTGGATGCACTCCAACTCGTCGGCGTCGTTGCCGTGCCGTTGAAGGTTACTGACCCGCTGCTCTGAGTGGCCCCAAAGTTCGCTCCTGCGATGGCTACCTCCGCGCCCACCGCACCTGTTGTCGGCGATAGACTCGTGATACTAGGCGCCGGGACCACCGTGAAATTCACGCCGTTGCTTGCCTGGCTGGAAACGGTGACCACCACGTTTCCAGTTGTTGCGCCGCTTGGCACCGTCGCTGTGATACTCGAAGAGCCCCAAGCTGTTACGGAGGCGGTGGTCCCGTTGAACTGGACGGTGCTGTTTCCTTGAGGTGATCCGAAATTCGTTCCGGTGATTGTGACGGAGGCTCCCACGGCAGCGGTAGTCGGAGAAAGGCTTGTGATTGTCGGTGTCGCCTGTGCTCCCACGGCAAAAAAGAAGGAACAAGACACGGCAAGGATCAGGATCCGTTTCCAATTTAGTAGGCGCATAAGACCGACCCTCCGGGGCTCGAACCTCCAACTCGATCAATCGGATTCTGTTCTAGCAAGAAACGAATCGTTCATCGCGATCCTGAGATCTAATAAGAGACTGTGATGGCCTCAACGCCCAATGCTCGCGAGGAGGTCAGTCCTCGTGAGCTGCTGTCGTAGGTATGCGACTCGAGAACCTTGCCGTTGGAGTCGGTTACCGAGGTGATTCGAGATTGCGAATCGTATGCGAAAGTAAGAGTCGTGGAATCCTGGTTCGTCACCTGACTCAGACGGTTCTGACCGTCGTAGGCATAAGTCAGGGAGATCCCAACACTCGATGAAACTCCAGTGACCAAATAGCTAGAAGAATTCTGGTATGTGAAGGTAAGCGTCCGCGACGCCGGATCGGTGACGGTTACCAGACGATTTGCACTGTCGTATGTCAGTGTTGTCGCGTTGCCGTTCCGGTCGGTGATGGAGAGCAGCGCTCCACTCGTCCCGTCAAAGACCCTCTGCTCTCCGTTCTGAAAGGTAATCGTCGAATTTGGAGCGGCTATGGTGGGGGTTCTCATGATCGTGTAGCCGCCTCCGCCGCCACCTCCACCTGGGCCCCCAGCTATGACAAAGCGCCCTCCGTCGTACGCAAAGGACCAGAAGCTGCCATCGCTGCGCGAATACTTCATGTAATTGTCGGTACCTAGAAACACGCGCTCTTCGTAAGTTGAGCGCCAATGAGGCCCGAAAAGGCCAATCTGAGAGGCACTCTCGTGGGGTGGCCACTTGCTGTTCCAAGTTCGGACCAGAGTGAGTCCACCTCCGAGGCCGGGAATTCTTAGGTCTGATTGTTGGATATAGGTATTGCCGGTCGCCAGGTTGATTGGCCTTCCGCAGGTCGGAGTAGAAGGTTGACCGGGAAGCGATGTCTCGCAGGTCGAGTTCTCGTAGGCGGCATCAGAAGGAGCACAAGCAGCTGAAGGGACGACACAAATGGAAAGGATTGAAATCTCAACATAACAGGTCGCCCCTGGGATCGCCGGGTCTCCGCAAAGAAAACAGATCTGATACTGCGGAAAACAACTCCGTGAGTTCTGCGCCAACACGTGCCCGCTCAGAACACACGCACAAATTGCCAAGACGAGCATCAACATGCAACGTTTCCAGATCATGACCCACCTCCATGGCTTGGGAAAAGCCTGATCAATCCATCAAAAAATTGCGTACTATTACACCTTCGACTCTTCGACTCGCGGCGCCTTGCCTCGGGAGAAATTACCTCCAGCCAGGAATCCGGCTACGAACACACACATCCGAGTCTCAACAAAGTTGAAACGCAGCCAGCGATGGGATTGAATTTAGAGAACAGACAAATCGAGAAAACAGCAGGTTCCCGGCGGGAAGGTTCCTGGCCTCTAGTCACTCACCCCACGTTGCTTTGTTGCGCGATGAAACAAAGCCCCAAACATCGGCCTCACACGGGCGTTGTACTCTTGGGTTCAGGGGGCGTCAACAACTTCCATATTAAAATTAGGTATCTCTATTATCGTTTTAAGCACTTATACACAGGTTGGTTGCGACTCCAACAAATTTATACTGTGCGGCAACCATGTTCGGAGCTCGAAAAATATCGCGTTCGCGAGCCCGTGGCTGCATTTTCTCGAGGCCTCCCCTAGCCTAGGTCCTCCACTCCCGCGCCTACGCGTACTCGAGAAACGGCGGTCTAGCCCGCGGCGTGAGCGCATCTGGCTGCGCGATGACAGTCCTTCCAAGGTATTTTCAAGGTTCTCGTTCCGGATAGCACCAAGGCCACCGAAGCCTGCGAAGCTGCCGGCGCGCCAGTGGTAAAGATCCAAATTGCTAAAATCGCGACACCTTCAGTAAAATCGGCAGATCCAACCAGCGCTCCTCCCAAAGCTCCAAAAACCGCCGCGATCACAATGTCTTTTTTACTTCCACACTGGAGCGAGGCTCCAAGGGCGCCGTAAACTCCGCCTGTAATAGCGCCTACAACAGCGCCAACAAGAAGCTTGCCGGAGGGGTCTCGCAGATTTGGACTATTATTGCGAACATATCTGTAGAAGTTGATTCCTCTAAGAAAATTAATCGGATCTTCCCCGAGAAACCTGCCGGTTGCCGGATCGTAGTATCTGGCGCGATAGAAGTAGAGACTGGTTTCGGAATCGGATTCCACAGTGGCGATCCACAGTGGCGAGCCGTCTCGAGATTTCAGCGACGTTGTTCATGAAGTGTAGTTTAAACCCACGCACGCACAACCGGCGTATGCAGCACCCGGAATCGTCTTAGAATCTATCGTCTGTGCCACCCGCTCAAGTCATGGTCGATTTTCAATACCGGCCACGTGTGAGATTATCTTCTGTAAGCTGTCGTTGTTGTCGAAGCGAAATAGAACGTCTTGATCGTATTTATCGTTGACTAAATTTTTGCTTAATTTCAGTACGTAATACTTCACGAAACGACCTATCGGCTTATTATTTTCCTTTCGACGAACAAGATAGTCTTCCCACGGTTTCCCCAACAACGCTTCCACCTGCTCCCGCTTATCCCCGAGCCGAACTTTCTTTACATTGTCGATCAAATTTCTTTTTTCTTGATCTGACATTTGGAAGTAAGGGCGCGATGTTTCATGGGGCATGTCCGATGGTCGCTGTGATGTGCTTTTCAAATAGTTCCCACTCACGTTCGATGGACCCTGCTGTGCTGCAATCCCATTAACTCCAGAACCCCATAATACCGTTACGCATGCGAGCGCCGCGACTGCCAATGCGCCTGGTCTGTTCGTTTGGGTAGGCAAGGGCATACGACCTCCAGATGAGAACCGTTATCAGATAGCTGGAAGAATGGGTTGACCTGCTTTTGAGACCACTCTGGATGTCAATGATTCGTCAGTCGATCCATTCGGAATATTTTTTTGCACCGTCAGCGAATCCTGTAATGCCTGAATTCCATCAGCCCCATGAGACAGTACTAGATACACCGCTAAAGTTATAACTTATAATTAATATATATCATTACTTAACTTCCTCCTAGGTACGATCACCAGGGTTGCCCATATGATGTGTCCGCCGGAGTTGGAGGTAACGGACTTGTCGATAATCCGTAGATGTATCCAGCATAGTCTTTTATGTCGGACGGAGTCCAAACTATAGGATGCCAACGAAACGGCCCGCCGCCCGCCCGAAGGGCGTCGTAGACAACCGTGGAGCAGTTTCGACCAAACGTACTCCATTTGTTATTCGGGTTCCCGCGAAAATTCTCCCACCATGCTCTAATTGCATCCTCGTTGAGGCCATCTATATGGATGACCGTGTCGGGACCTTGCCCTTCGAGATCTATCGCATTCTGCACAGTTTGGTTAGGGATGGCGGGAGCCGAATAAACCGGGATTTTGTCAGTCCCAAAGGTGTAGTCTCGGTCATCACCGGGCCACCAACTGATGTTTGTTCCGTCAGCAAGCGTCAACGTTGCGTGCCCCCAAGCATCCGATGTACCTCGATAGTTCCAGATGTAAACATCGAGTAGTCCTGAAGGATCGACTCGATCGATCGGGTTATTTCCGACGTAAGCGTACTTGTTGATTCCGCCGCGGAAGCCGATTGGGTCTTCAGAAATGAACCTTTGGAGAGCGGGGTTGTAGTATCTGGCGCGGTAGAATTCGAGGCCGGTGGCGTCGAGTTCGCGGCCGGTATAGGCAAAGCTATTTGTCGTGGCCGACCCGCTGGTTGTCGTGTTGCCGAATGGCTCGAACGTGTATTGCGTTTGGAGCGCCCCGGTGGAATCCGTAAGTCCTAGCGTACTTCCGAGCGCATCCGTCAGAAAACTCCGAGCGGGTCATAGGGATAGCTCATGGTGCAAGATGGTTCATCATGGTGTACAATGACGTGTATGGCTACCGCTAAGAGTGCAAAGAAGCTTGTGCGTCGCAGCATCTCGCTGCGGCCCGAGATCCATAG
>Ga0307479_10005150_pt1 | contig 11994 bp, 9 predicted proteins | sample atmos_gasesECM4C_FD_203743 | JGI IMG/M metagenome (GOLD analysis project Ga0307479, IMG submission 203743) | Hardwood forest soil microbial communities from Morgan-Monroe State Forest, Indiana, United States - atmos_gasesECM4C_515 | ecosystem: Environmental > Terrestrial > Soil > Temperate... | reverse complement strand
GTTTGGGTACGGGCCGCTTGAGTAAGAGCCCGGTGAGTTGCATGGGCCACCAGCTGACGCGGGAGCTCGACACCTGGGCGAAGCGCGATCTCGCTCAGTTGCCGTGGGTCGAAGCGATGGCGAGCGTCCCTGTGACAGCGAAGATCGCACAGCAGCTTCAGGCACTGCGTCCGCCTGGCTCAGCGAGTAATGAGGTGGCGGTTGCGTCAAGGGATGGCGAGATACGCAGCGCTTCTCTCTTTTACAAGAAGATTGGGACTTGACCCGATAGTGTTTTGCAATTTGCATCGGGTATTGCCGTGGATTTGATGGATACGATATTTTCTAGAGCGACGGCATAAGCGATGAGAAAATACGGGAAAAAGTGATAAGTCAAACTAGTGAAAAAGGCACCGACTATGAGCGCCCACATACTAGTCCGGATGCCACTAGCGAGTAGATGAGGCGAGCTCCCAGCATTCGTGGTTTTCCGCACCTTGTCCAGATTCTTGAACGTCCGGAGGAGGAGCCAAAGAAAAAGTACGAGAGCTGGAATACCCGCTTCACAAGACAATTCAGTATAGGTGTTATGCGTGACGCGCCACACGCCGGACAGCGCAGCAAAGTTACCGGGGCCAACTCCAAGAACCGGGTTCTCCAAGGTCAAAGTTACACTGCGTCGTAGGAGGAATTCGCGTTGCTGAGCAGATCCGGTCTCATCTTCTTCGGGATGAAATATCGTTGCCGTGCGATGCCAGTAGTTCACTGGACCTAAAGCAATAAGCGTTATGGCAGTGATCCCAATTCCTACAACCAACAACGGGCGTTCGATGAATTCGTGCCTGTATTGGAAAATGCCCGCTATTGCCGCGGCAATCAGCGCGAGAAAACCAGTCCGCGAATACGTGATCAGGACCGCATAACACAAGAGTGCGAAAGCCAGTGCCCAGATGGCTCGGCGAACGAAGCCACGGGAACTAATGAAGAATGTGAAGGCTAAGGGCAGCACTAGTACAACGCTAAGGGCAAAATCGTTTGGGTTGTTGAAATCACCGCCGACCACGCCTTCGGCGCGACCGCCGCGGTAGCTTGAGGCGCTAACAGCCGCCATTATGGCCATCGCCGCAGTTTGAAAACTCAGCAATTTAACTAACCGCTGGATTGAATTCACCGCGAACATTAGGGACAGCACGATTACCAAAATCTTGAGGAAAACGCCAAACACAACCCAGAAGCTTCCAGTGCGAAAATACGCAAATGGGACGGAAAGGCAAAATTGCGAAAATAACGCAACCAGGAGGATAGCTTCACGCGAAATTCGAAAGTTCCCACGAACAGCGATCGCGGAGAACACGAAGCTCAGTACAGCTACCGCCCCAGAAATCTTTGCGAGCGGGATCGTACTCAAGGCAGGAATCCAGTCGCCGGGCCGTCCGAAATATACAATCGTGAACAGCAGCAAGCCGGCGTAAGCCATCGGCATAAAACCACGGCGTGCGAGCCGTCTCCGCCTCGAAATAGGTCGCTGCGTTGATATGGTATCCGTGGCTAGCGCATCCATTACACAACTCGCGTCGTCATAACCTCGGTTCCTGGGCGCACAAGCGTTTCTAAGGCGGATTCGAAGTGCTGCGCGACTACATCCCAGCCATGTTGCTGCGCGACCAACTGGCGTGCCGCTCGACCGAGTTCGCCCCGTCGTACGCGGTCTTGCAAAAGCCCTACTACCCCATCAGCAAATTCTTCAGGATCATCAGCGATCAAAACGTCTCGCCCCGAGCGGACAGGCAATCCCTCGGCACCAATAGACGTGGACACTACAGCTTTTCCCATGGCCATCGCCTCAAAGATTTTCAGACGCGTGCCGCTGCCAACTCGCAAGGGAACAATGTAAGCAGCACCACGGTGCACGTAGGGACGAATATCCTCGACTGCCCCTGTAACCTGTACACCATCGTTCGTCCTGGCCAACTCTAACAGTCGTGGTGATGGGCTTCGCCCGACCAGGAAGAGGGAAACGCTTGGAATTTGGCGTCGAATCCGGGGTAGGATCTTTTCCACAAAGTAGAAGACACCGTCTTCGTTTGGCATCCAATCCATCGAGCCGGTGAAAACCAGTGTATTGGGCTGCTCCTCCTCTGCCCCAGGCCGGAAGAAGTCTAAGTCCACACCAGTGGGAATAACCGTAATCTTTGCGCGTTCAATCACCAGCGCAAAAAAGTCCCGATCTGCGCCGGAAACCGCCAGGACATGGTCGGCCAAGTTCAAGTAACGGCGCTCTGCTCGAGCTGTCGTCCGGAACTCGTGCCAACATATTGCCTTCCACATCGGATTACGAGCTACCTCAAAGTGACGCTTCCAGATAAGAGCCTCGACGTTGTGCGTGAAGAGTACCTTTGGGCAGCGAAAGTGCCAGGGGATGATTCCCGCTGCTGCAAGGAAATCACACACGACGAGATCAAACGTGTGCTCGCGTAGCAACTCGCGAAGCGCCACAGCCACTCTTGGTTGGCAGTACTTGACAATCTGGTACGGCTGTCCGGAGAAGAGGTGGCGAGCGTAGTGGGACAGGCCGCTGAAGCTCCTGGTGCGCGAAACGCGTAGCGGATGACGAATGACGCGGGTAAAGAGCTGGGCCAAATCACCGTGCATATCGTTGGGATGCTCGGGATAGAAAGTGAAAAAGGTGACGTCGTGTCGGCGAGCCAACTCTCGCAAGATGTGAAAGCTGCGGATCTTGCCACCTGTATCGAGTGGAACAAGACCTCCAGCCTTGACCCAGAGAATCTTCATCGCTCTCTCCTCTTACCAGCAGATTCCTTCATAGCGGAAGGGGCCGTTCAGGCGCTGCGCTGGATTGAGATTGACCAGGTCAATCACCGTTTGCTCCAGACGGAGCAGACTCTGAAGCGCTTGTTGGTTGACCGCCTTAGTCCCGATCACCACCGCTTCGGCCGATTGAACGACTTCTTCGAGTGTCGGAAACAGGAGTGAGCCAATATGGGGAATGACTTCCTCGATATATCGGCGGTTGGATCCCACCAGACGACCGAGTGACACATCAGGATCCCATATCCGAACTTGAAGGCCCTCGCCAATGAGGCGCTTGATGAGCTGCACGAGCGGACTCTCTCGCAAATCATCGGTTCCAGTCTTGAAGCCTAGGCCCAGGACGCCCACCCTGCGTATCTTCGCCCGCAAGAGAATTTCTGCTGCTCGCTCGATGTGGCGGAAATTGCTTGGGAGGACCCCCTCAAGCAAAGGCAGGCACAAATCAAGTTCTTTCGCACGGTAAGTCAAAGCCCGAAGATCCTTGGACAAACAAGACCCACCAAAGGCGAAACCGGGTGATAGGTAGGCAGTTGATATGTTAAGCCTCCTGTCTGAGGTGAAAACTTCTGTGACAACATACGCGTCAACGCCTAGGCTCTTGCAGAGGGTTCCAAGTTCATTTGCAAATCCCACTTTCACAGCGTGAAACGCGTTGCAGGCGTACTTCACCATCTCGGCGGCAGCTAGGGAAGTTTCGAGCGCGCCGCCCGGCAGGTCTTCATAGAGATCACGCAAAGGCTGCAAATGACATTGGTTTGCAGCACCGAATACGGTGAGGGGTGGTTCGAGGAAATCGGCCACCGCCGTGCCTTCCCGGATGAACTCCGGGTTATAGCAGACGGCGAAGTCGGTGCCTGCGCGCTTTCCGCACGCTTCCTCTAAAATGGGGATGATTACGGATTCAGTCGTACCCGGAAGAATGGTGCTCCTCAATACGACCCAATGACATTCGGACTTCCGGCGGAGTGCCTCTCCAATTTCGTGGCACACACGCTTGACATGGTTCAGATCCAGCTTGCCATTGGGCTGGCCCGGTGTGCCCACGCAGACCAGTGAAATCTCTGACTGAAGAATAGCGGAAAGCACGTCTGTAGTAGCATGCAGCCGGCAAGCCTGGCGTCCAGAAGCCACTAGTTCTTCGAGGCCCGGTTCGACGATCGGGCTACGACCCGACTCAATCATCTTGACCTTATCCGAATTTATATCCACGCCAACGACTTGGTGGCCCAGACGGACCAAACAAGCGGCCGTCACAGAGCCCACATACCCGAGTCCGAATATACTCACTTTTCTTTTCATCGAATCGCGGTGGGCAGCAAATGAGGGCTTTCGCGTCTACCCAAGTAAGCAATCGCATGTCCATGTCGCTGCGTTGAGACGGAGTCCGTGCCTATTCCCTCGACCACATGGACAGTTTCGTTCTGACGTGAGTTGGTTACCGCGCCCAAACTGCCTTCCTTCCCGTTATGAAATAGATGAGCGCAACGGCCGCAGCCGTGTTCAAAATGATGAAGGTAAGAGATATATTTGACAGCCGTGACACGATGCCAAGTTTCAACCGGGAAACTCTCAATCCCGCGAGCGCATAGAACACGAGCTGCATCGTGAGAACAAACTCATATGCACCGGCTCGAAGCCACAACGATGATACGAAGATGCCAACGAGCGCGAACGGCACCCAAAGGCGAAGTAGCTTGTGGCAAATGAATTGGAAACGGAGTGGATTGGAACGCGTCAGGATCCAAGGCGAGAGTTGCACAAGCTGATAGTTACCGTTTAGGGTCCTTACCTTCCGGCGAAATTCCTGACTCACCCCTGGCGTCGAGTCATCCCATACTAACGCCCGGGGTTCGAAAATAACTCTTCGCCCCTGACGCGCGACATGGATTGGAATGAACACATCGTCCAGAATCGTACTCTGTGGCAAGGGCACGAGAAGATCCTTTCGCACGGCATAGCAGGCTCCAGTCGCCCCAATCGTCGATCCAGCTAGGGCTTCCCACTTCCGAATCTTCTTTTCGAGTCGCCAGTATAGGCCTACGCCTTGAGAGGAAGCGGCGTTGGGGTCTTGGCCGATGTACAGTTCCCCGCTCACACAGCCTACCGATGAATCGGCAAAATTGCTTACGAGATTCTTCAAGGCATCTGGAGCAATGGTCTGCCTCGCATCGGTAAAAACAATGATTTCTCCCTGCGCTTTAGTCACACCATGATTCAACGCGGTCGCCTTGCCACTATGGTTCGGCAAGATCACAATTTGGCGGTTAGCATTTCCCAAAGCCTCGAGGATTGTGTTGGTTTCGTCGGTCGATCCGTCGGAGACCACGATTATGTGGAGGCGATCTGGAGGATATTCCAGTGCGGCCAGATTAAGCAATTTGGCGGGCAAGTATTTCTCTTCGTTATGGACCGCAAGGATGATAGTGATGCTGGGGAAGATATTTGCCCGGCGAACCGGCCGGGGCCAGAACCGCGCCCGAAAATACAATCCGATCGGATATCCAGCATAAGCAAAGAAAATCAGGAGCAAGGATGACCAGAACAACGGCTTCATTTTGCGCCGCGGCCCCAAAGTATGATCTTGATGGTCTGACAGAAAACAAGGAAATCAAGCCCCGGCGACATGTTTTTGACGTAGAAGAGGTCATACCGAAGCTTTTCCTTTGCTGCTTCCACGGAACTTCCATATTCGTAGCGAACTTGAGCCCACCCAGTAATGCCAGGCCGAATGGTATGCCGCAGGTAATAGTAAGGAATTTCGCGAGTGAGCCAGTCAACAAATTCGGGTCTCTCCGGGCGCGGACCGACTATGTTCATGTCGCCCTTGAGTACGTTCCAAAGCTGAGGAATTTCATCGAGTCGCGACATGCGAAGGAATCGCCCGACGACTGTGATTCTAGGATCGTCATCGCTAGCCCAAGTAGGTCCTGAATCTGCCTCGGCGTCGGCCCGCATGGTGCGGAACTTGTAGCAATCGAAGACTGTTCCGTCGCGCCCGACACGCTTCTGCCTATAGAAGACAGCCCCAGCGGACGTCAGCCTGATGGCCAGCGCTATGAAAGGAAGCAACGGCAGGGTCAGCAGTAAGCCCAAAATTGAAACCAGCATCGAGGCGACCCGCTTATAAATCAAGAGGAAGCGGGAGACGCGAAAGCCCGGAGAAAAAAGAAGCCAGCCCAAGCGGAGTGATTCGATGGGAACTTTGCCGGTGATGGCTTCGTAGACATCAGCCCCGTCTTGGACAAGCACGCCGCGGCTCTTCAGTGATAGCAAAAGTTCGACGGGCAGCTTCCCACGGCGGTCGCCCATCGCTACGACAATCCGGTCCACCCGATGAAATTTAACTGCGTGCGAAAGGTCATCGCCTGCAACCTTGTCGAGAAGACCGCCTGATGGTTCAGAACCATTGGAATTGTGCGCATGAGTTCCATTGCCAGCCTCCAAAAGACGAGCCACGACGCGGAGCCCCAGCTCCGGACGTGATTCCAGTTCACGCAGGAGCGGCGCAGCCAATGGGCCATCGCCGAAGATCAGCGCACGTTCGGCAAACTGCGGCTGACTATTAAGGGTCGAGAACAGCCGCCGCCAGAGCAACAGCGCCACGGCAACGAGTAAGAAACCAATCAGGAAAATCCCGCGACCCAACTCTAAGGTCGGATAAACGTAGTAAAGCAGGGCTAAGAAGACGCACACGGTGCCCAATACGCTCATCAAACGAGCAAGCACCTCGCGCCGATTGTTCAAGACCGAAGAATCGTAGAGATCGAAGTAGTACATGCAAGTAATAAAGGCCGCCGAGACTACCAAGATCTTGACGGCCCCCCGTTCGTAACCGAGCACTAGCGTGGCATCGTTCGGACCTAACCGCGCTATCGTGGCAGCCACGAAGGCGAGGGCCACCAGGCACGCTTCCGAAATACCCAAGAAGAGCGTGCGCTTCGGAAAATAGGTGTATAGAAGTCGGGTCAACGGACGACCGTCCGTTTGGTGTCAGCTCGAGCTTAATGATTGATTGCCGTCACCCGCATCTAGGACACGTGCGGCCGCGGTTACCTACGAAAGTATCTTCCACGATCGTCAACGCCCTATCGCTATCGGGTGAAACTGATAAGAAAGCTGGGCAGACCATAGGTTGCGGTCAAAGCTTGCGAAAAATGGTAATTGCCCGCTACCGCGTTGGCGGAAGTAGTCATACCCCAGACGGAAACTGAGCCTTTCTGTGAACGAGCGCTCGAAACCCAGCCCCGCCGTCTCGCTATGAAACTCACTTGCGTAAGACCCCGATGTGAGGCTGACGTTCTTGGCGTAGCCTCCGCTCAAAATGGCATCCCAACGTGCGGGGAGCCGGCGCCTCACGCTTGCACCAACAGAGGTTCCAACCACTGCGCCGATGAATCCTCCTCCGTTCGACACCTGGCGCTGTGCATTCAATTGGAGCACAGTCTTGTCCAACCGCTTCGTTAGGGTGCCGCCCAGGGCCCAATTCCAGCCCACTTGAAAGATTGGAACCTGGAACCGGAAGGGGCCAACCGGGAAGATGACCACCTCGTGCAGGCGCGAATACTGCGGCCCGCCAAAAACACTCACTGTCAGGCTGCGGGAGACTTGCTGCGAATAAGAAAGGAAGGCGCTGTGCACGAGAGTTCGGGAGTCGGACCCGAAACGAATATCCTCGAACAAGTAGTTGGTCCCTACAGTAGTGTGAGGACTAAGTCGATGTTCATAGAGCAGGCCGGCTTGTCGCTCTTCTGTGTTTTGCAGGTACCCAGCGCTAGAGGCTTGCTGTGTGAAATTGAGTCTGGAGTCGCCAACAAACAAACCAACCGAGTCATGCACCCTCACCTGATAGGTGGCATCGATTCGCGAGCTCCAGGACAGTTGGCGTGTGATTGGCGTGTAGAGTGTGTTATTCAAGCTGGAAGGGGAACCTAGGCCGGGAACAAACTCCACGTTCTGACTCGGCTGGAAGAGGCCGGTCGTGTAGTATGCGGACCCGCGGCCGCGAAGTGAGAAGCGTGAAGTCGCTTGATAGGCCACGTCAAGGGCGAGCGTTTGATCTACCGCATTTGGTTCCGACGTCCTCCTGTAAATACGGAAATACGGCTGATAGCTTAGCGCCAGGCTGAGGAGCCTCCCGTCGCGGTGCAGGCTGAGGCTCGGGCCAAACAGAAAATCCACATCGCCAACACGATTCTGGTTGTTACCAAAGATGTTGTCGTCGTAACTGCTACCAGAGCTGAACCCGAGTGAAAGGATGTTTCGAGGAGCAGGGGTGCCTGCGTAGCTCAACCCCGCTTTCTCAGCTTTTCCGTAAGTGGGTGGCCCCTGAGTAACCGCGCGCGACTGTTCTGCGCCTGAAGACTCCGTGTCCTGGGGCAGCGCACTTGTCGAACTCACCCCTCCGCTTTCCTGTCTTGGCTCTCCTTGCGCGAATGCCACATTCGGGACAGATAGCATTAGGCAAGTGGCGATCGCCCACACGAGCAAAAATTGCGACGGCGATTTAACCGATGCAAGGTGTTCGATTTGGAGGTTTCTCTTCACCTGTTCCTTTAACCCCGCTAAGGCACAACCAGAGTGTCCCCATTTTGGAGTTCGATATCGTGGTAGGAGGTCTTCCCATTCACCGCTGCTTTGTAATCGAAGGGGAGGCGCTTGCGAGAGCCGTCCGGCATCAGTCGAAGCAAATAGATCTTTTGTACCTTGGCGAAATCTCGAAACCCGCCGGCCGTCGCTAGGGCGTCGAGCACCGTCATGTTCGTCGCAAGCGAAAACTCGCCCGGCCGTCCCACCTCACCAATGATGTAGAACTTATGGCTGTTGACTTCTCGGACGATCACGGTGACTTGCGGTTTGCGGACGTATGCTTCCAACTCTTTCGCCAGAAGGTTTTGCAGCAACCGGGGAGTGAGCCCGCTGACTTTCAAATCGCCAACGAGGGGCAGTGATATTTTGCCGTCAGGTCGCACGGGAACGGACTGGGAGATCTCTGGTTCGTGCCACACATTGATCCCGAGCACATCTTGAGGGCCGATGACATAGTCTTGATCATCCGTTCCTTGACGGAGCTCTCGGACCCTTGGTGAGTCGCCCGGCACTGCTGAAGGCGGTGCTGGGAGTGCTGCCGCCGACTGATCTTGTGGAACCGCCTCAACCCGAGCAAAAAGCAGCGCAAGTGCAAACGTGGTCATAGCGAAATTCCAAGAAAAGTGCATGCTGACTCCTTTATGTGTGCTGCTCACGGCAATCTAATTCAGCTCACGCCCTTGCGCGCCGACAGGGAAGCAAGCTTTCGGTCCCCTGGTCGGAGGCATGCCCGCGTCTCTCATTTTGCAAAGAAGCCCGGCGTAACTGATACTCAAGGCACGAGCAGCCTTTCGACGGTTCCACTGATGTGTTTCGAGGGCTCTGAGAATGATCTTTCGCTCGAGCTGCCTGGTGGCTGTGCGGACAAGTTTTTTCAGCGAAATCACCCCATTGGACGGAATCTCGGGATCAACAGAATCCTCCGCCTCACGGTTGTTCTCTATCGCGGCACGCAAATCTTCTTCCGACCCAAAGATGACGTAGCTCTTCATCAAGTTCTCAAGCTCCCGAATGTTCCCCGGCCAGGAGTATCTTGCGAGGTCCGCCAAAAGGCGTCCCGAGAGGGCAGGCACAGCACGTTCCAACTGCCTACTATAGTTGGCCAAGAAGTAATCGATCAGTGCCGGAATATCATCTTTTCGTTCCCGCAACGGCGGCAATTGAATGGCGAGAACATTGATTCGATAAAAAAGATCTTCACGAAAATGGCCAGACTCCATCTCCCGTTCGAGAGAGCGATTGGTAGCGCAAACAAAACGAACGTCGATTCTCCTGCCCCCAAAAGCGCCAATCCGACTGACCTCACCATCCTGAAGGAGCTGGAGTAGTTTCGCCTGCAGCGAAGGGTCGAGCTCTGCGATCTCGTCTAGAAAAAGTGTGCCTCGGTGGGCTAGCTCCACGCGACCGGGTTTGACGCCATAGGCACCGGTGAAGGCGCCCTTCTCATACCCGAAGAGTTCGCTCTCGAGAAGAGTGCCGGGAATGGCCGGGCAGTTGACCTTAACGAATGGTCCGTTTCTCCACGGAGATTGCGCGTGGATCAACTTCGCAAGCACCTCCTTTCCCGTGCCGCTCTGTCCGCGCAGCAGGACCGCGAGGTTGGCACCTGCGGCTTTCTCTAATTTCTCGCGGATCTTGCCCATGACCGAAGAGTTTCCAAAGATCACCTCTTCCGGTGGCAGGCCCAAAACTGCCGGGATCTCAAGGCCTTTAGCTGCTGTACATTCCATTCACATTCCCTCAGAAATCACGTGCGTCAGAATCTGTCCCTCTTGCAAGGATCGAACCCGTTACGATTTCACCGACCAAACAGGCTGTTCCCGTGTGATTGACAAACATGTAGGAGGCAGGGCCAGAAATTGGCTCTGGAAATTGCTTGCGCCAAGCCAATGGCGTGCGATCTGAATAATTAGGAAGGTGCCGGATAGTTGCTGTTTTGACCGAAATCCGATGCTTCGTTGACCACGACGCCGATCAACTTCAGATTGTCGAGAGCCTGCAAGCCCTTCTTCAGGATTTTCACGGGCGTAACACCTTCTCGCACTACCAGGAGTGCTCCATCGACTAATCGCGACCATAGGTTGGCATCAACGATCGGCTGCATGGGCGTAGAATCCACCACGACCCAATCAAACCAGCTAGCCAATCGACTGAAGGCTTCCGCGAATCGAGCCGACTGCAGAATGGAAGAGGGTTGTTCCGAGGCCTCGCCGCCACCGAGTAACCACAGTGGCATCTTGTTTAGCCGGTATATATGATGCGTCATCTCTTCTTGGCCGCGTGACCACCAAGAACTCAGCCCCGGTAACGTTGCCAGCCCGAACAGAGAAGCCAGCGTCGACTTGTGTAAATCGCCTTCAACGAGCAGAACCTTCGAGCCGGAGGACTTTGCAAACGTCAAGGCCAAATTTGCAGCCACCAGCGTCTTGCCCTCTCCCATGGTTCCACTGATAACCTGCAGCGATTTCAGCTCTTTCTGATGACGGAGATTTTCTAGCCGTGTGGCCAGGGCTCGGAACTTCTCAGCTCCCAGGCTTTTGGGTGCCGTCAGCGCGACCAATCGCGACGACGAGGAAATCTGTATAGTTGCTGAGCCATAGTCTTCGAGTTCCGCAGGCTCCGCCAGAGCGCTACTCACGATTTCCGCCGCCTGGCTGGGATCGGGCTCGGGCGTTCCGGGCTCGTGATGTTCCGTTTCCATTCGCCGCAGGGCTTGGTATAACCGGCTCATTGTGCTCGTGACTGCGACTTCGCTTCGTCGGGCTGCCGCTGGGAGGCTCTCTCGAGCTCCTCACGATGCGGAACCGTCTTCATAAGTCCTTTAATCCCACCGAGGTCTTCCAGCTCGGAAGTGGATGGCACAATCATCTCGTCGATACACAAATCTGCGGCCGCCTCGGCAACCATGTCCGGTGTAATCTGCCTTGCTTGCGTGCTGTAACCAGAGATCAAGGCGTTTTCACATAGGATGTTGACCAAGCGAGGGATTCCTCGCGAGAATCTCAGGATTGCAGCAATGGCCTCTTCGGAGAAGAGCGTAGTCGCGTGTGAATTCGCCCCCGCTAATTCCAGCCTGCGTTGGATATAACCTCGCAACTGTTCCGGGCCCAGTGGTTCTAATCGGCACCGCATACCGATTCTTTGTTTGAGTTGGCGTAGCTCCGGCGAGTCCAGTTTCTGGTCTAGTTCCGGCTGCCCCACCAGGACAATTTGTAAAAGTTTGTGTTGCGTCGTCTCGAGGTTTGTAAGCAGGCGGATCTCTTCGAGTAAGTCGCAGCTCAGCAGTTGGGCTTCGTCCACGACGAGCGCCGTAGTCTGGCCGCGGCTCTCGCGTGTAAGCAGGTAGTTGTTTAGCTGAGAGAGCATCTCGCTTTTTGTGCTTCCAGGCGAAGGAAGTCCCAAATCCGTTAGCACCTGAGACAGGAACTCCAGCACGGGAAGGATTGGATTGAAGATGAACGCAACCTCGATCTGATTCCGATGGAGAGCCTGTAACAGACACCGCACCAGCAAGGTCTTGCCGGTGCCCACCTCCCCGGTGACGACCACAAATCCCTTTCGCCTAACTGCGGCGTAGATCAGGATGGCCAGAGCTTC
>Ga0307479_10005149_pt1 | contig 11994 bp, 6 predicted proteins | sample atmos_gasesECM4C_FD_203743 | JGI IMG/M metagenome (GOLD analysis project Ga0307479, IMG submission 203743) | Hardwood forest soil microbial communities from Morgan-Monroe State Forest, Indiana, United States - atmos_gasesECM4C_515 | ecosystem: Environmental > Terrestrial > Soil > Temperate... | reverse complement strand
TCATTCAGGAGACCGGATTCCAGTTCGAGCGTGATCTCGACGAGGCCGCCTTCGCCGTCCACTACCCCGCCAACTGGGGGGCCGGCGCCACCGGAGGCTCCGCGCCCCGGCCTCGCCTGTCGGAGGTTTTCGTCGGCAGAATCGAAGGCCAGCGCCTCTCCGCCTACCTCCACAAGATCGCCACCGCGGTCGAGACCTACCACTCCGCCGACATCTACACCATCCCGTTCGAGGACTCCATCTTCCGCGTCGCCGTTCTGAACGTCGACAGCGTGGCCGTCTCGAACCACGACGATCCCGCAGTCATCCGTGGCATCGTGGACCGCTCGCACAAGCTGGCCTCCCCGTTTGGTGGGCCCGCGCTTCTGCGCCAGTACTACAAATCCCTGCCAGTGCTGAGCAAGACACTGCCGGTCGTAAGGCTGGCGTGGTTCATCGGTCGCGTCCAGCCCTCGAGTGAGCTGGGCACTTGGTCGATGCTGTTCCAGAAACCGGCGACAGTTGTCGTGTCGGCTTTTTACCCCCTCTATTCCCCCACCCTACATCTGCGTGCCGTAGCTCACACCGGCAACTCGGTCGAAGCGCAGCGCCTCACCGACCAGGTATCGACCTACCTGGCCCTGTTTCACGCTGCCGAACTCGCGGTCGCCACCCGTGGCACCGATCCTGACGTGAAGGCATTCTTTGACAGCCTGAGCGTCGAAAGCAACGGCGATCGCGCCATCCTGACCGCCGTGATTCCGCCGGAGTTTCTCCGCAAAGTGGTGGCCGAGCCGCAGTCTGAGACCCGTCCCCCCGAATCAGCCCCGGCAAACGAGAAGCCAGCCACCACGCGCTCATCCAAATAAACCCTGTTTCGCGTTTGCCAGGAGCCGCCGACCATCGCCCAAATGACTAACGATTTCTGTAACATTCCGTGCGTTTCGAACATCTTCGAGGCAGGAGCCGAACTTTCGCTGCTTGCGTTCGTCTAAGCCCTTACCGGGCCCTTGCCCGATTTTTCATGAATGGCGGGTTAGAATAACCACTGATGTCCACTCTTCCCCTACCCATCGCCGCTTTTGTCGCCGGCCTGATCTCCTTCCTGTCTCCTTGCGTTCTGCCCCTCGTTCCCGGCTACGTTTCGTTGATTTCCGGCGCCGGCGTGGAAGAACTGAAGTCCCAGGATGGCCAGCTCTTCCGCAAGGTCATGCTGAACTCCGCCGCCTTCATCATCGGCTTCAGCGTCGTGTTTATCACGTTAGGAGCAGCTTCGACCGAAATCGGAAATATGCTTCGCTATTACAAGTCCACGCTGGCCCACGTGGCAGGCGTGGTCATCATCGTGTTCGGTCTTCATCTGACTGGCATTTTCAAGATCAAGTGGCTCTACACGGACGCCCGCCTGCACAGCGTCAAAGGCGGCAGCACACCCCTGGGGGCATTCGTGATCGGCTTCGCGTTCGCGTTCGGGTGGACGCCCTGCGTGGGCCCCATCCTAGCCGCGATTCTCTACCTCGCCGCCGCCCAGGACTCAGTCCTGAAGGGAATCCTCCTGCTCGCGATCTACTCCCTCGGCTTGGCGGTTCCGTTTCTGATCACCTCGCTCGGCATCGAGCGCTTTCTGAAGTTCTACAGCCGTTTCCGCTCGCACATGCACGCGCTCGAGGTGGCCAGCGGCGCCTTGCTCATCGTACTCGGCGGCTTGCTGGTTTTCGGACGCTTTACTTTGCTCTCAAGCTATTTTTCATTCTTGAACCGCTTCGCGCTGTAAAGGTGGACTATGGATAAGTCGCATAACCCCGAATCGGATAACCCGAGTCCCGTTGAAAACGAAACCGCGGAGATCGCCGCTCTCTCCCCAGTAGAGGAAACCGCGGCCGCTCAACCGGCTCAAGCGCCGCAGACGCCCGACCCCGTGCCTCCGCCGCCCGCCAGGCGCAATCCCGCAGCTTTGTTCTTCGTGGCAGCCGTAGTGGCCGTGATGCTATTCCTGGGCTTTCACGCCGCGCGCCGAGCCGGCGCTGGTGGCCCACCCGACAGCCTGGATCCTGCCGGTAAGCCCGCTCCCGATTTCACGCTCGCCTCTCTCGACGGCAAGAACGTGACCTTGAGCGACTACCGCGGCCAGGCCGTCCTACTGAACTTCTGGGCCACCTGGTGCGGCCCCTGCAAGATCGAAATGCCGTGGTTCATCGAGCTGCAAAAAGAATACGGTCCACAAGGCCTGCAGATCGTTGGCGTCGCCATGGACGATGCCAGCAAGGAAGAGATCCAGAAGTTCATTCAGGAGATGGGCGTCAACTACACCATCCTGCTCGGCAAAGAAGCCGTCGGCCAGCAGTACGGCGGCGTCGACGTGCTGCCCACCACGTTCTTCATCGACCGCGACGGCAAGATCGTTTCCCGCGAGTTCGGCCTGCAGAGCCGCAGCCTCTTCGTCGACAACATCAAGAAGTCGCTGAGCCAGGGCCACGCGGTACAGGCGCAAAAGTAACGTGTGTCGCGGACACTCCTGTCCGCGAAAGGTTGTGTGAACACAAGTACTCTTGTGTGGCACTGCAGGTTCGGGTCTACTATTTCGCAGATGCGAAGCATGGAAAAGATCGCGCTGTGCCTGGCGCTAACTTCATGCCTGGCTTGGCCGCAATCCTACGGAAAGAAAGCCCCCTCAGTCACGATGGCGCCGGTAGCTCTCGTCACCGTCACCCGCGGACAAGCCGCCCCGGTGGGTCTCCATTTCCGCGTGGCTCCCGGTTTCCACATCAACTCGAACACGCCCAAGTCCGAGTTCCTGATCCCCACCGCCCTCAAGATGGACGCGCCCACTGACATCGCCCTCACCAAGACCACCTATCCCGAGGGAAAAGACATGAGCTTTCCCTTCGCTCCCGACGAGCCCCTGAACGTCTACAGCGGGGATTTCACGGTGACCCTGAACGTCCGCCCGCTCCACACCGTCATGCCCGGCAAGTACGCGATCCACGGCGAACTGAAATACCAGGCCTGCGACAACGCCGCCTGCTACCCGCCCAAAAAACTACCGGTAGATTTTGAAGTGAAAATCCTGAAGGGTGCCGCACCCGCCGGAAAGAACCCCGCCCAAAGCCCCCACGCCCATCGATAAGAAAAACAGAAGGTCAGCCTGGCACAGACCGCGTGGGGCCGCCCGCGGCCGTCCAGGCCGAGCGCCAGCTCGGCAAGCTTTTCCCTCTGAACACAACGTAGCCAACTTAGTTCCCGCCCTGCTTCTTCTCCACCTTAGCCCAAGTATCCTTCAACGCCACGGTCCGATTGAACACCAGCTTCCCCGGCCCCGAATCCGGATCGACACAAAAATATCCCAGCCGCTCGAACTGGTACCGGCTCCCCGCCACGGCCCCCACCAGCGACGGCTCCAGCTTCGCCCGCGGAATCACTTCCAGGGAATTGGGATTCAGGTTCGCCGTAAAGTCTTCTCCTTCGTCGGGATTTTCCTTCGTAAACAGCGTGTCGTAGACGCGCACTTCCGCGTCCACCGCGTGCATCGCCGACACCCAGTGAATCGTCGCCTTCACCTTGCGCCCGTCCGGCGCATTTCCTCCCCGCGTCGCCGGATCGTAGGTGCAGCGCACCTCCTCCACTTCGCCCTTGTCGTTCTTCACCACGCGCTTGCAGGTGATGAAGTAGCCATACCGCAGGCGCACCTCGCGTCCGGGAGACAGGCGGAAGTATTTGGGCGGTGGCGTCTCGCGGAAATCGTCCTCCTCGATGTAGAGCACCTTCGAGAACGGCACCTTCCGCGTACCCGCGCTCTCGTCCTCCGGGTTGTTGACCGCGTCCATCTCCTCGACTTGGTTCTCCGGATAGTTCTCGATCACCACCTTTAGCGGCCGCAGCACCGTCATCACCCGCGGCGCGCGCTTGTTCAGATCCTCGCGCACGAAATGCTCAAGCATCGCCAGGTCAACGATGCCGTTGGTCCGGGACACCCCAACCGCCCCGACAAAATTGCGGATGGCCTCCGGCGTATATCCCCGCCGCCGCATGCCGCCGAGCGTGGGCATGCGCGGATCGTCCCAGCCCGACACGTAGCGCTCTTCCACCAGCCGGCGCAGCTTGCGTTTGCTCATGATCGTGTAGGTGAGGCTCAGCCTGTCGAACTCGATTTGCTGTGAGGGAAAAATCCCCAACTGCTGGATGAACCACTGGTACAGGGGCTGGTGGTCGGCGAACTCCAGCGAACACATCGAGTAAGTGATCTTCTCGATCGAGTCCGACTGGCCGTGCGCGTAGTCGTACATCGGGTAGATGCACCATTTGTTGCCGGTGCGGTGATGCTCGGCGTGCAGGATGCGGTACATCACCGGATCGCGCATGTTGAGGTTCGGCGAAGACATGTCGATCTTGGCGCGTAGCACCCGCGAGCCGTCGGGAAACTCGCCCGCCTTCATGCGCTCGAACAGGTCGAGATTCTCTTCGACAGACCGGTTCCGGTACGGACTGTCTTGGCCGGGCTTCGTCAGCGTGCCGCGATACTCGCGGATCTCGTCCGCCGTCAGGTCATCCACGTACGCCTTGCCTTCCTTGATCAGTTTGATCGCCCATTCGTAGAGCTGGTCGAAGTAGTCCGAGGCGTAGTACAGGCCATCCCAGTGGAAGCCGAGCCACTGGATGTCCGCCATGATGGAGTCGACGTACTCGGTCTCTTCCTTCTCGGGGTTGGTGTCGTCGAAGCGCAGGTTGGTGTGGCCATTGAATTCGTCAGCCAAGCCGAAGTCGATACAGATGGCCTTGGCGTGGCCGATGTGCAGGTAGCCGTTAGGCTCAGGGGGAAACCGCGTCTGCACCCGGCCCTGGTACTTGTTGGTCTTCAGGTCTTCGAGAATCCGGTCGCGGAGAAAATTCGATGGACGAGGCTCGGCGGGCGCGTTGGTCGCAGGTTCAGTCGGGGAATCAGTTGGAGTCATTTCGGATTTTATTGTATAACTTCGGCCGCTCACGTTTCGCCACGCCCGCACCGTCCCGGAACCGGACGCGCGAGAACCGCTGCCCGCTGGGCGGCAGCGCCAACGTCTCATAGTGATTCACTTCCAGCTAAGTCATTGAAAGCTCGTCGAGGCCCGCGCGACCGCCCGATTTCCCGTTGCCATCGTCGCCTGGAATGCCATTTGATCGCACTCTGGAGGCCGTAGAGCCAGGTTCGCCGGCGGGGTGATAGTTTTCCTCGTCCGAGCTCTCACGGCGCGTCTTCGAGCGTTCTGGCGCCAAATCTTATCATGTGGCTATTCCATTTCGGGAAGCGCAGAGGCTTACACCCCCGCCGACACCACCTGCCCGGGATTTCCTGCCAACGCATCCGCCTGCACCAGCTTCCGCCGGTACCGAATATGCCGCAGCCGGGTTAGCTCCACCAAAGGACTCCAAACCGTGTGCACCAGGTTGTGCTTGATGAGGAGATGCCAGAAGCGGTTTGACCGCTTGTACAGGTACGACATCGCCAGGTACAGCGGGACGGCCCGCCAGTCCTCCGGCCGGCGCCGCCAGATCGATGCGTGCGAGAACAACCGCTGGTAAATCCAGGCATAGCCATACTCGAGTTCCTCCGGCGTCATGTGCTTGGGACGGAACACCGCGTGGGACGTATCGTACTGCGACCAATTTCGATGCAGGATCCGCCCTTCCGCGTCCAGCTGGCGAAACAGCGGCGTCGCCGGATACGGCGTCAGGATGTGAAAGGTCGCGCATTCCAGCCGGTTCTTCTCCACCCATTCCGTGGTACGCGCGAACACGTCCTTGCGGTCGTGATCGAACCCGAGCACAAACGAACCGTTCACCTGGATCCCCACGTCATGCAGCATGCGCACCCGCCGCGCGTAGTCCGACGTGCGCGGCGTTTTCTTGTGGGCATCGGCCAGATTGTCGTCGCTGAGTGATTCGAAGCCAATGAACACTCCCGTGCAGCCGGCCAGAGCCATATTGCGAATTAGGGAAGGGTTGTCGGTGATGTCGATCGTGACGGCCGCGCTCCAGATCTTGTTCAGCGGACGCAGCGCGGCGCATAACGCATGCAGATAGTCCCGCCGCGAGCCCAAGTTGTTGTCGATGAACACTGCATAAGGCTGGCCGTCGGCGGAAAACTCATCTGCCACCTGCTGCGGTCGGCGCATGCGATACGGCATCCGCAGCCCATCGGTCGCGAGATAGCAGAACCCGCACCGGTTATGGCATCCACGCGTAGCGATCAGGCTGGTCGTGGTCAGGAAGCTGCGTCGCGGAAGCAGCGAGCGTCGCGGCGAAGGGTCGACACAGTAGTCATTTTCGTAGGTCGCAACGTAGCGTGTCCGCAGCCTGCCAACCTCGATGTCCTTGAGGATCTCCGGCCAGAGTTGAACCCCATCGCCCAACGCCAGGGCGTCGGCGTGCACAGCGCATTCGTCGGGACAAGAGAGAACGTGCAGGCCTCCGAGAATGACCTTCGCCCGCCGCCGCCGATACCAGTCGGCCAGTTCGTAGGCGCGGCGCGCGAAGGTCAGATGCACCGTGATGCCGACCACTGCCGGCATGGGATTGTAGGGCGGCCGGCCCGCAAGCAAATTCTCGTCCCAGTATTCCACCCGCCAGTGCGCGGGAGTCGTGGCCGCAAAGCTGGTCAACGCGAGCGTCGGCGTGAGCACGTGCTTGCCGAAACTGGCATTTGCGTCTTTTGCGTAGAACGGGTTGATCAACAGCGCATAGCGCGGCTCAACCTGCGCGGCGGGAGCGTCTCGGTCCAAGGACGGCGCAGTGAGCATTTCCGGTGGCATCCAGGGTTTCTTGAGCGGCTGGCGGAAGGGATCGGTGGATTGCACGGATTTACTTTGCAACACAAAGTACTTTTAGTCAATGGCGAGCGCCTGCAGTTTTGGGCAGGATTCAGCCCGTTTCCCACATTCTTACTGGATCTTGAGAATTGCCTGGCCGATGCGGGCCAGGGTCTTGTCCTTGCCGAGGACCTCCAGCGTCTCAAACAGGGGTGGCGCGTTCTTCCGCCCGCACACTGCTACCCGGATGGGCTGGAACATCTGCCCCGCCTTGATGCCGAGGTCCTGCGCGGCGGCGCGCAGCGCCCGGTCCAGCGGATCGTGCTTGAACTCGATGCCAGCCAGCACCGTGCTCGCCTTCTCCAGCACCTTCTTCGCCATGGCCGCGTCGCCCTTCTGAGGGATCAACTCCGTCGGGTCGTAGGGTGGAAGCTGCTCGACGAAGAGGAAGTCCGCCGCGGTCAGCACGTCACGCAGCAGTTTGATGCGCTCTCGAATCAGCGGCGTGATCCTGAGCATCTGCGCCGCGTCGACGCTGAAACCGCCTTCCTGCACGATGGGTAGCAGCCTTGCACTGAGGTCCTCGATCGCCAAACCGCGAATGTGCTCGGCATTCAGCCAGACCGCCTTGGGATCGAACATCTCCTCCGCCGTGGCCGCCGGGTCTTTGAAGTTCACCACAGCATTCGCGCGGTTGATCCCCTCGAGCGTAAACAACTCCTGCAAATCGCCCAGCGACATCTGCTCGCGGTCGTTCTTCGGCGACCAGCCCAGCAGGCACAGGAAATTGATGAACGCCTCCGGCAAGAACCCGGCATCGCGGTAGGTAGTCACGCTGACCACGGGCCCGTGTCGCCGTTTCGAGAGCTTGGTGCCATCCGGCGCCACCAGCAGCGGCAGATGGGCGAATTGCGGGCGCGTCGCTCCCACTGCCTCAAAGATCAGCACGTGCTTGAATGTATTCGTCAGGTGATCCTGGCCCCGGATGATGTGCGTGATCCCGAGGTCGGCATCATCGGCGCACGATGCCAGGTGGTAGGTCGGCATACCGTCGCTGCGCAGCAAGGCAAAATCCTCAATGTCGTCCGCGGCCTTGCGCTGCTCGCCGTACACCGCATCGGCGAAGCGCACTTCCTCCGCCAGGCCGCGCGGGACTCGAAATCGCAGCGCGAAAGGCTCCCCCGCCGCCGCGCGGCGGTCGCTTTCCTCGGACGAGAGCTCACGCACTCCCGCATTGAACAACCACGTGCCCTGAGCTCCCGACTTTTCGACGTCGCCCGTGTGTGCGGGCGTGAAGTCCCGGTAAGCCCGCCCCTTCTCGAAGATCGCCCACGCCGCTTTCTGGTGTAGGGCAAGGCGCTCGGACTGCTTGTACTCCTCGTCCCACCCCAGCCCCAGCCACTTCAGACCTTCAGAGATCGAATTAACCGACGCCTCGGTATTGCGTTCCACGTCCGTGTCGTCGAGCCGCAGAACCACGGTGCCCCGGTTCCGCCGCGCGTACAGCCAGTTGAAGATGAACGTGCGGGCGCTGCCCACATGCAGAAAGCCGGTGGGCGAGGGCGCGAAACGCACCCTCGGTCCCGGCACTAAGTCGTCTTTTTTGAGGGGAGTAGAAGAATCCACCATGAAGGCCTCATGTTACGGGTCGGCGAAAAGCATCGTCAAGGGACAGACGCGGCGGTACCGCTATTTTGCCCTTGCCTACACTCTGCCCTTGCCTACCGTGTTTTCCTCAGCCCCCTGTACCGAAAACGTGTTGTATTCGTCGCTCGGGCTGTGAAACGATTGCGGAAACACAATTTCTCAGGGATTGGCTGGGTAGGCGAAAAATTGAGCTGTAGTTGCGCGCCATGAATAGCCTTGCCTCGAACGTCGTCGTCATTCCGGGGATCGTCGCCCTGCTGCTTTTCCTCGTCTTTACCTACCTTTACGAACAGAGCAGACAGCCCTATTTCCGTGCTTGGCAGCTCGGCTGGGCCGCTTACACCCTACATTTCGCCCTCGACGCCTGGAACTCCTACCGCGGACCGTCCGCCTGGGTATATCTGGCGGGGTCGCTGCTAGTTGTGGTGATGGGGCTCTGCCTGTTCGTCTCCACCCGCCTGATGCGGGAGCGCTTTCGTCTGCGCTGGTATGACGTTCTTATCGGCCTCATCGGGATCGGACTGGTCTTGTGGAATCTACGCGACCACCTGGTCAACGGAGTCTTCCGGAATGAAGTCGTCTCTCCCCTTCACGGGCATCTTGAGCTGGCCACCGCGCTTCTCCTGCTGTATTGCTCGTTCACGTTCTACTACTTCGCCCATCAGCGAAACTCGCTCGCCTTCCGCATGCTTGCTCTCTCCCTGGGACTCTGGGCCGCCCTCATGGCACAGGGCCAGTTGCTCAGTCCCTACTCCGAGGTGCTAGGAAACGCCGGCCACCTGCTCGGTCCCTTGCCGCAAATGCTGCTCGGAATCGCTATGGTCATGGTGCTGTTTGAGAACGAGCGCAACGCGGTGCAGGAGAACGCCTTGGCATTTTCCACCCTGGGCGTTGACCCACGTCGCCTGCTCTCCGCGGCCGACCTGGTCCCCAGCATGACCTCCGTCCTCGAGCGCCTGGTGAACCCGCTGCCTACCCGGCGTGCGGTCCTGTATATCTCCGAACAATGGCGCAGTGTTCTGCCCTCGGTGCAGCGCGGCTTTTCGCCGGAGTTTCTGCAGAAGCTGGAAGCCAACGGCGCCGGCGAATACATCTGCGAACTGGCGTACCGGCGCGGCGGTTTCTTCACTTTCCGTAACCTGCCCGAGCTCACCGAGCCACTGCCTGCCCTTCCCGGCGCGCGCTTCGAGGAGTTCAAACGGGTGCTCGCCGGCGAGAACATCCGCCACCTCACCGCCGTTAGCCTCCAGACCCGCGAACACAACTTCGGGGTGCTGCTTTTCCCGCATGCCGAGCTGCGGGTTTTCGGTGCCTCCAACCTGAGGTTGTTGATCGGCCTGGCCCTGCAGATCGGCCTGACCCTCGAAAACTACGTGGTCATGCACGACGCCCAGCGCCGCACTAAGGAATACGAGTTACTCACTCAGATCGGGCAGGCCATTAGCTCGCGCCTCGACCAGGACGAAGTGCTGCGCACCATCCAGAAAGAACTCGGGCAGATCTTTGACACCAGCGACTTCTATATCGCCTTCCAGGAATTGGACGAGATCCGCTTCGAGCTCGAAACCGAGAACCACAAGGTCCTGCCCAAGCGCTCGCGAAAGGCCGGCAACGGGCTTACCGAACTCATCATCCGCACCGGGCAGGCCTTGTTGATTCGTTCTGACCTCGAAAAGACGCGCGAGCGGCTGGGTGTGATGCAGATCGGGGACGGCAAACCGGCCAAGTGTTTTTGCGGAGCTCCCATCCTGCTGGGCGGAAAACCTGCTGGCGTTATGGTGGCGCTGAACACCGAGCGCGAGTTCGTGTTCCAGCAACGCGACCTGGATGTCATGCAGACGGCCGCAGGTCAGCTCTCCGTGGCCGTCGAGAACGCGCGACTGTTCGCCGAAGAACAGCGGCGCTCGAAGCAGCTGAGCTTCCTCAACGCCATCTCCCAGACCGCCATCTCCAGCGAAGACGGCGAGCAGATGCTGGCCGACATCGTTGCCGAAATCCAGAAGAACTTCCACTTTGACCACATCGGCATTGGCATTCTCGACTACGTCGCCAAAGACATCGAGATTCGCGCCGAGGCCGGCACGACCGCACAGGCCAAGGGCAAGCGCATTCCTCTGGGGTCGGGCATCGTGGGCCGCGTGGCCCGCACGGGCGAGCGCGCATTGGTCCACAATACCGGCGAAGGACACCTGCTGGGCGTCCTCCCGGACTCGCAGGCCGTGCTTTGCATCCCCATCACCTACGGGGAATCGTTGCTCGGGGTGCTGAACGTTGAGAGCTGCCAGGAGGGCGCCTTCTTCTCTCCCCAGGATGTTCTGATCATGAACACCCTGGCCGACCTGCTGGCCACTGCGCTGCACAATTCCTTCGTCTTCCAGAAACTGCAACAGCAGTCCATCACCGACGGGCTCACCGGCATCAAGACACGCCGCTTCTTCTGGGAGGCGCTCTCTTCGGAATGGAAGCGTGCTTCCCGCTCCGGACGCGCCTTTTCCATCGTGCTCATCGACCTCGACAAATTCAAGGAAGTCAATGACACCCACGGCCACCTGGAAGGCGATCTGGTGCTCGCCCGTGTGGGGCGACTTCTGGAGCAACGCTGCCGCCAGTCCAACGTCGTGGCTCGCTATGGTGGCGACGAGTTCATCATCCTGATGCCCGAAACCGGCGTGGAACAAGCGCAAGCCCTCGCCGAACGCCTGCGCCTGTGGCTGTCGCAGGACGCCATGCTCGCCGAACACCACATCACCGGCAGCTTCGGCGTGGCCAGCTTCCCCGGTCACGGCTTCTCCGCCGAGGACATCATCCGCGTCGCCGACGCCGGCATGTACGCCGCCAAGCATGATGGCGGCAACCGCGTATCCATTGTCGAAGAATTTGCCGAGGGCGAACACTTCGCCTCCCAACGGCAACAGATCTCGGCCTACATCGAAGGCTTTCTCCAGCGCGATCAGACCGGGCCCGACGATCTCGAAGAGTTGGTCTCCACGCTCCGCAAGCTCTGCGGCGGCGAAGAAGACTGCAACGTGCAGGTCCTCAAGGAATCGATCGAGGCCCTGACCCGCGCCGCCGAATCGCGCGAGTTCCACGCTTCCGGCCACGGAGACATGGTGAGCCGCTACGCCGAGACCATCGGCCGCGCTCTTGCCCTCCCCCCGGACGAGTTGGTCGAGTTGGCCTACGCTGCCCGGGTGCATGACGTCGGCAAGATCTTCGTGCCCGAACGCATCGTCGCCAAGCCTGGCCCCCTGACCGATGACGAATTCCGCCAAATGAAGGAACACGCTCGGGTGGGTTCGGAAATCGTGGCCACCATCCCCGGCAGCGTCATGCTGCAGAAGGCCGTGGAGCATCATCACGAAGCCTTTGATGGCAGCGGCTATCCCAACGGCCTGCGCGGCGAGCAGATCCCCCTGTGGGCGCGCATTCTCTGTCTTGCCGACGCCTACGTGAACATGACCACCGAACGCTCGTTTGCGTCCGCCAAAACCACCGAGCAGGCTTTGGCTGAGGTCGAAAAGATGAGTGGCACCCGCTACGACGGCATGCTGGTGCGGGTCCTGATCCGCCAACTGAAGACTGGCAA
>Ga0307479_10005147_pt1 | contig 11996 bp, 12 predicted proteins | sample atmos_gasesECM4C_FD_203743 | JGI IMG/M metagenome (GOLD analysis project Ga0307479, IMG submission 203743) | Hardwood forest soil microbial communities from Morgan-Monroe State Forest, Indiana, United States - atmos_gasesECM4C_515 | ecosystem: Environmental > Terrestrial > Soil > Temperate... | reverse complement strand
GTTCCATTGGGTGGCTGTTGGCGCACCGCGGTGCGGAGTGGCAGATTCGCGGCTTGGAGGATTGGGCGTCCCTGCCGGCGTTGTTGTTGCTGCTATCGGTTTTTTCCTTTGCGCTTAGTCCGATTGCATCCGCTTTCAGCCGGCATCTCGAGCATCAAGCCGACCAGTATGGGCTGGAAGTAACGCACGGGCTGACGCCGGATTCCTCGCAGATAGCGGCGCAAGCTTTCCAGGTATTGGGCGAAGTGGATTTATCGGATCCCGATCCCGACCGCATAAACGTCTTACTGTTCTACGATCATCCGGCAATTTCCGACCGGGTTCAGTTCAGCCTGACCTACGATCCGTGGGCCGCTGGAGGACAAGGGGAATTCGTCAAGTGATCGGTGGGCTCCCGAAGTTTCCCTGATTCGATAGCCGCAGGCACACGATAACTCTGCCAGGACGCGATGCGGAATTCCCGAGCGAAACCGGGAACCCCGCAAAGCGCCTTTGTGGCAGTCAATCGTGCTGCTGACTTAGGTCACCGCTTCGGGTCCGGGCCGTTGAGTCGGCTTTTTCCAGGGTGTGACGCTGGACAATTCTTATTGCACTATTGCGAGTGCGAGAGGCGCTTGGATATCAGAGTAGCGTGGAGCACGCCACTTTTGTCCCAACTCCCTTCGCAGATCACGCGATCGCCGTCTTTCACCTTGGTGACGTCGATATCTTCCACCTTTTTGCTACCGTGTTGTTGGGCCACCCAGCGGGTCGAGCTATCGTACTGCACGGTCCTTTCGTCGCTGCTCGAGCCCACCTTGCGGACGGTCAAAGTGGATTTATCCTGACTGCTTCGAATGATTGTGCCTTCCCAGCGGTCATGCTTCGCTTTCGCCATTGTGTCCTCTGCGAACGCAGTTGTGGCCAGCGGGAAGGCGAGTACGGACGTGAACAACAAAACGAGTAACTTCTTCACCATAAGACCTCCTCAAACGGGATCGATTTGTGATGTTTGGACAAATGGCCCTGGGCCCGAGAACAACAAACTGCATCCCAACCGCGCGCCCCTGAGCGGTCGCTCAGTGACGAGTTTTACTGGCGCGAGTCGGGGAACCGGTGATTTTCGGCACAGTTCCGGTTCATACAATTCAATACAAAACGTTCAATACAAGACATTCAATACAAAACCTGGTCTTCACCTTTTTTCGTGATCAGCTGCTGGAAATGTTCCACAATCTTGTCGCGTCGAATCATTACCGTTTTCACGTCATCTTTGTTCAGATAGTGCTTGGTTTTTTCGGTCACTACGTTCGCGTCCAGCGCCTTGAGTTTCTCCCACAATTGCCGGTCGCATTTCACCAGGTTGGCATCCGGATCTTTCAAGTCCTTGTGCTGTCGGAATGCTCGAGTGAAATCAATTCTCCAAACTTTCCAATTGTCCGTGATGAGGACATTGGTCAGGTTAGGATCGGAATCGTACACCAACTGATCGAGGACGCGTATCTTATACATCTGCTTGTCCCAGGCGTCGGGATCGGGCACCTCGACCTTCCGCTTGAGGCGGTCTGCCTCATCCATCTTCACCGGCAGCCACCAACTGAACGAGCCAACATCGCCCTTCCATTTGCGCTCCACATACACGGGCACGACGTCGTCCAGGCCGAGCAGATCAGCCAACTGATAGGCGGCAATGTTGTATTTGTACGAATCGACAAAGGCCAGTTCGGTTCCGGAGGCAAGCTGCATCGAGGCTTTGTGTTCATCGATGGATTGAAAATGGGCATCGTGCGTGATAGTTCCGTCGCTGAGAGTGAGCCGCCAGGTGTTGGTAATGCCTTTACCGGCCGGCTTGCTGCCCACCACTTTCGCGGTGAGCAGGAAATTCGTTATTTGTTCCTTGCTAAGAGCAGGCTCGTCTGCGGCGCGGGCAACGCCGGCGCAGGTGAGACAAACCAACGTCGCTACAATGAAACTTTGCCACCACTGACGAAGCACGTGCATCGGAGAACCCTCCCCCCAATGTGCCCACAAAATCTACGCCCTTTAACCGCTCTTCGGCAAGCGAATCTGCGGACGCAGGTTATCGTAAAAATGAATCCGGGCGGACTGGGAGCTACCAATTCTTATGGTCGGCTGAAGGAAACTCAGCCTTGAGAGTTGATTTTGGCGGAGGCGTCTTGGGTGGTGGCGGCGCTGGCGCCGGGGTACCACCACTCCCAGTTACCTGGTCCAAGTCCTGATCTGACAATTCTTCACGCTGCCGCTGATTTTTTATTTCTTCACTCATGGCTCTGCTCCTTAGAAAGGACTTAGCGAGGCAGGCCGGGGGAAAGGTTGCACTGCTAAGGCGGCATTATATACCCGATTCGCGTGGATTTGTCCAATGCGACTGGAACAGCTGCTAACTAGAAGTGCGCGCGGTCATCGCGAAGGGTTCAGGGCTCGCCCATAGTCTGACGCCTTTCGCTGCCCGTTTCATCTCACGGTTCCTGTCCGCAGGACTCGGAATTGCCACTTGCGACTCTTGTATCCTGTGTTCGACTGGCTTCAGCTTTTGCGCCGGGGCGTGTCCTCAGCAGGTTCGTTTCGCGAGGCAAGCCAATCACTAAGGATGCGACCACGGAACCACTTTTCGAGTTGGAGATCGCGATTTGGAAATCAAGCAGCCGTTCCTTGAGGTAGAGGGGGCCCCGGCAGGGCGGAAGCTGAAACTCGACGGCGCAAACTCCTGGACCATCGGCCGATCCCCGGACAACGCATTTGTTATCGAGGATGATGCTATGTCCCGGAGGCATGCACTGATTCAGCAGATGCAGCCCGGCAAGTTCTACCTGATCGACCTGGGCAGCCGCAATGGCTCGTCGCTGAATGGCAGGCGGATCACGACTTCAGTCGAATTGCACGATGAAGATTCGATCCTGTGCGGCGAAGACCACGCTGGTGTTTCATAACCCCATGGGGGAATCGGTGGCGCAGGCCGCGGCGGAGAAAGAGGCGGCGGACGTGGCTTCGTGCTTGTGGATGAATTAGGGAAGCGGCTCTCTTGTCATTTCTCCATCCTGCATTCGCCAGATTCCCAAAGGATTGCTGTCTTTCAACTCGCTGGGCAACGCGGCATCAGGGAATCCCTGATAGCAGACGGGACGGCAAAACCGAAAAATCGCCTGGCTGCCGACCGAGGTCGAGCGGCCGTCAGAGGTCGCGGGGTAGGGGCCTCCGTGGATTGTGGCGTGGGAAACTTCAACTCCCGTGGGGAAGCCGTTAAACACAATTCTGCCGACTTTGTTTTTCAGAATCTCCACCAAGTCGCCGAACTCGCGGAGATCGTCTTCCGTTCCATGAATGGTCGCGGTCAGATGTCCCTCCAGATGGCGAGCGATCTCTAATACCTGGTCGCGAGAGGAGTGGCGAACCACGAGGGTTGTGGGACCAAAGACCTCCGCAGCCAGGTCCGGGTTACGCAAAAACGACTGGACATCGGTTTCGAAAAGCGTGGCGCTGACGCCACTCTCCTGGCCATTGGCGGAGGGCTCGGCCAGGAGTTTCACGCCTTGCTCCTGTTTACGGTGCGTCGTGGCTGATCGATACGCAGATCGTATGCCGGAGGTCAGCATATGAAACTGATCCGACTCACGTACTAGCTTCTGTACTTGACCGATGAGTGTTTCGGCCTCGGAGCCGTCGGGCAGCAACACGATTCCAGGTTTGGTGCAGAATTGGCCTGCTCCCTGGGTCACAGATTTGTAGAGGCCGGTGCCGATAGTGTCGCCTCGTTCGCCCAGCGCGCCCGGCAAAAGAAAAACCGGATTGGTGCTGCTCATCTCCGCAAAAATCGGGATGGGGTCGGGGCGAGTGGCGGCGATATCCATGAGCGCTCGCCCGGCCTTGAGGGATCCGGTGAAACCCACCGCTTTCACCAGCGGATGTTTCACCAGAGCGACCCCAACATTGGCGCCGGAATCGAGCAGCAGCGAGAAAACGCCTTCCGGCAAGCCGCATTCCCGAACGCTTTCCTGCAGGAGCTGGCCCACAAGCTCGCTGGTTCCCGGGTGTGCCGGATGTCCTTTGACAATGACAGGATTACCCGCAGCCAGAGCGGAAGCAGTGTCCCCTCCCGCTACCGAGAAAGCGAGTGGAAAATTACTTGCCCCAAACACCGCCACCGGCCCGAGGGGATGCAGCATAGAGCGCAAATCCGGTTTGGGAGCGGGCTTGCGGCCGGGATCGGCCCGGTCGATCCGGGCCATCACCCACGAACCTTCTTCCACCACTTGCGCGAACATACGAAGCTGGCCGCAGGTGCGCGCAGTCTCGCCCTGCAGCCGCGCCTTCGGCAGAGCACTCTCCAGCTCGGCTCGTTCCACAATTGCGTCTTGAAAGCTCTCGATTTTGGCCGCGATCGTCCGCAGGAACCTGCCCTTTTCTTGGCCGGAGGTCCGCCCGTAAACCGCAAAAGCCTCGTGCGCCATATTCACCGCCGTGGCGATCTCGTCGGGCCCTGCGGTAAAGAAGTCAGGCGGCAGGCGCTCTCCGCTGCGTGGATTGCTGGCGCGAAAGCAAGTCCCTGCGCTGGTCGCGCGGTGGAATCCGATGATCGATTGTCCTGAAATGTCCAATGCATTGGCTCCGAGTCTATTTTGCGCTGGGCTGCGGGCTTGCGATCATTTTCGGCCGGTTTTGCAGCGCATGCTGGATGATTTCTTTCGCGTTCTTCAGTTCCTGTCCGGCCAACTCCAGCCGAGGCGGACGCACACGCGCGTTGCCCATGCCAACTTCGGATTGCACCAGCTTGATGAGCTGGACGAATTTGGGAACCGTGTCCATGCGCAGCAACGGCAGGAACCAGCGGTACAACTCGAAGGCTTTCTCCTGTTCGCCATTAATTGCAGAATTGAAAAGTTCCACCGATTCACGAGGAAAAGCGTTAGCCAATCCCGCAATCCAGCCGCTAGCCCCGACGGAGATGGCTTCCACGATCGCGTCATCCACGCCTACGAATACTTCCAGACGGTCGCCCAGCAAAACGCGAATGGCGGTAACCCGCCTCACGTCCATACTGGACTCTTTGACCGCTGACAAGTTTTCATGTTCCGCCGCCAGCTCCTGAATCTGCTCAGGCATGAAGTCCGTTCCGTACGCCACCGGATTGTTGTAAAGCATGCAGGAAAGCGGAGTGGCGGCGAACACCGCGGAAACGTGGGCCTTCATTTCCCGTGCGTCACCTTGATAAACATAAGGTGGCAAGACCATGAATGCGTCACATCCGGCGTCAGCGGCTGCTTTTGCCTGGGCCACCGCTTCAGCGGTCGAGAGCGCGGAGATCGCCGCCACGATAGGTGCGCGTCCCTGCGCCGCTTTGACGCAGGTCCGAACGATCTGGACCCGCTCCTCAAATGTGAGAGTTGCGCCTTCACCCAATGAACCCAGCGCAACTATCCCAGTGCAGCCGTTATCCAGGATCCATCGGCAATGTTCGACCATGAAGCCATGGTCGATTTTGCGGGCTTCATCGAAGCAAGTCGTAATCGCGGGCATCACGCCCTTCCAGTTCATCGCCGTCCTCCTGTGTTTTCGTTCGCGGTCGACCCGATCGGCTCAGGCATGAGCGTGTCCTGCGGAGACGCGTGACGGCAAGTACGGTTCAATCGGAATTGCCGGTTGCCTGCCTGCAATCTGGTCAACCACGAGGCGCGCGGTACCCAGAGACGTGGTAATTCCCAATCCTTCGTGACCAGTCGCTAGAAAGACGGTTGGATCTTCCGGCGAAGGTCCGATGAGAGGCAGCTTGTCGGGAGTGGCGGCGCGAAATCCTGTCCAGACCCGGATCGCGGGCATCTGCGCCAGTTTCGGCATGTACTCCTGCGCACGCTCCAGCATACGGACAAGAATGTCGTCATCGACTTCGCTGTGCTCCGCCCCGTACTGGCGCGATGAACCGATAAGAACTTGCCCGGACTTGCGTGGTTGCACATTGAACGCCACAGAATCGGTGGAGATCGAATGCGCGCTCTTCAGGTATCCCAGTTCCACTAACTGGTGATGGAGAAATGAAGGATAGCGATCGGTGATCGCCAGATGGCCTTTTCGTTTTTTGATAACCAAGCCGGGCGTGAGCGCAGGCGCCCACACTCCGGTGGCATTGACGATGGCAGGCGCGAAAAATTCGCGTCCATCGGACAGGCGAACCTTTCCGTTTCCCATCTGTGAAACGGCGGAGCCGAGATGGATTTTCGCCCCCGCGGCCTGGGCGCGCTCCACCAGCAGGCGGGCGGCGCAGAGAGGATTCACCACGATATCCTCGTGCACGAGCAGGCCGCCAGCCAGGCCCTTCCGCAGGTTTGGTTCCAGCAACTCCAACGCACCGGGATCGAGCACTTCAGTGGGAACTCCTCGATTGCCATAGTGGTCGTGCTTGCGTCTCACCACCGCCATTTCTTCTTCGTCGGCCGCGACCCAAACGGTCCCGCACGGTTCGTATTCGACATCCGGCATGAGCTCTGGCCGTATTTTTTGCCAAAGCTGCTGCGAGTAACGGGTCAGGACGAACTGGGCCTCGGAGTCATCCAGCACCACGATGTGTCCCATGGCAGCGGCGGTGGCGCCGCCTCCAACCACATCGCGATCGATAATCGCGACTCGCATGCCTTCCCGGGCGCAGTCCTCGGCGCACGCGGCCCCCACGATGCCGGCCCCAACCACAATTGCGTCGTAGGTCAATGTGGTCATACCCGAATGCCCATGCGGAATGGATCACGCTCGTCCAGGATCAGCTCAGCTTCGGAGTTGACGAACGCGGAGCCTTTGATGCTCGGATATACCTGCCCATCTCTGATCTTGATGCTGCCTTCGAATACGCTGCCGACAATGCTTTCCTGCTTCCAAATCTGACCTTCGCTCAGCTTTCCGTCGGCATAGAGGCATGCCAACTTGGCGCTGGTTCCGGTTCCGCATGGAGAGCGATCATAGGCCTTCCCTGGACATAGAACGAAATTCCTGCTGTTCACTCCCGGTAGCTGCGACGGGCCGAACAGTTCGATGTGATCGATCTCGTGACCGTTTGCGCCCGTAATCCTGTTATCGCTCAACGCCTGGCGGATAGCCCAGGTATAGTCAGTCAAGATTTCCACGTTGTCGAGAGCCAAATCCTGATTGTGATTCTCGACCAGAAAGAACCAGTTCCCGCCCCAGGCGACATCCCCGCATACGGATCCAAAGTTCGGAACTTCGACTGGGACTTTCGCGGCACTGCGGTAGCTGGGGACGTTGTTCACCGTGACCTCTCCATTCTCGTGGAGGATCGCGCCCACGGTGCCCACCGGGGTCTCGATGCGGTGTTCGCCAGGCTGAATGCGGTCCATGTATGAGAGTGTCGCGACCAGTCCAATCGTGCCGTGACCGCACATTCCCAGGTATCCAACGTTGTTGAAGAAAATAACGCCCGCGGTGCAAGTTCGGTCCACGGGTTCACATAAAATCGCCCCCACCATCACGTCTGAACCTCGAGGTTCATTCACGACTGCCGAGCGGAAATCATCGTGTTCGGTGCGCAATCGCTCCAATCGGGCATTTAACGGACCGCTGCCAAGATCCGGGCCGCCGCTGATGACCAGTCGCGTAGGCTCCCCGCCGGTATGGGAATCGATGACCCGAATTGTTTCGTGATCGTTACTTTTCATGGCCTTGCGAGAATATTCCCGCAAATATAGCGGACGCGCCATGTTAGGCAGGACGTGAAGGGCAAGTCAATGCGGCTCGTCCCATCAATCCCGGGTTTGACTTATAATCTCTGCCAGCGGAAAGCCGTGTCGGCAGCGGTATCCGATCCGTGGCTGGAGGTGAGTTGTGAAGGACGTCAACGAGCTCTTGCGGGAAAAGGAGAGGGAACTTGAGCGCCTCCGGCAAGAGGTTGAGGCGCTGCGCTCCAGCATTCCCTTGCTTTTCTCTGACGACCAGCCCCCAACGGACGATACGACTTCAGACTTGGAGGCGCCCAAGTTTCCCGCGACCGGAACCTCCGAGCCGAAGGGCTGGCGGCGCCGATTCCGCTTCATGTCACGCTAGTCGTCGACACTTTATTCGCCTCGATTCGCTACATTCCTCGCTGCCGGCTGATGTGTTGCGCGGGCGAGTCGCTCGCGACCACACTACCGTGGCCGGGTGATTGCGCCTTCCGATGCTGAGGACACCAGAGCGGCATACTTCGCGAATACTCCGGTGGGATATCTCGGCGGTGGAGTTTTCCATTGTGCCAAACGCTGCCGCAGAGCGGTATCGCTGACTTCGACTTCCAGTACGCGCTGATTTATGTCTATGTGAATGGTGTCGCCTTCGTGTACGGCAGCGATGGGGCCACCCAGCGCGGCTTCGGGCGAAACGTGTCCCATCATCAGGCCGCGAGTGGCGCCGCTGAAGCGTCCGTCGGTCAACAAAGCGACGGAGCCGCCCAGGCCTTCACCCACGATTGCGGCGGTGACGCTCAACATCTCGCGCATCCCGGGACCACCCTTTGGTCCTTCGTTACGAATCACGACCACATCCCCGGCATTGATGCGCTTGGCGGTGACCGCAGCCATTGCATCTTCCTCGGATTCGAAAACCCGCGCCGGTCCGCGATGGCTCAGGCGTTCGTGCCCGCTGATTTTGGCCACACATCCCTCGGGCGCCAGATTGCCGTGCAGAATCACCAGGCCGCCAGTCTTCTTTAGCGGCTTATCCAACGGTGCGATCACTTCCTGGCCGGGAGTCTCGATGGCGCTTTTGCCCTCCACGCCCAAAGTCTTACCGGTCACCGTTAGCGTGTTCTCGTGAATGTGACCGGCCTGGATCAGTCGGCTCAGCAGAAGACGCACGCCGCCGGCGCGATGCATGTCCGTGGCTACGAAGCGGCCTGAAGGTTTCAGGTCAGCCAGCAGAGGAGTGTGTTCGCTGACCTTCTGAAAGTCATCAATGTGTAGCGCAACACCAGCCTCGCGCGCGATGGCCAGTAAATGCAGAACCGCGTTGGTCGAACCCCCGGTTGCGGCTACGGCAGCGATCGCGTTGTCGAACGCAGGGCGAGAGAGGATCTCTCGGGGAGTCGTGCCCTGGCGCAAGAGGTTGAGCACCAACTCGCCGCAGTCATACGCAATCTGATCTTTCTTCGGGTCCATGGCAGGAATACTGTTGAAGCCCATGGGAGAAAGTCCGATCATCTCCATCACCGTGGACATGGTGTTGGCGGTGTACTGGCCGCCACAGGCCCCCGCGGCGGGGCAGGCGACGTTTTCCAGTTCGTGCAGATCGGCGTCACTCATCTTTCCGGCGGCGTTCGCACCGACGGCTTCGAAAACATCCTGAATAGTTACGTCCTTGCCCTTGTAGTTGCCGGGCGCGATCGTGCCACCGTAGAGCACCAGACCCGGAAGATTCAGCCGCGCCAGCGCCATGGCGCCAGCGGGAATGGTTTTGTCGCAACCCACAACGCAGACCACCGCGTCGAACATTTGCCCCCGGCAGACCAGTTCGATGGAGTCGGCAATCAGTTCGCGGCTGACCAGAGATGCACGCATTCCTTCCGTGCCCATAGTTTCACCGTCGCTGATGGCGATGGTGTTGAACTCCATAGGAGTGCCGCCGGCGGCGCGGATGCCTTCCTTCACCTTGGCCGACAACCGGCGCAGGTGGAAGTTGCAGGGCATGGTTTCGATCCAGGTGTTGGCCACGCCGATGATGGGCTTGGCCAGATCGCTGTCAGTGAATCCGACTGCTTTGAACATGGCGCGGGACGGGGCCCGGTCGCGTCCGTCGGTGATGCCGTGACTACGGTGTTTTAGATCCATGGGAGAAAGATTATGACAGAGGAAGGTTCGTCTTAGGAAACCTGGCCGGAGTGTTTTTCTCCGCGTCCTTCACGGTTTTTCTCTGCGACCTTTGCGGTCAAGAGCTTTTCTCGGCCAGAGGAACCGCCGCGCCTTGCTCGAGCCGAGCGGGTCTGAGACCCGGTCCGACATGAGCTTTCCTGCGATTGGCAATCTGGTTTTGCCCTGTATATCCTTTCCGCAATGAACAAAGAAGAGTTTTTTGAGATTGCTCAACTGGACGAGGAGCGGTCACGTGCCGGGAAGTCGTATATGGAGTTTTTGCGCGTGCCGGCGATGAGCGCGGGCGTGTACACATTGCCGGCGGGTGGGGTCGATCCCCAGAAGCCGCATCGCGAAGACGAGATGTACTACATGGTGCGCGGGCGGGCTCGCATGCGAGTAGGCGCGGAGGATCGGATGGTCAGCGCGGGTAGCGTGATTTTTGTGGCGAAGGAAGTGGAACACCGGTTTTACGACATTGAGGAAGAATTGGTTGTGCTGGTTTTCTTCGCGCCCGCGGAGAGTTAAGAGAGTTCCCGGAAGGAAGGAGTGTAACTCAGGGGCTAAAGCCCGTTTCAGGGGACTACCCAAGATTGCAGGCCTGAAGGCCTGCTCCACCCAGCGCTACTTTGTGGCGGCGTCTTTTCCTGGGATCCAGTAGATTTCCTCTTTCAACACTTCCTTGGCGAAGCCAATTCGTTGCAGCATCCCTTTGCCGTGCTCGATCATCTGGGGATGGCCGCACAGGTAGCCCACGGAATTGGTTCCGTTGAGGCCCCATGCGTCGGTGTATTTGCGGATCAAGTCGTCGACCCGGCCGATTTCTCCAGTCCATTTCTGATCATCCCAGGGACGGCTGACCGTAGGCACATATTTCAGCCAGGGCACTTCCGCAGCAAATTTCCGCAGTTCGTCGAGATAGCCGAACTCCCAGGACCCGCTGGCCCCGTTCAACAGAAACAGTTTCTGCTCGCCGGCAAACTTGGCTTCCTTCCAGTCTTTGTAGAGGGTGCGGATGTAGCTGACGAAGGGTGCGATGCCGGTGACGGTCGAGACCAGCAGGTGGTTGGCGCGTCCGCTTTTCGTGTCGAGGGTGAACCGTCCCTTGGGAACTTTGCGCATGAGCATTTCATCGCCGACCTGCAGCTTGTAAAGGTGCGGGGTCAGTTCACCCTCGGGGACCAACTCAAAAAAGAATTCGATTTCGCTTTCATAGGGAGAAGATACGATGGAATACGGACGTTCCGAACGCTTTTCCGGACCCTCCACCCCCAAGGTGGCGTACTGGCCGGGCGCAAATTTGAATTCGCCTCCCGCCTGCACCCGAATCATCCACAGGTCGGAAGCAAAGTCTTTGCGCTGCGTAATTCTGGCGCGGTAAAACTTGTCGTCGGCAGTGGCCATGCACGAACCCTCTCGATCGGCGAGCCTATAAGGTGCACCAGTTGGCGGGAATATGGCAAGCCGGAACTCGGTGGGCGCAGTTTACTGATTCAGGACGGGCGGTTCTTCCCTGGACTGCAACCCGGCACGTTGCTTCAGTTGGTCCAACTCGTCCTGCAGTTTTCGCCACGCTTTGGCGTCTTTCCTGGTGGCGACGGGCGCATTCGGGTCGGAATAAAACTGCAGCAGGTTTTGGTGCAGGGCTGGGCTTGGTGGATCGAAGTTCTTTTTGGCGAGCTCATCGATCAGACGGGCATAGGTTTTGTCGGTCAACACATATTCGCCGGCGCGGGTTTCACGGCCGGTGTCGCAATCGCGATTGGGCAGGTCAAATTTCCCGTTGTTCGTTTCCTGAAGCAGCGCAGTGTAATTTTCAACCGTGGCGTTGACGCTCTTGATGTACATGTCTTCGGTCTGCTGGGTCGGAATTTTGAAGTTGACCGCCTTGAATGGGCCAACCTTGGGTATCAACTTCAGGAAGAATGCGAGGATCCTGGATCCTACGCCGGGTTTGCGATACACCGTGCCCCATTCGTGCTCGTAGTTGCTGCGGGAAAGGTAGTAGAGGAATTTTTTCTTGTCGAAGTTGGGCGTGTCTTTCACGATCACATCGCGACGCGACAGCAGAGCTACCCGGGTCATTTCCGGTATCAGAACGCTTACGCTGCGGCGGTAGCTGCCAATTGCAAGATCGACGTTCCCGAACACATCGTCCAGCTTCAGGTTGTAAGTTTC
>Ga0307479_10005144_pt1 | contig 12003 bp, 13 predicted proteins | sample atmos_gasesECM4C_FD_203743 | JGI IMG/M metagenome (GOLD analysis project Ga0307479, IMG submission 203743) | Hardwood forest soil microbial communities from Morgan-Monroe State Forest, Indiana, United States - atmos_gasesECM4C_515 | ecosystem: Environmental > Terrestrial > Soil > Temperate... | reverse complement strand
CACGCCTTGCATCTTGGCCTCATTTTCACTCAGGCCGATACGAGCGAGTTCAGGGTCGGTAAACAGACAATATGGAACCTGCCTGCCTGTCGTCACACGATTCCCACCAGTCAGATTGGCATGAACTACACGAAAATCGTCAACGCTGATATGTGTGAACTGCGGGCTGCCTGCGACTTCGCCGATCGCCCAGACCCCGGACGCCGTCGTCTGCAGTCGCTCGTTGACCTTAATGTATCCCCGGTCGGTCAACTCAACCCCAGCCAATTCCAAGCCAAGTCCCTCGGTGTTGGGAGTGCGGCCAGTGGCGATTAATACATGACTACCGTTTAAGACCTTTTCCCTTCCATCTTGTTCGAGGGTCAGACGCAGCGTATCCCCAGACTTGCCCGACAGCCGCTCGACCCGTGCATTCAAGAGAACGTCGATGCCTTCATCTGCGAACAGGCCGCCAAGCGCTTCGCATACGTCCGGATCTTCTTTGGACATCAGCCGCTCGTTGCGATCAATCACGGTCACTTTGCTGCCGAAGCGGCGCATCGCCTGGGACAGCTCCACTCCGATGTAGCCCCCGCCGATAACGAGCAAGTGTTCGGGCACTTCATCGATTTCAAGCGCCTCGATATGCGTGAGCGGCTGCGCTTCGGCAAGGCCAGGAATTGCCTCCAAACCTGCACGGGTCCCGGTGCTAACGATCACATTCGCGCCGTGCAGTTGACGTGTGGTCCCATCTGCCAGGGTGACTTCCACTGTTCTTGGAGCTACGAACCGACCTGTTCCCAATATGAATTCCGCTCCCGACTTCCGATAGTTTTCCATATACACGTCGTTCAGGCCACGCACCATCCTGCGCTTGCGCTCGCGCACGACTGCCATGTCGATCTCGAAGCCGTCTAGGGTGATGCCGAATTCCTTGCTTCGGCGACAATACGATGCGACTTTGGCGCTGTGGATGATGTTCTTGCTCGGCAAGCACGCGATGTTCGGGCATGACCCGCCTATGTACTTGCGTTCGACGACTGCGACACTCTTTCCTTCGCCGCCAAATGTCCACGCCGCGATCGTGGACCCGGTGCCGCCACCGAGAATCACCAGATCAAATTCTTCTGGCCGTGTTTTCTTAAGTACCTGGGCGTGTGCAGTGTTCTCTGTGTGCGTCATGCGACCTTTCCTTTCTGAGCGACAGGTTCAGTCTTGGCTTGCATCGATTTCACGAGGTCGGCCGCCGACGCGCCTTCGAGCGACAACCCGTAGCCAACTTCTCGCACGATGCGCTCCTTCAACGGATAAATGAAGTGCACGCGTGTGTTGCGGCGCGTCACTTCGGGAGCCGTCAAGTACAGCTCGGCCAACTCCCGCGCGCGACTTAGCGCCCTGCCGTTCGGCACTACCTCGGCGACCACTCCCCATTCGTACGCGGTGCGCGCTGTGATCGGCTGTGGGTTGAGCAGGAACGCCTCGGCTCGTCCTGCTCCCGCGCGATAACTCCATGCGGTAAAGATTCCATCGCCCGGGACAATTCCCCCTGCATAATGCGGGACATCATGGAAGGTTGCACCCTCGGCCGCTACAATCACATTGGCCAGCAACGCATACTCTGAGTGCACATGGGCTCGTCCTTCGATAGCCGCGATGACCGGCACGCGTATATTGACTATATTTTCGAGGATTTGAACGCCCTCGTCGTGAACCTGGCTCCAAACGCTGGGATCGGCCACATTGCCGAAGGATGGGAAATCGATGCCAGCAATAAAGTCTGCACCTGCTCCCGTCAGAATTACAACCTTGTTCGCCCGATCTTGGGCGATCCGGTAAAATCCGTCAACAAACTCCGTATGATCTTGTGCCGCGAAAGTGAACGGCCCTCCATTGCTGTGGAATTCGACGACCAACACTCCGTTGGCGTCCCGACTCAGCCTCAGACTGCGATAAGCAGCAAAGTAGTTTATTTGCGGTGTTTGCATCGGTTCCTCCTCTCTGATTTTCGTCGTGCTCCTTCGGGTCAATTAAATGATTGGAATCTACAACTGCTGGAGAGCTTCAGAAAGCTCTGGAGCGACGGGATAGTCCCCGTTTGGAGAGTTCAGCGCATTACACTCAGGTGGCTACAACGAGGCCGCCTGCGGCACGAATAACCTCTCCTGTGATCCAAGCCGACTCATCTGATGCGAGAAAGACAGCCAGAGGGGCGATATCAGCCACGCGACCGAGGCGACCGAGCGGAGTCTTTCCAGCCAGAACCTCGCCGGCACCACCCGCAAAAGTCCCCGCAGTTAGATTGCCTTCAGTTTCCGTATGACCCGGCGCGATGGCGTTGACGCGGATCTTGCGTGGTGCCAGCTCGAGTGCCAATCCCCTGGTTAGCGTTTCAATGGCGCCTTTCGTGGACGCGTACAGTAGCGCTCCCGGCACGGGATGCGAGCCGACGATGGAACTGAGATTGATAATGCTCCCGCCCCCCGCGCCGAACCGCTTGATCGCTTCCTGCACGGTGAGGATCGTCCCCAGAACATTGACGTTGTAGTGGAGGTGAAAGCTGTTTTCTGTAATCTCCGGGAAGGCGCCGAAGCGGAATACTCCGGCGTTGTTAACCAGAACATCGAGTCTTCCGAACGCCGAATCCACTTCTTTGAATAGCCGTGCGACATCGGCGGCCTTGGACACGTCAGCCCCGACCGTGACCGCCTTGCTGCCGTTGTCGACAATCGTCTGAGCAACCCGTTCGGCGCCCTCCCGGTCGGAGGAATAGTTCACGGCCACCTGCGCGCCTGCTGCAGCCAAGGCCGTTGCAATCCCAGCGCCAATGCCTTTGGAGGCGCCCGTCACAAGTGCCACTTTGCTAGACAGTGTGCTCATATTCACCATTCTCCATCATCCGAGTCCTTGTACGCCCGCGCGTTCTATTACTGGCAGTCGACCCTCACCCCTATGGAATTTCGATTCATTCTGTGAGACCTCTTGGAAGGAACACAGCAACATTCAATTTTGCATCTGGAGCGAATCGTCGACAAGCGGACAATCCTAGGGAAGGAGGTATTCGATGAAGACATTCTTGTTGAGGATCAGGTCCTCGCCAGCCGCGGTGCTCTGCCTCTGGCCCCGAGATCTTTCTTTCACGGGCGACTCATTCCACGACTTGAACCGGCGAACAATCGCTTCCACATAAACGATTGCCCTCACGCTGTTCGGATGGCGTTGTGCCCATGAAAACTCCAGCGCCGAACTCCAATCGTGAACGACAAGGGTCACTTTCTGTCTAATCCCGACTGCTTCAAACCAGGCATCGAGGTAACGTTGGTGATCAACGAAGTGATAATGACCGTCCGTGCAGTCCCGAATTGCCAACGTAGTCGGGTGCCAGACAGCGGCCAAAAGGAAGCAAATAAGGTATGATGGTCCGCCACAAGTATGAGGGCGTCGGGTTTCTGTCGAGAAACACGATCGGATCTCCCTCGCCGGCGTCCACATAGGCTATAGGCGTGTCGAGTACGGATGCGTATTTCCGGTAAGAAATTTCTGTTGTGCAGCGAAGTCATGCCAAGCGCTATGTCCTCTTCTCGCCATGCAGTAATCCTCACTGGTGATGGGATGTTTATTGTGTTGCGGAATCGGCGCGGGCATCGCAGTGGCGCAGCCGGCCTCCGACGTTCAGGACAAAGTACGCTCGTATCGTCTTGCGCACGAAAAGCAGCTCATCGACGAGTTTGTTCATATTCTGTCGATTCCGAACCTCGCCGCAGACGGCTCGAATCGCTATGCAGACGGCTACCTAGCCGATGCGGATAAGCCGTACCAGCCTGGTCTGTCGATGTTGCCGTAGGCTGCCACCTGGAGTATGATCGTCGCCGTTAAAGGAGCAGTCATGAAGAACGTGCTTGCGATTGTGTTGCTCGGTTTGTTTTCGCTTTCTCTCGCTGCCGGTCAACAGGTGTCCAAGATGACTGGTGTCGAGGATGAGATCAAGAAACAGGAACAGAACTGGGCACAGGCGACCCTAAAGGAAGGCGCAGCAGCGGTGGATCAGTATGAAGCCGATGACATCATCGACACCGACCCGACCGGCCGCGTTACCAACAAGGCGCAGGACAAGGCGGACTTGAGCTCAGGTGATCTGAAATTTCAGTCGATGGAACTGAGCGACCTGACAGTCCACGTTTACGGCAACACCGCCGTGGCCGCTGGAACCAACACCGTGAAAGGTACCTACAGAGGGCAGGATATAAGCGCCAAATATCGCTTCACTGACACCTGGGTTAAGCGAAACGGCAAGTGGCAAGTGGCAGCATCGCAGGGCACCAAGCTGCAGTAATAAACACACATCGATGTCCTGCGAATCTGTTGCGATCAGCAAAAGCCGATAGCCCGGCCTCAAGGCCGGGTTTCTTCTTGCAATCTCCGTGCAGCTTCCTCGACTAATGACGTGCGGTCCGTTGCGATCACGAGTGATGCGGCAAGACATTGCGGCCTTGCCGCATCGGTGTGAGCCTACTGTTTTGTCGCAGTAAACTGGCTGTGGGTGCCGTGCAATTTGTCCTCAACCTTGAGGGTCATGGTTTTGCCGTCGGCACCTACCGTCATGCGCGCGACGCTGATCACCTTCCCGTCGCGCTTGTCAGTCTCCTCTATCGTGTTCTTGCCCATGCTTTTCACGGAAACGCTGGTGGTTCCGGGATCACCTTTGTAAGGCGCGTCAGTGCCATCCAGCTTGGCAAGGTAGGATTGCCCCGTCTTGTTACTCATGCTCAGACTGCCACCTTCTACCTTGAAGGTGACCAAGAGTCCGTTGTCGGACAGGGTCTCCATCTTCGAGGTCACCCAGGAACCGGAAATTGCATGCGATCCGGCGGGCGCTTTGGCCACTTGTGTCTGGGTACCCTTGCCGGTGACCGGGTCGGCGTTCGTGTTGCTGCTGTCACTGAACTCGAATGCCGCCGTCTTACCGTCGGAAGAAACTACAGTTTTTGAGGTGGCAACGGTCTTCCCGTTTTTCTTGTCGACTTCCTCAAGGGTCCGATCATCCACCACTTTGATGCTGACGCTATCCAGGTACGGGTGTCCGCTAACAGGTTGGTCTTGGCCGTCTGCTTTTACGTCAATCGGTGGAACGCAGGTCTTGCACTGATACCTGCCGTTTTGCAACAGATAGACGTCGGGTTTTTTTGGAAACTGCGCGTCGCTGAGGTTGAACTTCCATGTCCCGTCGATGGCATTCTGCGCGATTGCTGGTGCGGAAGCTAACAGCGCAATCACGAGTCCAAACAGGGGTAGATTCTTCATATCGTATCCTCCATGGACTTCTTTAACAGGGTTTGCCTGGGCCGATGAGCGACCCAACTGTACGCCTGACACCTCGTCGCTGCAATAGCAGACCGCCAGTGTAGGATGAACACGCGCAGTCCGCGTCAGGTGTGGAGCGGGTACTCTTGCCCGCTGGTTTTGGCGTGCCAGCAAGCAGCGGGTAGGAGTCTCCGCTCCACACAATCTCATCGAGAACTGAAGGAGGTCCGCGGGTGGCCGCTGAGACAACCAATCGCGCTGGGGTCCCGCAACTGCGCCGCAATTCGCTTGGCCTTCCGGAACTGGTATTGCACGGCATCACGCATATCGCCCCTGCGACCAACATCATTTTTACGTTCCCCGTCATCGCGCTCAAAGCGGGGCCGGACATGCCGATCTCGTTCCTGCTGACAACAGTTGTCTGCTGCTTCATCGCCAACACGGTGTCGGAATTCTCCAAGTACATGCCCTCGAGCGGTGGCTACTATTCTTTTGCGACGCGTGGGCTCGGGGCCCGCGTCGGATTCATGGCAACGTGGAGCTACTTGATCTACGACATTATTGGCCCTGCCGCGTCCAGCGGATTCCTTGGATACCTGTTGTCAGACTCCTTGCATACAAGCTTCGGCGTAAACATTCCGTGGTGGCTCATCGCGGTGGCGACGTTCGGCGTGATCTGGATCTTCACTCACTTCGGAATACGGCTATCGATGCACACGACCGCAATTCTCGGCGGGCTGGAGATGCTGATCATGCTGGCGCTCGCGATCACCTTCCTGATCCATCCCGGGCCCGCTTCCACTTACAGCGCGCCACTGAAGCCCTCGCTGTCGCCTCACCATTTCGGCGGCATCCTCGCGGGCATGGTCTTCTCCATTCTGGCGCTTAGCGGCTTCGAGGCTCCAGCGCCCCTGGCACAGGAAGCCCGCCGGCCTGGCAAGTTCATCGGCCTGGCAGTCACCCTCTCGCTTGTCGTCATCGGCATCTTCTATGTCTTCACGTCTTATGCCAGTGCGATCGGTTGGGGTACGAGCAACATGGACGCGTTCGCTACCAACCCGAACCCTTACTATGCCCTTGGGCACGCGCTGTGGGGAACAGCATGGTGGCTCGTCATCCTGGCCATTATCAACAGTGCGGTCGGGGCCGGCCTGGCCTGCACCAATGCCGCCTCGCGAGTGATGTACACAATGGGAAAGGCCGGCACACTTCCTACTAGTTTCGGCAACATTCATCCCTTGCACCGGACCCCAACGTTGGCGATCGCCTTCCTGCAGCTATCCGGCTTTGCGGCCGTGCTCCTCGTCGGTCTGCTATTGCGGCCTGAGGACATCTTTAACTTCCTGGGTACGATTGCCACGCTTGCGGTCATCCTCCTGTATTGCATGGCGAACCTGGCGCTGACGTCCTACATCCGCCACGAGCTTCCGAATCAATTCAGCGTCTGGCGGCACGCGGTGATCCCCTGGATCGGGACGCTGGCATTGCTACCTGTCCTCTTCGTGACCGTCTACCCTGTACCCCCGCCGCCTTACAACATCACGCCGTATGTGTTCATAATGGCGCTCATCGCCGGTTTTGGGTACATGTCCTGGAGCGAGTCACGAAGCCCCGGCGCGCTCGCCCGAGGTGCGAAAATGCTCGTCGGCTGCCCTCTCGATCCGGAGGGAGAGGTCGAGTGGGACGCACCGGAAACTTGAGCCTGGAGGCTGGCCGGATGGTGCCACGTGCAGAAAGACGTCCCCACTTCACCCAACAAAAGACATCACTAGTTACCAAATCGTTTAGGTCACTTGTTGACGAACTGCTGTAAACGTTTACCCCTCCAATTAGCGAAAACCCCTGTAAAAACAAGGTAAAGTTTTAATTTCGGCTTGACTTATCCTACGATTGGCGTAAGGTCAAATCACATACCACATCGTATACCAACAATTTCCAGCACCTCGCAGTGCGCCTATCTAGGAGTTTAGTTATGAATCCCGGCCTCCCCCCCTATCTGAATCGTCCCGACTGGAAGACTCTGTACAGAGCCGCCATCCTCGAAACCAACAAGAGCGTTCTTCCGCAGCGCGTCTCGGAGGCAGAAGAAGCAGTGCTAACCCGTGGGCGAGAAATTTTCTACGATCCCGCAACCCTTGATGAGCTGGAAGAAAAGGAAGCGTTAGAAGACGCTCTTTACGCTTTGCGTGCGTTCAGAACCTCTTGGCAGATCTCCGAGGCCGCTTAGTTCCCATCAAGTGTGCAGTAACAATGGAGACTGGCCGCTGCCGAACTTCTCACGACACGGCACACGAATGTTCTGGTTGCACACCGCTCCGCCGACCGGATAACTGGCGCTCGATAACAACGTGAGGCTGGTTTACTATTCTCTCGCGTATTACCATGGCTCCCCTTGCGAACACCAGTGGATTCAGAGCATCCGGAGCCTACGACGCTACAACCGGACGATTCCAGTATTTCTTTTCCTGTATAGCGGGGCATCTCCCGCTCTGCTGAACCAGGCGAGTCAATCGCAGGTCAACGTCCATTATCTCGGCGACTACTGCGAGTACCTTCAGCGCATGCACGTTCGCGGTTCGGTGTTGGCTCTCTATCCCACGTTCCACAAGTTTCTGCCGCTCGGAGATGGCCCCTTGGACGCCGCCTCACAACTTCTCTACCTGGATTGCGACACGTTCTTTTTCGACGACGTCGAGGCCCTGTTCCACTACTGCGCGAAACACGACTGGAATGCGCGAGAGGAACCTTTGTCGCGTCGCAGTCACTATGGGTACAACCCATCTCACATCGACGAATCGACCCTCGAGTCTATCGCACGGAGTGAGCGCTTACGGTTCATCAGCCCATTCAATTCGGGCGTTTGCCTGTTGAACGATCACAGGAGGATTGGTTTCGAGCGAATTCGCGTCTCTTTTCTGGATCTGGCGTGGCGTCTCCTCGTTGGCCGCGAGCTTTGCACCCGCCCCACCTTCGGAAGCAATGAACCGATTCAAAAAGTGGTATTGGCAGCGATTGGCTCCGTTGATCGGCAACGAGCACTGCCCTATCCTTCGTCCAACTCATGGATTCTCGAGCAGATCGCCTTGTGGCTCGCTCTTGGACATCTGCCGCGGATCTCTCACGGCATCATGTCAGGCGAGCACGTCGTCCAGGGCGACGAATTTCAAATGGTGCTCGGTGGCGGCCGCAACTGCGTGGTCGCCCATTACTACAGCCACCTCACAACCCAATTCTTCTCCGCGGTGCCTCCGCTCCTGGATTAGTAGGGACATCGACTGGATCTGCACACGCAGGCCATCGGAAGAGAAACGTCTCATTCGACTGTCGTTGCCTTACCTTGGACTCATTTCATTCTTTGACCTAGGCACCGGTTCCAGAAAGGGTGACCGTCTGCGGGTTGCCGGCGGCATTGTCGGTGACGCTCACGGTCGCGCTGCGAGCGCCGGTTGCCGTGGGTTTGAACGTGACGCTAATCGTGCAACTCGCGCCGGCTGCCAGGGAAGCTCCGCATGTGTGAGTTTGCTGGAAGTCTCCAGCGTTGGTACCGGTGATGGCAATGGCGGTGATGGTAAGCGTGGCGGTCCCGATGTTGGTGAGAGTCACGGTTTTGGCGGCACTAGTCGTGCCGACACCGACAGAACTGAAACTCAAACCGGCAGGAAGGAGCTTGGCCGTCGTGCCCGCACCATTGAGGGGCACCAGTTGCGGGCTGCCGACGGCGTTGTCGGTGACGCTGAGCGCTGCGCTGCGCATACCTGTGGCGGAGGGCTTAAACGTGACACTGAAAGTGCAGCTAGCGCCTACCGCCAGCGATGTGCCGCAGGTGTGAGTTTGTGCGAAATCACTGGTATTGGTGCCAGTAATGGCAATTGCGGTGATGGTCAGCGTGGCGGTCCCGATGTTGGTCAGGGTGATGGTCTTGGGGGCACTGGTGACGACCTGAGGAAAGGAAGAAAGTAGTGACCACGCTGCCAAGGGTCAGCCAAATCCCGGGCTGTCCGAAAATTCTGCCGGGTCTGTTGATTCAAGTTCGGCCAATCGGACACTGGTCCCTCGACCGCGTTCTGGGTCGACGCGAGAATCTTCTCGAACTCTCGCGCAGCCGATGCCGACGTTTCGCCGGCTGCATTCCATCCTCAATGCCGGATACGAACGGGTATCCATTTTGAGGAAAGTCATAAATAACACAGTCCGCGGTCGCAACCGTCGAAGCGTAATCCGGCTTTTCATCGGTGCGTGATACGAATTTCCTTGGCGCGCCACTATCAGATCGGGAAAGTGGACGGGGCTGGCGAATTCGCTCGATGAACTCCCTAACGGCAACGCACCGCGTGCCAAAGCCCTGTCTCCCACAGGAGAGTAAAAAGATGTTCTGTATCTCAGCGTACTCGCGACTTCTGAAGTCGATTGCCCTCACCATGCTTGTGGCTGGCGTAACTGCAGCCCGTGGTCAAATGCCCGCTGGACCAAATCGCCCAGCCCCAGTTCCAGCAGATTTTGTCATCACGCCATTCGGCTACTTCCATTCCAGCTGCGTCACGCACTTGGCTAAGGGGGATGCTGTGCGTCAAGATGAAAAAGCCATCCGGCACGCGAATGGAGCCTCCGAGAACATCCATGTGTGCGCCTATCCACACTTCAAAGCCGACGGCGAAAAGATAACCGGGGATGAGCGGGCCGCGAAGCAGCCCAACATCGGCCATGCCTGGGTTGAATATGCGAGCACCACCACGACTTCCTCCTATGGCGAGCTATCTGCCTATTGGAACGTCCCGCCGGCACCGAGCACCAACGACGGCCAGACCGTGTACCTCTTCCCGGGCCTGGAGGACTACAACGATGTTGTGACGATCATTCAGCCGGTGTTGGGGTGGAACTCCGATTACGCCTCAGCGTGGGGCATCGCCAGTTGGAATTGCTGCGCGAGCGGCACTGTCTTTGAGGCCCCGCCGACGAGAGTCAATTCCGGAGATGTTATTCTCGGCTATATGTTCGATACGTGCGCTGCAGGAACTTTGTCCTGCCCCACTTGGGATATCGTTACCTGGGATCTGACCTCAGGAAACTTCTCTGAGCTGCTCAATACCTCAAGTCAAGGACAGACCTTCAATTGGGCGTTCGCCGGAGCCCTGGAGGTCTATAATATCGTCCAATGCGGCGATTACCCTTCTAATGGCTCAATCTCTTTCTATAACTTGGGGCTCTATGGCAGCAGGTTTATCAAGACCCCCAACCCGGCCTGGTCCGTAACCAATCTATCTTCGGGATTGACTCCACAATGTGGCTACGGCGGATCACTGCCGAAGCAGGTAACTCTGCGTTATTGATCGGCCTCTCCATCTAAGTGTGGGGTATCCTGGAATCCGACTCCGCAGGATACCCCGCCACTACGCAGCTGGACGTGGGGGTCGCTGACACTCGGACGGGCGATTTCATGGAAAGCCGTCAACTGGCACGAACTGCAATTACACGAATGGAGAACTAGCGCCTGTCTTTGACCGTACCCGCGATTCAACAACTTGAAACGACTGCCTACTGCCTCGCGTCGCTGGATGCCGGACTGAACCAGTAAATTAGAATCCCGTACCCCACACCCGCCGCGTCCCTCGCCCTCGCCGCTTGGAATGCCATGAACCGGCCATCGGTTGAAACCACGGGATTGGAAGCCTTCCCGCCGACGTAGTCGTTAAAGTACGTCAGCCTGACGAAGTCTTTTCCCGTGCCATCAAGCCTGAGCTTCCAGATATCGATATTGCCTGAGCCACGCTCCCCTCCCAGCGACTCGCATTGCCGGTCCGCTTCCACCGTGGTGTAGAGGCCATCCGGGAAAATGCCTTCTGGCTCGTTGTACGTGCCCGGCGTCTTTGAGAAGTTCGTTACCTGGCCAGTCTGTAGGTCAATTCCCATCACCGATGCACCATGGGGCGGCTCATAGCAGGTAAAGATCATTTTGTTATCGTTGTCGTAGAAATCCTGAGCCTCAAGAACGCAGCTATGGTCACTGCTCTGGTAGACGCTCTTCATGTTGATCAATCTCCGAACACCGCCGGAGAGATCAAGGTCGGCGATCACGAGCCGCGATGAGTCCGGCCGGAGATCTGCGGCCTGCGCCGGCAACTGGGAGAACGCGATTTTGAGACTCTTCTTGGAAATGGCCGCCCCTCGCTCATTTTCTGCCCCAGTTTGATCGGCTTCGCTCCCAGCTCCTTGCTGAGGAACCATAATTCATTGTCGCGAGTGCGGCTGGTATGGACGTCTTCAAAGTGATCGGGGCCAATCAGGATGTAGTCTCCCGTGACCAGATGCATCACTCGTAGGAATGCGGCCCCTGGCACATTGCAGGTCAGGCATGTAATCACCCGTGTTTTCAGGTCGATCAGCATCGCATCGCCGAAACTCTTGTCCATGAAAGCGACCCGCTGGCTGTCAGGAGAAATGTCGGCGCGCTCTCCAAAGTGAGTAAGCAGCTCAATGTTCTGCGGCAAGTGGTCGAGCGGATTCGCACTCTTTCTTTCGGCCGACCCGGCAAGACAAAGCATGACGCACAGTGTCACAAGAAATTTCATGCCGGCAATGCTATCAAAGAGGAAGTGGTCTCGAAACACGGGTGGGTCGCGGCAAGAACCGCCGCGGTTGTAAGAGGGACCTTATGTTGCTCGCCGACGAGGTTGACTCACAATTGACACGGAGCATCGACAGTTACCTGAGAATGCGACGGTCCATGAC
>Ga0307479_10005143_pt1 | contig 12003 bp, 9 predicted proteins | sample atmos_gasesECM4C_FD_203743 | JGI IMG/M metagenome (GOLD analysis project Ga0307479, IMG submission 203743) | Hardwood forest soil microbial communities from Morgan-Monroe State Forest, Indiana, United States - atmos_gasesECM4C_515 | ecosystem: Environmental > Terrestrial > Soil > Temperate... | reverse complement strand
AGTCGAGCGACTGCAACCAGGTGTCCTTGCCGACCCCGTCGTACACGACGGGCACCTTGGCGCCCTTGGTGAGCTCCAGCACGCGGGCGACCACGTCCTCCTTGGTGTAATCGATCGTGGCCCAGGCCCCCTGCTCCTTCGCCAGGCGCGCCTTTTCCGGCGAACTGACGGTTCCGATCAACTTGACCCCGAGCGCGCGGGCCCACTGGCATGCGATCTGGCCCACGCCGCCCGCGGCCGCGTGAAACAGGATCGTCTCGTGGCCCTGCAGCCGGTAGGTCTGTCGGAACAGGTACTGCACGGTCAGCCCCTTGAGCATCATCGAGGCGGCCTGCTCGAACCCGATCGATGCGGGCAGCTTCACCACCCGGTCGGCGCCGAGCACGTGCAGTCCGGCATAGGAGCCCAGCGGCCCGCTCGCGTGCGCGACCCGATCGCCCGGCTTGAAGCCCTTCACGCCGGGGCCGACCGACTCGACTTCGCCGGCTCCCTCCAAGCCGATTCCATGCGGCAGCGGTGCCTGGTACAGGCCGCTGCGATAGTAGATGTCGATGAAATTGAGCCCGGCGGCATGCATCTTGAGCCGAACCTGGTCCGGTCCCGGGTCCGGCACGTCGACCTCGACGACCTGCATGACCTCGGGTCCGCCGTGGCGTTCGACCCGAATCGCCTGCGTCTTCATTCCTGTTGTCCCTCCGCTTGCACCCGGCCGCGCGCGCCCCTGAAATCGTCCGGGATAATACGCGCAGCCCGCACTGCGGCACTCAATCGACCTCCAAAGAACCCGATGCCGCGCATCTCCGCTTACATCATCGCCTTCAACGAGGCCGACAAGATCGAGGCCGCGCTGCGCAGCGTGCGGTGGGCCGACGAGATCGTGGTGGCCGACTCCTTCAGCACCGATGCAACAGTCGAAATCGCGCGCCGCTACACGGACCGGATCATCCAGGTTCCCTTCGAGGGCTTCGGCCAGCTTCGCAACGCGGTGCTGGGACAACTGACCGGGGACTGGATCTTCAGCCTGGACTCCGACGAGCGCTGCACCGAGGCCGCCGCCGAGGAGATCCGGCGCGTGGTGGCCGATCCGGCGGCGCGCGATGCCTACCTGATGCCGCGCCGCAATTACGTATTCGGCCGCTGGATGCGCCACTCGGGCTACTTCCCGGACTTCCGCCAGCCGCAGCTGTTCCGGCGCGGCTGCCTGCGCTACACCGAAGATGCGGTCCACGAAACCTACGTGTTGAACGGCTCGCTGGGCGTGCTGAGCGAGCCGATCGCGCAGGTGCCGTTCCGCGACCTGGGCCAGATGCTGCACAAGATGCAGCGCTATTCGACGCTGGGGGTGCAGCGGCTGGGGCAGCGCGGCGTGAGGCCTTCGATGTGGCGCGCGCTGCTGCACGGCTGCGCATCGTTTCTGCGGCACTACGTGTTTCAGCTCGGCGTGCTGGACGGGTGGGCCGGCTTCGTGATCGCGTTCGCCAACTTCGAAGGCACGTTTTATCGCTACGCCAAACACGTTGAGCTCGAGCGGCAGCTCGTTCGCGAGCCGCAACTTCCGCGCAGCTTTCGGGCCTAATGCCGATATGGCTTCAGTGATTTTTGGTGGTGTTCGGAGAGGTTCAAAGCCCGGATCCCATATATCGGTACCCGTCGCGTGGCCTTCCTCCCTTAAGGGGATGAGGGGGTGCGTGATATCGATTTGGACGATGTACGAGTACCATTTTTGAGCTACTTTGTACCATCCTAGATGGAATAATGCAGCGCCCATGGTGTCACACGCGGTCGCCACGCAGTCGTACGAGCCTTCGGCGGCGATGCCGCCCGCCCCGAAGCAGATAGGACGTTTCGAAGTCCGCTCGGAGATCGGTCGTGGCTCCAATGGCGTCGTGTATGCGGCGTTCGACCCGGTGCTCGGACGCGAACTTGCGATCAAGGCGATCCCGCTGGCCGGCGACAACCAGATCCGCCGCCGCGCCGAAGCGAGCTTCCTGCAGGAGGCCAAGAGCGCTGCCAGCCTGAATCATCCCGGCATCGTGACCGTGTTCGATGCGGGCAAGACCGATACGGTGGCGTACATCGCGATGGAGCGCCTGTACGGCAGCGACCTGCACGACTGGCTGGCTTCGCGCAACAAGCTCGCGCCCAAGGCGATCGCGTCGATGATGGCGCGGGTGGCCGATGCCGTGCACTACGCGCATCGTCGCGGCCTCGTCCATCGGGATCTGAAGCCGAGCAACATCTTCCTGACGCGCGACATGAAGCCGAAAGTGCTCGACTTCGGTGTCGCGCTGGCCCAATACAGCGACGCCCCCCTGACGATCCGGCGCCAGTTGATCGGAACGCCGAACTACATGTCGCCCGAGCAGGCGCTGGGCCGCTCGCTCGATGCGCGCAGCGACGTGTTCTCGATGGGCTCGATCCTGTACGAGCTGCTCACGGGACAGCGTGCGTTCGACGGAAAGCACGTGGAAGAGACGCTCACCAAGGTTGCATCCCAGCCGCCCACACCGATCTACCAGCTCAATCCGGACGTTCCGATCGAGCTGATCGAGATCGTGCACCGCGCCATGGCCAAGGACGCGGCCGACCGCTACCAGAGCGCGGCCGAGATGCGCAATGACCTGGTACAGGTGGCCGCGCGCGAGGACGGCGGACGCCGCGCCACGCTGCCGCCCCAAACCGTGGTGGAGCCGCTGAACCGGCGCAACCTGCGCTACGCGGTCGCAGCGGTGGCCGTGGCGGCATCGATCGTGATCCTGGCGCTGGAGCAGCCCCGCCTGACGCACGCCGGGGCGCCGGCCGCGCCGGTTCAGACTGCAGCCGCCGATGCGGTCGCGGCCATTGCGGCTCCGGCATCGGGCCCGTCGCTGGCGGCGGCCGAGCCGGCCGTGCACCCGGTGACCGACGTTCCGGTCAAGCCGTTTTCGGCGCTGCCGCTGCCGCGGCCTGCCAAGGCCGCCAAGCCCAAGCCGCCGGCGGCGCAGCCGGCGCAGGCTGCGCCGGCGCCGCCGGCCGAACCACCGGTCGACGGCACCGTCACGCTGGGGATCGCGCCCTGGGGAGAAATCATCGTCGACGGCAGCTCCCATGGGGTATCACCCCCTCTGACGCATCTGGCGCTGGCCCCCGGGGTCCACACGATCGAAGTGCGCAACGGCGCCGCGCCGCCGTACGTGTCGCGGATCGAGCTGCAACCGGGTCAGGCCGTGGAGGTCCAGCACCGCTTCTAGCGGGCACCTCGCAGCGCTTTTCGAGGGACCGCAGCCCTGTCGAAGGGGGCCGCGGCGGGGTACAGTACGCTGGCCCCGGATGGTCGGGTGCACTCGACCATTGCGATGTCCCAGGTCCTACCCCTCAAACAGAAGGTCATCGGCCGCTACACGATCCTGCGCGAGTTGCGGCGGGACCGTCACAGCGTCTCGTACGCCGCGGTCGACCCGGTGATGAATCGCGAACTGGTGGTCAAGGCGGTGCAGATCGTGCCCGCCGGGCCGCCGATGCGTGCCGAGGCGCGCCGCCACATCGAGCAGGCTTTCGTGCGCCAGGCCCAGGCGGCCGGGCGCCTGCACCATCCGAACATCCTGACCGTGTTCGATGCCGGCCTCGGCCATGAATTCGGCTACCTCGTGATCGAGCGGGTGGCAGCCCGTTCGCTGCAGGACCTGCTCGCCTCGGGCGTGAAGTTCACAGACCTGCAGTGCGCCGGCATCGGTGCGCGCGTGGCCGACGCGCTGGAATATGCGCACGGCCAGGGCGTGGCGCACGGGCAGCTCGGGCCCCAGCACGTTCTGATTCAGTCCGACGGCTCGCCCAAGGTGAGCGGATTCGGCGGCTGGATCGATGCCGGCACCGAGGGCGACGACGCCCTGTCGCGCACCGAGCAGTTCCTGCCGTACTTCCAGAGCGAGGTCAACGAGGAGACGCGCCGCCGTGACCTGCGCTCGGTCGCCAAGCTGCTGTGCTCGATGATCCAGGCGCGTCCGCATGCGGTGATGATGTCCAACGGTGCGGGCGCTGCGGGCGGCGTCGTGCCATCCGCCAACGGGGCTGCGGCATTTTCTGCGCTGCTGTCGGACGCGCTGGACCCGAAGTCGCCGACTGCACCCAACACGTCCGGCGAGCTGCGCGACGCGCTGGTCGCGTTCGCACTGGCGGAACGGTCCGACCGGCCGGCGACGGTGACGCTGGGCGTATCGCTGTCGGCTTCGATTCCGCAGGCCGCCTCGCGCGGGGCCTCAGCGCAGGCCCTGCCGCGTGGAGCCGGCGGCGAACGGCCGGACCTGGTGGCGCTGGCGGTGGAACGGCTGGCCGAATCGCTGCAATCGGCGCGCGCCCGCTTGACCCGGGTGGGGCCGTGGGCGCGCCAGCACCGGCTGGCGCTGTCGCTGGCGGCCGGCCTGGTGGTGGCCGGCCTGGCGCTGGGCAACCTGCTCGGCCAGCTGCGCGCGCCGCCGTCGGCCGGTCGCCCCGCCCCCGCTGCACACGGCGTGGCCGGTCCTTCCGTGGAGGCTGCAACGTCGCCGGCGCCGTCGATGCCCGGGTCGGCTTCCGGTACCGTCGTCTTCCGCATCGAACCCTGGGGGGAGATTCTGATCGATAACAAGGCCATCGGCGTTTCGCCCCCGTTGATCCAGATGTCGCTCGCCTCCGGCCCGCACAAGATCGAGGTGCGCCACGGTGATGAGCCGCCATGGGTCCAGCAGATCGACGTCGAGGCGGCGGTCCCGGTCTCCGTTTCGCACCGTTTCGAATGAGCGCGGCTTCCACGCTTCGCGTTGCGCTGGTGCTGGCGGCTGCGGCGCTCGTGGCGGCCTGCCAGCCGACGCCGACCACGGCCAGCATCGCCGAGCTGTACCAGCGGCCCGCCGAACGCGCCTTGGTGGACGGAATCCGACTGTACGACGGCGGCGAGTTCGAGCGGGCCGAAGCGACCTTGCGGGCAGCGGTCGCCGCCAACCTGGTCGACCATCGCGACGAGGCGATCGCGTACAAATACCTGGCCTTCATCGCCTGTGCGTTCAACCGCGGCACCGAATGCGCGCTCGATTTCACCAACGCGTTCAAGGCCGATCCGGATTTCAGGCTCAGCGACGTCGAAATCGGCCACCCGCTCTGGGGCCCGGTCTATCGCCGCGTGGCGCAGGCGCTCGGTCATCCCGACAGCCGCACCGGCGCACCGGCCGGCGCGCCCGGCGAAGCCAGCCGCGGCCACTGAAGCGATCGCAGCCCGCCGAAGCCCGTCGGGCGAAGGCGGGTCAGGTTGTACGATGGACCCAGAACAACTCAGACCCGGGGAGGAATCATCGTGAGCCTGACGACGGAGTTCAAGGAATTTGCCATGCGGGGCAACGTGATCGACCTGGCGGTCGGGGTCGTGATCGGGGCTGCGTTCGGCAAGATCGTCTCGGCCCTGGTCGAGGCGATGATCATGCCGGTGATCGGGATCCTGACCGCCGGCAACGACTTCAGCAAGCTCGCCGTGCAGATCGGACAGAATGCCAAGGGCGAGCCCCTGATGCTGAAGTACGGCGCGTTCCTCCAGTCGATCGCCGACTTCGTGATCATCGCCTTCGTGCTGTTCGTGGCGATCCGGGCCATTAACCAGCTGAAAAAGCCGCCGGTGGCCGCGGCCCCGGCGCCGCCGCCGCGCCAGGAGGTCTTGCTGCAGGAGATCCGCGACCTGCTGGCCAAGCGCTGAGCCTGCTTCGCCGCGGCTACGGAGGCCAAGGGCGCCGGAGCCTTGGTGGGGGACGCGCGGGCTACGCGAAGCCGATGCGCGAGCGGCGTGCGAGCCGCTCGTCGTTGATGTCGGAGGCCAGCACTTCGTGGCGGCCGTCGATCTTGGCCTGGCCGAAGGCAGCCAGCATGACCCGTCTCATCTCGCGCGGCTTCAGGCGCGCCAGGCGCTCGAGCGCCTCGGCCTGCAGTTCCTCGGGAAACAGCCGCCCCCAGCTGTGCTCGCAGCGCAGCTCGCGATAGACGGTCTGCGCGATCCGTAGCGAGCCCTGCTCGTCCGGTGCATCGATCTCGTACACGTTCATCCGGTTCAAGATCGGCTCGGGAATGGCGCTCGCCTCGTTGGCCGTGGCGACCCACACGACCTCGGAGGCGTCGATCGGCACCTCGGCGAACTCGTCGATGAACTCGCGCGCGGTTTCCGATTCGAGCAGCGTATACAGGCTTCCGAGCGGATCGAACTGGTGATCGCCGCTCGCCTTGTCGATCTCGTCCACCACGATCAGCGGATTGGCGTAGTCGCCGTTGACCAGCGCCTCGAACACCTTGCCCGGCTTGGAGTTCTTCCACTGCGCCGAGGCGCCGGACAGGATCCAGCCGGCGGTGAGCGAGCTCATGCCTACGAACCAGCAGCCGGTGCCCAGCAGGCGGGCCAGGCGGCGCGCGAAATGCGTCTTTCCGATGCCGGGATCGCCCAGCAGCAGCATCGGCTCCAGGTCCAGGGCGTCGTCGCTCGACAGGCACAGCGCGAGCTGGCGCCGGATGTCCTGCAGCGGCGCCTCGAAATTCGGCATCTCGTCGATCAGCCCGTCGATGTCGGGCAGCGCCGACGGCTTGATCGCGAAGCGCTGGCCCCCGAACCGGATCATCCGGACGTAGGTGGCGCGCAGCGCCTCGTTGGCGTTGCTGCCCAGGTCCTGCAGCTCGTTCAGCGCCTGCTCGACCCGGGGAACATGGTAGATGTCCTTGAATCCGGCGATCGAGATCGTGCTCTTTATCGGGGCAGGAAGCGAAGCGACTTCATTCATCGGTCAGTCCTCGTATCCGGGCCTGTCGCACCAAATCGGGCGGTGCGTTGCCCTTACCCATTACAAAAGCAATTCGCTTGCCAGCATGGTGCAAAAAGTACCAGAAACCGGGCGCCTGTCGACCTGCGGTTCGCCGGCGCCGTGCCGCAGTGCAGCGCGAAGTCCTGGCGTCCGACGGGTCACCGGGCGGATCCGACAGGACCTTTGGTGCCCCGCGTTCCGGCTCGGATCCCTGTCCTCCAGATCATCGGCACTGTGCGGCGCGTACGTTAGGGTGGGATCGAAAGGTGCCGTTTCATGGCGCCCGAATTGCCCGACTTTTACTCCCCTTTAGCCGGCTTCGACCCGCCGCCGGCGAACGCCCGCAGGCCCTTCTCTGAGGCTGCTAGACTCGCGGCCCCCAGCAACTGCGGCACCCGCGCGACCCCGCACCAGTTACCGCCATGGCCGGCCATTCCAAGTGGGCCAACATCCAGCACCGGAAAGGCCGGCAGGACGCCAAGCGCGGCCAGTTGTGGACCAAGGTCATCCGTGAGATCACGGTGGCGGCGCGCGATGGCGGCGGCGATCCGGACATGAACCCGCGCCTGAGGCTGGCGCTGGAGAAGGCCTCGGCCGGCAACGTTCCCAAGGACACGGTCAACAAGGCGATCCAGCGCGGCAGCGGACGGCTGGAGGGAGTGAACTACGAGGAAATCCGCTACGAGGGCTACGGCGTGGCCGGCGCCGCCATCATCGTCGATTGCATGACCGACAACCGGACCCGCACCGTGGCCGAGGTGCGGCACGCGCTCGTCAAGTCCGGCGGCAACCTGGGCACCGACGGCTCGGTGGCCTACCAGTTCCGGCACTGCGGCCAGTTCGTGTTCGCTCCTGGCACGCCCGAGGACCGCGTGTTCGAGGTGGCGCTGGAGGCGGGGGCCGAGGACGTGCAGCCCGCCGAGGATGGATCGATCGAGGTGATCTGCGCGCCGGGCGATTTCGAGGCGATCCGGCAGGGCTTCCAGACGGCGAACCTGCGGCCCGAGGTGGCCGACATCACGATGAAGGCCCTCAATGAGATCGCGCTGCAGGGCGAAGAGGCGCAGAAGATGAAGCGCCTGCTGGACGCGCTGGAGGACCTGGACGACGTGCAGCACGTGTACACCTCGGCCGCGATCGAAGAATGAAGGCCCTCACCCCCTCCCCTCTCCCGCGCCTTCACATCGGCTGGGGGGCACGAGGGGGCCAGCCCAGCCCCCTCGTTCTCTTCCTCCCTTCCTTTTCCGGCCTTCGGCCGGAAAAGGGGTCGGGGGTGAGGGCGGTGGCAAAGCGGAGATCGCGTAACCGATGAAGGTGCTGGTTGTCGGCGGCGGAGGGCGCGAGCACGCGCTCGCCTGGAAGATCGCGCGCTCACCGCGCGTGCAGCTCGTGTACGTCGCGCCCGGCAACGGCGGCACCGCGCGCAACCCCGCCTTCCAGAACGTGAGCGCCACCGAACCGGACGAGCTGGCCGAGTTTGCGCGCTCCGAAGGGATCGACCTCACCGTCGTGGGACCCGAAGCGCCGCTATCGGCCGGGATCGTGGACGCCTTCCAGCTGCGCGGCCTGGCCATATTCGGGCCGACCCGCGCGGCGGCCCAACTGGAAGCGTCCAAGGACTTCGCCAAGGCCTTCATGCAGCGGCAGTCGATTCCGACCGCGCCCGCGCGCACCTTCTCGGACGCGGCCGCGGCGCGCGAATACGTGCGCGCGCGCGGCGCCCCGATCGTGATCAAGGCCGACGGGCTGGCCGCCGGCAAAGGCGTGGTGGTGGCCGCCACGCTGCCGCAGGCGCTCGATGCGATCGACCGCATGCTGGTCGGCGGCGCACTCGGGGCGGCCGGCGCGCGGGTGGTGGTCGAGGACTTCCTCGAGGGCGAGGAGGCCAGCTTCATCGTCATGTCGGACGGCGTGCACGCGCTGACGCTGGCCACCTCGCAGGACCACAAGCGCCTGCTCGATGCCGACCAGGGGCCCAACACGGGCGGCATGGGAGCCTATTCGCCCGCGCCGGTGGTCACGCCCGAACTGCACGCGCGCGTGATGCGCCAGATCATGCTGCCGGCGATCGCCGGCATGGCCGCCGAAGGCAGCCCGTACACCGGTTTTCTGTATGCTGGACTGATGATCGACCGCGACGGCCAGGCGCGCGCGCTGGAGTTCAACTGCCGGCTGGGCGACCCGGAAGCGCAGCCGATCCTGATGCGCCTGCGCTCCGACCTGGTCGAGTTGCTGCAGCACGCGATCGAAGCACGCCTGGACCGGATCGAAGCGAGCTGGGACCCGCGCGTGGCGCTCGGCGTGGTGGTGGCCGCGCAGGGCTATCCGGATGCGCCGCGGCGCGGCGATCCGATCGAATCGTTGCCCTTGGACGCCGACGACTGCATCGTGTTTCACGCCGCCACGCAGCTGCGGCCGGAGGGGCTCTTTACCGACGGCGGACGGGTGCTGTGCGTGACCGCGCTGGGGCAGAACGTGCGCGTGGCGCGCGAGCGCGCCTACCAGGCGGTGTCCGAGGTGCGCTTTGCCGGCCGGCAGTTCCGCACCGACATCGGCCACCGCGCGCTGGCGCGAGCCGGCCTGAGATGACCTATTCCGTCGAGCAGCACCTCGAGCTGCGCCGGGTCAGCGAGATCGCCTCCGCCCCCGACGGCAGCTGGCTCGCGGCGACCGTGCAGCGGCTCGACCGGGAGCGGTCCCGCTACGTCTCGGATCTGTGGAAGGTTCCGCTCGACGGCTCGACCGCGGTGCAGCTCACCCGCGGCGACAGCCGCGATGCGGCCCCGTGCTTCATGCGCGACGGCTCGCTCGCGTTCCTGTCGAACCGGCAGCCCAACGAAGTCAAGCCCGACGAGGAAGCCGAAAAACGCATGCAGGTGTGGCGGCTGCCCGCGCAGGGCGGCGAGCCGCAGCAGCTCACCGACGAGCCCCTCGGCGTGGACGCCTTTCGCTGCGCACGCGCGGCAGACCGGCTGGTGGTGCTGGCCCCGGTGCTGCCCGAGGTGCCCCCAGGGGAGCAGCGCAAGGCCGCCGGCGACCTGCGCAAGCACGGCCCCAGCGCGCGCCGCGTGCTGCGCCAGCCGGCGCGCCACTGGGACCACTGGCTGGACGACGGCGCGCAAGGCGAAGCCACCCACGTGATCGCCTATCGCGCCCCGGCGGCCGGCCCGCTCAAGGAGCGCACCGACCTGACGCCGCAGGCGCGGCGCGAGTTCGCGATCGAACCCGACTTCGACCTGACAGCCGACGGACGGCTGATCGCGATCACGCGCGCCCGGCCCGGCGCCGACCGTTGCGAGGACACCGATGTGCTGCTGATCGATGCGCAAACGGCGGCGACGCGGGCGCTCGGCTCCGGCCCGGGCGCCAATTGCCAGTGGCCGCGCTTTGCGCCCGATGCGGGCACGCTGTCGGTGGTGCGCAGCCAGCGCTCGGCGCGCCTGGCGCCCCGCCCGGTGCTGGAACTGATCGACGTGGCCAGCGGGGCGTGCACTCCGCGCGCGGCCGACTGGGACCGCTGGCCGATCCAGCCGGAATGGTCGCTCGACGGCACCGAGCTGCTGGTGTGCGCCGACGACATGGGACAGACGCCCGTTTTCGCGATCGACGCGCGCACCGGCGCCGTGCGGCGCTGCGTTCCGCCCGCATCCGGCGTGTGCTCGCAGCTGGCCGCGCTGCCGCACGGTGGCGTGGCAGCGCTGCGCTCGACCGTGCTGCAGCCGCCCGAGGTGGTGGTGCTCGATGCGCGCTCGGCATCGGAGCCGCGCTCGCTCGCGCCGCTGTCCGGCTGGCAGGGCGGCCCGCCCGCCAGCTGCGAGCAGGTCGAAGTCGCCGCCGGCGACGGCAGCGTGATTCACTGCCTGCTGATCAAGCCGGCCGCCTCGAGCGGGCCGCTGCCGCTCGCGATGTGGATCCACGGCGGGCCGATCACGATGAGCGGGGACGGCTGGCACTGGCGCTGGAATCCCCTGCTGATGGTGGCGCAGGGTTATGCCGTGGCACTGCCGAATCCGCGCGGCTCCAGCGGCTTCGGACAGCCGTTCGTGCAGGCGATCTGGGGTAATGTCTGGGGCGACCAATGCTACCGGGACCTGATGGCGGTCACCGACGCGCTGTGCGCACGGCCGGATATCGATTCGCAGCGGATCGCTGCGATGGGCGGCTCGTTCGGCGGATACATGGTGAACTGGATCGGCACGCAGACCGACCGCTTCGCCTGCCTGGTGTCGCATGCCGGCATCGTGAACATGGCGGCGTTCACCGGCGTGACCGACCATCCGCCGGAGTGGTACCTGGAGATGGGGGGCGAGGACCCGTACCGCGACCCGGAGCATTTCGACCGCTACGCCCCGATGCGCCACATCCGCCAGTGGCGCACGCCCACGCTGATTACGCACGGCGAGCGCGACTACCGCTGCCCGATCGGGGAAGCTGTGTCGCTGTTCGAAGCCCTGCAGCACCAGGGTATCGCCAGCGAGCTGCTGGTGTTCCCGGACGAAAACCACTGGATCCTGAAGCCGCGCAACATCGTGGCCTGGTACCAGGCGGTGCTGGAATTCACCGCCCGCCACCTCGGGTCCGATCGCACCGCCCCGGACGCTCGATGAGCGACGCGCAGATCGATCCGGCGCGCGTGCGCGAGTATCTGCTGGGACTGCAGCAGCGCATCGTGGCCGAGCTGGAGCGCCTCGACGGCGCCCCGTTCGGCGAGGACCGCTGGGACAAGCCGCCCGACTCGGCGCTGGCCGGCTCTGGCATCACCCGCATCCTGGAAGATGGGGCTCTGCTCGAGCGGGCCGGCGTGGGCTTCTCGCACGTGACCGGCGCCCGGCTGCCCGCTTCGGCCAGCGCCAGCCGTCCGCAGCTGGCGGGGCGCGGATTCGATGTGATGGGCGTGTCGCTGGTGCTGCACCCGCGCAACCCGTACGTGCCGACGGTGCACATGAACGTGCGCTTGTTCGTTGCACGCGCGACCCACGCGGCCGACATCTGGTGGTTCGGCGGCGGCATGGACCTGACGCCGTATTACGGCTTCGAAGAGGACGCGCGCCACTTTCATGGCTGCTGCCGCGATGCGCTGGCCCCGTTTGGCGCCGACCTGCACGCGCGCTTCAAGCGCTGGTGCGACGAGTATTTCTTCCTGAAGCACCGCAACGAGCCGCGCGGCATCGGCGGGGTGTTCTTCGACGACTTCTCCGAGCTCGGCTTCGAGCGCAGC
>Ga0307479_10005142_pt1 | contig 12004 bp, 8 predicted proteins | sample atmos_gasesECM4C_FD_203743 | JGI IMG/M metagenome (GOLD analysis project Ga0307479, IMG submission 203743) | Hardwood forest soil microbial communities from Morgan-Monroe State Forest, Indiana, United States - atmos_gasesECM4C_515 | ecosystem: Environmental > Terrestrial > Soil > Temperate... | reverse complement strand
GGTTTCATTCCGCAGCTCAACGATGGCCAAGGAACGGTTCCTGAATGTGCCGGCGGCTTTTCGAGGGTCGCGGTGGCCAGGACGCGGCTCCTCCAAGGCAGCACAGTCCAGATCACGGGTTTGTCGAGAGGCACACACCATTTCGAATGCTGTATCCATCCCTGGATGCGGATGAACGTCGAGGTGAAATGATCTACCTGCTTAGTGGGCCAGACGGCGAAAACGGAAAATAGGACATCTTTGCTGACAACAATACATAAAACGTGACCGAGATCGCGGAAGAATGGTCGGCGGTCCGGAAGTGATCGAAACGAGACTCCACGGAATCAGCACCGATATCCGGCTTGTAGGAAGCGATCTCCGCGCTTGGCATCGACTCTGGACGGATGACGGGCAACTCTAACCTAACCCGGTAAGGTAAGATTGGCCGACTGTGCGCCTAGTATGATGTTCGAGTGAGATCCGCGCAGAGAAGCGCATTCGTCGGTGTTACCGGATCTGCGTCGCTGGTGTCGCCTCCGGGATGAGCACCAGCAGATCGTAGCCCAGGATGAGCCTCTGCAAGCTAAGATCGCTGATCGCTTCGCCCCGCAGCTTGCGAAGGTCAAATACCGTCCATCCCTCGCTCCCCGCGCCATCATCTTTAACTCTACTGCACGTTAATGAGAATTTTGGATCACTGGTCGAGAGGTTCCAGTTGGGTCCAGTACCGCTGGGCAATTCGATCGTATGGTTCAGGCACCTGGCGACCAATTACAGATACAACAAAGGCATAAGCGATTGGTTTCGCACTGACGTACTGATGGCCTCCTTTGCGAGCATTGTAGTCCTTGATTATTCGACTTGGTGCGAATTGCCGGTTAACTGTCGGTCAGCCGAAAACTTGGAGTCGAGCGGGCTCAACTCGTAGTCAGGTGCCAAGTGTGAGCAGGACGGATGCCCTGGTTCAGCACCAGGGATTCTTGTGAGCACTGTTCACCAGGCGGTTGACTCTTATGGAAATGGGGCATCATCGGAATAGCGATACGACTATTAGCGAAAAGAACGCGGCGCCACGCCCCTCCCATGGTTTAGGATTTGGATTAACAGCATAGCCGGCGTCCACTCTAATCGTATCCAGAAGAGTGAATCTCAACCCTCCTCCCACACCGTAACGAAGGCCACCGCCAGCTAGGGCTTGTTGCGGACCTATCTTGGCCATATCCAGAATGGCTATGGGGCTAATTGAAAAGAAATTCATCTCATCGACAAGGCTGTTCACTGTCTGATCGATAAACACCATGTCACGGTTCGCCTTCTTTTCAGCAGCAGACTTATCAACTTTGGACAGGGCTCCGCGGGCACTGCGCTGAACGCTCTTGAATTGCTCAATCTTCGCATCGGCGCCTTCGACCCCGAGAGCTACTCGTAGATCGCTTATACAACCAATGAGGTTGTCGATAGAGCCGTCGTCGCTCTCGGCGATCAGGCCTTTCATTGCAATAAACCGTTTCGAAGAGTTCGTTTCGGTTTCAAGGATTTTGGCGAATCCCTCTGCGAGACTGAGCTGGAAGTCGCAATCGGTGAAGCGATCGCTCAGTTCTCGTGGCACCAAACTCTTAGCGCCGTCGAACACCTTCCGCAATTCGTGGATCTCGCCTATTACCTGAGAAGACGCAGTAAGGACATCGGAAACAGCTTTGTCCTTCGAGATCCAATACGACTCGAGCGTCTTCTGAGCGCTCTTCAGCTCTCCACCCAAGATGGTGTGGAACTCCTGGTTCTCTCGGATCTCTTCTGGCATCAACGGACGATTCCATACCGCCATTCCTACGGTAATATTTGTCGAGACGAAAGTCTGGCCGCCAATCGCGGCTTCGGGCGACAAGCGATTTAGCCGATTTCGCGGTATGCTGCGAATGAAAGGTGCAGCTCGAATCTGCCAAGAGTCCCCGATTATGAACTGTTGTTCGGAGTTACCTCCAAAGAAGCGCTCCGCAGCAGGTATCCCACCGAGATCTTGCATCCAACCTGCTGTCAGCCTCGCATCAATGTCGATTGGCTTGTGCGGTGCGGGGAGTAGGCGAAGATTGTACGCACCGTCGACGATGTGCTTCGCAAAATCGACGCAAAGACAGGAGTGGGCTTCTCCAAATTGGAATCCGTACGATATTTTAAAGGAACTTCTTCCCATGCGTCCGCTAGTGCCTATATATGTCTTAATCTCGCCGATGGGACTACTCGACAAAGATCCTGGGGGCAATTGGTCAGGAAAAAGATTGGATTGATCGTGACCACCACTTATCGATACACCGAACCTGAAAAGCGAATTCGCGAGATCGGTGGGAGCCGAGTTCGCAAACAATTGCGCCATCAACCGCGCGCGCTTCAGGCGATTTATTCCAGTTGGACTATCGTCGTACGAAAATCCGGTGCTCCATTCGGCACTCCTGACCCAACCTGCTTCCCACGTGTGTTTCCCCGAGAACGAAGCGATGGACGAGAGAATCTCTGACGATGCTGATACATCCAAGTCCAACTTGCCTGCAGGGGTTGTAAGCGAAGTTCTGCCTCCACCAAACAGCTTTGCCGTAGCGTCGTAGCCAGCCTTCGGCACAAACTCGAATTTCTTTGTTCTTACTCTAGAGGCCGTTGCAGGATCGTCGGACTGGCTGGCTTGATTTTCAAAAGTTTGTGTAAAGACGAAAGGAGCCCAACTCGAGAAGGTGGTGAACACGACATCAAGCGAAGGCGGTTGTGCATCTGAACGGCAGTTCTCGATTGATGCACTGACCACGTTGACCATGACGGGAAGGTTCGAAGCCTTTCCCTGTTGCATCAGCCGCTCACGTATCTTACGGCGGGCTTTGCTAACGGTATCGGCGCTGAAGTTATCTCCCGCGTGCACATCCGTGGAAGCAAGAGCGTCAGTCATCAATTGCCGTATGGTATGCAAATAGTCGAACGGCGATACGATTCGGATTGCTCTGACCTTATAGCGAGCGCCTGAGTAAAAGGACGGCCGTTGAACACACGAGCCGACAGGTTGGGGCTCAGGTGCGTCGCTAGAACTCGACCTCGTTACCGAACCGAAGGCGCACGCTGACAGCAACACTAATGCCAGAAGGCCTGGCAGATATTGCATACCGATTCTCATCGCTGAACCCGGGCTACTTTTCGCAATTAGTGCTTGGGCAATGTACCTTCCACAAGCCTGGATACTTGGTCTTCTGTTCCTTGGCCCTGGCTCAAGTTCTGAGAAGCCACAGTCACCGGACCGTTGAGGTGATCGACTTGAGGATCCGTCAACCCTTCTTTCGCTGTCGCCTCGGCGGCCTGATGATTCTTCTCCTTGACTTTGACATCGAGGCTGACTACATCGACAAAATTGTCAGTAGCACTCTGCCGTTCCTGGAACTTGAAATGGATTGTCCAGGTGACCGAATCATCGTCTCCCGTGTCCTTTTCGAGACCAAATTCGATATGACGCAAGTTGTCAGGAGTGGTTACACCGAGATCGACGGATATCGATACGATTTGATGATTCACGCTTGAATCTCCGCTTGCCATGATCCCTCTTCCTCCATTTTAGAGTTTCTCCTCGAAGTCACTGATACACTCGTGCGTCAACCTCGTTCCGAATGCGTTTCCCGGCTGCATACATCGCGGCAGGGTTTGCGCGCAGACCATTGCGCGATTCCTCTTGTAAAGCTTAATCTTGGGGGCCCTAAGTGATAAGAGCGCTGGGGAAAACGCTATAAAGCTGTTCGGAACTGGTAACCAGCGGAATTCTGTGCTGAACAGGCCAGTCCGTCAAGCAAAAATTGAAGATGTTACAAATTCCGGACAAAGAGATGCTGGAGCCTTGTAGAAACCTCCAGCAATCATTCGCAATGTTGGATTCTGGATACTCGCCCCATCGTATTGTCTTCGACGCCGAAGTGATGCCCCTGAACTGACAATTCTGATCGTGACATGTTTCTTCTACTGGCACCTGCTGGAACTGGGAGTTACTAACTCGAGAAAGGCCCCATCGATCGCCAAAGTCCGCACCCCGCATGCTTGTTCGGATTTATTACCACTAAGTTTCGCAGAGATGTGTGAATTGCAATGATGACTCAGTCTAATTGAAACCCTATGGGGCACCTCAGGCTGTAGCTTGTTCGGATTTCGTAACGGCATTGGTTTCAGTCTTGACGATGCGTAAATTAGCCCTTAGGCTTGCGGCTTTCGCGATTCTTCCGGGCCCTGTCAGAACGATATTGACGCAAAGTTGACTCTAACAGGCGGATGGGTATGGGAGGACTTGTTGCGTCGATGATTATCTTGCGGAGGACCATGAAACGCGTTCCGTCGACCTGCACATTCCTTCTCATGTGTTGTCTTGCATCGAGGACATTTTCACAAGACGCAGATACGACTGCGAAACCCGCGATCCCGATCAAGGCTTCCTCAGAGCAGGGTTTTGTAGTGGTTCATTTCTCGAGCCTTACTGCCGCTCCAACCGGCAAGGATATTGCGCTTGGCGGGCTGTCGAACGACCTGACTCCAAATCAACATATCGTCCCGAGGTACACCATAGGTTGTCCAAGTGATAAACCACCCGACAGCCCGTGCGAGATCTCGGGAAAGGATAGCGATTGGGACGTCCCCCTTGTGATCAGCAATCTCATTCCGTTCGGCGAAACCTCTGTGCCCATTCTGTTCAAAAGGCAGCCCAATACAACAGTTCGGTTCCAGAAGGCAGGACTTTCCGCAAAGCCCCCCGCCGAATCCGGGTTCACAGTTCGCGAAGGGAATCCGCTATTTATCGTGCTTGAAAACACGACTGCCTTCGAATATACGAACGTCCGCGCGCGATTTCGATTCCGGGACGTTGAGGTTTGTGAAGCGTCTGCGGATCGAACCTCTGACGGCAAGGATGGGGATAACTCGAAGTGCAGCAACCCCAAGGAGTGGGCCAGTTTCTCCGTGCCGAAATATGCGCCCGTTACCCTTCGTGTCCCGCCCGCCCCGCAGTGGTTTCGCGATCCGGTTACGGAGTTTCCGAAGGCCGCCAAACGGAAGGGAGTGCTGAGCCTTCAGTTTTTAGGGGATGGCCAAGAACCGGCCGTGTATGAACAGACGATACCGCTTGAGGTGCAATTTGATCCCAGCGACAAGAGCATGATCGGTAACATCGCCCGCGTGGGATTGTTGCTCACTGCCGGCGCGATTCTTGCCCTTGTCCTGAGAGTGACAATTCCCAATTACCGTCGAAAAAGCGGGCTCAAAGAGGAGTTGGGGGCAGCCGCCAAGGCCACCCGTGCTATCTCCGATGATGTTGAATCAATGTTGCGCGTTCTTCTGCGCGTGGAGCGGATCAATCTGGACCAGTTGCGCCGATTCGCTTGGATTGGCGGTCCTAGTTTTCAGGACTTCGCCGTGCGGATCGAACAGGGCCTGGCTATTTTGAAGCGCAAAATCAATCTCGCACGCCGCCTCGATACTTCACGCGGACGGAAGGCGATTCTTCTGGATCAGGGTGTGCCGCCTAAACGAATCGAGACGATCGATCGGGAGCTGGATTCCGCTTGCGAGATCCTCAAGCGCGATCAGCTTGGCGAGCAGGACTGGGTTTACGTCCAGCAATGTCTCGAAGCCGCCGACAAACTACTGCATGAGCCGACACAGGACGAAAAGGACGCGTTCCAGGCCCTCCTCGTGCAACGATGGGCGCGCATACGCGATTTTTTCGGATTGGACGGCCGAAAACTGAAGGTGCCCGACGCTCTTCTACCCTTGAAGTCGGCATTCCCTCCTGGAGAATGCCTCCCGAAAGAAGATGACACCGACGGTACGAAATGGGTTGCCGATGCCGGGCATACACGCGCCGATGTTCAACTTGGGGCGCTCGAAGTCTTGCGCGATTACCTCTTCCTCGCTCCGGCATCGTCTCCCGATCGTCGTTGGGCAAAGGCCATGGAACGCCTCAAGTTTCTGTGTGCAACACCCTCCATGGAGAATTTAGCGACTGCGCGCCTCGTGATCGAAGAACTTGGTGAAGGTATAGACGTCGACCATGTGATTAGGGCCTTGCAGGCGGGTGAGGCTGCGATCGAAATGAGTCCAGAACCGGTGCAACCGAACGAAGTAGCCCGGTTTGCCTTGCGTTTCAAGGATCCCAAGCTGAATACGGCCGCAGCGCGCGGGGAGATTGTGTGCGAATGGACTTTTAGATCCCAATCGGACAAGGCATCAGAGGCCGTCGAGCATCCAGGCCCTCCGTTACAAGTGGAGCGCGGCTGGGAGATTTATCACTACTTCACCGAAAGAGTCAAAGCGTCTGAAGTATTGGTTCGCTTCTACGTAGAGGGGAAGCTGATCACGGAGGCAACCCAGGACGTGATCGAACGAGGGGCACCAATTTCACTCGGCGGACCTTTGACTCCAGCTCCGCTGAAACCTCCGCAAGCGATAGCCCCAGTCGAGCCCGCGAAACCAGCGGACGCATCAGCCCCAGTCGAGCCCACAATACCAGCGGACGCATCAGCCCCAGTCGAGCCCACAAAACTTCCCGGTGGTGCGAACTCCGACGAGCCGCAGAAGCGACTTAAGCTTCCGGCTCTAGAATATGAACGGACCGTACGCCCGCAGGCGCGCGTCCGAGACGGGAGGGCTTGGCTAATGGACCGTTTCGAGCGAATCTTTCCGGAAGCTCTTCAGCTAGGCGCCGCACTCCTCGTCCCGCTAGCGACGCTTGCAGTGACGCAATCCGACCAGGGAGCAAGTGGACAATGGTGGGAATTGATCGGAGTGGGATTCGGGTCAGAAACCATACGCGCCATTCTGACGGGCAAAGGGGAGCTGACAAGTACTCCAACTCCGCCTACAGCGCAGCCGTGACGACCGCACTTACGGCAGGATGGTTCTACCAAAACATCGCGGCGAGCCAACCATTGAGCTCGCTCCGGCAGGAGTTCTTTAGACTATTTCTGGATTCGCCCTCAGACCATCTTTTGGAGCCGACCACGATGCGAATGCACCGATTACCTTTGGAAGGTATCGTGAGGAACGCTGATATAGACGTTCTTATGCTTTAGTCTGGCTCTCGTTGTGACTTCCTTAGGTCTTGCATAACATCCTCCCTGAGATGAAAGGTCATCTCCCCACGCCAGAATAGCGGACTAGAGTGCGTCCTCGAAGACTCGACGTTAGCGTCCGGTGCGTACCCGCGTTGAGGATTGACAGCGAAGTTATTGTGGCCTTCAGGCTAGGCTGCTGGTTCGACGGGGTGCGCCAGAGTGGCGGCGATGTTCCAAGGGAGGAGCTCGTCGATGCGGTTGATGGGATGATCGGCGATGCGAGTCAGCACCTCGTGTAGGTAGCTGAGATTGGCAAACAAAGAAAGCCGGCGTTTACGGCCGATGAGGTTACCACCATCATCTCTGAGGCCGAGGGGCAATTTCGGACGCTGTACGCTCTCCTTGCAGGCACCGGACTTCGCATCGAAGAGGCTATCGGCCTCCAAGTTGAAGACGTTCGGGGTTCGGTTCTCTTCGTCCGGCACAGTCATTGGAACGGAGAACTTTACACTCCGAAGACTGCGGCAGGCCTCCGAGCGGTTGACTTGCACTCTTCGCTGGCCTCACTGCTCAGCGAGCACATTGGCAACCGCGAGACTGGGTACCTCTTTCAGTCTTCGAGAGGAACACCGCTTTCGCGATCCAACGTCTTGCGGAGAAGCCTGCACAAAATCCTGGAGAAAATAGGGCTGGAGAAATCCGGCTTTCATGGCTTCAGGCGCTTCCGAATCACGCATCTGAGAAAACAGAGAGTGATGGAGGTCCTCCTGAGAATCTGGGTGGGACATTCGACTCACGGCATCACGGACAATTACACCGTGGAATCACTCAAGGCAGATGCGGAGTTTAGGAGCCAGGCAGCGGAAGAAACAGGCCTAGGTTTCCACATGCCCGTGGAACCCGAATTGCCAGTTGCACGAATTGCACCCAGAAATGGCTTGGCGGAAATCGCTGCAACTGATTGAAGGTAATTGGTCGGGGAGAGAGGATTTGAACCTCCGACCCCCTGGTCCCGAAACAACGGAAATTTGCCAAGTTGTTGATTTTTCAATTCATGTGAGTGGTGCTTCAACCGCATAAACTCACGTAATTCCTGCTCGTTGTTCTCAGTCGTTGTTTTATGGGTGCCCCAGATTGGGTGCCCCAGACCAAGGGCTCAATCCAAGTCTCCCTACCCACACATGGCATAATCCACGATTGCCCGCCAACTTGAGTGAGAGTTAGGCGCGTGACAAGCCGGTCAATTCTCTGTCGTGTTCAACCTTTCGCGGCTTGATCTTTCTACCAACGCCGCTGCCCAGGGCGATTCTCAGATCGTAGTCGTTCTGAAGGTTGAGCCAGAACTGTGCGGGCAAGCCGAAGTATTTCCCCAACCGAATCGCGGTGTCAGCACTGATTGCGCGCTCTCCTCGTACGATTTCATAGATGCCGGGAAAGCCTAGCGCTTTCGCTAGTTCATAGCCGCTTACGCCCATGGGCTCCATAAATTCTGTCCTTAGAATTTCCCCTGGGTGGACGGCAAAAACCTTCCGTCTTTGAGCCATACGTTTCCCCACCTCCTAGTGGTAATCCACGATTTCCACATCAAAAGCATTGCCATCCCGCCAAACGAAACACACACGATATTGATCGTTGATTCGAATGCTGTGCTGTCCAGAGCGATCGCCATGCAGGGCTTCCAAATGATTCCCTGGAGGCACCCGTAAGTTGTCGAGCGCAACGGCAGCATTCAAGATGGCAAGTTTTTTGAATGCTCTTCGATGCAGATCAGCAGGCAGGTGTCGACTCTTGCCGGACTGCCATAGTCTTTTTGTGTCTGTGTCGCGGAAACCAGCAATCACACTCCAGTATACTAACGCGCTACGATACTACTGTCAAGCATTAGTATGTTCTGAATGCGCACTACTCATTCCGCCTGACTGTGGTTCTCGAAAATGTCATCGGAGGCGAGGAGCTAACGAATCAGCGACATCTGTATCAAAGTTTAGTTGGGGTTTTAGGAGGACAAGGGCATGTAACCTTGTTACTTGAGAGGTGGAGGAGACCTTTGAAGGCCAGCCGGAGTTTTCGGTAGGCACAGTTTGCCGAAAATGCAATTCAATCCGTCGGTCTTCGCGGACGAATTCACCCCACGCGAAGTTTCCGCCCGACCGGGATCTCCTCCTCATTTGGTACTTACATGCGGAAACAATTGCAGCTTCTACTCATCGCGCAATGCGACTAGCGGATCTAAACGGGACGCCCAGCGCGCCGGCAAATAGCTGGCCAGGAAAACCGTCGCCAGCAGGAGCGCCGACGTGATGACCAACGTCAACGGGTTAAACAGGCTCACGTGATAGAGCAGGCTCGATAGAGCGCGTCCTGCGATAAAGGTTGTCAGCAGGCCGGCACCGAGGCCTAGCAGGGCGAGTTGCATACCGTGACGCACGATCAGGCGCATGACCTCGGGGCGTCCCGCTCCCAGTGCCATGCGAATCCCTAATTCCCGCGTACGCAACGTGACCATGTAGCTGATCACTCCGTAGAGGCCGAGCGCTGCCAGAAGCAATGCAATGGCGGCGAAGACTGACAGCAGGACTACGAGGAAGCGCCGGCTGATCAGAGATGCTTCCACGCGCTGCTCCATGGTCTTCAAGTCGTAGAGAGGCTGGCTGGGATCGACCCGGCGGATTGCCGCTTGCATCGCGGGAGCAACGCCTTCGGGATCCGTTCCTTTGGTCTGCACCATGACACCCGCCATCGAAACCCCTTGCTGCGCGATGGGCAGATAGTAGAAACCTTCGGTTGTGTCGGACTCGAGCGAGGAACTCTTGGCGTGCGCCACGATTCCAACGATCGTCATCCACGGCGAATTGCCGCCGAAATTAATCTGTTGTCCGATGGCATCTTCTCCCGGCCAATACTGGCGGGCGAGCACATCGTCGATCACTGTCACCATGTCGGTCTTCATGCGATCCGACGGCGCGAACACGCGGCCGCGAATCAGAGGAATGCTCAGGGTCTGAAAATATCCGGGAGACACAGCCCGAACATTTCCGTGCGGACCGGGGTCGTTGGGACCCGTGGGATGGGTCTTAATCGAAAATGAAGAAGAACCTCCGTTGTTGCTGAAGGGAAGGGCGTCGGCGAAAGCCGCGTTGGCTACGCCCGGAATGTTTTTCAGTTCCTGCTCCGCCGTGGCATAGAAGGCGGCTTGTTGCTCGTCACTCTTGTAGACCGTGGGTGGGAGCGTGAGCTCAGCCGACATTACGTTGCGAGGATCGAATCCCGTATTCAGTTGCTCGACTTGCTTCAGACTGCGCAGCAAAAGACCCGCGCCGACCAACAGCAGCATGGCCAATGCAATCTCGCCTACCACTAGTGTCGAACGAAGACGTTGCCGAGCCACACTGGAGCCACCGGAGCGTCCCGCTTCCTGTAACGACTGAAACCAGCGCGTGTGGGTGATGTGCCAGGCGGGAGCGGTGCCGCACAGGAGCACGCAGAGCACCCCGGCACCCGCCACGAACCACAACACCGATCCGCCTAGATGAACGGCAAGATTTCCCGCCAAAGCCGCGGGCGCGAACAGCAGCAGCAATGGGATGAAGTAGTGCGCGAGTATCAAGCCGAATGTCACTCCGGCGATGCCCAGCAGCAGGCTTTCCAGCAGAGCTTGCTGAACCAGGCGTCCGCTTCCCGCGCCCAAGGCGATCTGAATAGAGATTTCGTGCTGGCGTCCTGAGGCACGAGCGAGTTGCAGTCCCGCGATGTTGGCGCAGGCAATCAGCAGGATGGTGCCGACCGCGGTCAGAAGAATCACGAGAGGCTTGCGCAGATCTCCGGCAACGAAATCAATCAGCGGCATGCAGAACATGCCCCAGCCTGCTGCCTGGCCGTAGCTGTTCGGTCCTTCGGAAATAATCTCCTGTGCGGAGCGCAGATGGAGGTACGCATTCGCCTGCTGCAGCGTGGCTTCGGGCCGCAGGCGGGCTACGGCGAAAAGATTTTCGTTGAAGCGGAAGTTGCGATCGAAGTATTGGGACGAGGGGAGCGCGATGGGAGTCCACAACTCGGCGCCATTCGGCCAGTCGAAATCTGGTTGTGTGACGCCGATGACCCGGTACGACTCCTGGTTGAGCAGGATGGAACGTCCGAGGATGCTGGGATCGCCACCGAAGCGGCGTTTCCAGGTGCGATAAGAAAGGACTACTTCGTGATTCGCATTCGGCTGGTCTTCTTCGGGGCGGAACACGCGGCCAAGGTGAGGATTCGCCCAGAACACGTCGAACCATTGCCACGAGACCTGCGCGCCCATCAGGCGTTCTGGATTCGATCCGTCGGGGGTGTAGTTGTAGTTGGCGTTTCGCAGGACCGCAGCGGAGGTGAAGATGTGCTTGCCCGCGACTGCGTCTCCAAAATCTGGGGCTGACATGCTGATGTTCTGGAGATCGCCGATGGCATACTTCACGCGCAGGGCCACGACGCTGCCGGGATGAGGAATGCCGCTGGGGTTGAGCAGGATGGCATTCATCACCGCGAATACCGCGACGTTGGCGCCGATACCGAGTGCCAGAGTGAGGATCGCCACAACCACAAAAGCAGGGCTCTTGAACAATCCGCGCAGAGCGTATCGAAGATCCTGAAAAATGCCAGTCATTAATCTTTCGCCTCTTTATTCATGCAGAGCGTATTCGGGGAAGTCTGGCAAGTCCTTGATCTTCTGGGGCAATGTGCTGTATGCCCAATCCACAATATCGTCAAACCTTCGCGGATTTATTTGTTCGGCCATAGGCGAATCTCGTCGAAGGGAATTGTATGCCGGACTGTCCGGTTAGTTGGCGAAAAATCGCATTTGTGCCTCTCGAAAACCTCGAACTATCTGAGCGGATGGAAATTATACTTTCTATCCTAATTCTCCTCCGATGCTCATTCTTCTTACGACACTCCTTGGCACTCTGTCTTCAATGTTCCATTCTCGG
>Ga0307479_10005141_pt1 | contig 12005 bp, 8 predicted proteins | sample atmos_gasesECM4C_FD_203743 | JGI IMG/M metagenome (GOLD analysis project Ga0307479, IMG submission 203743) | Hardwood forest soil microbial communities from Morgan-Monroe State Forest, Indiana, United States - atmos_gasesECM4C_515 | ecosystem: Environmental > Terrestrial > Soil > Temperate... | reverse complement strand
CGAAAGAAGCGATCGACCACGCGAGGGCCGCGAAGGTGCCCATCATCGTGGCGATCAACAAGATCGACAAGCCGGAAGCGCAACTGGAGCGCGTGAAGCGGCAACTGACGGAAGCCAGCCTGATGCCTGCGGAATGGGGCGGCGACACGGAGTTCGTGGAAGTATCCGCGAAAAAGAAAATAGGCATCGAGAAGCTGCTCGAAACGATTTTGCTGGTAGCGGATTTGCGGGAGCTCAAGGCTAATCCGGACGCGCCCGCGACGGGAACGGTGCTGGAGTCTCGAGTGGATAAAGGACGCGGCCCGGTAGCCACGATCCTGGTGCAAAATGGGACGCTGAAGGCCGGCGACTTCTTTATTTGCGGGTCGGTTTTCGGCAAGGTGCGAGCGATGTTCGACGATCGCGGCAGGGTCGTGAATGACGCGCCGCCATCCACGCCCGTGGAAGTGCTCGGTTTGCAAGGCGTGCCGGATGCGGGCGACCTGTTCCAGGTGACGGACGAAGCCAAAGCGCGGCACATCGTGGAGTACCGCCAGGGCAAGCAGCGCGATGCGGCGATGGCGCGCATCAGCGGCTCGCGCATCACGCTCGACCAGCTCCACGAACAACTGAAGGCCGGCGACGTCAAGGAATTGGGGATTGTGATCAAGGGCGACGTGCAGGGCTCGGTGGAAGTGCTCAGCGAAATGCTGCCGAAACTTTCGACCGACCAGGTGAAGCTGAAGATCATCGGCTCGGGAGTGGGCGCGGTAACGGAAAATGACGTGCTGCTCGCTTCCGCATCCGGTGCGATCGTGATTGCATTCGGGGTGCGGCCGGACCGCAAGGCGCTGGACCTGGCGCAGCAGGAACACGTGGACATCCGGACGCACACGATCATCTACGAAGTTTCAGACGAGCTGAAGAAAGCCATGGAGGGCCTGCTGGAGCCGGTGGTTACGGAAACGTATCTGGGCCGGGCGGAAGTGCGCAACACGTTCCGCGTCAAAGGCGCGGGGACGATTGCAGGTTGCTACGTGGTCGATGGCATCCTGAAGCGGGACGCGCAGGTCCGCGTGCTGCGCGATGGGGCGGTGATTTATACCTCGAAGCTCAGCTCCTTGAAGCGATTCAAGGATGACGCGAGCGAAGTGCGCACTGGTTTTGAATGCGGCGCAGGCGTGGCCAATTTCAACGACGTGAAGGTCGGCGATATCCTGGAATGCTTTAGCGTTACCAAGATGAGCGCCGCGGAAGCCGCCGGACAGGGCAGCGGGCCCGCCGGCAAGAAATAATCCGCCAAGTTGTCCCCCGGAGCCGCTCATGCCGGTCGGTCTGCTCACCATCGAGCTGCATATCCCGGACGCGCAATCGCTGAAGGACAAGCGGCAGGTCCTGCGCAGCTTGAAGGATAAGCTGCGCCGGGATTTCAACGTGGCCGTGGCGGAGCTGGAGCACCACGACACGTGGCAGAGGTCGGTGGTGGGGATCGTGACCATTTCGAATGAAGAGAAGCACTTGAGGGAAGTGCTGCAGAAGGTTTTGGACGAGGCGGACCGCATCCTCGGATCATTTTTAATCAATCAAGCGATCGAGATCGTTTGAGGAGCGTTTCAGGAACGCCGATGAGCCCAGCGAATCACCGACACGAACGCGTGGGCGAGGAGATCGCACACGAAATCAACGCCATGCTGGCAGGGGAATTGAAAGACCCGCGGCTGGAAGTGAGCGTGGTGGCGAGCGAAGTGCGCGTCCAGCCGGACATGAAGCACGCGCGGGTGTTCATCAGCGTCAAGGGGACGAACAAGGAGCAATCCGACGCAATCAAGGCGCTCGAACATGCTTCCGGCTTCATCCGACGGGAACTGGTCGAGCGGCTGCAACTGCGGCGCGTGCCAGAACTGCATTTCACGCTGGATCTTTCGCAAGAACACGTGGAGCGGATCGAGCGGTTGTTGAAGGAAATGAAGAAGGACAATCCGCCCGCGGCGTAACAGTTTCTAGTCCTTCGTGCTTTGCCGTAAGTGAGAAGCCTTAATTTCGAGAATGCCACGACAACCACAGCCGGCGCCGATTGACGGCGCGCTCGTCATCGACAAGCCGAAAGGGAAAACGTCGCACGACGTTGTGGATGCGGCGCGTCATTTGGCGGGCTTCCGGCAGATTGGGCATCTGGGGACGCTCGATCCGCTGGCGACTGGCGTTCTGGTGCTGTTGCTTGGCCGGGCGACGCGTCTGGTGCGATTCTATGCCGGGCGCCGCAAGCGCTATGAGGCGGGCTTCCGGTTCGGGTTCGCGACGGATACGTACGATTCCGATGGGGAAGCTCAGGGGCCGGATGCGGGGCCGGCGCTGGATGCCGCGACGCTCGAGAAATTCGCCGCCGAGCGCATCGGGCGGTTCGAACAGATGCCGCCGGCGTTTTCCGCGAAGAAAGTGAAAGGGCGCCCGGCGTACGAGCTGGCGCGCAAAAAACAAGCGGTCGAGCTGAAGGCCGTCGAAGTCGAGATTTACGAGTACAAGCTCAGAGAGATTGAGGGCAGCATCGCGCGTTTTGTCATCGAGTGCTCCTCCGGAACGTACATCCGTTCGCTAGCGCATGAGATGGGGGAGAAGCTGGGATGCGGCGCGCACTTGGCGGAAATCACGCGCACGGCGGTGGGAGAATTTTCGCTGGAGCAGGCGATCACGCTCGAGGAACTTGCGGAGGCCAAGCAGGCCGGGAAATTCGCTGAGCGTCTGATTCCCCTCGAAAGCCTGCTGGCTAATTTTCCGCGGATTAACGTTTTACCCGTGGTCGAAAAGCGCGTCCGTCATGGCACGAAGTTCAATATCACGCTGGCGCAGCTTCAGCCGGGCCGCGTCGAGCCGCCTCCCGGAGCAACGACGGAGCTCGATGGCGGTGAAGCGAAGCCGCCGCGGCTGCGTGTCTTTAGCCAGCAGGATAAACTCATCGCTATTGCCGAGGCCGTCGTGCCGCGGACGTACCAGCCAATCGTGGTGTTCGAAGCTCTGCCGTAGCTTATCCACGGCAAAGCGCTGAATCAATTCCCCAAAAGAATTCAGAAAGCCGGAGCGAGAAGCCAGGGAACGCTGTCGCTCCCGGACTTAGGGCTGAGGAGGTTGTAGTCCGGGTGATTGCAGAGTTCCTGGACCGGGGGTTCCGCGGCCTCCGCTATCGCCGCGGCCGGCGAAAATCGTGCGCGTGAGATGCTCCGCCAGACGCAGCTTTCGGGGAGTGACGAGAATCAGGAGCTCCGTATCTTGGAACGAATTCTTCCGACCCCCGAATGCGTATCCCACGATTGGCAGTTGAGCGAAACCCGGCAGGCCAGTGATGGAGCGGGTTTGTTCCGTATCGGTGAGACCGCCAATCAGGGTCGGTTCGTCTTGTTTGACGCGCACGGTTTGCGTCAGCGTGCGATTGGAGAGGATGGGAATCCCGTTCACGCTCGATCCCGATAGCGCGCGGATTTCGAACTCAAGGAGCAGAGTTACTTCATTGTTGGGATGAAGGGTGGGTGTTGCTTTTATCTTCACGCCGAGATCGACATATTCGGAAGCCGGATAAGGCGTCTGCGCCACGCCGTTGGCGGTGCTATTGGCAAAATTCGTGGAATCCTGAATCACCGTGACCTCGCCCTGCGCGGCGGCCGGATCCTGGGAGACCAGAGCGACGTCGGGAAGTCCGTTGCTAGTCAATCTGGACGCGATGAGTTGGGAGGGCCCGGTAGGAGTGTTGAGTTCGATGCGCGAGGCAAAGGTGCCCTGTCCCAGGCCGAGATAAACGCCGAGCGTGTTGGAGCCCTGGTTCGTCACCGCGAGGGCCGGGAAGGCGCCGTTCGCAAAATTGGCGATCACGATTCCGGCGGGAGTCGAGGCGGTAGGCAGGGGAGACCCCACCGCTGCGGTGAATGTGCCATCCAAATTGCCGCTCCCCAGCAAGACCGTGACAGTGTTGTCGCCCTGGTTCACGACGGCAAGGTCCGGCACCCCGTCGCCGTTCAAGTCCCCCGTGGCGATGGCCACTGGGGACGTTCCCACCTTTAGCGGTGAGCCGGTTGCTGCGGTACCGGTTGCTTCGGTAAAGGTTGCATCTCCATTCGCGTCCACGCCGTCCAGGAGGATGGTGACGTTGCCGGAGGCCTGGTTAACGACGGCCAGGTCTGCCTCGGCAACACTCGTGTTCGGCAGCGTGGCGTTTCGAAAGTTGGCGGTCACCAGCGCTACAGGGCCGCGCTCCGGACCTGTGAATGGCGTGAGTGTGAACTGCTGCTGCGCGGTCAGGGCAGGGGTGCTGGAGTCCGCGACTTGCACTGTGAAAGTGAAGCTTCCCGCAGTGTTGGGAGTGCCGGTAATCGCGCCGGTAGAGGATGCCAGGGTCAGCCCCGTGGGCAACGAACCGGCGGCAACCGTCCATGTGTAGGGCGCCTTCCCGCCCGTGGCGGCCAATACTTCGTCGAAGGAGCCCCCGAGGTTGCCATTCGGAAGGGAGTTCGCCACGGCGACAATAGGAGCCGCCGCCGCGACAGAGATGGCCAGTGTTGTCGTCACAGAGTGCCGAGTGTTCGCGGAATCAGTAACGCTTATCGTGAAGATCGAAGTGCCAGCTGCGGTCGGGGTGCCGCTAATTGTTCCGGTGTTTGGATTCAAAGAGAGCCCGCTCGGGAGAGTTCCCGAAGTAACGCTCCAAGTCCGCGGAGCGGTGCCTCCTGCGGCGCGCAGAGAGGCGGAATAGGGTGTCTGCAGAGTTGCGCCGGGAAGGGAGGTCGAATTGATCGCCAGCGTGCCACCAAGTGCAAAGGGAGAACCGGGGAATTCGGTGAAGCCACCGTTCCCGTCGCCTTCGAAGACGGAAATCGTGCTGTCACCCTCATTGGCGACAGCGATGTCCAGAAAACCATCGCCGTTGAAGTCTGCGACGACCACGGACCGTGGATTATTTCCAACGGCAAAAGGGGAGCCGGGCGCCTCGGTAAAAAAGCCGGTGGGTCTGCAATTGGCATCGCCATCTCCCAGCAGCACGGAAATGTTGTTCGAAGTCGAATTCACCAGGACCACATCCGGCGGTTGGGGTGTTGGGCATTTCGTGTTGGTATTGCGGAAAACTCCGGTACCAATGGCGACTTGCCCCGTTTCGTCGGCGCCCAGTGCGATCGGCGATGGGGTGAGCTGAGCGAAATTTCCATTGTCCTGATTCTGCAGGATGAGAAATGTGTTGGCCTTGGGATCGTCAAAAACGACCGCCAAATCGGGGAGAATGCCACCGGTGAAGTTATTGGCAACCAACGCTGACGGATGGGCCCCGACGGTGAAGCTGGTCTCCGGGAAAATCGTGGAGCCGGGCAGCCCGGTCGCTGCGCTGCCATTCCCCAGGCTCCCGGAGAGCAGCGAGAGCGTAATAGGAAAGCGATCGCCGACGAAAAAGCTGGCAGGCTTTCCGTCCTGCGCCCGCAACAGGACCTGGCGCCCGCTCTGAACCAGCGAGAGAGAATCGGAGAAATCGACAGCGGCGCTGGGAAGGGTGAGGAGAAACGTGGAAAGGCCGCCACCAATGGGAACGACGGCGGGAATGCCGGAGAATCCCCTTCCGGCGAAGACTTGCTGAATGTTGGTCAGCAGGTTCGTAAGGCTCGTCGAGGATTTGAGCTTGTTTATTTCGTTGGAATTCAGGCTGATGAGCTGCTCGGAAGCGGGAGGTGTGATTCCAAGAGCACGCGCTTTGTTGCGGTCGACTTCGAGGAGCTCGATCTCCAGCATGACTTCGCCGCGCGCCTTTTCGAGTTGTTCGATCAGTTCACCGGCAAGGGCGAGCCGCTCCGGGGTGTCGCGCATGGTGATGGTGCGGCTGCGAGAGTCGATATCGATGTGCGTTGCCCCGGTGATGTCGCGCAGGACGCGGAGCATTTCGGTGACATCCTCCGGGCCCACGGCGGCGGAAAGAAGAAAGGTCTGCTCCGCCTCCAGAGCGTACTGCCGCCGCTTCTCCAGCGTGTCTGGGGCAACAAATATCATTGTGGGATTCAGCGGGCGCCAAAAAGTCCCCGATTGCGAACCGAGGAGAGTCATGGCGGTGGAGAAATCCACGTCGTCAACCTGCAGATGCACGTTCTTGGCAATGATGTCGGGATCAAAGGACGCTTTGATGCCAAAAAGATTTGCCAGCTGTTCGTAGACGGCCCTGGTATCGCCACGCAGGTTCAGGTTGCGCTTTCCGGGTTGCGGTTCCAGACGTGGCAGGCCTGAGATTCCGGTTACGGGTTTTGCGCGAGGCTCGTCGTCCATGGACTTGAGTTGAGCGAGACGTTCGGCGACGATGGTGTTTCCGGGATCGATCTTGAGCGCCGTTGCCAAGTGCTCGGTAGCCTCGGTCAAGCGGCCCGTCAGGGCATCGCGTTCCGCGGCCTCGACGTAGGCGCGAACCAGCTTGGAGCGCAGCCCCGCACCTCGTTCGACGACGTACCCTTCCTGAGGCGCGTAATGCACAGCTTCTTCGTAGGCGGCCAATGCTTCATCGAAGCGCCCCGCTGCCTGGGCTTTGTCGCCCCGTTCGACGGCCTTCTGCGCACGTTTGGGATCGGGGCGCACCATGTTGGCTTGCAGCTGCGATGGCGCCTGGGCCTGCGCGGAAAGCTGCTGGCAAAGCAGTATCGATAAGAGCAAAGAAGTGCCTAGACGGATGAGGCGCATGAGCATCAAACAGGATAACCTAACCAGGGAGGGGAAATAGGACCAAGCTGGTCCGGTTGACGGAAGTCGCACGATGCGGTAGACTTAAATCGTAGTTGCAAGTCATTAACAACTGGAGATTTTGTGCTCTCGGCTTTTCTTATCGCTCTTCGCGAAGGCGTGGAAGCTTCTCTCGTCGTCGGCATCATTCTTGTCTATCTTACCCGCACGGGCCGTCAGCACCTGGCGCGTTTCGTTTGGTACGGCGTAGCAGCAGCCGCCGCCCTCAGCCTGGGAGTGGCGGTGGCGCTGGAGCGCTGGCGCATCAGCGAAGACGGCTTCGAAGGGCTGATGCTCCTGATCGCGGCGGTCTTCGTTGTTACGATGATCGTATGGATGAATCGCGTTGCGCGCCACCTGAAAAAAGAAATCGAGGCCAAGGTGGAGGCCTACGCGGCGAAGGCGGGAAAGGCGGCGGGCTGGGGGATTTTCCTTTTCGTTTTCCTGATGGTGCTGCGCGAGGGGGCGGAGTTGGCGCTGATTTTGCGCGCCGTGGAGCTTTCCAGCGAGGGCTTGCAGACCTGGATCGGAACGATTGCGGGGATCGCAGGGGCGGTCGCAGTGGGGCTATTTTTCTTCAAGGGCACGCTGCGCATTCCGCTGCACCGGTTTTTTGCGGCGACGAGCGTCATCTTGATGCTCGTGGCCTTTCAACTGGCGCTAACCGGCCTGCACGAACTCAGCGAGGCGCGCTGGCTGCCGTCGAGCAAACAGGAAATGGCGCTGATCGGGCCCATCGTGCGGAACGAGTTGTTCTTCTTCGTGTTCATTTTTGGCGCGGCCACTCTGCTGATCCTGCGCGAATGGCGGTCGGCGTCGCACGCGGCGGCCGCGAAGGAAATCACCGGCGAGGCGGAGAAGCGCCTGTTCGAATCGCAGAATCGCCGCCAGAGCCGCTGGATGATTGCCGCGGCCGGCGCCTGCCTGGTGGTGATCCTGGTGCTGACCGCAGACTTTATTTACGCGCGCGCGAACTCCGCGCCGCCCTCTGCGCGGGCGGTTACCGCTGTGGGCAACGAGGTGCGCATTCCGCTGAGTGAAGTGCAGGACGGAAGCCTGCATCTTTACACCATCACCGCCGGCAACCAGTCGCTGCGGTTCCTGATCATCAAGAAACCGAACGGCTACGGCACGGCTTTGGACGCTTGCCGGATTTGCGGGGCGGAGGGGTATCGGCAGGACGGGCAGAACGTCATCTGCCGGCACTGCGGCTCGGCGATCTATGTGCCGTCCGTCGGGGATCAGGGCGGGTGCAATCCCATCGGCGTGCCGTCGCATGTGGATGGCGGGGACATAGTGATGGATATTTCGTCGTTGACGCAAGCTGCAAAGGAAATTCCCCGGTAGGATCGGCGCGGGCTGCGGGGACCGGAACAGCCTCCAAGAAGCGAAAAGTTCTCAGTTGTCAGTGGTAAGTGCGGAGAAAAAAACAACAGGAGACAATCGGCAGAATTCTTCACTGAGAACTGAATACTGAGAGCTGAAAGCAGAGATTTTCACACAACCATGTTTCTGAGAATTGTTGCCGATTCTTTTGGACGCCGTCCGCGCCACAAGCTCCTCACCGGGGCGGCGCTGGCTCTCGGCATGGGAGTCGCCACGGCGGCGTTAAGCGTTTCGCTGGATGTGGGCGACCGGTTGGCGAAGGAATTCCGCAGCCTGGGCGCGAATCTCCTCGTGACGCCGCAAGCGGATTCGCTGCCGCTCGAAATTGGCGGCATCGATTACCGCCCCGTGAATGCGGGCGCGTATCTTCCGGAAGCCGACCTGCCGAAGCTCAAGACGATTTTTTGGCACAACAACATCATTGCCTTTTCGCCAGTGCTTGAAGTCAGAGTTTCGTCTTGGACACCGCAGCACTCGCCGGCTTCAGCAACCTTCGTCAAGCCTGCGGCAAACGGCGATAGTATCTTGATTGGGGCATGGTCGAATCACTCCGTGGCTCTGCCCGACGGCAGAGGTTTCCTCACAGGCCTTGGGCAGACGAATCCATGGTGGCGAGTGGATGGCGCTTGGTTTCAGGATGGCGCAGGCGAATGTATTGTGGGCAAGGCGTTCGCCGATAGGAATAGTGTAATTATCGGCAGTCCGCTCTACCTCGCAACTTCCTCCTCGAGCGGACTCTCGCTCAAAGTTGTGGGAATCTTCACCGGCGGCGGTTCGGAGGACAATGCCGTAGTGACCTCCCTCTCGATAGTCCAGCAATACGTTGGGAAACCCGGCCAGTACCGCAAACTGTATGTCAGCGCGCTGACCAAGCCCGAAGACGACTTCGCACGGCGCGATCCGGCGACGATGAACGCCGGCGAATTCGAGCGGTGGTCCTGCAGTCCGTATGTTTCTTCGATTGCGTATTCGATCAGGCAGGTTTTGCCAGGGGCCGACGTTCGCGTGGTCCGCCGCGTGGCGGAAGGCGAAGGGCAGATTCTTACGCGGGTGCGCATGCTGCTGTGGCTGGTGACTGGCGCGGCGCTGCTTGCGGCGGCGCTCGCCGTGGGAGCGTCATCGGCAGCTTCGGTGATCGAGCGGCGCACGGAGATCGGCTTGATGAAAGCGCTGGGCGCAGGCTCCGGCACTGTTGGTTTCCTGCTTGCGGCAGAACAACTTTTGCTCGCGTTCGTGGGCGGGGGCGCCGGCTACGCCATCGGGATTATTCTGGCGCGCCTTCTTGGCGAAAGAATCTTTGGGGCCGAGCCTGAGCCTTCGCTCATCGTCTTTTTCGTGATCATTGCGCTCGCTGCCGTCGTCACGATTCTTGGCAGCGCCCTTCCACTTCACCGCGCTTACCGTTATGAGCCGGCGCCCATCCTGCGAGGCGAATGATGGGCGACCGCCGACCAACCAATCGTGCCATGTTCTGGCGGATTATCTGCCGTCTCTTCGGTGCCAATCCGGGCCGCCTTTTCGTTATGTTGCTTGCCCTTGGCGCCGGCGCCGCAGTTACCGCCGCCCTGCTCAATCTCCAAGTGGATGCCAAGCGCCGTCTGACCACGGAATTCCGCGCCTTCGGTGCCAATGTCCTCATCACCCCTCGCGATTCGGGCTCGAAGGGTTTTCAACCCGACGCGAGCACGCTTGATTCGTCCTTGTACGAGCGAATACCACGTCGCAACGGCGACGATTTGGTAGCAAAGGCGTCGCTTTTGTACGGCATTGTCCGAGTTGCACCATGGGACGCACGCTCCCAGACTTCAGATTCGCGGCGTACCACATCTGCAGTTTTGGTTGGAGACCAATTTTTCGGACACGATCTTGCTGAAATATTCCCATCAGAGATTGTCGCGGAGCCACAGGTGACAGCGGTCATGGGCGTTGCGCCAGGTGTTGCCGTCTCTGGATGCGAGTTGGGCGAGCAATTGGCGAGGCAGCTGGGTGTTCAAATCCAACAATTTGTTGAACTACAGTCAAATGGCTCAAGCTTATTCTGCTTTATCAATCGCATAAGGCGTTTCGGAGGGCCGGAGGACAGCCAAATCCTGACGTGGCTTGTTACGGCTCAAGAACTTCTCAAGCAGAAGGACCGAGCTAGCGTAATTGCTCTAAACGTCCCAGGAAATCCCGCGAGTGTTCAGCAATATGTTTCCCAATTGCAATCCTCCATGGCAGATGTTGATGTCCGTCCCATCCGGCAATTCACGGAAGGCGAGGCGAAGATTTACAACCGCATCAGCGGTTTGCTGACGGCGACAGTGGCATTCGTGCTGGTGCTCACGGGGCTGTGCGTGATGGCGGCGATGACCAATGTGGCGATGGAGCGGAAGAACGACGTTGGCTTGATGAAGGCGATCGGCGGCTCAGTGCACCGCGTGCTGCGGCTCTTCCTTGCGGAGGCGGTGTTGCTTGGCCTGGCAGGAGGAATGATTGGCGCGGCGGCGGGGATCTTACTGTCGATCGGTTTGGGCAAAGCGGTTTTTGGCGTGGCGGCGCGGCCGCGGCTGATTGTGTATCCTGTAGCTGTGGCGTTAACAATCATCGTGGCGATCATCAGCGCGTATCCGCTGCGGCGGCTGGCCAGCATCCGCCCGGCATCGGTTTTCAGGGGTGAAGCGTGAGTACCCTCGCTCCAGCGCCGCCGCTAACCGCGGCGAAGCAAGTGGTCATCGAAAATTTGATCAAGCAGTACGGCGCTCTGCGCGCGCTCGGCGGCGTCAGCTTCGATGTGAACACCGGCGAATGGGTGGCGCTCATGGGCCCCTCCGGCTCGGGGAAAACCACGCTCATCAACATTCTCGGCGGCCTGGACACGCTAACATCAGGACATGTGGTCGTTGACGGAGTCGATCTTTCGAAACTCAGCGAAAGCCAGATGGTGCGTTACCGCGCGGAAAAAGTCGGCTTCGTGTTCCAGCAATTTCATCTCGTGCCGTATCTCACGGCGCTGGAAAACGTGATGCTCGCGCAGTATTTCCATAGCGTCACGGACGAAAAGCAAGCTGGGGAAGCGCTGAAGCGCGTCGGCCTCGGCGACCGCCTGACGCATCTCCCCGCGCAGCTCTCCGGCGGCGAACAGCAGCGCGTGGCTATTGCTCGCGCGCTGATCAATCAGCCGAAGATCATCCTCGCCGACGAGCCCACCGGAAATCTTGACGAGGCCAACGAAACAGTCGTCCTCGAGATTTTCCGCGAGCTGCACAACGCCGGCCACACCATCCTCATGGTGACGCACGATCCGGACATCGCTCGCCAAGCCGACCGCCGCATCGAGCTGGCCCACGGCCACCTGCACTTCGACACGGCGCAGCATGGTCCGGGCCATCCGCTCGCTTGTCCACTTGCCGATACCGCGGACTGCTGTACACCTGTTTCCACCGACGACGAAATTCGCTTCGATCATCTCCTGGAACAAGTCTGGATTTGCGGCGAGGAAGGGAAGCCGGCCCGGGCGGAGCACCTCCACGCCACCGGCCCATCGGGGCGTCTGCCGGTGGTAACCGAAGAACCGGCCGCGCGAGTTCTGTCGCGCATGTCCGATCTGCGCTTAGTGCAAATGCAAAACGGGGAAGTGCAACTCACGCCAGTGGGCAACCAGCGCGCGCGCGATGTCATCCGCCGTCACCGGCTCGCCGAACGGCTGTTCAAGGACACTTTTTCAATCGACGATTCCGAGGCGCACACGCAAGCCTGCAAATTCGAGCACATCATCAGCCCGGAACTCGATCAGCGCATCTGTACCTTCCTCGGACACCCGAAGACCTGCCCGCACGGCAACCCCATACCGCCGGGCGAATGCTGCGACGGAAAACCAAAAGTCTGAGCGCATCCCGAAAACATGCCGACTCCTCTCGACCCGCGAAAAA
>Ga0307479_10005138_pt1 | contig 12008 bp, 5 predicted proteins | sample atmos_gasesECM4C_FD_203743 | JGI IMG/M metagenome (GOLD analysis project Ga0307479, IMG submission 203743) | Hardwood forest soil microbial communities from Morgan-Monroe State Forest, Indiana, United States - atmos_gasesECM4C_515 | ecosystem: Environmental > Terrestrial > Soil > Temperate... | reverse complement strand
CGTGTTTTCTGAGTGCAGTTCGGAAAAATTCAGGATCCAGCTTCCCGTCGCGCTGTTCAGATTGGGCATGTTGACGTTCATGGTGTAAACCCGCTTGTAGGCGAAAACCGTTTCGGGTTTTACGCCCGGCGGCAGCGACGCGAAATCCGGCGGACCGGTCCGCTCCGCGACGTCTTCGCTTTCGCCCTTGGGATCCGGCCGGGTCATTAATTTTCGCGGAGGCGCGATTATTTTTGCGCCGCTCGCGTTCGCCGGCGGATTGCCGCCGCTGATGCTGATCCCTACTGCGTTTTTGCCAGCGGCTGCGCCGGAATCCGCAGTGGGCGCTGGCGGGCTCCCCGCCGTGCCGGGCTTCCCCTCCGGAGAAACGGCGATGCGGGCCGCAGTATTTCCCGGAGGCGGCTGCACTGGCGCGGGCGGAGCGGGATTGGCCGACAACGCGATCAGCGCACTCGGCCCGCCATTGGCCGCGGTCAACTGCGTCGCGCCAACTTCGGGGGCGGGTCCGGCGTCGCCGGATTGCGTTTTTTGCGCCACGCGCGGAGCCACTCCAGCATTCAATTCGAGCTTGGGGCGCGCGGGCCCGTTTTGCGCGGCGGGCAGATTCATGTCCGCAACGTGCTGCTCCATGTTAGGGAAGTCGACCGGCGGAGCCGCCGTAGAGGTAGCCGAGCGCCTTTGCTTGGGGTGCGATTTCTGCAGCATGTCTTCGCTGATTTGCAGGCGCGGCTTGGCCGGCCCGGCAACCTGCTCGAATTGCACGATATTGGGCAAGTTGAGCTGCAGCTTGAGCGGAATGGCGGGAGCTTTGGGATTGATCAGGGTTTGCCGCGGGTGGTTGGGATGGACGGGATCGGTATAGATGTGCTGGCGTGGATGGAAGGCTTCCAGGGCGGGTTGCGGCGGCGCCTCTAAAGTGGCGTGTGCGGGCGGCTTGGCAACGGGCGCTTTGGGTTTCGGTGCTAAAGCCTCTTTCGGAGTTTCGCGGGCGATGTTGAGCAGCGGCAGGTCGTCGATCGGGCCTTTCCAGGCCAGCTCGAGGTTTTGCAGCAAAGGATGATTCCGGCGTGGCATGACGGTGAATAGAGAGATCGGCAAAGCGAGAATGGCCACATGCCAAAGCGCCGCGGCGATAACGGCCCTTTTGGGAATGCGGGCTTCGACCCAGCTGTCGCGAAAGGGGCTGAAGTCCAGGGCATCTTTGGGCGGCCGGGGACCAAACAAGGCGACGACGCCGCTCCAAAAGCCCTGATGGAAGCTGCCCCAGGCGACTTCGAGCTTCGGCTCGACTATGCCAGTCAATTCTTCAGGCGATCGCTGGTCTGGCGAAGGAGGGGGAGGCGGCGCGGGACCCAAGAGATCGATGGCATTCTGGATACTCTGAAATTGCATGTAAGCTTCGATTATACCGAGCCTATTGCGGGTTGGAAGCGCCGAGTACCGGAAGCCTAAAAGAAATATGTTTGCACCCTACCCGATTGGGACAGTGGCCCCGAGATTGGGAGAAATTGAGTCTGCACTTCCCACAATCCCCGGGTTTCGTGTGAGTTGCAAGGAAAAGAACCCGGAAAAAACGGATTTGCAGATGGTCTTCTCATCCGTTCCGGGGGCGATTTTTCGAGCGGATAAATGCTGCTCTAAACTAGCCTTTAAGCAGCGTCGTCACGTATGCGGGCGTCAAGGGGATTCTGCGTGCATGCACGCCCGTTGCGTCGAAGAACGCGCCGGCGACGGCTGGCGGAACGATGGCATTCGCTGCCTCTGAGCCGCCGCCGAAGCCTTTATCATCCCGTGAGATTTGAACGACCCTGATTTCAGGGGTCTCTTCCATGGTGAGGATTTTGTAGCGAGTCCAATTGGTGCTGGTCACTTTTCCGGTGTCGAACGTGACCTCTTCTTTGAGGGCTTCACTAAGTCCCATGACGACCCCGCTCTTCATGCAGCGGTCGAGTTGACGAGGATTGATGATTTTGCCGCAGTCGACGCCTATGGTGAACTTGATCACCTGCAAAGCTCCGGTCGCCGGAATAATGGCTACTTCGGCGATACCTACCCAGTACGCATTCTGGCGAACCATAATGCAGACGCCCCGACCGGTCACGGCGTTGTTCCCGGTCCTGGTTGCGGCTTGGTGCGGCGAAGGTCGCGGCTCCCATCCGGCTGCCTTGGCCGTCGCTTTTAATACGTCCATCAATCGCGGTTCGCTGGTATGCGCAATGCGAAACTGAATTGGATCCGCCCCTACCGATGCGGCTGCTTCGTTCATCAGTCCTTCGAGGGCAAAGTTTTGCTGACGCTGTCCGGGCGTGCGCATGATATTGCCGCGTAGCCCACCTGATACGGAATTCGCTCCAAGCTTGGGCATGCCATACGCTTCTTCCAGCCGGTCCTGAATCTTGTCGTAGGGCCATTCCGTCGCGACCCAGCCTCCCGGCTTGACCGTGCAACAAGGCATTCCTGCGAGGATGGCGCCTAGAAGTCGAATATCGCCAGAGGGCGAGTAGAAGGCGCTGTGCACCGCGCTTATGCGGCCATGCGCATCAAGCCCGGCCTTTATGTCGGATACCCATCCTGGCGAGACGGTCGACCACGCCAAGTCTTCCTGCAAGGTCCACTGCACGCGCACAGGCTTGCCGGTCAATTGCGAAAGGACAACCGCATCGCCCTCTGCACCATCGCCTCCAAGCGTAGTGCGTCCATATTGACCCGAGTGTTCGAGCCATCGCACTACCACTTTCTCCACTGGCGTGCTGAGAGTGTTGGCAATCTGCGCCCGAAGCCCCTGCGACTGTGCGGAGTGCGTCCACACCGTCACACTACCATCGCTGCGTACGTCTGCGAGGGCCACAAAGGGGCCGATGGGAGCGTGCCTGACATACGGCTGCTCGTAGGTCGCGGAGATCGTTCTGGCTGCCCCTGCCAGCGCTGCGGTTACATCGGCCGCCTTACCACGGCTTTCGGCGGGCGCACTCCACTTGTAGGCGCGAAGCGCTTTCGTCAGGTTCTCACTGCCCGGCAACCCAGACCAATCGGTCCACTTGGTGCGAACAGCGACAAATATAGCTGCGCTGATTGCCTCCCACTCATTTGATGAAACCACAGCGACCAAGTTCCCCTTGCTCACGACTTCCGCGGTTGGGAATTGTTTCTTGTCCACTTCACCGACTGAGACCAGCGTGGAGCCTAGCGTGGGCGGCCGCACCATTCGCGCATGCAACATCCCTGGCAGCGCGACGTCGCAACTCCACTGCGTCTTCCCCGTGACCTTGTCTGGAATCCCAGGCACAGGAAAGGACGTCCCTATGACCCGGTATTGGCTCACGGGCTTCATCGGCGGGTCTCCGCTTACTGTCAAGCCATCAAGCCCTTCGACTTCGCCCCGTTCCATCCTTGCGGGCTTCCCTGTCACCGGGATCTTCAAATCAAGCTGCTGGCCTTCGACCAACTGACCGTAACTGATGCTCTTTCCGCCACCCGACGCAATCCCGTCGGTAACGGTCAGGCTAGCCACGGCAACACCAAGGCGTGTTGCGGCCAGCCCGAGCAGCGCTTGGTAAGCGTAAGCGGCGACCTTGCGAACGTTGTACATTCCATAGAGGAACCCGGCGGAATAGCCGCCGTCGGGCGTCTTGTCGGTGTCGCCCATCAGGAGCGAGATCGCTTCTGGCCGGACGTTCAATTCCTCGGCGATGGCTTGCGCATAATACCCGCTCATCCCCGTACCGGTCTCTGTCCGGCCGGTGCGCATCAGAATCGTATTGTCGTGTCGGATCTCAAGCCACGAAGCAATCAGGGTTGGATCGAGCGAGGTTTGGTTTTGCGCGGCCCTCGCGGAAAATTGCGCCGGAAAGGCCAGCGAGACAAAAAGAGTGCCGCCCATTTTGACGAAGCCACGTCGCGTCAGCGTCAATGGGATTGGGGAACGGCCTATCGTGTCAGCCTTGAGAGTCATAGCATTCACTCCCCCTTAAGCTTTCATGGCCTTGGCGGCACGCTGGACGGCATCGATAATTGCGGCGTACGTGCCGCACCGGCATAGGTGCGGCGATGGCGGCTTGTTCGTGAACGCGTCCTTGATTTGCGCCACGGTCGGATTCGGGTTCTTGGCAAGTAGTTCCACGGCGGCGATCATCATCCCGCTCTGGCAGTAGCCACACTGCGGCACCTGCTCGTCAATCCACGCTTGCTGTACCGGGTGCAAAGTCTTGTCTGCGTCGGCCGGGCTCAAGCCCTTTTCTTCCGCCCAAATCGCCGGCAGACCTTCGATGGTGGTCACACGCTTTCCCACAGCGTAGGAAACCGGAGTGATGCACGACCGGACTTCTTCACCATCGAGCAGTACCGAGCACGCCCCGCACTGCGCCATGCCGCAGCCGAGACGCGGGCCGGTTAACTTCAGATCGTTGCGCAGCACGAAAAGCAAAGGAGTTTCTGGGGTCGCAGTCACAACCTGCTTTGCGCCGTTCACGGATAACGTAAGTGCGCTCGCCATCTCTGCTCCTTTACGGCCGGCTCGCATTGATCAACCCTGGGAGGTGACTCCAAGGATGTTCGTAAGCCGCCTCCATTATTCCTCGCGAGGAGTTTATCAGGCGGCCATTTTTGGCAGGCCTCGAAAAACGGCGAAACCGCATTGAAATTCCTGAACGCCATACCATTCGCCATTTTGGCTTTAGACGTCAGATGTCAGTTCCCGTAAGCGCCGCACGATACCGGGTGAACCGCGCGGCCTGCTGTCCGACAACTGTCCCTTGGGCCGTTGTTCCTTTCGGTGCTAATCCATTATTAAGGTTAGACACGTCTCTCAGAGGGCTTCTCGTCCGAGGTATACTCGGAGCAAATTTGCATTTTGAGAAAGAAGGGGTCCATGTCTCGCAAGCTGGGATTCCTCTCTGTAATTGTGACCATCATTCTGGTTTCCGCACCTGCGATGTGTGCGCAAGTTGAATCCGGGCTACACGCCCGGCCCAGAGTTACCCAAATCATCGACGAAACGAATCGCGTGGCGCTGGCTGGCAACACGCACCCGGAAGCGCGGTCGGCAAACGACCGAGGCGCGGTGGCCAACGATTTCGCCATGGAGCATATGTTGTTGCAACTGAAGCGCTCGGCCGAGCAAGAAGCCGCCCTGCAGGAGTTTCTGGACCAGTTGCACACCAAAGGCTCGCCGAACTTCCAACACTGGGTGACCGCCGAAGAATTTGGCGAACGCTTCGGCCTGGCCAAACCGGACCTCGACGCAGTAACCGGTTGGCTGGCGTCGCATGGGTTTCGGGTCAATGTGATCTATCCGAGCGGGATGCTGATTGATTTTTCTGGCACCGCGGCGCAGGTGCGCAAGACCTTTCAAACCGAAATTCATCACCTGGACGTCAAAGGCAAGAGGCATATTGGCAACATGAGCGACCCGCGAATTCCCGCGGCCTTGGCTCCGGTAATAGCCGGAGTAGTTTCTCTCCATGACTTCCGCCCGCACACGATGTATCACCTGCACAAAGCCAATACGGAATACACCTTCACGGATGCCCTGGGTAACCTGAATTACGCGGTTGTTCCCGCAGACTTAGCGCAGATTTACAACCTCAATCCGCTCTTCAACGGGGGCATTTCCGGCCAAGGCCAAACCATCGCGCTGATTGAAGATACCGACGTATTCAGCGCGACGGACTGGACCACGTTCCGTCAGACTTTCGGGCTCTCCGGCTATGCGTCCGCCTCCTTCACCCAAGTCCACCCGCCCGCACCGGCGTCGCTGCCCGGAAATAACTGCGGCGCTCCCGGTATCGTCGCTTTGAATGATGGAGAAGCCATCCTCGACGCCGAATGGGCCAGCGCCGCCGCGCCAAACGCCGCGATCGTGATGGCCGCCTGCGCGGATACCAGCACTACTTTCGGGGGGTTGATTGCCGTTCAGAACTTGATTAATGCTAGCGTTCCGCCGCCGTCCATCATGAGCATCAGTTACGGTCAGTGCGAAACAATGAATGGAGCTGCGGCCAACGCCGCGTTTAACTCGACCTATCAGCAGGCGGCGGCCATGGGCGTCTCCGTTTTTGTGGCCGCGGGGGACAGCGGCGCGGCCGGATGCGATAATGGCGCCAGCGAAGCTACCCACGGCATCGGTGCAAACGCGTTCGCTTCCACGCCCAACAACGTCGCAGTTGGTGGCACGGATTTTAGCGATGTGTACTCGGGAACCGACCCTACCTATTGGAGCTCAAACAACACTTCGGCCTTCGGTTCGGCCATTTCGTATGTTCCGGAAATCCCGTGGAACGATTCCTGCGCCGGCCTGCTGGTGTCTAACTTCTTGGGTTATAGTCCCACCTACGGCCCGACAAGTCTCTGCAACGACCCGATCTTTGGTCCCGCTTTGGCGTTCACTACTGGCGGCGGCGGTGCGCCCAGCCAATGTGCTACCGGTGCGCCATCCACGGCAGGCGTGGTAGGCGGTTCCTGCGCCGGATGGCCGAAGCCGACATGGCAGAGCGTGCTAGGAAATCCGAAGGATGGAGTGCGCGACACTCCGGACGTTTCGCTTTTTGCCGCAGACGGCTTGTGGAGTCACTTTTATTTGTTTTGCTGGTCGGACACTGCGAATGGCGGTGCTGCCTGTGGTTCCAACCCCAGCGCCTGGACCGGCGCGGGCGGCACGTCCTTTGCCTCGCCCATCATGGCTGGCATCCAAGCGCTCATAAATCAGAAGGCCGGCGGACCCCAGGGCAATCCTGCTCCCGTTTATTATCAGCTGGCGGCGGCCGAGTACGGTACGAGCGGCAGCAGCTCCTGCAACTCGAGCAATGGCAACGCCGTAGCCAGCAACTGCATTTTCTATGACATTACCTTGGGTGATATGGATGTGGACTGCGTCGGCCCGAACTGCTATCTGGGCGGCGGCGCGGTCGGCGTGCTTTCGACCTCCAACAGCTCGTTCGCTCCGGCGTACGGCACCACGGTGGGCTGGGACTTCGCTACCGGCATTGGAAGCGTCAACGCGGCCAACTTAGTCAACAACTGGCCGGCGTCAGCGAAATCGCCGGCGCTGAGCATTACCAAGGCACACGTCGGCAATTTCTCCCAGGGTCAGCAGAATGCCACGTATTCGGTAACCGTTTCTAACGCCGCGAATGCCGGCCCCTCGAGCGGAACGGTAACCGTGACCGATAATCTCCCAGCGGGCTTGGCCTTGGTCTCCATGGCCGGGAGCGGGTGGACGTGTTCGGCAAATCATTGCTCGCGGAGCGATGTTTTAAGCGGGGGAGCGAGTTTTCCCGCAATAACCGTGACCGTGAACGTTGCCTCGAACGCCAGCTCGCCGCAGACCAACCAGGTGAGCGTATCGGGTGGAGGTTCGGGGAGCGCTAATGCCAGCGATCCGACGACGGTGACGGTCGTAATACCAGCGGCTGTCGCCAACTTCCTGCTCGCCGATACGGCCACCCAGGGCAATTGGCATGGCGTCTACGGAGTCGATGGATATTCCATCGCCAACGACTCGCAGTCCATCCCCAGCTATGCTTCGTTTGCCGTGCAGAATCAGCTCAACTACACGTGGGCATCCAGCACCACCGATCCGCGGGCGCTGCAGACCGGGAATGGGGCAGGCAGAATTGCCGCGACGTGGTATCGCAGCGGCACCTTCACCTTTGACGTAAATCTCGCCAACGGCAGCCTCCACCAGTTCGCCCTGTATGCGATGGATTGGGACGCTAACGGCAGAACAGAAACGGTTCAGGTCCTCGACGCGAACACCAATGCTTTGCTCGATACGCGTACACTCTCCAGCTTCAGCAACGGCGTCTATCTGGTCTGGAATTTGTCCGGCCACGTCAAGATCAATGTCACCTGGACCAGTGGATACAACGCCGTTGTGAGCGGGGTGTTCTTTGGAGGCGCTGGCAGCGTCGGCGCGAAAGGGACGGCCAGCTTCGTTGCCGCCGATACGACTACCCAAGGCAATTGGCATGGCGTCTACGGAGCCAACGGATATTCCATCGCCAATGACTCGCAATCTATCCCCGGCTATGCTTCGCTGGCGGTGCAAAATCAGCTCAACTACACGTGGGCTTCCAGCACTACAGATCCGCGAGCGCTGCAAACGGGTAGTGGTTCCGGGAGAATTGCGTCGACCTGGTATGGCAATAGCCCCATCACCTTTGACGTCAATCTCACCGATGGTAATGTCCATCCGTTTGCGCTTTATGCCGTGGATTGGGACCTGCGAGCAAGAAGCGAAACCATTCAGGTTGTCGATGGGAACACCAATGCGCTGCTCGACACGCGCACTCTCTCGAGCTTCGGCAACGGCGTTTATCTGGTCTGGAACCTCTCCGGTCACGTCAAGATCAATGTGATCTTGAACTCTGGAGTCAACGCGGTGGTAAGCGGCGTCTTTTTCGGAGGCGCCGGCAGCGGCGGAACGAAAGGGACGGCAAGCTTCGTTGCCGCCGATACGACGACCGAAGGCACTTGGCACGGCGTTTACGGACTTGACGGATATTCCGTAGCCAATGATTCGCAATCTATCCCCAGCTATGCCTTGCTGGGGGTGCAAAATCAGCTCAATTACACGTGGGCTTCCAGCACGACGGATCCGCGAGCGCTGCAAACGGGCAGTGGTTCCGGGAGGATTGCCTCAACCTGGTATGGCAATAGCCCCTTCAGCTTCGACGTAAATCTCACTGACGGCAATACCCATCGATTTGCGCTGTACGCCATGGATTGGGACATGAATGGAAGAACAGAAACTATTCAGGTCGTTGACGCCAACACTAGTGCGGTGCTCGACACGCGCACCCTCTCCAGCTTCAGCAACGGCGTTTACCTGGTCTGGAATCTCTCCGGCCACGTCCGAATCAACGTCATCTGGACGGGTGGCGTCAACGCTGTCGTTAGCGGCGTCTTCTTCAGATAAGGGCTCCGCATATTTCAACGAGGAGCCGGGAAGCGCGAGCCGCGGTCTCGAATGCGCAGGCTTGCCAGTGGAAAATCTCTTTTTCTTTTTTGGCGCAGCGTGGAATGCCCGGAGTGTGTTGCGTCAAATTCTTCTTTACTCTTCTCTAGTGCCGCACTATTCTCTCCCCCGCGTGTTTCCTTCCGTTACCCAGGGCCCAGCGGTTAGACAATCATGGAGGATGCAATGAAAGGTTTCCTGGCAATACTTTCGCTTGTACTTGCGGGAGCGATCTTTGCAGCGATGCCTGCAAGCGGTGGGCAGGCCGAAACGAAAGCACCGGCCGCAAAAAAAGCGACGAAATGGCAAGGCCACGTCGTAAGGATCAATAAAGATGAATCACAATTTGACCTTCGCGGCGGCATAAACAGCAATTCCGAGGATACAAGGAAGGTTGCCTTCGACAGCTCGACACAGTGGACCAAGGGCGGGAAGCCCGGGCAGCAGGACGACGTAAAAGAGGGTTCGTTTGTAATTGTGCTGGGCAGCGTTGACGGCAGCGGCGTGCTGCACGCAACGCGGGTCGACCTGCGGCAGGCGAGGTAGCTTCTTTCTGAGCTGTCATGTCCGGCGCCCTGTCTCCGCGGTTGGGACGGGGCGTCGAGTTCTTTCCTTCCAGTTGTTCAAGCGCTGCGAAAATCAGGACTTCGCGGCAAGAGCCTCCAGGCGGAGTTTAGCGGCGCGCGCCGTCTCACGCAGCAGCGGGTCCGATTCGTTCAGGCAGCGGTTTAACTGATCTTCTAAAGATCTGATTCCCAGGCTTCCGATTGCGTATGCCCCACATGACTTCAGCCAAGGATCGTCGCTAGCAACCAGTTCGGCGACGGCCTGCTCCTGACTCTCGATTTTTGTACGTACTAACCGGTGAGCTAGCTGAGCGCGCTCAGCGACGCTGATCTTGCTATCCAGCAAAGGAACGAGCATGTCTCGAAGTTGCGACTTCAAGACGTTATCCAGGAATTCCAGGGCATTATCGTGCACCGCGACGCTGGCGGACTGCAGACCTACATAAGCACTATGCAGATCGAGGTGGGGGTGCAAAAGATTCAGCAGACGGAAGATGCGCTCCAGTTCCTGTTGTATCGACTCCTTCAGCGCGCGGGCGAGAGGATCGGCGCCATCGGCCGACGCACCGATAGTCGCCAGAATCTGGTAGGACCGGTAGTGCCCGAGAATCTCGGCCGCCAACACCGTCTCCAGCATCTGAACGTCCAGCACGATCTCAGGATTCACGCGGCAAAGTTTGTTGAGAGCGGCGATGGTGCGAAAGCGCAATGCGCTATCAGCCTGCAGGAGATTGTCGAGCAGCACGCTGGCGGCGGCCGGCGTTCCGAGAGCCACCAGTACGCTGGGAATTTCTCTGCGTGCCTGGATGGGAACCGTGGAATCGCAGAGGTGGTCGCGTAACCCGCCCACAATGGAATCTCCGAATCGGCCCAGTGCCAGGGCGGCCGCGGGGGCGAGTCGATGGTCCGCGAGCCGGTCTAATAGCTCAGGAACCAGCCGGCGCTTGTGCAGCATTCCTACCGAACGGATGGCTTCGCACACAACGCGAGTGTCAGAATCGGCAAGAAGCTTGGACAGCAAAGGATCAAAACAATCCGGCAACTCGCCCAGCAGGCGGGCGGCTTCCACTCGGTTATGTAGGCCTTCTTCCCCCGCTTCATTGACCATAGAGTCCAAGACATTGCGCGCGGCTTCCAAGTTCTGAGCCTCGCCGGGTTGCGCCAAAAAGGCAACGATCGCCGAGCGCACCGAGAAGTCGGGGAAATCGCCAAGTTGCTCTATAACGGTCAACGGATCGATACGTCCGTGATGGCTGAGAAAAAGCAGGGCTTCGGTGCGGACACTTAGTTCCGGGTCACGGAGCAATCGCTGCACTTCTGGGGCGGCGGATTTGTCGCCCGCCGCGGAGAGGATGGCGATGGCCTTCTGCCGCACTTCCGGCGCGGAATGACTCAGCAAAGCACGTATCGCCGGATGCGAGGCTCGTTGCTGCTCCACTTCAAAGAGCGAGAGGGCGTAAAGAATATCCTTAGGATCAGAGGCGGAAAGATTGATGGCCAGAAGGTCGGTAGTCGACCGGTCCAGGACTGGGGCGCTGGCTTGTTCGACGTCCAGCCGATGCTGGCTGATGCTATCCCGCAGGGTGGCGACATATTGCCGCCGCGCGACAGAGACGGCGACGAGCCAGCCGCTCACCAGGACCAGCACGACCGCACTGATTTGACGCGGGGGGAAATGCAAACCGCTGGCAAAGATGAAGACGATGAGGCCTGACAGCCCGTCACCCAAGCGCCAGATCACGGTGTCGATGAACCATTTTACTTGTAACTTCACGCCGGCAGGAATCGGCAGATAGAGCAATTCGGCCGTAGACCTGTCGAGTGAATAGCGGAGTACCTGGTCGCCACCTTTCAGCGCCACCGCGGAGCCCAGCGTGCCAAGAACGAGCAGACCAGCCGAACCCATGAATACCGTGACAGGAAGCACGAACAGCGCGGTGCCGATACCGAATCTGCGTAAGAATCTCGCGGTGAATAGCAACTGAAATAGCAGCCCGAGTACCCCCGCGTAGAAATTGAAGTTACCAAAGAAAACAGCCATTACGTCTTTTTTGACCAAGAACTGCTGGCCAATCGCGAGGAATTGCCAGTCTGTTAATGTAGTTACCAACGATCCGATGCAGATAACCGCCGCGATGGCCCGCAAATAGGGCGATGCGATCAACAGGCGCATGCTGGCAAGCAGGTTCCGCGAATTTGTTTCCGCAGGTTGTCCTGACTTTCCGTGCGCGTCCCCCACCAAGACTCGCCCGCTGCGCCAGACCAGGATCACCAGCCCGGCGCAGATCAAAACGAACACGGTCATGGACAGCAGCAGACTTTCCGTTCCAAACCTCTTAGCCATGGTCTTGCAAAGGAACCCTGAAAAAATCCATCCGGCAATACCGCCCGCGCCCACCATCCCAAAAACACGCTTGGCCTCACGCGTAGTCAGGACGTAATTTGCCAACGTCCAGATCTGGGTGGCGCCGAGCACGCCGAAAATTTTG
>Ga0307479_10005136_pt1 | contig 12009 bp, 5 predicted proteins | sample atmos_gasesECM4C_FD_203743 | JGI IMG/M metagenome (GOLD analysis project Ga0307479, IMG submission 203743) | Hardwood forest soil microbial communities from Morgan-Monroe State Forest, Indiana, United States - atmos_gasesECM4C_515 | ecosystem: Environmental > Terrestrial > Soil > Temperate... | reverse complement strand
CACGCTGGATGCATTTGACTGCTTATGTTCAAACATTAAATACATAAAATGGATAGTACGACGGTACTGTTTTATGTTACCCATCGCGGTACGCCTTAACTATTGTATGAAATCGCCTTTTAGCGGAGACTGACAAGAGTCATCCTAAAGTCTGCAATCCAGGAGCTCCAAATGGCCGTTTCCAGACGTGACTTCATAGTCGCCGGACAAGCGCTTCTGGCTGCAGCCACCTTGCCGATGAAATTTTTTGGCGCGGCCGCCGGTCTGGAATTTGGCGCGTCCAATACTGCAAACCTGGCTTCGTCAACCAGAAACACTTTTCTGCCGCTAGTGAACAGCAGTTTCGCTGTCCGTTCCGGGCTGCTTACCACGGCCTGGCTTACGCTACTGTCGGTAGAGGACATGAATCCGAAAACTCCGATCCACGCGGCGCCGATGGCAATTGGGCTAAAGCTCCTCAAAGTAGCACCGCCGCAGTTGACCGACACATTTGCGCTGCACTTTTATGCAATCGGCGAAAAGCTCGAGCAGGGAACCTACGAACTGGAGCATCATTCCCTCGGCCGGTTTTCTCTCTTTCTCGTTCCGTCGGGAACGTCCACTTGCAATGCCGTCATTAGCCACCTGCTCGGCTCTGCACCCGTAACCGGTCCCAAACGCGTCAATTCAAAGGCAAAGGGCGGCGTTCAAGCAGAACTGTAAAGTCTCTAACTGAGGCAATACAGAAGCCCAACCTTTCAAACAGTCGCACGGATGGGTTGACGCGTTCCACATAGATTGTCGTCGTTTTAGCAGCCTCGATCGCCTCTTGCAGAATTTCCTTTAGAACCGATGAGCCAATACCTTTATTGCGGTATTGATCTGCGACCGTTATATCCAGGATGTGAAAGCAATCCTGACACCGAGCCAAATACAGACGTCCGACAGGTTGTTCGTCGCTGCAAATCAAGGCATGTTGCGCGTCGGGATATTCCTTCGCATAGGAGTTTTTCTGCGCCGCGAATTGCATCTGCAGAAAGGCTCGTTTCTGAGCGTCGGTCCAGGGCACTACGGCCATCTCAGACGCTCTTGTCCCAGCGTAAAGCTCGAACAAGAAGGGGTCGTCTGATTCGCGCACCGGTCGCAGCGAGATTCTCATACAGGATTAGCGCGGTGGCTGTCGCATGCGGTTAAATATCACCTGATAACACATGCCCTCGGAATCCGGGCCCAGCGGCACAAGGAAAAGATCAAATTTCCCAAGTTTTTCGTGCTCGAACGTGTAAATCCCTTGGGGCAAATGAGATGTTAAGGGTCCCCGGAACACGAGGCAGAATTGCTCCATCTTTGGCGACGGATCCTTTTCCGTGACCTCGACGAGTTCGAGCGGCAAAGGTGCAGCCCCGGGAATTCGCAACTGGAAAGTCGTATGCAACTGCTCGGAAAACACCCGGTTATTCAGATTTTCCAGCATCAGGATCCTTCTCCAGAGACGTGCTCACGGCGGCCCCGCGAACTTGCACTTGTGTTGGAACCCATTCCATCTCAAAGTACAGTGCGTCGCCACCTTTCGCGATGAAACCGAGCCGTTCATACAAATGCCCCGCCGGGTTGCCCCTTAGGACATTTAGCCGCAGCGCGGAGCCCGACCGAGCGGCCTCGGAAATCAGCATTCTAATCAGTTCTTCGCCAATGCCCCGACCACGAAATTCCGGGAGCAGCGCTACGTCCACGATACGAATCTCGTTGTAGCCACGAAAGACAATAATAGAGCCAACGGGAGCCTCGTCAACGGAAACGACGTTGCTTTCTGCCGAAGGATAGGTGGCTTCGTATCCACGGTGGCGGGCATCGAACTGCATTCGAACAAAACTCGCCTGCTGGCCGGGGTTCCACCCCCAGGACTCCATTTCTTCGCGGCGGGTGCTCGCGTACACCCGAATCAGGAATTCATTGTCGCTGGCTGACGCGAGCCGCAAGGAAATTCTTCTGGACGAAGCTTCTTCGTTCTTTCTGGGCGGCATGAAGGATAGCCTTATGTTTCTTGAGTCTCGCTCAGAAGTTGTTGCTGTCTGGTTTCCGACCCAGAACGCACTTGAACTTCAGGTTCGGCTCTCACGTCCCGTTGAGCAGCTACCTGCCGCCAAACCGGAAAACCAGCCCCGCGGATATGCGCACATTATTCTGAGTTGCGGACGCGCCGGTGACAAGGTCAAACCGAGTCAGCAGGTATTCGGCCTGTATTAGGCGAAGCGCAAGATGTCGATGAAAGGGCACGTCGATCCCTCCACCCACGGCCATCGCAAATCCATTCTCGCCGGCGTTCACGCCGCCGGAACTTGCGTTCAAGCGGCCGCCTCCGAAAAGAGCCTGCGCGAACGGAGTCACCCGGCCGAACTGGCGAAACGAGTATCGCGGTCCAAAGAGATAGGTGTACATAGTGCTGTCGAGTCCGGGGGGCAATCCACTGAAGCGGTACGCTCCCCCATCGGCCACGATGGAAAAACGGTCACTAACGCTGTACGCCAGCGATCCGCTCCCGCCATTCAGATTGAAACCTCCACCGGAATTGGCGGCATTTGCGCGGACGTACGAATACGTCCCGGATACTTCGAGCAGTGGTGTCGAGCCCGCAGCCTGTTGGGCACGCGTCGTGCCCGCAAGGACGCAAACAAGCCACAGAACTGCACCAAACCATCCAGCGCGACGACCCAGCACCCTCAGGCATTTCTTGTTCATGGCTATCGTTTCTCTCTCTTTTTTGTTTGTCATCGCAAGCTACTGTTACGGTTGAACAATGAGTGTGACCGGCGCTGAATGCTGCAAGTTGCCCGATGCCGCCGTGACAGTGACCGTGTAAGTGCCTGGCGGAGTGCCAAGCCCCCGAAGATTCTGCGAGCTCGCGCATCCGTAGAAAGTGAGTCCGCTAAACACGACTATGGCAACCGCCAAAATCAGCTTTCTGCCCCATTTGTGTTTACGGAAGCCAAACCCTGAAAGGATAAGTCCAGTAAGCGGCAGGAACAGGCCATAAAGGGGCAAGCGATTCCTCTCCGTATTCCGCGTGAGGAAGGGATCCCCCGGCGTTGTCAAGATGTCCAAGGTGGCTGTCGCTGGGTTCTGGCCTGGAGTCACTGACGTTGGGCTGAAGACAAACGAAGTCTTGCGCGGCAACCCACTCACTGTAAATGTAATCGGACTGGTAAAAGCATTGTTTATCGGCGTAACTGTAATTCCGTATTTTGCATCGTGCCCCGCCCTCACCGTGATTGAGACCGGTGCGATGGTCAAAGTGAAGTCAGGCGGCGCAGTGATCGTAGTCACATCCATCGATGTGTCGTTAGCGGTGTTCAGCTCGCCGCCGCCGGATACCGTCACGATATTGGTCACGCTGGCAGACGCATTGGCGGCGACACTGACCGTTAAGGTAATCGTCGGATAGCTCGCACCGGAAGCAAGAGCGTCATTGCGAGTACAAGTCAGCGTACCCACAGTGCAAGTCCATCCTGTTCCCGCCATCACAGTCGGAGCAAGCCCTGAGGGCAAGGTGTCTGTAGCCATGACCGTCCCCGCCGTCGGGCCCTGCCCTACGTTATTGACGGTGATCGCGTACGTTGCTCCCGTCTCTCCTTGGAAGAAGTTACCCGTGTGACTCTTGGTGATGGTTAGGTCGGGAGCCAGCACATTGATGGAAGCGGTTGCCGTGTTGCCAGTGCCTCCGTTCGTGGCACTGACGGTGCCGGTGGTGTTGACTTGATTGCCTGCGGCAACTGCCGTTACGTTGACAGAGAACGAGCAAGAGCCGCTCGCCGCAATCGTGCCGCCAGATAAGGTGATGCTCGTGGAGCCTGCGGCGGCTGCAACTGTTCCACTGCCGCATGTGCCGGTAAGACCATTCGGCGTGGATATGACCAAACCGGCTGGCAGTGCGTCCGTAAAGGCCACGCCCGTCATCGCGATCGACGCATTGGGATTGGTAATGGTGAAGGCGAGCGACGTAGACCCAGCGAGTCCAATCGAAGCCGCACCGAATGTCTTGGTTATGCTTGGAGGTGTGGCCACGGTCAAGTTTGCCGTCGCCGTGTTGCCTGTACCGCCGTTGGTCGAAGTCACCGCACCGGTGGTGTTGGTAAAGACGCCAGGACTTCCTCCAGTTACACTCACACTAAAGACGCAGGAAGCTCCTGCCGCGATCGTCCCTCCAGCGAGACTGACGGCTCCTGACCCCGCCGCCGCCGTGATCGTTCCACCGCCACATGAGCCGGCTAGTCCGTTCGGCGTCGCCACCGTGATTCCGGCGGGCAACGTGTCCGTGAACGAGACTCCAGTCAGTGCCGCGGTATTTCCAGATGGATTCGTGATGGTAAAGCTCAGCGTAGAGTTGCCGTTTGGAGAGATGGCCGTCGGAGAGAACGCCTTAGCGATCGATGGGGGTGCTACTACCGTGAGGCTCGCTGAAGCGGTTCCTCCTGCTCCGCCTTCCGTCGAAGTCACGTTGCCTGTGGTGTTGTTCTGAGTCCCTGCGGCGATACCAGCGACGTTCACTGCGAACGTGCACGAGGCGCTTGCCGCGAGAGTCGCTCCCGCAAGGCTAATCGTGCCGGAGCCCTGGGTAGCCGTAATCGTTCCGCCACCGCACGAACCCGCCAGGCCGTTCGGCGTTGATATCGTAAGGCCTGCCGGCAGGATGTCCGTAAAGCCCACTCCAGAGAGACTCTGGGCGGCGTTAGTGTTTTGAATGGTGAAACTCAGTGAAGTCGAGCCATTCAGAGGAATGCTGGTCGCGCCGAATGCCTTGGCAATTGACGGCGGGGCCGTTGCGCTTACGGAAGCGTTTGAGGTATTGCCAGTCCCGCCGTTGGCGGAAGTCACCTGGACACTGTTGTTCTTCACACCGCCCGTGACCGCAGTGACATTTACGGAGAAGGTGCAGGAACCGTTCGCTGGCAATGTTGCGCCAGCGAGGCTGACGGACGAAGAGCCTGCCGCGGCAGTGATGGTTCCGGCACCGCAAGTGCCCGTTAGAGCGTTCGGCGTGGACACCACCAGGCCGGCGGGCAAATTGTCGGTGAAGGCAATGCCGGTCAGCGCGACCGCGTTCGCTGTCGGATTGGTGATCGTGAAGCTGAGAGAAGTAGAGCCGTTCAGTGGAAGAGTTGCTGCTCCGAACGTCTTAGTGATGACCGGCGGACTAGCGACCGTCACGTTGGCTGTCGCCGTGTTACCTGTCCCACCGTTCGTAGAGGTAACGGCGCCGGTGGTGTTGGTGTAGTTTCCGGACGCGGTACCGGTCACGTTCACTGCGAGGGTGCAATTGCTTGCCGCAGTGATTGTCCCACCCACTAGCGAGATGGTGCCTGAACCGGCGACAGCCGTGGCTGTGCCGCCGCACGTGTTGCTAAGCCCGTTAGGCGTAGCCACCACAAGTCCCGCCGGGAAGGCGTCTGAGAACGATACGCCGACCTCGGCGACCGTATTGGCCGCGGGATTGGTGATCGTAACGGTCAGCGTCGTAGTTGCATTGAGAGGAACAGCTGTCGGGTTGAATGCCTTTGCGATTGACGGCGGCGCGACAACTGCGAGGCTTGCTGACGCCGTGCCGCCTGTCTCGCCTTCGGTCGAGGTCACTGCGCCGGTAGTGTTGTTCTGTTGTCCAGCGACCACACCGGTCACGTTCACTGAGAGGGTACACGAACCGCTCGCCGCAAGTGTGGCACCAGTAAGGCTGATCACATTCGTGCCTTGCGTGGCAGTGATCGTTCCGCCACCGCAAGTGCCGGTTTGCCCGTTGGGCGTAGAAATGATCAAGCCTGCTGGTAGCGTATCGCTGAATCCGACTCCGCTTAGAGATTGCGTCGTGTTCGCGTTATTGATCGTGAAGCTCAAGGACGTCGTGCCGTTGAGCGGAACGCTGGTCGCTCCAAATGCCTTGATAATCACCGGTGCCGCCACCACTGTGATGCTGGCGTTCGAGGTGTTCCCCGTCCCGCCTTCTATAGACGTTATCTGAACGCTGTTGTTCTTCACACCCGCCGTGGTCCCGGTCACGTTCACCGAGAACGTGCAGGATGAACCAGGGACAGGCGAGGATCCCAGTGTCCCGCCAGCTAGACTAACCACACCACTTCCGGCTGTCGCCGTGATCGTTCCGGCACCACAAGTACCGGCCAGACCATTGGGCGTAGCGACCACCAAGCCCGCAGGCAAGTTGTCAGTAAACGCGACACCTGTGAGAGGTACGTTGGTGTTCGGATTGATGATATTGAAGGTCAGCGAAGTCGAGCCATTAAGCGGAATGCTTGTCGTCGCAAATGTTTTGGTAACGCTCGGCGGCGCAGCTACGATCAAAGTCGCCGTATTGCTGGTCGCGCCAGTGCCGCCGTTTGTGGAACTCACCGCGCTCGTGGTGTTCGATACCGTTCCCGATTGAGTCCCGGTCACGTTCACCACAATCGTGCACGTCGCGCCCGGCGTGGCGATGCTCCCGCCCGTCAGGCTGATGCTGGTCGAGTTCGCCGCCGCCGTCACCGTACCGCCGCAGCTGTTGGTTACTCCCGGCGTCGACGCTACTTGCAGCCCGTTGGTCAACGTATCGCTAAACGCAATCCCGTTCTCCGCACTGGTGTTGCTGGCTGGATTGGTGATGGTGAACGTTACCGTCGTCGTGCCATTCAGCGTGATGTTCGCCGCTCCGAACGCCTTCGAGATCGTCGGCGGGGCCACCACCTTCAACGTCGCCGTGTTGCTGGTCGTCCCGGTTCCACCTTCGGTCGAACTGATCGCCCCCGCGGTGTTATTGCCATCGCCTTCCACCGTGCCCTTCACGTCCACACTCAACGTGCATGAGGTGTTATGAGCCACGCTGCCACCCGACAGGCTGATCACGCCCGTGCCCGCGGTCGCCGTCACCGTGCCCCCGCACGTGTTGCTCACATTCGGCGTGCTCGCTACCACTAGCGTCGCGCTTCCCGGTCCACCGCTTACCGGCAACGTGTCGCTGAAGGCCACGCCAGTCAGATCACCATTACTCGGCGTGCCCGGATTGTTCGGATTGCTGATCGTGAACGTTATCGTGCTCGTCCCGTTCCGAGGAATGCTGGTCGGATTGAATGCCTTCGCGATCGTCGGCGGCGCTACCACCGTCACCGTCGCGCTGGCTCCCGTGCTCGCTCCGCCTTCGGTCGAACTTACGACCACGTTGTTGAGCTTGTCTCCCGCCGTCGTGCCCTGCACGTTGACTGAAACCGCGCACGACGCACTCGAAGCCACAGTCCCGCCCGACAGACTTACCGAACTGGAGCCTCCCGTCGCCGTCGCCGTACCGCCGCACGTGTTGTTCAGGTTCGGCGTTGAGGCCACTACCAGGCCTGCCGGCAGACTGTCAGTGAAGGACAACCCAGTCAGCGACACCGTGCTGTTCGGGTTCGTGATGTTGATGGTCAACAATGTCGTCCCGTTTAACGGAATCTTGGTCGGAGCAAACGTCTTGGTAACGGTCGCCGGAGCAACTACTGTCAGGGTTGCGGTATTGCTGGTCGCACCCGTACCGCCATTGGTGGAACTCACCGCTCCTGTGGTATTTGACACACTTCCAGCCACTGTTCCCGTCACATTCACCACGATGGTGCAAGTTGTACCTGGCGTGGCGATGCTGCCGCCCGACAGACTGATGCTCGTGCTATTCGCCGCTGCTGTGACCGTGCCGTTGCAGGTGTTGCTCACACCTGGCGTGCTGGCCACTTGCAACCCACCGGTCAAAGTATCGCTGAAGGCGACACCGCTCTCCGCGGTCGTATTGGCAGCAGGATTGGCGATGGTAAAGGTAACCGTCGTGGTTCCGTTCAACGGAATGGAGGCTGCGCCGAAGGCCTTGGAAATGGTTGGCGGAGCCACTATTGTGAGCGGCGCCGTATTGCTGGTTGTGCCTGTGCCACCTTCCGTGGAGGTAATTGCACCGGTAGTGTTTGAAGCGTCTCCCGCCGCAACACCTTTCACGTCCACGCTCAGAGTGCAGGAAGCATTGTGAGCTACAGTTCCGCCGGAGAGGCTGATCACGCCGGTTCCTGCCGTGGCTGTGACCGTGCCGTTACAGGTATTGCTGACGTTCGGCGTTGGGGCCACCACCAGGGTCCCAGTGCTGGACGGCAGCGTGTCACTGAAGGCCACGCCAGTCAGGTCGCCTGCGGCAGTGAGATTCGGGTTATTGATGGTAAAGGTGATCGTGGTGATTCCGTTGAGCGGAATGCTCCCTGAGGGATTGAACGCCTTCCTGATCGTGGGCGGCGCCACCACAGTCAGAGATGTGCTTGAGGTATTACCGGTGCCGGCGATCGTGTCACTTACCGTGACACTGTTATTCTTGAGTCCCGCCGTCGCGCCCTTGACGTTCACTGAAATGGTGCAGCTTGCGCCTGCCGCCAGGCTTGCGCCGGTCAATGACACGGTACCTGAACCAGCTACTGCCGTGGGCGTGGTGCTGCAAGTGTTGGTCAAGCCATTCGGCGTGGCCACTACCAAACCTGAGGGCAGACTATCAGTGAACGAGATGCCATTGAGAACGGATGCAGCGTTGCTGTTCGGGTTGGTGATCGTGAACGTGAGGCTGGTCGTGCCGTTCAGCGGAATGGTCGAAGCGCCAAAGACTTTGTTGATAGTCGGTGGATCAATGACGGTCAAGCTGGGGCTTGCGGTAGCCGTGTTGCCGTTGCCAGCGTCGGTGGAATCGATGGTGACGCTGTTGGGTTTTATTCCATCGCTCGTGCCGGTTACATTCACGGTGATCGTGCATGGACTGCCGCTTACCGGTAAAGCCGCATTCAAGAAGCTGATGCTGGTTGCACCTGCATTGGCCGTTACACTCCCGCCGCAGCCGTTGACCACGCTAGGCGTGGACGCCACTACGAAGCCACTCACTGTTCCGCCAGAAGTCAGATCGTCGGTGAAGCTGGCATTAATGGTTACGACGTTGGGATTGGTGATTGAAAATGTGATGGTGCTGGTGCCGTTGACTTTGATCACGGCCGGGCTGAAGCTCTTGGCAATGGAGGGCGGCTGCAGGACGATGATATTCGCCGTGACCGTTGCCTGGTCCACAACCGCGTCAGCCTTTCCGCCTCCAGCCACATTGCCTGCATTAAATGTCGCCGTAGCAGTCCCGGCAGGCTGAGAACCGGCAGGCTGGATCGACGTCTGTGCGCCGCTGATGGATCCATCCACAGCGTTGTTGAAGGTGACAGGCAGGCCGACGATCTCGTTAAGGTTGCCGCTGAGGGCAGCGCCGTTCCCGTGATTATCCTTGCTCATGTCGCCGGTCAGGGTCGTGCTTTGATTGATGCGAATCTTCTGTGGATTAGCAGTGTGGGTCAGGACAATGAAGGGATCGAAAGTGGTGGTGCCGCCGCTCGTGTTGGTGATTGTCCCAGCGGGAGAGTTCGTACCCCACCAATTGTTTGCGGCCGTGATGACGCTATTGATGTTTTCGAGGTTGCCAGTCCCCGCCGTTCCGATGTTGCCTGCGAGGCGGCTGAACTGCATCGAGAGAGTAACGCCGCCGGTCCCATTCCCGGACGCAATGCCGCCGCCGCTTGCCGTCGCGGTGTTGCCGGTTATTGTGATTTTTGAAATGGTAAGCGTATCGGGGGTCAAAGCGTTGTGATAGATCCCTCCGCCCTGCGTGCCGGACGTATTGCTGTTGATAACCGTCCCGGCATCAATCAGAAGGTTGGCTGTACTCGAGATTCCACCACCAGTTTGTGCAGCAGAATTGCCGGAAATGGTGCTGCCGTGAATGGCGCTCTGCCCGGCAAGGCCGGAAGGCCCGACAAGATTCATGCCCCCGCCGATGGGGACGCCGCCCGCATTCGCGGTGGCGCTATTGTTTAGCACCTTCGTGTTATTAAGGACGATCGCGGCAGGCGTACCCATGAAAATGCCGCCGCCCGTGCCTGCAATTCCACTTGGGGAACTGGGCGCCACCGTATTGTTCTGGATGGTGCTGTTGGTAATGGTCGCAACACCGGTGCCATTATTGGTGTTGAAGATCGCGATTCCGCCGCCCTCTCCCTCGGTCAGCTTGTTCGTGGTGATGTTGCAATTCGTCACCGTCAATGTGTTGTTGCCAGTACCTCCAGTGTCAAAATCGAACGCGCCACCCCATCCGTCCAAGATCGTTGTGTTTCCCCGATTGAAACCGTTTGTGATGACTAGATTCGAGATGCTCACCGTCGCGTTGGTGAACGAATCGATGTCCTGGTTGAACGAAAACACCTTGTCCACGCTAGTGGCAAGGTTCGTTCCTCCCTGCACGATGCTGGCAGGGTTCCCGCTGCCATCTACGGCGCCAATGATGTTCAGCGAGTCCTGCACCTCCAAAGTCCCACTCGCAGAGCTGGAATGATCGGCGGCATTTCTAGGAATCGAGAGGGTGTAGGTCCCCGCCGCAAGCATGATGGTGTCAGTACCGGCTGTCGCGTTGGCTTTGATAACTGCCTCGCGCAAACTGCACGAACTCGATATGTCGACATTACTGACGTTGTTGCAGGCGCTCGTAATCGGCGAAGTAGGAGTTGGATCGTCAAAACGGTTCGGGAAAAATGTCGGGTCCGGCAACGGCATCATGACCTGCGGCGCCGATTCACCCTGCTTCAACACAACAACTCCCGGCCGCCCGTCGATATTCACACGCATGGGAATTCCTGCGGCCGTCCCGCCAGATGCGCCCATCGTCAGCGTGGAATGAAAGGACGGAGGCAAGCTTCCCGTGGCCGTCGTCGAAGTCGGCATGCTTTCGTGGCCAATGACATGCATCTGAGCCAAGTTCGAATCCAGGATCATCACGTCATCCGACCCGTGGCTTGAAATTCGTGTCCGCAGCAGAATAGGAGGCTGATTCGGGTTGGCAACTGACACGACCGCAGGGAAGGATTCCGCGACCTGCCAGCCTTCCGCAGGGTCAACCGGAATCGCAAGCGGATCGGGCTGGCGATTCATTCGCGCGCGCCGACGGGTTTGCATCTCGGCGAGACTCCACGGACGAGTGTCCAGGCGTGCCCTGGTGACGATGTGTACGCTTCCGTCGGTCCCCAATACACCCATTTGCAGACGCGAGGCGCGGTCTTGAATGAAAGATCCAACGGTCACGTTGCTGGCCGAAAATGGTAGCGAGATGGGTTCCGCTTGCAAATTTGCTGGCCCCTCGCCCACACGCGCCGCATGAACATCGCGTCCGTGTACCACAAGAAGTTCGCCGCCGGCGACAACGGCGGCATCATCGAATGCATCGCCGCTAAGTTTTCCGAATGCGAGCGACGTCGCTGGCGACTTCAATGCAGCGTTAGCGACTACATTGATTCCGCCAACCGACCCTTCAAAGATCATCAGTTGGGAGCCGGTTTGGGCGGTGATGGCCGCCACGACATGAGAATAGGTTGTGCTGGAATCGAAATGTATTGACCCAAGGGCAGTCAATGCACCGCTCAACGCGATGGGCTGTGGTCGGAGCAATCCTCCTTTACCGTCGCCGGCTAGAATATAAAGCGTATGGCTTCCTCGCGCTCCCACTACAACATCCAGTCGTCCGGCGCCGGTAAAGTGGCCTGTCGCCAGAAAATCCGGCGCTTCGGGCAGCGCGATGGCGTTGGCTTCCGGCAAGAATGGACTGGGAAAACGCCCTTCACCGATCGCTTGCCAAGAACCTTCGCTTTGCGGCGCAAACGCATCCAAGTTTCCCCGATGGATGACCAGCACTCCACCGTTTGCGCTCGCGTATCCCGCAACCAAATCCTCAACGCCGTCTCCGTCAAGATCTCCTGTGGCGAGCGCCAGCGGCTTCAATTGGCCACCCGAAAGTGCTTGGACCGCTGTCGGCTCTCCCAAATACGAGACGCTTAGCGAGCGCTCTCCCTGCAGGTATAGTTTGTTCGGGTCTGCGCCCGGATGCTGCGCAGCAGCCGGTTGCTGAGAAAACGCGGGCACGGCGAAGGATAGACAGCCAAGTAAGAAGGAGAGCATTCGAACAGAGCAGGCCGACGC
>Ga0307479_10005134_pt1 | contig 12011 bp, 8 predicted proteins | sample atmos_gasesECM4C_FD_203743 | JGI IMG/M metagenome (GOLD analysis project Ga0307479, IMG submission 203743) | Hardwood forest soil microbial communities from Morgan-Monroe State Forest, Indiana, United States - atmos_gasesECM4C_515 | ecosystem: Environmental > Terrestrial > Soil > Temperate... | reverse complement strand
TGCTACACCGGACGCTGAAACGAGGGCTGGCAAACCGCAGGTCCGCTTACCCGAGTGAGTGAATCGATCCAGTGCATCCGATGCGAAGCAGCTGGTCATGGCCCCTTTCAGGGACCAAAGCCACCATGCTGTCGTGTGGGCGCTGAGGGACTCGAACCCCCGACCACCGCCTTGTAAGGGCGGCGCTCTTCCAGCTGAGCTAAGCGCCCGAGCCGTCAATGGTAGGCGCCGCGGCCTCGACGTCTTCCTCCGAGCCGACCTCGATGCCCGCCGCCCTGAGGGCTGCCGCGGTCACGCCCTCACCGGCGCGCGGGGTCCGCGAGAAAGTGCCGTCATAGACCTCATGGCATCCGCACGACGGCGACCGCGCCTTCAGCACGGCACGAGACGCGCCGGTGACCCTGGCCAGCTCGACGGCGTGAGCGGCCCCGCGCCGGTACTGATCGGTGACGTCGGCGCCGGAGGCGGTCATCACCCTGCCATCCGGCTGCAGCTCGGCCGCAGGTCTCGGCGTCGGCAGTCCCCCGGCCACCTCGGGGCACACGGCAACCAGGCGCGCCCCGTTCCCGAGGGCCGCAACCGCGGCCGACGGGCTGGCCTGGCCACGATGGTTGCACGCCACTCCCAGCAGGCAGGCTGACACCAGCACGACCGGATGATCATCGCTCGGCACCAGCCGAGCGTACCGACTGATGGACGGGCGGCCCCACCCCGCGGCACGACGGTTACCGCGGGGCCGGGCCGCCCTGATCGTTCACGCCGTCAACTGGATCGGCGGGTTCTTCGGGGGACGGCCCCGCTTGCGCTTGTGGGCCAGGATCTTGCCGTTGGCGAAGAGCTGGCCGCCCCATACTCCCCACGGCTCGCGCCGGGCCACGGCACCCTCGAGGCACGCCGCGATCAGCGGGCACTTGGTGCAGATCTCCTTGGCCCGGGCGATGTCGTCGATCTGATCGGAGAAGAACAGGGCCGTCATCGTCCCGGCGCCGTCCCGGCAGCGGGCGTCGGCCCACCGGGCCGCGCCTGCGGCCGCTCCCTCTTCGATCGGCTCCTCGAACTGCTCGATGGCGAACATGCCACCTTCTCCTTCCGTTCCGGTCTCCCTGTAGCGACAAACAAAAAGGCCGCCGGCTTTGCCGGCGGCCTCTGGGCCTTCGTCGGGTGGTGGTCTGGCCTAGCCAGATGTCCCTCCTGACGGTCCCAGTGGCCGCACGCTTCCGTCGGTGATGAGCCGGCGGTGCTCATTCGCCTGCGTCGCGGCAAACGCGTACGCCTGCGGCATGGGCATGGCCGAGCGGGACGCGGGCGCGCGTACGCCGGCCATGCCCATGGGCTTGACGGCGGACCAGAGATTCCTCACGCACTCGCTCCTTGCCGGAACCGGGCGGCACCCGGTCACCCGGAGACCTTCCCCAGGTCCCTCTATCCGACCATGCCGGGCCGGGGCCAGTCAACCCATTTTGTCAATCCGGTTTCGCGCCCCGGTGATCGGGAAAAGACCCCGGGGCGTCATTTCTCTGCCACGGCGGAAGATGGCGGGACCGGGTGGGGAGCCGGACGCAGCGGGCCGGCTCCCCACCTCCGGCTCTCTCCGCTCGACTCAGCCGGCGGACCGGGCGGCCAGGGCCTGGGCCAGCAACGGCGGGGTAGCCGCAGCTACCACCGTTCGCCGGATCAGCGGCGTTCGCACCACCAGCTCGCGGCCATCGAGGTCGGCGACCACCGCGCCCGCCTCGCGGCACACCAGCAGGCCGCCGAGGTAGTCCCACGGTCCATGGGCGTCCACGCTGCAGTCGATGAACGCATCGAGCATGCCGCCGGCCACGGCGCACAGATCGAGGGCCGCCGCGCCCAGGGCCCGAAACTGGCGCCATCCCAGGTGACGAGGCGGCAGACCCGACAGGCCGACCACGGCCTCGGCCATCTCCGAACAACCCGACGGCCCGATGACGTCGCCGTCGCGGCGTGCGCCCTCGCCGCGGACCGCCTCCCAGCGCGTACCCGTGGCCTGATTGACGACCAGCGCGGCCAGCGGGCCGGCGCCATCCAGCGCGCACAGGCTGGTTGCGAACCACGGGATCCCCCGCGACGCGTTGGTCGAGCCGTCGACCGGATCCAGCACGACCAGCACCTCCCGGTCCGGGTAGTGCAAGCCGGATTCCTCGGAGAGCACCCCCATGCCGTGACCGACCAGCACCTCGACCGCGGCCGCGTCGGCCACCAGATCGCTGTGGTACTGCCCCGGGCGGGTGCCGGCCAGGCCCCAGTCGTCGAGTCCGTCGAGGACGCGGCGCACCGCCCTGGCCGCCTCGTCGAGCACCTCCAGCAACCGGCCGCCGGGCATTCGCCGACCCTACCCGCCAGTACGCTGGCGCCCGTGGCCGTCATCGACGTGGCCGGGTACGTGGCCGAGATCAAGGAGCACGCCGTCGATCACGGCTTCCACGTTCACGACGAGCGCCATTTCGTCGAGACCTACTCGCTGCGCCAGGCCTGGGAGGTCGACCTGCATCCGGAAGAGGGCTGCGCCGGCCCGCTCGACCTCCACCTGGCGCTCGAGGTCGATCCCCGGGTCCTCCTGGCCTTCGAGGACACCGTGGTGGATCTCCCGGAGGAGGAGGACCCGCCCGACGACTTCCATTTCCCGCTGACCTTCACGTGGGCCCTGCCGCCACTGCCGAACGGACCCGACCTGCTCCGCCTGGCCATCGACCTGGCGGGCATCGGCGGCATCGAGTTGCCCCTCGAGGCATCGGCCATCGACTCCTTCGCCTCTGCGACGGACGCGCCGGAGCGGCGTCTGACCGTGGTGGCTCGCCAGCAGGTGTCGCTGGCCCGGATCTTCACCGGCGAGGAGATGCTGTGCGAAGTGTTCGACCGTTGCCTGGCGGTCAGCCGTTTCCTGCTGGAGGCGGCGCCGTCGTGGCTCGCCGAGGGTTGACGGGAAACGACCCCCGGGGTCGCAGCTCGGCCGCCACGGAGGGGTTGGCGTAGCCGGCCCAGGCCACGTCGGCAGCCGGATCCAGTGGCACCGTCAACGGCCCCGGAGGCAGCGCCTCCACCACCACTCCGCACGCCCGCGCCACGACGAGCGCGGCCAGGTCGTAGGGATGGGCACAGAGGGCCGCGCCGAACAGGGGCCGGGGATCCAGCACCGCGGCATCCTGGCCGGAGGCCAGTCCCATGAGCTGCCCGCCCGAACACAGATAGGGGTCTTCGTAGACTTCGACGCCCGCGAGGAGCTCGTCCTCCCAGGCGCCGATCGCACCCTTCTGGCCGGGGCTGAAGCGGGCCACCGTGACCCAGGCCCGGCGGAGGTCGCCATCCCGCCGGGGCTCGAGCACCACCGCTCGGGGAGCTTCGAGGCCGGCCAGGTCCTCGTCCTCGGCCCAGACCCTGGTGCCGGCCGCCCACGCGGCACGGGTCCATCTGGCCCGTCCGGTGGGCAGCTCCACGGCCGCCCCGACCTCGAGGTCCTCGAGCGTCTCGGCCTGCCGGCCGGCGCCGAGCAGCACCCAGGCGCTGCGCTTGCCGGCCAGCCAGGGCCGCGTCCCGTCCACGGGATCGGCGAGGTAGACCCAGGGTCCGGCCGGGTCTCCGATCGGGACCGGATCGTCCAGGCCCTCCATGATCAGCCGTCCGGGCCATCGCTCGGCCGCCCGCTCGATCAGGCTCGCCAGCAGGACCTGGTCGGCCCGGGCGTCGACCCCGAAGACCTCATCGCCGCCCGCGACGCGGCTGATGGCGGCGTCCGCCGCACTGCGGGGGGTGGCCAGCACCGCGTCCCGAACGGCCCGACCGACCTGGGCCAGCGCCGCGGCCAGATCGGATCGATCGTGCCAGTCGCCATCGGGCCGGCGCCGATCGTGTTCGCGGTCTCCGTGGCTCAACGCCGTGGCGTGACGGCCGTCACGCCGGGCAACCTAGTTCCCGACGGCCCGAGGGCCCGACGCCACCGCTCGCCCCTGGGCCTCTCTCCGGTTGGCGCGGCCCGGAATCAGCAGGCCGCCAGGGCCGGAACCTGGGTGGTGAGCCCCTGGTCTCGCCTCCGCTGACGCTCCGACTCGCTCGGGGCCAGCCCCTGGTCTCGCCTCCGCTCGCTCGGGGCCAGCCCCGGGAAGGGAGCGTGACGCAGGCCGAGGTCGTCCATGGCCGCGGCGTAGCAGTCGTACCGGCGCCGGGCCTCTCCGTGGCGGCCGGCCGCGGCGAGAATCTGCACGAGCCCGAGGTGGGCCGGCTCGTCGTAGCGATCCTTGGCGAGCAGCCACAGGTAGCAACGCACGGCCAGGTCGGCGTCGCCTTCGAGGCCGGCGTACTCGGCCCGTGACCGCAGGCACGCGATGGCGACGGCGCGGGCCTCCTCCCGCAGATCGGTGGCCCAGTCCTCGTAGGCATCCTCTTCGCAGAACTCCCCGCGGTACAGCTGGTCGGCCTGGTCCAGACGCTCGAGCGCCTCGCTGGTCCGCCCTGTCCGCAACAGGCTCAAGCCCGCCGTCGCCGTGGCGAGGAACGCCTCGACGTCCACGGCCACGTGGGCCAGGTTCAGGGCGACGGCGTAGTTGTCGCCGACCACGTAGTAGTCGGGATCGTGACGGCGGCCAGGGTCGAGGATGGCGCGCACCGTGGTCAGCAGCACGGAGAGCCGCTTGGTGGAGCGGGCGGGATCCTCTTCGGGCCACAGCGCCTCCATGAGCTGCTCCCGGGGCGCGGGGCGCCCCCGGCGCGCCACCAGCATCTTCAGCACGTCACGCGCTTTCTTGGACTGCCATTCACCGGCCGGGACGGGCTCGCCCTGCCGGAGCACCCGGAACTCGCCCAGCGTGCAGATGGCCACGGCCGGCTCCACCAGGTCGTACCAGTCGGGCACACCCGCTGCCGCGCTGCCTTGGATCGTCGTCATCGGTCCCCGGACCTCCCTGCGTCACCCTGGAGGCGTGCAATGGGACCGCACAGCCGTTCATTGCGCCCGAACAACACCCTCCCAGGTCGGGGCGGCCGCGGGGTCCGGGGTGTAGCAGCAGAACATCCCGGTCCTGATCGTTACATCCAGATGACGGCCCAGGGCCGGATTGGCCTCGGCGATGCGGTTGATGGCGGCCCGCACCACCCGGGTGACGTTGACCCGGGCCCGCTCGGCCGCCGACGCCGCCCGCCGGTCACGTCCCCCTAGGCCCACCGCGGCGGCCAGCTGGTCGGTCAAGGCGTCGATCTCGGCCTCGAGCCGGGCTACCCGCTCCATGTCATGGTTGGATCGCGCCTCTTCGAGGTCCTCGGCCAGATCGATGAGCTGGCGGCGGTAGGCGGCCTTGGCCCGTTCATCCAGAACCGGACCGGCGTCGCCTGAGTCGGGCACCGCGGCGTGGCCCTCGGCGACGGCCGCCAGCTCGAGCACGTGGCATTCCTGGCCCGGCGTGGCCAGCAGGCGGGCCAGGCACGCCAGTCCCTTGCTGTCACGTAAGCGCGCTGTCACGCCGGCGTAGGTCACGGTCCAGAACTCGCCTTCGCGGGCGAAGCGGCCCCGCGACGCGGGCGACGCCGGCGGCGGCGCCTCTGGCTCGGCAGGCACCGGTGGCGATACCAGCGGGTGTGGCGCGGGCGCCGTGCCCACCTCGTGACCGGTGGCGACCGGCGTCACCGCGGCCGGACCGGCCGCCCCCGCTGGGGGGACCTCGGCCGACACCAGGCCGGCGCCGACCCGGTCCATCCACGGCGACCCGGCGCCGGCCCGCTGGTAGGCGGCGAGCGCCGCTTCGAGATGATCGCCCGCCCCCGCCCGGTCCCCTGATCGGGCCCGGGCGGCCGCCCACACCTGCTCGGCGTCGGCCTCATCGAATGGCAGCCCGTACTGGCGAGCGATGCCGACCGCATCCTCGAACTGTGCCTCGGCCGCGTCCAGCCGGCCTTCGGCCGCGTCAACCGCGGCCGCGGCCAGCACCAGCCGCCCGTCCCGACCCCTCCAGTCCTCGCCCTGGGCCGTGACCTCGTCACAGCGCGCCAGGTGAGCCCGAGCCACCGCGGGCCGGCCGGCCTCGGCATGGAGCAGCGCCAGCTCGCCCCGGGCGGCCAGCTCGTAGACCACGTGCCCCGCCGGCAGCACGATGGCCAGGGCCGCGTCCAGGGCCGCCATAGCGGCCGCCGGGCGGCCGGCCGCCCGCGACGCTTCGGCCAGCGCCAGATCCGCGAATGCCTCGTCGAGCGGGTCGCCGATGCGCTTGGCCCGGTCCCGCAGTCGCCTGGCCGAGGCCGCGGCGTCATCCCATCGACCGGCAAACAGCGCCAGCCAGTCGACCGAGCTCAGGCCGATGCGCGTTCCGGGGCTGCCCGCCGGCTGTTCCCCGGGCGCGCCCTGGAGGCCGAGGGAGATGGCCTGGAAGTACTGGAGATCGGTGGCCTGGCTCGAACCCAGCCGGCCTCGCGCCAACTCCCGATCGGACCACCGGAAGCTCTCTCTCGGGTCGCGCAGATCCCACAGCATCCACACCGCCACGCTGGTGCAGGCGAAGGCCATCAGCACCGCCCCGGGTCCCTCCGCCACCTGCCAGGCCTGGTCCACCAGCTCCAGGCCGGCGCCGAGGTCTCCGGTGAGCACGAGCGCGGCGCCGTGCACGAAGGCGGCACCGGCCCAGCCGACCCGGTCCTGGAGCCGCGCCGCTAGCTCCATGCCCTGCGCCGACAGCTCGGCCGAGCGGTCGAGCTCGAGCGAATAGAGGCGAGCCCCCGCCTCGGCGGCCAGCAGGCGGGCGAGGAGCGGGCCCGGCGGGCCGGCCTCGAGCACGTCTCGTGCCGCCTGGAGGTGGCGCAGGGCACGGGTGATGTCCATGGCGTCCGAGAAGAACAGGCCCTGTCCCAGGCGGGCATGGGTGCGGGCGGCCTCCTCACCCCGGCCCAGCTCCTCCCAGATGGCGAGAGCCTTCTCCAGGGCCGCCACCCCGCGAGCCACGTCGAGGCCGGCGGTGAACCGTCCTGTCGCCAGCCGTTCCAGCAGTCGAGCCTGTTGCTCGGGTGGCGCGCCATTCGAGCGCATCAGATCCTGGGCCGCCTCCCACAGGTTGATGGCGTCCTCGAACCCGAACGCCGAGTACGCGGCTTCGGCGGCCAGGAGCGTGTAGTGAACGGCCTTGGCGGGATCGCCCAGCGGCGCGGCCAGGCGCCAGTGATGGGCCAGGACGCCCGGTCGGGGCGTGCCGCCCTCGGCCAGAGCCTCGAGTGCCTCCCCGAGGCGAAGGTGGACCCGGGCCCGTTCGACCGGCCCGAGGTCGTCATAGATCGTCTCGCGAACGAGGGCGTGGGAGAAGCGACCACGGCCTCCCTGCTCCGCCACCAGTCCCGCCACCACCGCCTCGCCGACCAGCTCGAGCAAGCGCTCACTCGACAGACTGCAGGCGCGCAGGAGCACGGCGAGATCCAGGTCCTGGCCCCAGGCCGCCGCCGTGGCGACCATCTCGGTGGCATCGGCCGAGAGCCGGCCCAGGCGCCGGCGCAGGGTGGCCCGCACGCCCGCCGGTATCCCGAGCCGGCCCTCGGAGGCCACCAGCGGCGACAGCTCGGTGACGAAGAAGGGATTCCCGTCGGTGGCCCGGTGGACCTCGGCCACCAGCCGGTCCGAGGTCTCCGGAGGCAGCAGCTGAGCCACCTCCGGGCGGGTGAGCCCGCGCAGCTGCAGGTGACGGCCGGAGCCGACGGCGCCGATCAGCTCCGGCGGAGCCTCCTCCTCCCGGTAGGTGCCGACGAGCACCACCGGCAGCTCGGCCAGGCTGCGGCCCACGAACTGCAGCAGGGCCAGTGACGGCACGTCGGCCGCGTGCAGGTCGTCGAGGACGACCACCAGCGGCCCTGCGGCCGCGGCCTCCCGGAGTACCTCCACCACGGTCCGGAAGACGGTAAAGCGCGCTTCGAGGGTTCCTTCGGGTGCCGGATCGGTGCCGGCCAGCAGGTCCGGGGCCCCGAGCTCCCCGAGGACCTCCCGCCACGGCCAGTAGGCCGGCGCGCCGCCGCCTTCCCAGCACCGGCCCCACACCACCCGGCCGGGCGCGGCGCGCGCCCCGAACTCGAGGGCCAGCGCCGTCTTGCCGATCCCCGGTTCGCCGACCAGCAACTGCAGCGATCCCGCACCGCCCCCCGCCGCCTCGAGCGCCGCCATCAGGCCGGCCAGCTCGCGCTCACGGCCGACGAAGCGGCGCGAAGGTTGGGCCGGGACGGTGGGCTTCTGCTCCGGCGGGCGCGCCGGTGTTCGCTGGACGGGCGTGGCGTCGGCGCCGTCCCCCCATTCCGCCAGCAGACCGGCGGCCCGTGCGGCCAGGCCGTCCATCCCGAGGCCCTCGGCCATGGCCATCGCGTCCGCGACCAGCGGCAGGCCCCGTGTCCGGTCCCCGGCCAGCACCAGCCTGGCGTAGTCGTACTTGGTCAGCGCCACGTTCGGCAGCAACCCCATCCGCTCGGACTGCGCCAGGGCGTCGCCGAAGTGGGCTGCGGCCAGGTCGAGGCGGCCCATGGTGGCCGCCAGCAGGCCCAGCGCCCGGGCCACCGGGCAGAACAGCTCGAAGGTCAGGATGGTCAGGTTGCGGCCGTCGAAGGGAACGAGGGCGTCGTAAAGGCGGGCGGCGCGATCGGCGTCCCCGAGCTGGCAGCAGGTCTCGGCCAGCAAGGCCATGACCACGAACCAGGTGAGGTCCTCGGTCATGCCGAATCCGGCTTGGGCCGCCAGCCGCTCGAACTCCGCTCGAGCCTCGTCGAGACGACCACCGTCGGCGTAGACGTAGGCCAGCGTCGCTCGCCAGCTCTGGGTCGCGGGATAGTCCCTGATGAGGTCCTGAATGGTCGACACCAGCGCGGCCAGACGCCCTCGGCGGTTCTCGAAAGCGAAGATCAGGATGGAGACGACCTGAGTGGTGTTCAGCATTCCCCAGCTGCGGTGAGCCGGCTCCAGCAGCAGCGCGGCCAGCGCCTCGGCGTCATCGAAGCGCCCCTCGCCGGTCGCCCGCATGCACTGGTACATCAGGCTCAGCGGGTGGTAGGCGGTGAGGCGATGCTCCTCGATCAGCGCCTCGATGGCCCGCGCGTGCTGATCGGCCTCAACGTGGTTCCCGGCCTCGAGCTCATCGCAGACGAGGATGAAATGGCCGTTGAGCAGCACTTCGAGATCGGGGAGCGCCTCGCCCAGGTCCCGCATCTCCCGCGCCACCTCTATGCGCTCGCCTATCCCGCGGGGGCCCAGGAGCGCCACGTGGCGGTGGTAGAGCGTGGCCGCCAGCAGGGATGGGTCGTCCAGGCCGCGGGCCAGGGCCAGCGCCTCCCGGCTGAGATCCCGTGCTCTCTCCGGAGCGCCGGAGTACGCCATGGTGCTCGCCATCCGGGCCATCAAGCGGACCCGCAGCTGGGGGTGGTCCTCCCCCACCGCCGCCAGCGCCTCGTCGAGCAGGCCGATGAGCTCCGCGTTGTCGCTGCCGTAATCCGCCTCGAAGCCGAGGCGCCACGCTCCCGACAGGCCGAGCGCGGCCCGGGCCAGGCGGGCCGGATCGCGCAGGCGGCGGGCAACCGTCGCGGCTTCGAGATGAGCGTCCCAAGCGCCGCTCAGATCGCCCATCTTCCCGAGCGCCTCACCCTTGGCCAGCAACAGCTCGTAGGTGTGCACGTCGCTGTCGGAGAGCTGGCCCTCCAGCAGCCGCAACGCGACGGAGAAATGGCTGGCGGCCTCTTCGTAGGCCAGCTGAGCCAAGGCGGCTTGGCCTGCCTGCTCCGAGTAGCCAACGGCACGGCTGACATCTCCCGTTCCCGCCGATGCCGCGAAGTGGTGCGCCAGCTCGGCCGGGTCCGCGCCACCCAGCTCCTCGAGTGCCTCCGCGATCGAGCGGTGGAGGCGGGCCCGCCTGACGGAGGAGATGCCGTGATAGAGGGCGTCTCGCACTAGGGCGTGGGGGAAGCGCCACCTCCCCACCATCCCGGAGACCTCGACCAGGAGTCCTGCCGCCGCCGCCTGCTCCAGGGCCAGGACCACGTCGTCGCCGATCAGATCGGGAAGCCGCTCGAGCACGTCGAGGCGGAAGTTCACCCCCATGACCGAGGCCACCTGCAGGACCCTCGCCGGCTCCTTGCCCAGGTGGGCGAGGCGACGGTCGATGACTTCCCGGATGCCTTCGGGCAACTCGAAGCTGCCCGTCTCGGCCAGGTGGCGCGAGACCTCGATGACGAAGAAGGGATTTCCTGCCGTCCGCGCCACTACAGCATCGGCCAGCGATCGATCGGGGATCAGCGCGGCCACGTCCTCCGTGGCCAGACCCGTGATCGGCACCCGGTCGTAGAGGTCGTCGCGACGGAGATCGGCCAGGAGATCGGCGAGGGGGTGGCTACGCCCGACTTCGGTGTCGCGGCACGTCGCCACGATCATCAGTGGGAGGGCGCTCCCTCGCCGGAGCACGTGACGCAGGAGCAACAGCGAGCCCCGGTCGGCCCAGTGGAGATCGTCGAGCACCATCACGGCCGGCGCCTCCTCGGCCACACTCGCCACCAGGTCGGCGACCGCGTCGAAAAGCCGGTGGCGTTCGCTGTCGGGGTCGAGCTGCGCCGGTTCGGGCAGCCCTGGGAGGCGGGCCGGCAGCTCCGGGAACAACCGGGCCAACTCCGGGACGGCGCGGAGCGTTCCAGGGTCGGCGTGGCCGATCCATGGACGAAGGGCCTCGACGAAGGGCTGGTACGGGAAGGAGCCGGCGTCGTCGCAGCGGCCGAACAGCACCGTCGCTCCCTCGACGTGCACGGCGCTGGCGAGCTCGATCGCCAGCCGGGTCTTGCCGATGCCCGGCTCCCCGGCCAGCAGGTGCAGCCTCGGACGGCCCGGGTCCAAGGTTGCGGCGGACCACGCTGCGAGCAACCTGGCCAGATCGGGGCCGCGGCCGACGAACGGCCCGTGCCCGCCTGCGATGGACGCCGGGAACGGCAACCGGGAGCTGGGCGCCAGCCACGACAACGTGCTGGCCAGCACCGGTTCCCGAAGGCCGCGCAGCCGGAACGGTGTGGGCGGCCCCAGCGGAAGGTCGGAACGGGACTGCACCAGGCCCTGGGCCAGCTCCGAGATGGCGATCTGGCCGGCACCGGCCGCCTCGCACAGCCGGGCCGTGATGACGGCCGGGGGGCTGGTCAGCTCCACCTCGTCGCCGCTGACCTCGCCGGCGTGGATCCCGACGCGGAGCAGGAGGGAGAGGTCGGCGTGGCGGGCCAGGCGGTCGGTGGCCCGCTGCATGGCGACGGCGGCATCGATGGCGTCGAGAGAGCTGCCGAAGACGGCGGCCAGTCGAGGCGCGACCAGGCCCGTAAGCAGCTGTCCACGCCGCTCGGCCACGATGGCCGCCAGCCGGCTGGCCAGTGACGCGCCGGCAGGATCGTGGTCGGAACCGCCCACGACATCGCTGAACAGGAGGATTGCTACCCGAGTATCCCCAGCCATCCCCGCATCACGCCTCGCTCCTTCCCCCGCACACGATGGCACGTTTCGCGACTATCGCCCACCCCGGACCGGGTCGCGGGTCCGGCCCGAAGAGCCGGTGGGCCAGACTGGTCGCCAAATGGTTCCCGCACGAGCCTCGGTGCCGGCCATGCTGTGGCGAGGCATGCGGAAGCGCTGCCCGCGCTGCGGCGGCCGCCGGCTGTTCGACGGCTGGTACCACATGAAGCCTCGCTGCCCCACCTGTGGCGTGAAGTTCGAACGGGAGAGCGGCTTCTTCCTCGGCGCCTACCTCATCAACTACGGCATCACGGCCCTGTGCCTGGGCGCGGTGATGGTGGCGCTGATCGTCCGGCTGGCGACGGACGCACAGGGATCCATCATCCCCTTCCTGGTGGCCGGCGGATCGGTCGCGGTCATCGTCCCGCTGGTGTCCTACCCGTTCGGCAAGACGGTCTGGGCCGCCATCGACCTGGTCATGAGGCCACTGGATGCGGCCGAAGAGGCCGAAGCGCTGCTGGCCCGGCAGGATGCCGGCCGTCGTGACTCCGGCTAGTGACCTGAGTCAGATTTTCTT
>Ga0307479_10005132_pt1 | contig 12013 bp, 11 predicted proteins | sample atmos_gasesECM4C_FD_203743 | JGI IMG/M metagenome (GOLD analysis project Ga0307479, IMG submission 203743) | Hardwood forest soil microbial communities from Morgan-Monroe State Forest, Indiana, United States - atmos_gasesECM4C_515 | ecosystem: Environmental > Terrestrial > Soil > Temperate... | reverse complement strand
GGTAGAGCTTCCCTAATCATCCGCAAAGCATGAGGGCGCGTCTGCAACGTGCGCCTTTTTCATTCGAGCGCTTGGCCAGAGGCGATGGACGAGCAAAAATCGGTTGTAGAGTTCAGCGCTAACCCTGCTAAAAAGATTCAGCTCACCATGCGCCAAATGGATAGGCGCCAATGGTGGCTGTGGTCGTACGCGATCATGGTCACGTTGCTGCTCCTGGTGGCCGTGGCTTCGTTTGCGTTTCCCGCATTGCTCTCCACCGCGGACACCTACTACTCGTTCTTTCTCAATCAGGCCGTGCGCGGTCTGGTGGGCATGGTGCTGATCTTCAACGTCTATGTGATCTATCAGCAATTGCAGATTACCCGAATACGCCGGCAACTCACAGACCAGGTGTTCGCCGTGGACAAGGTGGAGGAGCTGGCGCAGGAGGTGTACAAGATGGCGCTCCTCGATCCGCTCACGGGTCTTTTTAACCGGCGTTATATCGAACAGCGCTTGCAAGACGAGATTGCGCGTTCGCAACGGCATGGGCGACCGCTCTCTGTTATCTTATTTGACCTCGATGAGTTCAAGCAGGTGAACGACACCTACGGCCACGGCGCCGGAGACTCTCTTCTGAAGGCTTTCGCGGACAAGCTGAGCAGGGCCACGCGCGGCTCGGACGCTTCGTCGCGTTACGGCGGCGACGAATTCCTGGTGGTACTGCCGGAGTGCAAACCGGAAAACGTGCAGCACGTGCTCAAGCGGCTCGATGGAATTCGCGTGGATATCGAGGGGCACAGCTTGCCCATCGCTCTCTCGGCCGGATGGGCCGAGCTTCTCTCAGGCGAATCGGCCAAGGATTTGTTAGCTCGCGCCGACGCCGCGCTCTATGCTAATAAGCGGGCGAAATCGGCGGCGCATCCCCAACCCGTAGCGATTTAACAGGCTTGGAAACCGGCTGCTATTGTAGCCTCGGCATCGACTCAATTCTCGTTGCCGCACATCCCGCGATCGGTCTTCCGCTAGCTTTTCTTTGAAGTTGTGACGTAGAAAGCGGCCCACTGCTGCTCAACTTTGGCACCGCCGCACTTCGGGCACTTGATCCCACCTTTGTCACAGGGCAAGCAGGGGTGCGGCCTTCTTCACGTTTTGGGTTTTGCCGGTTGCGACTGAGCCCCGGGTTGCGGCGCGTCATCGGCGGCGGGTGGCGTATCGGGCTCGGGCTGACCGGCGCGGACGCGCTTGACGACATCATTGGCGGCGCCTTTGCTCACAGGGCAGGTGGAATCGTTAATGCGACACTCAGCCAGCGTCAGCTTACAGCCGCAGGTACAGCCTTCCGCGTTCAGGCGGTGCAGCGCTTCCTTTTTCTGATCCGCTGTGAGGCCGGAGAGATCGACGTCGGGAAGCTCCGTAGCGTTGGCCGCGTTCTTGAGGAAAATCTGGCCGGTATCGTCAAACGTTTCGATGCGCGCGTCCACCGGAAGCCCCGAGAGCGCGCGGACTTCGCGTTCATAGACTTCATATTCATAAAGGCCGGTGTGCTTCGTCATCACGCGGCCCTGGGGATCGATAATGAACGAAGTAGGCAGCGCCGGCACTCCGCCATAATTGTCGATCAGTTCCCTGGTGGCCATCACGATGGGGTAATTCATCCCGTAACGCTGCGCGAACTGTTGCACCCTCTGCGGCCCGTCGTCATCTTCGGAGGCGCCAACGATCAGCAATTTGTCTTTGTAGTGGGCCTGAAGCTGCACGAGTTCGGGAATCTCTTCGCGGCAGGGAGGGCACCATGTGGCCCAGAAATTCAGGATTACGACTTTGCCTTTCCAGTCGGCCGTGGAGACGATCCTGCCGCTGATGTCGCGCAGCAAAAATGGCGGCGCCATTTCGGGGTTCCTGGCGAAACGGATGACCTTAACGTCGGCAGCTGAAGCGGCGTCACCGGCTTGCTCTGCGCGAGCGCGCCGGAGGGCGTAGATAGAACTCCCCAGCCCCAGAGCAGCGGCGACAACGAGCCCAATCGACAGAAGGAACAAAGTTCTGCGGTTATTCATATCGGCGGCCACTTAGATGGCCGGATTCATTATCGGTTGTCTGGGAACGCAGTACAAGCCTGCATCAGATGCAATGAGCGGAGACGGCAGCAGAGCCAGCCGGCTGTGGGTACGCAAGTTGGGGCGCGCAACTGCAGTCGGGCTGGTGGAAGTCCTGCATGATTCTCTTCAATGACCCTCGGGTGTAGGCGCTTCGGCTCGCCCCTGGATCAGTATCTTCGAGGATTGAACTACAGGGGATGCTGAGGGAGCACGGCAGGGCTGCACGGCCGCGATTCATCTCAATTCTCCAGATCTCGAGGGGTTTGCGTTCGCGGCGCTCAGCGGATATGCTCTCGCCTTCGAATCGATGGCACGAAAGGCCAAAACTCGAAGGCTCACGACTCGAAGGGAGGGAAGTCGTAAGGCCAAGCGAAGCGTGCCCGAAGCAAGGCTCGCAGAGCTATGTGTGCGTCAGTGGCGCTCGCGTTTCGAGGAGCGTTATCTGGCGCGCCTCATCGATTGCCTGGATCAGCTGTCGGACCAGGAGATCTGGTGGCGTCCGAACGAGGCATCCAACAGCGTCGGGAATTTGGTACTGCATATCTGCGGCAACATGCGTCAATGGATCATCTCCGGGTTGGGCGGCGCGGCGGACGTTCGCGAACGGGACAAGGAATTTTCTGAACGCGGGCCGATCACGCGGGCCGCGCTGCGCGAGAAACTCCAGCAGACCGTGAGCGCAGCCTGCGACGTGCTTGCCCGCCTCCAGCCGGGCGTTTTGACGCGGCACTATCGCATTCAGGAGTTCGACGTCTCAGGCTACTATGCCGCGGCGCAGGTGATCGAACACGTGGCCTATCACTTGGGCCAGATCATTTACGTAACGAAACTGAAGCGCGCTAAAGACCTTGGGTTCACGCACCTGCCCACATCCTCTTCCGCCGCGAGCGAACGAAAGCTGTAGAACAAAGTTGCTGCTTTTGCGCTGGTTCATAGAGAAAAACCTGAGGAGAGAGAAACGATGATCGTTGAGATGCGCACTACGCTGGTGAAGCCCATGACGCAGAAAAAAGTGGAGGAGCGGTTCGCGCAGGCCCTGCCGGAACGGCAGAAACTTTCGCCGCTGGGCGGCTTCTTCCACACCGACGTGGGCACGCTGAACCAGATCATCGAGCTTTGGCCCTACGAGAATATGGCGCAACGCGAAGACGTGACGGCACGCGCGGCCAAAGTTGGTTGGCCGCCGGATAGCCGCGAGTTCGTCATGGAGCAGGACACCAAAATCCTCAAGCCCACGCCGTTTTCGCCTCCGTTCAAGACGGGGAAATTCGGGAACGTCTACGAAATCCGGCAATACATCTACCAATCCGGAACGATCCCGAAAGTGATCGACGCTTGGACTCCGCTGATCGAAGCCCGCATGAAGATGTCGCCCATAGTGGGCTGCTGGTATACGGAGATCGGTCCGCAGCACCAGTGGGTGCACATCTGGCCATTTCAGGATGCGACCGAGCGCCAGCGCATTCGCGCCGAAGCTGTTGAGCGCAAGATGTGGCCTCCGGTCACAGCGGAATGGCTCCTGCGAATGGAGAATTGCCTGGCCATCCCGGCGTCGTTTTCGCCGCTGCACTGATTAAGACCCACTTGGCAAAAAGCGCCAAGGATGGGGCACCCGAAAAACCTATTCCCAGATTGCTGCGCGATGTGCCCTTCTGTAGCCCACGCTTTCTGCACTTCAAGAAAGGGTGGGGATTTCTCCGTGCTTCGCCGGCGAACCAGCCCACACACATGAGCAAAGAACAAAGCCCCAGCCTTTGCGTTCTCGTTTTATCGCGCTAGTGCTACTCGCGCCGAAAGCGCAAAGGCTGGGCTACATGCCCCTGGGTTCCTCTGCAGTTTCCTATATCCAAAAAGGGAATGCCGTTTGCGAACGCGCGCGCATCGCGCCGGTAATTGCAACATCCTCGCATAGTACACCTCCGTCCAGTTCGCGATTTCTCGGCCACCGTAATTTCTAGAAGTTTGAGGTCTGACTGCATCCCAGGCGATTCCGATCTGCTCAAATTCATAGAGGTTGCGCGGACTCAGGGCGCATCCGACGTGGTTCTGGTCGGCCTGCTGAAGGGCCACGGCTGGCCGGAAGACGACATTTACCGCGCTCTCGGCACGCATTACGAGAAGCTCACCGGCTTGCCAATTCCAACCCACCGGGCGGCGACCGCTCAAGCCCCCAGCCCTCATACGCCGGGACCTCAAGCCGTAAACTCTCAGCCTTCGAAAGCTGGCGCGCAAGCTGTCCCGAGCCACCGGCGCACCGGAGCGGCGAAGGACACTTTCCTGTATTTGCTGGCGTTCTCGACGCTGGGGACGTGGACCATCGGAGTCGGCTCGCTGATGTTTACGCTGATCGACCGCTGGATCACGGACCCGCTTTCCTCGTATTCGGTCCCGTTTGCGGATTACTCGAGCATTGCTTCCTCCATGGCTTCGCTGCTCGTGGCGTTCCCGATCTACATGCTCGTCATGCGCGTGATCATTTCCGGCGTCGAGCGGCATCCCGACAAACTAGATGATGGCGTGCGGAAGTGGCTGACCTACATCGCGCTGTTTATCGCCGCTAGCGTGGTGATTGGCGATCTGGTGGCGACGCTGACGATCTTTTTGCGCGGCGAGCTGACGTCGCGGTTCGTAGCAAAGGCCTTCACAGTGATCGTGATCTCGGGAGGCGTCTTTTGGTATTACCTTGGATCGCTGAAGAAGACGCCCGAGGCAGCGCATGCCATCACGTAGAGATAAATTCGCCGGGTTGGCCGCGACGGTGGGCGTGGTAACGGTGCTGATCGTCGGTTTCGTGAATTTGGGCGGGCCGCGAACGCAGCGTCTGATTCAGGCCGATAACCAAAGAATTCAGAACCTGAGCACGTTAGCGCTGGAAATCAAAACCAAGTGGGCGACTTCGAATCACGTTTTGCCCGCCACCCTGGACGACGTCGCCAGCTCGAACCAGATCCGATACGATCCCGTGGGCGGCGCGCCTTACGAATATCATCCCGGCGACGCAAGTCAGTATCAGTTGTGCGCAAATTTCGCCCGCGACTACCGCCCTCCAGGGCGAAGTATATTTTGGGCGCACCCCGCCGGACATTACTGCTTCCAGCTGGATGCTTCCCGCCAGACGGAGCCGTTCTACAGGTATTAGGCTACACGGACGGCAAACCACGTAGAAAACCCCAGGGCAGCTCGCGCCTTTTTATGAAATGGCGCTTTCGCGCCGAGACGCGAGCGCGCCCTAGGCTACAAGCTGCAGAGAGATCCTTCGCTCACGATGTTCGCTCAGGATGACGATGCTGGTCGCATCGTCACTTCTTTGAGATTTGGGTTCCGGTCGGGTGCAAAGTCAACTTCTGCACGCGCCAATTCAGCAGCTCGCCGACATAGATCTCGTTTTCAGACGGGCACGCGATCTCGTGAATCCACCCGAACTGCTTGAGCTGCTTGCCGGCCTCGCCGAGCACGCCGACCACTTTTCCGTCCAGCGTGAGTTTGTAGACGCGGCCAGGATAAGCATCGGAGCTGTATAGGTACTGAGTCGGCCCGGGCGTGATGCAAACCGCCCACGGAGCGCCAGGCGCCATCGTGCCGGTAACGTTCGGGCCGGGCTTATTGCCGATGGCCGGTTGGGCGTTCGCTGCATCGAACGGCACGTCGATGTGGATTTGACGAAGGAACTTGCCGTCGCTGTCAAACACCTGAATCCTGCGGTTCCCGCGATCGGCCACATAGATATTGCCCTGCGCATCCGCCGCGATGCTGTGCGGGGTATTGAGCTGCCCCGGTCCATCGCCGGGCTCGCCCCACGACTTCAGCCACTTGCCGTTCGGATCTACCTTAGCTACGCGCGAGTTGATGTAGCCGTCGCTGATGTAGGTGTTACCGGCGGCGTCCCAAGTCACATCGGTCACTTGCCGGAACATGCCGTCGATCGGCGGCAAGGGCGGCTTGGGGTGCTTGAGCGCCTCGGTGCCTTCGTCGGAAGCTTCCTGCTTGCGTCCGAAGACCATTATTACGTGGCCCTCGGGATTGAACTTGATCACCATGTCCGAACCTTTGTCGGTGACCCAGATGTTGTCCTGCTTATCGACGCGCACGGTGTGCGCAAACGACCACGCGTACAGGTTGTGGCCGATCTCGCGGATATATTTGCCATCGGTGCCAAATTCCAGGAGTTGGGCTGCCGCGGCCGCGTATGCGGGTCCGGTGGTGTTGCCGCGCTGGAAGACGAAAACGTGTCCTTTGGAATTGACCGCCACGCCGGAGACTTCGCCGAGATACATGTTCGGCGGCAGCTTCAGGAAATCGGGTGCCGAATCAAAGGGAATTTCGGGCACCTTCTCCTGGGCGTAAGCTAACGGGCTGAGCAGCAAAAGCAAGGCGATGAACCAAAACTTGGCGTTTTTCACGGTATCCTCCAATCGTAAAGGCCTAATCATAAAAGGCCTAATCGTAAAGGCGAGCCCAATCGCAAAGGTGCGACTTGCGCATGGATCCAATGGAATCAAATAGGCGTCCACTTGTCGCGAAGTATACCGCAGGTTGACGTATTGAGTTGCCACGGGAATGAGGATTGGCTATAAACGCACGATAGGGAAGAGGGGACTGGGGAGAAGGAGGAAAGCGATGTCGGCGCACGGTCTTCAGATCTCCAGGTTACGATTGGCGCCACTTCTGAGTGCCACGCTCCTGGTCATGTTGGCAGGCGGCGGAATAAAGGCTGCGACGGAGGAGACCTCTGATCCGCGATCGGAGGTCGGCGGCTTGCATTCGAAGTTTGTGGACGTGAATGGCGTCCAGGCGCGCTACTACGAAGCCGGCTCGGGCGAGCCGATGGTGATGATTCATGGCGGATTCACGGCGGGCTCTTCCACGGCGAATGTGTTTTCGCGAAACATTCCGGAATTATCGAAGTACTTTCATGTGTTTGCGGTGGATCGCCTGGCGAGCGGGATGAGCGGCAATCCGCTGAAGGATGACGATTACACGTATCAGGGCGACGTGGACTTTATTTACGGCTTCATCCAGGCGCTGCAGCTTGGATCCGTACATCTGGTTGGACATTCGGCGGGCGGAGCGATCGCGCTCTATCTGGCTATCGAGCATCCCGAAGTGGCCAAGACGCTGACGATTCTGGCCATGGGACCGGAAAATCCTTCGCCGGCTCCGGACAATAAGACGCGGCTCGATTTGAGCAAGTGCCCGGATCAATCGCAATACGAAGGACTGCAATGCCGCGTGGCCATGCTGGCCTGGCTGTCGAATACGTTCGACGGGGAATACTGGAGCGCGGATAAGTACATGGCCACGCTGCCGAAATCGAAAGAAGCGCGCGCCAAATTGAACGCCGGCGCGGGGCGCTCTTTCGATTTTCCTGCGTTCAAGCAGAAGATGCTGGATAAGGTGCGCGACGAAGGCGTGCTGCAAATGCCTGTGCTGTTTGTCGCGGGCAAAAACGACGTGCTCGATTGGGGCGTGAACGACGAAACGGCGAAGCTTCGCGGCGAGATGGGACTCTTTGATATCATGGCGGCGAAAAACACCAAGGTGCAGATGATCGTTATCACGAATGGCGGGCACTTCATGTATCGTGAGCACCCGGACGAGTTCAACGCCTATATCAAGATGTTTATCGATACGTGGGAGAAATATCCCAACGCGCCGGCGCAGGGGAATTTTCCCAAGCCGCCGCAGAACTCGGGAACGCCGCCTCGGCGCGAGTTTCAGCCGGAGCGGGCTCCGGGCGTGATCCCGGGCCGCCAGCAGATCGGCCAGCCGGGAGCGTAGAGGCGGAGTTACTCTATCGGTTGTCATTCTGAGAGGCTGTGACTTTTTTGATTTCTCGCAAAAAGTGGCGCTGAAAACAACGGGCTTAGATGCGAAAAAATCGTCATATCGCAATAAAGTCACATCCTCTGAGGGGAGCGTCCGGACCTGATTTCTCCGGAAATCACGTCTTATGATTTCCAGTCGGGACGCGCAGTCGACGAATCTCTCTTTGATTTTGTTCATTTAGGAGAGATGCTTCGACTTCGTGACCGCGCGGCCCGGAAGCGGGCCGTAGAAAAACCGTGGCCCCTGCGCTCAAAATGATAGCTCTTAGCCTAGGAGGAAGGATGCGACGACTACGTGGTGCTCTTTGCCTGTCTTTAGGAATCGCTGTTTTAGCGATAGGCCTTACCGAGAACGCGGTGTCAGAGAAGCCGGCCGCGGCGCCGGTTCCGGACGCCGGCAAAGCGGCGGAGCTTGCGAGCGCCGTGCAGATCGAGCCAGAGGCGCTGGCGAAACTGCTACAGGCGTCGAAAGGCGAAAAGCCCGTAGTGCTGCACGTTGGCTTCAAGAATTTTTACGATCAGGCAAAGATTCCAGGTTCCGACTATGCTGGCCCGGGATCAAAACCCGAGGGGCTGGAACTGCTGCGCAAGCGTGTTTCCTCGTTGCAGCATAAGCAGCTCATCGTCCTCTATTGTGGTTGCTGCCCGTGGGACAAGTGCCCCAACGCCAAGCCCGCCTATGACGAGCTGCATTCCATGGGATTTACCAACGTCAAGGTCGTCCACATCGCCGACAATTTTGGGGCGAATTGGGTCAACCCCGGCCTGCCGGTAACCAAGGGCGAATAGCTGTTCGCAGAGGGGTGATGCCCAGGCGGATAACTTTCGGGGTGCTGGGCGTTTTCCTTGCCTTGGCGCTCGCCAGCCAAGCTTCTGCGCAGGGCGTTCCCTGTACTGGAGTGATTTCAGGGCACACTCCCAGCCAATTACGCGCCGTTCTGCAAGCTTTTTGCATTCAAGCCTCCGCCGAAGCACCCTCAATCTTGACGAAGATGTTCAGTATGCGGGTTATAACGACACAGACGAGTTTCTGCTAGCTTACAATGGCGTCACCGGCGCTGGTGTCGTCGAACAGCCTGTGCACGTTGTGCGGCTCGACAAACGCCAGCAAGCTTGGACCTCGGCAGACTTTTCCGAGATCAAAACAGAAATCTTGCCTGGACTCACAGCAGCGTGCCTCGGCGCGATCGAAGACATCCAGAAGGCAGGAGCGCTTTTCTACGTGAGCATCCACTTATCGCCTTCGGCGGGATGTCTTGCGGTGATTTCCCGTGATTTGAAATTGCAGAGGGTTTTTTCCGGCTGGATCGCCGCGGAGTTTAGCGCAATACGTGCAGCGTTTGCGGACGGAAATATCACCGTCAGATCGTTGTCAGGGCGAAAACTGCGAGGCCGATCCCGAGCACTTCGACAGTGATCTCACCCCGGTCTGTCTCTCGGTAGAGTGCAAGCCCGCGATCGCCGTAAACGATGAAGCGGCTTCGCTTGCCTTCGGTGTGCAGTTCAGCCCTATTGGGTTCATTCGATTCGAAAAAGTCAAAGATGCGTTGGAGTGGGATGAGCGGGTTGTCTTCGTGTACCGTTTTATCCACGGCGAGGTTGAGCATCGGGAGTTTACTGTTTCGGAAATGCAGTCGCAGCTCGGCGTCGCGTCGATCGATGTGCTACTCATGCCGGATATTCTGAAGCAGGTGTTTGGCCACTAAAAACGGGGGGGCGCTAAAAGATTCTGCTTTGATGTTCGCAGGGCCCGGGACCCGGGTTATCCTTGTTTTTCTCCCACTCATCATGGGTCGTCACCATCGCGCTCCCGCGAAGCTCGGTCACAACGCAGTGGAATTGCTTTTTGTCCTGATCCCAATCCTGCTTTTCGGAATAGACCTGCACCGGGCGATTGTCCACGATTTTGTATTTCTGCGCTGAGTGGACCCCACCAGCCATGCCGCCATTTGACCACGTGATGATCGTTTTGTTCGCCCGGTCCAGCGTAAACGTGCCCAGTTCGCTGAATTCGGGGCTGTAGTAGAAAAGCTTGGTCTCGGAATTGTAGAGCCAGATGCAGCCCTGGTTGTTCCCCGTAGCGCCCCAATTTGTGAGGACGTAAATGTCCTGATAGCCATCGAAATTGAAATCCACGGTGCGGAACCACTCCTCGCCGCGCGGCGGAGGTTCCATCCTGACCCAGTCGCAGCCTGTGAGGTGCTGTATCGGCACTTCGGAAGTTCCGGAAAAGACCTCGATATCGCGAATGATCGATTGTGCGTTGCCAAATTGATCGTTGCCCTGCACGTCGGGAATGATCCTGAGTGTGAACTTTGGCAGATTGGGCGCGACGCTGACGACGAAGCTGCCTCCGTAAGAGAGATCCTGAGTGACCGATTGGTGTGCTGCGGGCGCCGGACGCTGCGCGATCCCCGGCTTCTGTTGCGCTCGAGCAGCAAAACTCAGCGCCAGGGTCAAGGAGATCGAGAGGCAAGCGCGCCCAGAGCAGCCCAAGCTGAACCAGGCCGTATGTTTCCGCATGGGAAATATCGTACTGCGGCCGGAATAGTGATCAAGCGGTCGTGCGCAGCGCGTTAATATCAACCCCAACGCATACAGCTTTTCGACGCACGAGCCGCTCGCCCAAGACCTACACAGAGCGCACAGTGTGCAGCCCAGCCTTTGCGGTTTCAGCGCGAGGCATGCTCGCGCGATAAAAGGAAGTCGCAAAGGCTGGAGCTTTTCAACGCATGGGCCGGCGTTAATCCTCGAAGCTGTGCGCGTGGCCGCCGCGGAAGCGGTGGGTCACCGTCAAGTTCCACAGGAACTTGATGATGCGCGCGTCGTTATAGCAATACGCCAAATTGTGGTTGAGTGTGGAGAAGCAGTGGCGCTGGCACGTGTCTTTCATTTGCGCCAGTTGCTTGCGATCGAAATTAGATTTATCGATGTTGCCCCAATCGTAGGTCGCCGCATACATCGGGAAGCACGGTGCGACGGTGCCGTCGGTGCGGATGATGACGTTGTTTTGACCGGCGCGGCAGCTCCATTCGCTGAACTGCATGTCCCCATCGGTACCCTGCACGATACCGGGCATGGAGGCAAGCATCTTGGACATTTCGCCGTTGGTGCCGGTTCCATCGCCATTCCAGCCGTACTTTCTTAGGTCCAGCCCCGAAGACATGCGCATGAACGCCTTCATCTCCTGAAGGCGGCGCACCGAATTAACCATCTGATAGCCGGCTTTATTGCGGTCGATCAGCCAATCGATCAGGCCGTCGACTTCGCCCCAATCCTGCGGACGGATATAGGTCGGGTTCTCATCGAGATGCTTGAAGTGCTCGTCCTGCTCGATCATGGGCGTCTCGTTGATGTGGTAGTCGGTGGCGACACGCCTCTCGTGCGCGAACTCGGTGATCTTGCGGACATCTTCGAGGTTATTGCGACAGATGTTCAGATTGAAAAAGACCATGTAGCCGTAGACATACTGTTTGCGAAGGAGATACTCGAGATTCTTGCGCGCCGGCTCGACGGCCTTGGGAAGGCTGGGCTGCAGGTTCCAGGAATCTAGCGCGAAATTAAAGATAGCGGTGCCGGCATCGGCGAGCCGATCGGTCACTTCAGGGCGCAAGAGGCGGCCGTTCGTGCCGATGTAAATCCAGAAGCCCTTTTTCGCTGCGTAATTGACCACCTTGTGTGCGAACTGCGGCCGCAGCAGCGGTTCGCCGCCCATCAGCGCAAGCACGCGGCAACCGTGATCATGGAGCCAGTCGATCGAGCGGCGCGCCACGTCTTCGGTCATGCCCTTAACTTTGTTGTTGAAGGCCCAGCAATACCAGCAGTCGACATTGCATTTATATTCCAGAAAAAGATAGGCTGTGATGGGATGAAAGTCGCCGGGCATCACGCGCGAGCGAATGTACGGAAATAGCCAGCCGCGCATCTTGCGGTAGATTTCCGGAGCGTTCCACTGGCGGACCTCCGGCGCAACCTCGGGTCCGGGATCGCGCAGCTTTTCAGGAAATTGAGGGAAAACGGGTTCGGGAAGTTCCTGCCCCTTCACGAGGGCGGGAGCTGGTCCCTGGGGATTGGAGTTCATCAGGAGATCGTGAATGGCAACGTCAA
>Ga0307479_10005131_pt1 | contig 12013 bp, 10 predicted proteins | sample atmos_gasesECM4C_FD_203743 | JGI IMG/M metagenome (GOLD analysis project Ga0307479, IMG submission 203743) | Hardwood forest soil microbial communities from Morgan-Monroe State Forest, Indiana, United States - atmos_gasesECM4C_515 | ecosystem: Environmental > Terrestrial > Soil > Temperate... | reverse complement strand
ATGCCACCAGCCAGCGGCCACGGGTTGACCGCAAGCACGGCGTTTTTCCCGTCTAACCTGTAACTGGCACCTCGGCTCGACGTTACATCTACATGAAGCGATTGCCGGCCATCCTGCTGCTGTTGTCGGCGAGTTGCGGTCAGGCGCACTCTGGCACGACCCCGTCCGCCAGTGGCTCGACCGTGCCGTCACCAACCACCCGAGTCACCCCAAGCCTTTTCGTGATCGCTGAAAGCAATCCCGCCTGCGGCAGCTCCTCGTGCACGGTCGCCATCGTCGATGGCAAGGGCCGCGTACGGGCACGCCAAACATTCAAGCGCCAACCACAACCCGTCGTCGGCTGCGAGGGGGGTTGGATTTACTCGTCGATCCAGGTGGCGGCTAACGCGGCCTACTACCTTGACGACACCGGGGTGGTTCGACGATTGAGCGCGACAGGACCCGCGACGGCGGTCGCCCGTTTTCCCATCCGGAGCAGCCAGCAAGTCAGCTGGTTTGGCGTAAGTCCCGACGGGCGCAAGCTGATGGCCGCCATCATGGTCTACACGCCCCTGTCCCCGTCGTGGAATCCGCAGCAGGGATGCCCTGTCCATGAGGCAGGGCGCGTGCATGAGGAGATCGACCTGGCGACGGTTGGGGGATCGACGACGATGTTGAGCGACCAGACCAACCCGCAGCAGGTCACCTCGGTCGTCGGCTGGGATCACACCGGCCCGGTCGCCGTTCCCGACAGCCATATGGCCTACATCGGATATATCGGCGGGACGGTCTGGGGCGGGCCGGCCGTCCACCTCGACCTGCAGGGGCAACCCGTGGGTGGCTCAATTGGCGGCCCCAATTGCTCGCCACTCTTCGGAGAAACGCAGGCCGGCAACGTCGTCTGCTATGACCCGAAGCGGCCGACCGTACGCGACTCCGCTGGGAAGGAACTCTGGGCCCTGAAGGCGCTGGACCCAAGCGACGAATTCTCTTACGGCCTTGTCGCCCTCTCGCCGGATGCATCGCACGTGGCGTTCAGCCTTAACAGTAAGTGCTGTTATACCTTCGACCCCAGCGTGATCCGCAGCCGTGATGGCGTCCGCATCGGCCTGGGATCGGCATTCCAGCCGCAGGGATGGCTCGACGATCAGACTCTGATTGGTGCCCGCGGGAGCGTGAAGGCGACCTGCTCAGGCTGCCCACCGGATTTTGCGCCGACCACACTTGGCATCATCGACCTTGCCCGGCCGAGTGAAGTGCGGGATCTCGGCATCAGCGGCACGTTCCTCGGAGTACTGCAGGGCCAGTAATCGGCGGGCCAGCGTCTATGCTTGGCTACAGGTAGGCTGTGAAGTTCGTCCTGGTCGGCCTTTCTCACAAGACCGCCCCTGTCGAGATCCGGGAGCAGGTGTTCATTCCCGAGGCCGGCGTGGGTGAGTGTGTTCGCCGGCTCATCGATCACGACCTGATCGAGAGCGGCATCTTGCTTTCGACGTGCAACCGGACCGAGCTATACGCCGTCGCCTCGCCCGACGGGTCCCCCGATCGGTTGCTCGAATCCTTTGGCTTGTGGCCGCATTCGCTCCCTTTCGACGCGTGGCGACGCTATGCCTACCAGCTCAGCGGCGAAGACGCTGTGGCGCATCTGTTCCGCGTGGCCAGCGGCCTCGACTCGATGGTGATCGGCGAGGCGCAGATCCTCGGTCAGATCAAGCGGGCGCTGGTGGCGGCGCGGCAGGCCGGAGGACTCGATCCGCAGCTCGAGATCATCGCGCGCGGCGCCATCCGGGCGGCGAAGCGCACGCGCCACGAGACCGGGATCGGGCGACGCCCCGTCTCCGTCAGCCACGCCGCGGTGGCGGCGGCGGCGAGTATCCTGGGCGACCTTGCGGGGCGCCACGTCCTGCTGATCGGCGCCGGCGAGATGAGCGAGGTCGCCCTGCGGCTGCTACGCAAGCAGCGGATCGGCGACGTCTACCTCGCGTCGCGAACCCTCGAACGCGCCGACCAGGTGGCCCAACCCCTCGGCGGCCAGGCGGTCGCCTTCGATGCCATCGACGAGGTCATCGCCGAGGTCGACATCATCCTGACCTCCAGCAGCGCCCCGCACTACGTGCTCGACGCGGAGCGCGTCGGGGGCTTCCAGTCGCGGCGTGCCGGGCGTTCCCTCCTGATCATCGATATGGCGGTGCCCCGCGACGTCGATCCACAGGCGAGCCAGGTTGCCGGGGTGCACCTGTTGAACATCGATGACCTGTACACCATCGCGCAGGCCAGCCGCGACGAGCGCGCGTCGTGGGTGCCCGCCGCCGAGCGGATCGTCGACGACGAGCTGCAAGCGACGCGCCTGGCAATCGACGCGCGCGAGTCGGCGCCGACGGTCGAAGCGCTGGTCCGCCATGTCGAGCAGTTGCGAGACAGCGTCCTCGAGCGGCATCTGTCGCGGGTGCCGGCCGACGACATCACGACGCGGGACGCGATGCGCGAGCTCGCGACTGCGTTGACGGCCAGGTTCCTTCACGGACCGGTCCGCGCCCTCCGTGACAGTCCAGACCCAACCCTCGACGCGGCCGTGATGACCGACGCCTTCGATCTGACACGTGGCCTTTCCACGCCGCGGCCGCGGACGGATCGGGAGCCATCGTAAGCATCGATCGGTCGTCGGCACTCTTCGAGGAGGCGAAGCGCCTGATTCCGGGCGGCGTCAACAGCCCGGTTCGTGCGTATCACGCCGTCGGTGGGTCGCCGCGCTTCCTCGCGCGAGGCGACGGCCCGTGGATATGGGACGTCGACGGGAATCGTTACCTCGACCTCGTCGGTTCGTGGGGACCGCTCATCCTCGGTCACCGTCCGCCGCAGGTCCTTGCGGCGCTGCGCGCCCAGCTCGAGCGGGGTTGGACCTTCGGCGCTCCGACGGAGGGCGAGGTTCGACTCGCCGCGGCGGTATCGGCGCGAATGCCCGCGATCGAAATGCTGCGACTTACCAATTCGGGAACCGAAGCCGCCATGTCCGCCGTACGGCTCGCGCGCGCCGTCACCAGGCGCGCCAAGCTGATCAAGTTCGCGGGCGGCTACCACGGCCATGCCGACGCCTTGCTGGTCGAAGCCGGATCCGGCGTCGCCACGCTGGGCATCCCGGGCACCCCGGGGATCACCACGGGCGCGGCCGGCGACACGCTGGTTGCGCCCTTCAATGCCCTGGCCGACGTGGAAGCCGCCATGGCGCGATGGCCGGGGCAGATCGCTGCCGTCATCGTCGAGCCGGTGGCGGGGAATATGGGCGTGGTGCCACCGGCACCCGGGTTCCTCGAGGGCTTGCGCCGCTTGACCCGCAATGATGGCAGCCTGCTGATCTTCGATGAGGTCATCACCGGCTTTCGAGTCGCCCGCGGTGGGGCGCAAGAGCGTTTCGGCGTGACCCCGGACCTCACCTGTCTCGGCAAGGTGCTCGGGGGCGGCCTTCCGATCGGCGCGTACGGCGGACCGCGAGCGATCATGGAGCAGGTCGCGCCCGCTGGACCGGTCTACCAGGCGGGCACGCTGTCGGGCAATCCGCTCGCGGTCGCCGCCGGGCTCGCGACGCTTGATGCGCTCGACGACCGCGCCTATCAGCGCCTCGAGACCGCCGGCGCTCGCGCCGCGACGGCGTTGCAATCCGCGGCCGACGCGGCCGGGATCCCGCTGACGATCAATCGTGTGGGGTCGATGCTGACGGCCTTCTTCACGGACGCTGCCGTCGTCGATTACGCCAGCGCTCGGAAGGCGAACACCGACTGGTTTGCCGGCTGGTTCCAGCGTCTGCTGGCGAGCGGGGTCTCGCTGCCGCCGTCACAATTCGAAGCGGCCTTTGTCTCGACGGCGCACGATGATGAAGCGCTCGCCTTCTTCGAGCGATCTCTGAGTAATTCCTTTATGCAGCTTCGAACGGCCCCTGCTTTGGGATAAGCACGAGGGCTGCGACCACGCTGACGCTGCTGATGGCGGCTCCCAGCAGCAGTGGGAGGGCGAGCGAATGCTCGAGCAACGGTCCCGATATCGCTGATCCGATCGGCACTCCCACGAAGTTAAGGCTCATGGACACGGCAAAAGCGCGCCCGAACCACGCAGGGTCCGTGCGCCGCTGGCGGAGCGCGAAGAGCCCCACGTTGACGATGGATTCCGCCCCGCCGGCGATGGCGGCGAAGAGAAACACGATGGGCAACGTGTTCGCAAACGCCAGCACCACCAGGGCGACGCTCTGGATCGCAATGCAGCCGGCGATCTGCCACCGCTCCCGTCCTTCGGTATTGACTCGACCGATGAGTAAGCCGGTGACCAGCCCCGCCAGTCCGAACACGGCGAACACCTGGCCCACGGTCGCCGCGTTGCCGTGGAGGTGGCGCAGGACGAGCACCGGGATGCCCACGGGGATGACGCCGAACCCGAGGTTGCAGAGGAAGAGCGTGATCGCCAGGCCGCGGAGGCTCGGGTGTCGAACCACGTACATCAGACCCGCCAGGGCAGCGCCCATCAAGGTGCCCCCGGGGGCCGCGCGCGCAATCGGCTCGCGTACGCCAATCAGGGACACGGCGGCAATCGCTACCACGCTCGCCGCAACGAGGAATGCCGCCTCTGGCCCAAATCTGGCGACCGTGACGCCGGCCATCGCCGGACCCATGACGGTCGTCAGCGAATAAAGGCTGCTATCGAGCCCGTTCGCCCGATCCCAGAGGTGTCGCGGCAACATCAGCGGGAAGAGCGAGCGTGCGCCGGTGATGCTTAAGATGTTGCTGACCCCAAGGACGCTCACCACCAGTAGAAGCAGTGACGGGGGCAGCCGGTTTGCGAGCGAGAGGATGACGATCGCCACCGTCAGTCCGGCGGTTACCGCGTAATCGAGGATCATGAGCCGGACCCGGCCCTGACGGTCCAGCAAGGCACCGGCAATAGGGCTGAAGACGAGCCCCGGAAGGATCGACAGTAGAACGGTGAGACCCGCCAGGCTCGGCGACCGATAGCGCTGCAGTACGAAGAGGACGAGGACGATCGCCCACATCTGGCCGCCGAGCCGGGCCAGCAGCGTTCCGAGTACGACCCGACCGAATCCGCGGACGCGGAGCAGGTCCCGATACGACGGTTCGAGTGACGGCGGGCTCGGACCTAACATCGCCCTGTGGAATCTATCCGATACGTGGCGCTCGGCGATTCCTACACGATCGGCACGGGACTTACCGACGAGTCGCGGAACTTTCCGAGCCTCCTGGCCAAAAAGCTCGGTGAGGAGTCGGGCATCAAGGTCGCCCTCGTCAACCTGGGTGTCAATGGATATACGACGGCCGATTTGATTCGGGAAGAATTGCCCGTTGCACAGGGCTTGCGGCCGGAGCTCGTGACCATCTTGATCGGCGCCAACGATCTCGTTCAGGGATCAGACGAGTCGACCTACCGGTCCCGGCTGGGCACGGTCTACGACGCGCTCGGCTTAATGGGCTTGCCCGCTAGGCGAGTGCTGGCGTTGTCGATTCCCGATTTCTCCGGGCTCCCTGGCGCAGCCCCGTTTGGCCCGGCCCGCGAGCTTCGGTCCCGGATCGACGCCTTCAATGGCATGGCCCAATCAGAGGCGGCTTCTCGCGGTTTCCGTTACGTGGACATCACCGCGATCAGTCGTGCAGCCGGTGATACCAACGGTTGGGTGGCCGGCGACGGACTGCATCCGGGTCCGGCCCAGCATCGGGCGATCGCCGATCAACTCTGGAGCCTCCTCGATCCGGTGATTAAAGAGCGATGAGAATCCGGTCTTTTTGCAACTGCTTTTGATAGCCTCGATTTCCCATGCGGCTCATCGGGTCCAGGCAACCGCCAACGCGCAGCACGCATGGCCACACCATCACCCGGCTCGGTTCCGCAATTCACCTTCGCGGCATCAGTCACTGGTATCGCTCCGGCCGCTCGCAGGTCGAGGCCCTTCACGACGTCGAGTTCGATATCCCGGCCGGTGGCTACGTGGCGTTGACCGGACCATCCGGTGCCGGCAAGAGCACATTGCTCTCGCTCATCGGTGGCCTGGAACGCCCGCAGTCGGGAACCTTGATGGTCGGCCAGCACGACTTGCGAGCGCTTCGAGTTGATGAGCTCGCTGCTTATCGACGAGCGACCATCGGGTTTATCTTTCAGCATTTCGGTCTCCTCGACCTGCTCTCGGCACGCGAGAACATCGAGCTGGCCGCGTCGTTGTCGGCATCGTCCAGCGGTCGGCTGCCAGCTCGCGATTTGCTCGAGGAGGTAGGTCTCCTCGATCGGGCGGAGCATCGCCCGGGTCAGTTGAGCGGCGGCGAACGTCAGCGAGTCGCGATCGCGCGCGCGCTCGTCAACGATCCCAGCCTTATCCTTGCCGATGAGCCGACTGGAAATCTCGACGCCTCCAGTGCGAGGCGTGTGCTCGACCTGCTCGAGCGGGTCCATATCGAGCGTGGCTGCACCTTGCTGGTGGTCACGCACAACGAGGCAGTCGCCCAACGCGCCGATCAGCGCTACCGGTTGGATGGCGGACGGCTTCTCCCATGAGCTGGCTCGACTCGCTCACGCTCGCATCGCGCAGCCTGCGCCGGCGCCCGGGCCGGGCACTGTTGACGATCCTGGCCGTGACCCTGGGGGCGACGCTGCTGGTGGCGCTGGCGAGCGTCGCGACCAGCGCCGGCAGCCGTATCGTCAGCAAGCTGACTAATGGTGGACCTGCCACCGCGATCAAGGTGTCGGCGTCGAAGGCCGACTCCGACCAGGCCTATACCGATGACCTGCGTGCCGCGGGACCGAAGGCGATCACCGACGCCACGCTCACGGCCGTGCGCCAATCGCCCCATGTCGCGACCGTGATCCCGGTCATCACCTCCCGCATCCTTGCGGTGCCACCTCCGTTCGGCTCGACCGCGACCGCAACCTCGGGCCCGCCGCCATATGGCGACACCATGGTCGGCGTCGATCTGAGCCAGGCGCGCAATCTGCCGATTACGGTCCTGGCCGGCCGCCTGCCCCAGCCGGGCGTGCTCAACGAGGTGGCGATTACCGAGTCATACCTCGATCACTCGAGCAAGAGCGTGCAAAGCGTGGTCGGCACGCAGGTCGAAATCGCCGAGCCGCAGGCGTTCCAGGGCCAGGGCGGCCTGCAATTCCGCGCCCGCTGGATCCGCGCCGAGATCGTTGGTGTGGTTTCACAGCAGGTCGGGAGCGGCGCCTTCCTGGTCTCGATTCAGCAGGCGCAGCTCGCCCAAACCTGGGCGCAGGCCGGCGTGGATGGCGGCGATGTCCTTCCCTTGCCCGCCTCGAAATACAGCGGCATGATCGTCGTGGCGTCGAGCCTGGATGACGTCCACGCGGTGCGCCAGATGATCACCGGCCTCGGTTACGCCAATACCGCTCCGGAACACCTGGTTGCCTCGGTGCTTCGATACCTCCGTGTCGTGGACATCGTGCTGGCCGGCATCGGCGCGATCGCGCTCGGCATCGCCGGGCTCGGCGTCGCCAATGCGCTGGTAGCGGCGGTACGAGAACGGCGCCGCGAGATCGGCGTGCTGAAGGCCATCGGCGCGCGCGATCGGGACATCCTGCGCTGGTTCTTGCTCGAGGCCTTCACCGTCGGCTTGGTCGGCGGCGTAATCGGAACGCTGGCCGGACTCCTCATCGCGCTCTGGGTCGGGGTCTCGGTCAACACCTACCTGACCGAGCAGGGGCTGCAGAGCATTCAGTTCGGCGACGTGTCATGGCCGCTGATCGGGACCGCCATCCTGGGGACAACCCTGCTGGCGATCGCGGCCGGCGTGGTCCCGGCGTTGCAGGCAGCGCGGCTCTCGCCGCGAGAGGCGGTGGCCGCCTCATGACAGGCCCGCGTACCGCGCGCCTCGCCGCGAGTCTGTTGGGAGGGGCATTGACACTCAGCGCCTGCACCACGATGCCGGTCGCCGGCGTCCGGCCGTCGGCGTCCGCGCCGGCGCCCGTTGTCTATGCGGCGATCGGAGCGAGCGAGACCTACGGGATTGGCGCCAACGACCGGTACCGGCAGGCGTGGCCGCAGGTCTTCTACAACGATGTCCTGCCGCCGTCGGCCGTCCTCTACAACTTCGGCATTCCGGGCGTCACCACCGCCCAGGCGCTGCACGACGAGGTCCCGGCCGCGGTGGCGGTCCACCCCACCGTGGTGACGGTTTGGCTGAATGTCAACGACCTCATCCGTGGCGTGTCGGCAGCGGACTACGAAGCACAGCTCCGGCAACTGCTGCACACCATGCGGCGCGGCGGTCAGACGCAGGTGCTGGTGGCCAACACGCCCGACCTCGGGCAGCTGCCGGCCTACCGTGCCTGCCTGCCCGATGCACCTACCGGTGGGCCCGCATGCCTGATCCCCGATGGGTTGGTCCCGACGCCGCAGGCGGTGGCCGCGACGGTTGATGCCTACAACGCCGCCATCGATCGGGCCGCCAAACAGGAAGGCGCCACCCTGGTCGACCTGCACCTCAATGACGCCCAGCTCAGTCAGCATCTGGAGTGGCTCAGCGCCGACGGGTTCCATCCGAGCGGGCAGGGCTACGCGGTGATTGCCAAGTTGTTCGAGGACGCCTACCGCCGGGTCGGCTAAGTGGGGCGATCAGGGTGAGCATCGGATCGCGTCGCCACGCCCAGCAAGCCGTATCGAACCCACGCGGGTATCGTCGCTAGGCGGCCCGCAGGCTGACCTGACATCCCGTCCCTGGATCGAGCGTAAGGGTCAACCGTCCGGTCGTGGAGTCCCAATGGGAACTGTTGACGCAGGAGCCCGTCACCGATGGGCCAGCGAGCGTGAGGGCGGACCAGCCGATCTCCACGGGCTGGTCCTTGTGCGACCGATCGACGCGCAGGCCAAGGGTCCCATGGACGCCATCACCCCGGCCTGGGTGAACGCCGTCCGGCGCGGCGATGACGTAGGGTCGCGCCAGGTGGCGCAGCGCGTCCATGTTGACGATCTGGCCGCCGGCGTCGACGATGCCCCAGTAGCGATTCTCACGCCACTGCCACCAGGCCCAGCCAATCCCCAGATCGTCCGCCTCATCGAGGGCGGCGTCGGCATAGCCCACCGCGGTCTTCTGGGTCAGGTCATAGCCGAGCTCGCCGATCCAGAGCGGCGCCGGCACCTCGGCCGCCTCCTTGACGCGCTGCTGAAAGCGGGATCGCAAAAACGTCGGATCGCCGGTAAAGAACGGCGGAATCAGCGAGCCCTCGTAGAGGTGCGTGCCATAGACAAGGTTCGGCGCCCTGAGATGGACGACGACGGTATCGAGCGAGAGCAACAGGATGCCCTCGACGAAGAACAGGTGGTTCGAGTCGACGGCCCCGATCGCCTCGATCGCGTCCTTGAACATCGGCCAGAGGTAGGACTTCTCGAAGATTCGCGGCGGGATCGGCAACGGGTGCGCTTCGTTGAAGATGTCGTAGCCTGCCACGCCCGGAGTGCCCTTGAATTGCGCCGCCACCGCCTGCCAGGCGTTGAAGAATTCCTTCTTCCAGCCGGAGGAGAGCCAGAAGTAGGTGTCCGAGGTAAAAGCGGCCGGGGACAGCGAGGGACTCCAGGAGTATTGCGGCAGCGGGTTCCAGTTGGGCACAGGAAGGGTCGCCCACCCGGGCGCCCCCGAATAGCCGAACTGCGGACTCCAACCGAGGCGGAAGTGCATGTCGAGCACGACGTAGAGCCCGTGCCGGTTCAGCAGGTCGACCATCGTCGCAACGCGGTCGAGGTAGGTGCGGTCGATGCGGCCGCGCACAGGTTCGAGCTGCGCCCAGTCGATGCCCAGCCGCACCACGTCGAACCCTGCCCGCTGCATCAAGGTGGCGTCCTCATCGTCGAGGGGCGCGGGCGGACTCTTCGGATACGAAACCAGCGCGTCGACGTTGAAGCCGCGGAGCAACACCTTGCGCCCAGATCCGTCGACGATTTGTCCCTGGTCGACCCGCAGCCAGTTCAGCGAGGTGCCGCCATAGTGCGCCGGCGGCACCGATGCCGTCAGGCTGCCAGCCGGCAGGTAGGCGACGACCGTGAGGCCCACGATGACGAGCAGCACGACGAGGCCGACGCGCCGCAACCGGCGGAAGCGGCGTCGCGGGGCGCGAGGCTCAGGCTCCGACCTGCTTCGCCCTCCTCGGCGGCGGATTAACGAGGTACGGCGCTTGACGGTTGACCCACGGCGGCCGCGGCGGCCGCCACCACCTCCTCGATGGTGTCGCACACCTGCGCCCCCGCCTGCGTCAACGCCCGCAGCTTCGACGCCGCCGTCCCGGTATTGCCCGAGATGATGGCCCCGGCGTGACCCATCCGTTTCCCCGGCGGCGCCGTCCGCCCGCTGATGAAGCCGATCACCGGCTTGCCGAAACCGGGGCTGATCACCTCGTCCGCCGCCAATTCCTCGTCGCTGCCCCCGATCTCGCCGATCATGACCACGGCCCGGGTGGCCGGGTCGTCTTTGAAGAGCCGCAGCACCTCTTTGAAGGAAAGCCCAAGGATGGGATCGCCGCCGATCCCCACCGAGGTGGTCTGGCCAACCCCGGCCTGGCTCAGCCCCTGGATGACTTCGTAAGTCAGGGTGCCGCTTCGGGAGACGATGCCCACCGATCCCTCGCGGTTGATGTGGTTGGGGATGATCCCCACCTTGGCCTGGCCCGCTGTTACCAGCCCCGGGCAGTTGGGACCGATGAGTTTGACGCCGGCATCGGCGACGAAGGCGCGAGCCCGCACCATGTCGTAGAGCGGGATGCCCTCGGTGATGCACACGATCAACCCGATCCCGGCGGCCGCCGCCTCCATGATGGCGTCGGCGGCGAAGGGGGCGGGGACGAAGATGCCGCTGACGTCGGCGTCGGTCGCACGCTTCGCGTCGACGACGGTGTCGAAGATCGGAATGCCCAGTTGCGTGCTGCCGCCCTTTCCCGGGCTGACGCCGCCGACGATGTTGGTGCCGTAGGCCTTCATCTGCTCGGTGTGAAAGCTGCCCTCCCGCCCGGTGAGACCCTGGACGATGACGCGACTCTCTTTTGAGAGCAGGATGCTCATCTGGCGCCGGCTCTCGCGAGCTCGACGACCTTGCGGGCGGCCCCTGTGGCGGTGGCTTCGGGGGTGATGCCGGCCTCGCGCAGCAGCTGCCGTCCCTCCTCTTCCCGGGTTCCGGTCATGCGCACCACCAGCGGCAGCGTGAGGTTGAGATCGCGCGAGGCATCGATGATGCCGTGCGCCACCTCGTCGCCACGCGTGATGCCGCCGAAGATGTTGATCAGAATGCCTTTGACACGCGGGTCGCCGGCGAGCAGCTCGAGCGCGCTGTGGACGACCTCGGCCTTGGCGCCGCCGCCAACATCGAGGAAGTTCGCGGCGCGACCGCCTTCGCGCTGCACCAGGTCCAGCGTGTTCATCACGAGCCCGGCGCCATTGCCGATGACGCCGATCGACCCATCGAGCCGGACGTAGGTCAGCTTGCGACGCCGCGCCTCCGCTTCGAGCGGATCCTCTTCCGATTCGTCGGCGCCGTGCATGTCCTTATGGCGGAACATGGCGTTCTCGTCGATCTCGAGTTTGCCGTCCGCCGCCACCAGGCCGCCATCCTGGGTGAGCGCCAATGGGTTGATCTCGATGGTCAGCGCATCGTAGCTGCGGGCGAGCGCGTAGAGCTTCACCACCAGCGGCGTCAACTGCACCTGCAGGGGTCCGAGCCCCGCCCGAAAGATCAGGTCGCGCACCTCGAACGGCAAAGGGCCGCGCCACGGATCGGGGTGCAGTTTGGCAATCGCCTCGGGATGGGTCTCGGCCACCTCCTCGATCTCCATGCCGCCCTGGGCGCTGAGGATCAGCACCGGCTTGCGCGCGTCGCGGTCCAGGGTGAGGCCGAGGTAGAGCTCGCGCGTGATGTCCTGGGCGGTCTCGCACCAGACCTCCTTGACGGTGTAGCCCTTGATCGTCATGCCCAGGATCTCGCCGGCAACCCGCTTGGCATCGGCTGCGGTCCGGGCGAGCTTGATCCCACCCGCCTTGCCCCGTCCACCG
>Ga0307479_10005130_pt1 | contig 12014 bp, 9 predicted proteins | sample atmos_gasesECM4C_FD_203743 | JGI IMG/M metagenome (GOLD analysis project Ga0307479, IMG submission 203743) | Hardwood forest soil microbial communities from Morgan-Monroe State Forest, Indiana, United States - atmos_gasesECM4C_515 | ecosystem: Environmental > Terrestrial > Soil > Temperate... | reverse complement strand
GGCTAAATTGCCATGTTCAGGGCGCGCCCTTTTAGAAGCCGCCCTTAACCATCCTGATTCCGGCGTGCAGCCAACGCCACACGCAGCATCAATCTTCTGAAGCGGGGGCGTTCTTTCATAATGCATCTACCGCCAGTCAACACCTTTTTCCTTTGGCTCACTTGTGCTATCGCCTGGTTTCGTCAGTTAGGCTAAGGACTATTGAAGGGTCAGTGTCATTGCCTTGAAATCGAAAGTGCTCTGGTGGGCCTGTTGCAACAGGTCTATTCCGAGGTTTCCCGCGAATAATTTGCTGGCATTGGTAGTGGGCTTAAGGAGCACTCCCACTGACTTGAGCATGACCGGGAATCCACCGATAGTGAACTTCAACGATTCCAGAGTGGCAGCCTCCAAGTACTTGGCGCCGCCGACGCCTTCCATTTTGTACGAATCCGTCTTTGTCGCAGAACGGATGAGCTCGGGAAAAGCCGAGGCAAATGGCGGGTAAAGGTCTGTGTTCGTCGCACCCGTATCTAAGACGAAGTCCAAGGGTCGGTTGTCGTATTCAAGCAGCACGAGTGGACGGTTTCCGTCGAAGCAGAGACCTGCGTGAGGCACCCTCTTGTGCGACGATTCTGGATCGATTTCAAAAGTCCTGTCCGCTCTCCAGACAAACCTCGAAAACGCCAACAGCACGGGTATTCCGATGAGTCCACGCGAACCCGGGCTTTGCTCATTAAAAGGCGGTTGGTTGTCAGGCAAAACTAGAAAGGCAACATGCCTTATTCGGATGGAGCCGATGGAAAGTTCATCCGCGACCGCAATCCGCGCGTTGGACTGAGTTCCGTTTACGTCTCCTACTTTGACAGACGCTTGGTGTTCTCGGAGTCCAAAGCGTTTGGCTTCTGATTCGGTCAGAACAGAGAGCTCTGCTCCCGTGTCGAACCAGTAGGTCGCATGAACGCCGTTGATTGAGAACGGCAATCCTCCGTCTTCGAGTTGTACTGTGGTGTGCCGTCCCGCGATCCGTTGATCAGGAGTATCGGAGAGGGCGGCGAGCACCGGATGACCACCCAAGGCGTCAGCGTCAGTCGGCCTAAGCGCGAGAATAGCATCCACTTGCGCCAATGCCTTCTTGTATTCACCATGGGTCAGATAGGCAGAAGCCAGCGTTCTGTGCGCCTCGACAGCCTCATCCGACCTCGGTGCGGACTTGAACACATCTCGGAACTCTTTTTCGCAGCGGCGCACATCATTGAACGCGCAGGCAATGGCCCCCTGATAGAAGGCCGAGCCATTAACCTTCGTGATGGAATCACGAAGCTCAAACCATCTATGGTTGTCGTAGAGTGATTTCAGGTTGGCGTCGTCCTCTTGCGCGCCGAAGCACAACGAGGCGAGAAGAACCCAGCACGACACAATCGCCGAAAGTTTACAAAGGTGAGTCACTACGAGGCACAGATTTTATCGGATTTTTCCCTCACTGGCGAAAAATCGCGGTTACAGGTGCGCCGGGATGAACCGGCATGAGGGTGTGTCCAGCGAAGGCTGGCGCATTCAGTGGGAAGCAGTCCCACCAGGGTAAAAGCCAGGACCCTGTAGCTTGGATAGTCAGGAGGAAGGAAACCGAATCCTGAAAACCTATCGACGAAGCCATCGAAAGGGTGGTGAGCGAGTCATCGGGCCGCAACAGGACCGCCCTATTAGTAGCCAACGTTAACTATCCTGAGTCTGGAGCCCAGCCAACGCCACACGCAGCTTCAATCTTCTGAAGCGGGGCGCTCTTTCATAATGCATCTACCATTGGGCAGGATGCGCGAGTGTAATCGCACCGCTGGGTCGTTCGTCTACCTGCTTACGTCCCGATGTGGCAGCTGGCCAAGCCCCGCTTCTCCAGATACTGTTGGTGATATTCCTCGGCGGGATAGAACTCTACGGCGGGCACAATCTGCGTCACGATCGGCTTGGAGTATCGATGCGCCTTCTCCAGCGCTTCCTTCGAGGCCTGGGCCTCCGCCGCCTGTTCAGGTGAATGGAAGAAGATGGCGGAACGGTACTGCGTGCCCCAGTCCGGACCCTGACGGTTCAGCTGCGTGGGATCGTGATTCTCCCAGAAGACCTTGAGCAGGTCGGCATACTTTACCTTGACCGGGTCGAACTCGACTTCCACGGCCTCGGCGTGCCCGGTTCGATCGGTACAAACTTCCTTGTAGGTTGGACTGTCGGTCTTTCCGCCGGTATAGCCGACGCGGGTTGAGGTCACTCCGGGAATCTGCCGGAAGGTGGCTTCGACTCCCCAAAAACATCCTGCCGCAAAAGTGGCTCTCGCCATTTGGTTCGCCTCCTCAGTCAAGGCCGTTGTGAGTGCTTTGATCTGGCTCTAGGTTAGATGAAGAACTGGTGGAAAAGTCACGGGAGTGTAAATTTCGCGGTCCGGGTACCTCTGGTCATTGACGCTCCCTTGGAATCACGATAGAGTCCGAGAGCAGGGTTTTTCTCCCCCCGAGATAGGTCCAGTGGTGCCCACGACGAGCCGCCTTCAATCCGTGCCCAAGACTGTGCCGAAGTTCGCACTGCTCATTCTATTGGCGGTGATGGCGTCTCAGGCAGCCTTGTCGCAGGCGGTCCGGGCGGTCTCAGGATTCGCGCCGCAAAGGCGCCTGGGTTACCGCAATGGCGATCAGTGGGAACCGGCCATGGCTGCGGATGCCCACGGGCACATTTACGTGCTTTATCCGCAGTACGGTGCCGTGCCCGAATGCCCAACCTGTACGGCCCCGACGATTGCCCTGGTGGTCAGCAATGACAACGGACTCTCGTGGCACTCCTCTCATCCACTGCTTCCGTTCCCGACTGGTCAGTTTGATCCGCAGATTGTGGTCGATCCGCAGGATCGGCAGACGGTGTACGCATCGTGGCTGCAGAATGAGAAGCGCGACATCATTGTCGCGCGGTCGCTCGACTTCGGCCGCACGTGGTCTTTCTCAGTAGCGGAGCACGGCCGCGAGGACGCGGACAAGCCGGTGCTCGCCGTGCATGGAGCGGACGTCTACGTTGGGTTCAACCACGAGGAAAAATTCCTGGTCGCCGCTTCGCACGATGCGGGGCAGACGTTTAGCGTGGTCAGCGTGAATCCGGCGGCTCCGCCGGGATGGTCGTTGGCCGGCGGCGCAGCCGTCGATCCCGCCGGTAACGTTTTTTTTGGCTGGACGGCATACGCTCGCCGCGAAATGCCTCTGCACCCGGTCAGTGTGTACATAAGCCGTTCCTCTGACGGGGGCCGCATCTGGAACACGATGTTGTTGGACGTTTCGAGCGCTCCGCCGGGATGTGACGCTCAGGGTTGTCAGGTGGGCTTTCTCGGCGCACAGGTCGCTCTCGCATCGGATGCAGCCGGGTCGCTCTACGCTTTGTGGAACGCCGGGAACATCAGCGGTAGCCCAGAGCGGATTTATTTTTCGTCGTCCACCACGGGCGGCGCAACCTGGACTTCGCGGACAAGTGTTTCCGATGCCGCCGCGGGCGTGGAGCATTGCTTTCCCGCCATTGTCGCTGGCACTCCGGGCGATGTTCGCATTGCGTGGATGGATGCCCGGGCCCCCGAACCCGGCCACCCCAACCGCCGGTTGTGGAACACCTTTTACCGCAGTTCGACCAACGGCGGCGCTACCTGGAGCCCCGAAGCGCAGATCTCCGGTCCCACTCGCGGATACGATTACGTTTTGCCCGGCGGTTTCCGATTCCCCTTCGGAGACTACTTCGGCCTGGCTATCGACAGCGAGGGCGCGACACATGCTGTGTGGGGCGAGGGCCGCGATTATAAGTCTCCCGGCTCTATCTGGTACACTCGCGGTCGTTAATCAGTAGCCGGGCGATCAACACTCCCAAGTCTAGGTTTAGGCAACTGTTCTTTCCTCGTTGCATTGCGGAACTGATCCCGGCGCAGCGGTTCAATTTCGCATGACGGAGGAGTCGCATGCATTTTCTGGGAGTCAATCTGTGGGCTGTCCTGGTTTCCGCTCTGGCCACTATGGTGGTCGGCTTCGTTTGGTATTCGCCGATGCTGTTCGCCAAGCCGTGGATGGTTTTGATGGGCTACGATCCGAACGACAAGGCCAAAATCGCGGAGATGCAGAAAAGCGCCGGGCCGTCGTATGCCATGTCGCTGATTGCGAGTGTGCTGTCGGCGATTGTGCTGGGGAAAATCATCGCCGTATCGGGAACCGTAGGCGCGTTGGACGGTCTGAAGATCGGGTTGGTCGTGTGGCTGGGATTTGTCACCACGGTGCAGTTCACCAATGCATTGTTTAGCCGCCAGCGCAACAAGCTTTACATCATCAACACGGGATATCAGGCGGTCTGCTATGTAGTGATGGGGGCGATTCTGGGCGCGTGGCGGTAGGTGCAGCCATTCCGGTCGCTGGAAGGAACCAAGGCTATAATTTCCTCGATCTGAAAAGGCGAAGTGTACCGGGTGAGATTCCCAATTTCTCCAGGCAAGAACGAAACTAAGCTTTTCCTCGCCAGTGCCGTGGCGCTCTACTTCGAGCTACTGGTGATTCGCTATATACCTACGGAAGTCCGCGTTTTCACCAATCTCAAGAATCTGCCGTTGATCAGCAGCTTTTTCGGCATGGGATTAGGTATGCTCTTGGGAACCTCCAGTCGGCGCCTACGAATTGCTTTTCCCTTTGCGGGGGCGGCGCTTTTTGTTTTAACCCGGTTCGCCTCACCCTTGCGCTTGTCGGTTGGCGATGTTTCGTGGTCGTACGGCCTGAGTCCCTCTGAAGGCCCAGGTTCTCGCCTTGTGCTGGTGGCCTGGTTTCTGGCAATCGCCGTAGGCTATTCGGGACTGGCGATCCTTTTCTTCAGAGTCCTCGGCGGGTTCATAGGGGAGAGCCTGAAACCAATTCCACCGCTCTGGGGTTACGGAATCAATCTGGCGGGTAGCTTGGCAGGGATGGCGTTGTTTTCGCTACTTGCATTCCTGCGCACTGGTCCTGCTGTTTGGTTGTTCGCCGGTTTCTTGCTCTTGACGTTTTTTGCCCACGATCGCGTGTCCATTCCGGTCTTTAGCTTGGCAGTTTTGCTCTTGGTCATTCCGCAGCCGAACACATTCTGGTCTCCGTACTATCGAATTGACCTGATTCGGCTGCCGACGCCCGCAGGTTGGCCGCTGGCCTCCGCCTACTCGCTTGTGAGTAATCATTCTTGGTACCAATGGATCGTGGATCTTTCTCCGGATTTTGTGAAACGGTACCCCGCTGCCAGTCCCAACCGGTTTGTGGCGCCGTATTACGAACTACCCTACGAATTAGTGCTCCGGCCGGGAAACGTGCTGATTCTGGGTGCGGGTACGGGCAACGATGTGGCCAGTGCGCTCCGACACGGGGCCGGGCACATTGATGCGGTGGAGATTGACCCCGTGATTCTCAGGCTCGGGCGGCAGTATCACCCCGAGCACCCGTACGATTCGCCGCGGGTAACGGCTCACGTCGACGACGCCCGGGCTTTCCTCGGGAGAAGCAAGCAGAAATATGACTTGATTGTATTCGGTGTTTTGGATTCCACCACGCTTCTGAGTAGCTTTTCCTCTCTGCGGCTTGATAACTACGTCTATACCGTGGAGGGCCTTCAGAGCGCCAAGGCGCATTTAGGGGACCACGGTACTCTGGTTCTCTCGTTCGCGACCGGGCGCAGCTTCGCGGCCGATCGCCTGTATGCCACGCTAGAAGCCGCATTCGGAACCCGCCCGGCGGCTTACTTTACCGAGTATTACCGCAATGGGATGGTACTGATCGAGGGAGAAGCCCGTTCTCGAACATTGCGGCAGCTACCTGAGGTGAGCAGCGAACTGCACGCCCGGACCGGCGAGGACACACTCCTCGCCACTGATAGCTGGCCGTTCTTGTACCTGACACATCGCTCCATTCCAGATTCAGTTTTAGTCACTGCGGCGCTTTTCTTGCTGATGGTGCTGATCATACTGCGCAGGACGAATTGCATTGCTTGGAGGAACAGTCCGTCGCACTGGCATTTCTTTTTGTTAGGTGCGGGGTTCCTGCTGCTTGAAACAAAGGCAATCACCCAGCTGTCGCTGCTTTTTGGCGGCACATGGATTGTCAACTCGGTGGTCATCGGAGCGTTTCTAGTAATGGCACTACTCGCTAATGCGTTGGCGGGCCTGTTGAGGATCCCAATTGCGGCAGTGTACGGCATCCTGCTGCTGCTCCTCGCGGCTGATTTCTGGTTCCCCTATTCGACAGTCAACGCTCTGAATGTCGCGGCGAAGTTGCTGCTCGGGGGCGGGTGGGTAGCTCTTCCGGTGCTCTTCTCAGGGATTGTGTTTTCGAGCAGCCTGCGACGATTTGGCCGGGCGGCTGAAGCCCTGGGCGTCAATCTGTTCGGCGCGGTACTGGGTGGGCTACTCGAAAACATTGTGATGATTGGCGGCGCACCAGCACTCAAGGCGCTGGCGATTGGAATGTATGCGGCTTCTGCGGTTGCGTGGTATCAAAGCGGACTCCAGCCAGCCTCTAAGGTTACTGGGGGCGTCTTCGAAGCGGGATGAACGGTTCGTTCGGTTTCGCGGTAGATGTGGCCTGTTTGAAAGGGCACGGCTTTTCAGCCGTGCCGCAAGAAGGGAAGATGACAAGACCGGCTTTTAGCCCCTGAGGAATCCGTCCTCAGGGCCTAAAGGCCCGGTCCTTCTTGGCCCTTGCCGGCGCGGCTGAAGCGGCGCCCTTTCAAATCAAGAGAGCGGTTACGGCAAGCGTGAAACGGCTATGGCCGGATAAGAGACCGCATGCGCTTTCATTCCAGCAGCATCCCGCCGGTGATGTCGGCAATCCGTGCGACGTGGTGCTCGCTGCACCACTCCTGCAGTTCGTCCACGATTTTTTCGGTGGCGCAGGGATCCCAATAGCTCGCCGTGCCGATCTGCACCGCGGTCGCACCCGCCAGCATGAACTCGATGACGTCGGCGGCGGTTGAAATCCCGCCCATGCCAATCACGGGAATCCTGACCGCGTGCGCCGCATCGTAGACCATGCGTACCGCGATGGGCTTGATCGCCGGGCCGGAGAGGCCGGCCGTAATGTTGGCGATGCGCGGCTTGCGCGTCTCGGTATCGATGGCCATGGCCACAAATGTGTTGACCAGCGACAGAGCGTCGGCGCCCGCTTCCTGCGCTACGTAGGCCATCTGAGCGATGCTGGTCACGTTGGGCGAGAGTTTGACGATCAGCGGACGCTCGGCCACACGCCGCGCGGTGGTCACGACCTCATCGAGCGTGCGCGGATCGCTGCCAAACTGCAGCCCTCCATGGGCGGTGTTGGGACAGGAGACATTCAGTTCGTAGGCGGCGATGCCTTCTCCGCCATTGAGAATCTCGATGGTTCGCTCGTAGTCTTCGCGTGTGTAGCCGAAGACGTTGGCAATCACCACGGCGTTCCTGATCTGCCGCAACCGCGGCATCTTCTCGTCAAGGAATGCCTGCGCGCCCATGTTCTGCAGTCCAATCGCGTTCAACATGCCGGCCGCTGTCTCCCACAGGCGCGGCGGTGGATTGCCGATGATCGGCTCTTTCGACAGGCCCTTCACCACAAGACCGCCGAGTTTGCCGAGGTGGACTACATCCTCGAACTCGACGCCGTAACCGAAAGTCCCGCTGGCAGCAATGACTGGGTTCCTGAGTTGGAGACCAGCCACGTTGACGCTCAAGTTCGGGTGGGATGCGGTCATGGCTTGCTCTCTCCGGGCTGGTTCTCTCCCGCGCGTGCGGCGCTTGCGCCGGAGGAACCAGTCCCGCGATGAGGCGGAGCGAGCGCCTCGGTCAGCACGCGACCGACAGAATGGGTGGGAGCGTTGATTCCCAGCAGCGACGCCAGAGTCGCGGCCATGTCCACTGGTTCGACGCTGGTGCGATAGGTTCCCGGCTGGAAGGGCAGCCCGTAAAAGGCCAGCGGAACGTGCGTATCGTAGTTGTAAGGCGAGGTATGGTCGGTGCCTTTGCCGGGCCCTACGGTGTAAATGTCCGGGACTCCCATCACGTACCAACTCCCCTCGGGAGAATAACTGTTCAAGTATTTTCGTCCCAGTAGCGTGTTGGGGACCTCGCCTGAGGAGAGCTGCGACTTGGTGTAGTAGTCGCGCAGGCCCGCTTGCCTCATGGCTTCGCCAACGGCACTCTCGGCGTCTTTCTCACGCACGTGAGCCACGGCGAAGGTGTCAGGATCGAGCCAGGCCAGTGGGTAATCCAGCTTCACATAGGAAGCGGGATGCCCTGGAGAGAACTTGGCCGTGATCGCGGCGTTGATCTGCGACTCAAGCTTGGCGACGTCGAGATTCGCCGCTGGGATGCGCAGTTTCTTCACCTGCTCCGGCAACGACGAAACGCCGTGATCGGCCGAGAGAGCGATCCAGACGTCGGCCAATCCGATCTGGTGGCCGAGGAAATTGATGAAGTCGGCGAGTTCCTTGTCGAGATCCAGAGCCATCTGGCGCATCTCGGCAGAATCGGGGCCGACCTGATGACCAAGGATGTCGTTGGGCGAGAGGCTGATCGAAAGCAGATCGGTAGCCGGGCCGCGACCGACGTTTTCGTAGACCACTAATTCTTTTGCGAACTCGAACTCGTACTCGTTGCCGAATGTGGTCGATCCCACCACTTCGTAGAAACCGGCTTCGGATCCGTCCTTGCCCCTGCGATGCTGGGTCGTCCGCAGCAAGGTTCCTTGCGCATCTTTCCAGTCGCGATCCCAGTATTTCGCGGGACGAGTCGAGTTGAAATCCTTGGCCCAGCGCGGCAGTTCGTTGCGGTAGTAGGTGGATGTTACCCAGGCGCCGCTTTTCGGGTCAATCCAGTACGCCGCATCTCCAGCGTAGCCGGCGGGCAAAACAGCCGCGCGATCCTTCAGAGAAACTCCGAAGACGCGAGCCTTGCCCTCGGTGGCAAGTTTGAGTTCATCGCCGAGCGTGTCGGCCAGCAGGTTGTGCGGGGAGGCACCGGCTCTGTCTCCCTCGACGCCGATCAGCTTGGTGTCGTCGTCTTCGACCGAAGTCACCATGCGTTTCTTTCTCTTCTCCCACCATTCGTTGGCGGCGATGCCGTGGCCATTGCTGTAGGCGCCGGTGAACAGCGTGGAGTGCCCGGGAGCGGTGCGCGTGTTGGCGTAGGCGTAGTAGCAGTTGGGAAAATAGGCGCCATGGTCGAGAAGGAAGCGGAAGCCGGAATCTCCGAATTGGTCGCGATAGCGTTCCAGGTAATCGCCGCGGAATTGATCGATCACAATGACCACGACCAGCTTGGGCCGCCCGTTATAAGCCGACGCGAAACCGCGAACCGGAAGAGTGGCAACCACCACGATCACGGCCAGGGCCAACGAGAGACATGGCGTGGCCGATCTGGGGGAAGACCTCATGGCGAAGGTAGTTTACACAGGCGGGGCGTATCCGCCAAAGATGCCGTTCTGGGCGAACAGGCGAGGTGCTAGTATTTTCCGGCCGGTCATCCTTCCGACGTCACAGGAGAGTGCGTATGAGAAAAGTGTTCTTCGGTGTGATTGTAGTCGCTTCGCTGCTGGCTCCCATTCTCCTCGGCCAAAAGCTGGTAGGGCAAAAGCAGTTGCCGCGCGCAACCTCGGCTGCACTGCTGGCTCGCGGCAAGTACCTGGTGGAAGATGTGGGGCTGTGCGGCGACTGTCACTCACCGGTCAACGAAAAGGGCGAACCTGTGGAGGGACAGTCGCTCCAGGGCGCTTCAATATCATTCAAGCCGACGGTTCCTGTTCCGGTCTGGGCCGACAAGGCGCCAAAAATTGCAGGACTTCCTGGCTGGGAGAAAGACGCAGCGATCAAGTTTCTTATGACCGGAATCGCCTTCAACGGTCTACCCGGACGGCCTCCGATGCCACAATACCGGTTCAATCAGCAAGATGCCACGGCGATTGTGGCTTATCTTAAATCGTTGGAGACGAAGAAATAGACGTAGCAAGCTACGTCTCTACGATCATTGCTAAACGGGAACTGGGACGTTCTCCACGATCTCGCGCAGGACCTGGTCTGACTGCTCGGACTTTTTTAAAGTCGAAGCATAAAGACCATTGACCACAACTCTGTGGGCGAAGACGGGAACGACCAGCGGCTTGAAATCTTCTGGAGTGCAGTAGGAGCGGCCTTCGAGAAAGGCCATGGCTTGGGCGGCGCGGTAGAGAGCCTGCGAGCCGCGGGGCGAGACACCGAGCGAGAGAAATTCCGACTCGCGGGTGCGGCGCACGATTTCAAGGGCGTAGCTCACCAAGGACTCGTCCACACGGATGAGTTTTACAGCTTCCTGCATCTCGAGCACATCCGCACCGGTGAGAACCGGGCGGAGATCTGCCATATGTGAGGCTCCGGCTTCGGAGCGCAGGATCTCGCGCTCGGCCTGGGCGTCGGGATATCCCATGCGCACGCGGAGCAGAAAACGATCGAGTTGCGACTCGGGCAGGGGATACGTTCCGTGATGCTCCACGGGGTTCTGCGTTGCGATCACGAGAAACGGCTGCGGCAGTTCATAGGAATGCGCGTCAACCGTGACCTGGCCTTCATTCATCGCCTCGAGCAGAGCGGATTGCGTTTTGGGCGTGGTGCGGTTGATCTCGTCGGCGAGTAGGACGTTGGTGAAGACCGGTCCACGCTTGAATTCGAACTGCTGCTCCATCGCGGAATAGACGGAGATGCCGAGCACATCGGACGGCAGCATGTCGCTGGTGAACTGCACACGCTGAAAGGTGCAGTCGATGGCGCGGGCCAGAGCCTGACCGAGCGTGGTCTTGCCGACGCCGGGAACGCCTTCGATGAGCAGGTGTCCGCGGGCGAAGATCGAGACCAGGGCCAGGCGGACCACGTCGTCTTTGCCTCGAATCACGCGGCGGAGCGCTTTGTCGAGTTCTTTAGCTTTGTGGGATACGGCGCTGGCGGTTTCGGGCGACATTCTCTCGATTCTACTATCGGGTTCGGCGGGCAGCGGAGTTACGGACGTCATGAAAGCATCGAGCTGTTAGTTCCTAGCTTCTAGCTAAGCTAGTCAACTTCCGATTCTCCACGGCTGCAGAGTAAGAACGTCGGCTTTCCGCGTGCTTGCGCGGGCGCACGAAGGAACGCTTAACGAATGTGTGAGCTAGACGCTAGGAGCTAGCAGCTAGAAGCTGTCTTACTGCGTAAACTCCGCGGGTCTTCCGGTCAGGCGTTCGATACGCTTGGCGATTGGAGGGTGGGTCGAGAACAGGTTGCCGAAGCTCATGCCTCCCAGGAATGGCTGGATGATGAACAAATGCGCGGTCGACGGGCTCGCCTGCATGGGGAGACGGCGAGCGTAGGCATCGATTTTCTGCAGGGCGCTCGCGAGAGCATAAGGATTGCCTGTGTAGTGCGCGCCACTGGCGTCGGCCTGATACTCGCGCGAGCGCGAAACGGCAAGCTGAATCAGAGTGGCGGCGATGGGGGCGACGATCAGCATGAAGAGCGCGGCAAGGCCTCCTCCACGATTGTCACGGCTATCGCGTTCGTAGCCGCCGAAGATCATGGCCCAGCGGCCCATGCTGGCGAGCATGGTGACGGCGCCTGCCAGAGTGGCGGCGACGGAACTGATCAGGATGTCGCGGTTGTTGACGTGGCCGAGTTCGTGGGCGAGGACGCCTTCGAGTTCTTCGTCATTGAGCAACTGCAGAATGCCATGCGTGACCGCGACTGAGGCATGTTGCGGATTACGCCCGGTGGCGAACGCATTGGGCGACTCCGTGGGAATCACGTAGATCTTCGGCATGGGGATGCCGATTTTCTGTGCGAGACGCTCGACTGCAGCGTAGGCGCGCGGGAGTTCTTCGCGCGTGACGGGTTGCGCGCGGTAGGTGGCGAGCGCGATCTTGTCGGAGAAGAAGTAGGCGACGAAGTTCATCACGGCGGCGAAGACGAGCGCGAGGATCATGCCGTTCTGGCCGCCGAAGGCCCGGCCGATGAACATCAGCAGCAAGGTCATCAGGGTCAGCAGAAAT
>Ga0307479_10005129_pt1 | contig 12014 bp, 13 predicted proteins | sample atmos_gasesECM4C_FD_203743 | JGI IMG/M metagenome (GOLD analysis project Ga0307479, IMG submission 203743) | Hardwood forest soil microbial communities from Morgan-Monroe State Forest, Indiana, United States - atmos_gasesECM4C_515 | ecosystem: Environmental > Terrestrial > Soil > Temperate... | reverse complement strand
AGTTCAAACTTGACGGGTATGTCAGACACCCTCTCTAGTGCGACGCTTGCGTTCTATCTTTTTCTCACGAGCGCTTATTCGCTTTTGCTTGCTTCGCGCACAACTCGATTTCGAACTCGATGTCTTCCACTGCCTCGGGTGAGATGCCCACGAATTCCACTCCAATTCCCACCCCTTTCAGGCAATAGCGAACTTCGCATCGCGTTTGAATCTCTACGCCAGACAACGAAAGCAAGAATTTCAGATTTAGAACCGCCCCTTCAGGAAAGTTCCGTGCGGTATTGATGAACATTCCGCGTGTGCTCACATCAGGTGGACGGGCGGCGACCTCTTCGCTGTGCCCTTCGTAGTTCAAGGAAATGCTTCCAAGGCTGTTAACTCGTGAACTATTTCTGTGATATTTCCGAAGCAGCAATTTAGTGGAACCCATTAGCTCAGCACCCCTTGTTCCACACCTTGAAGTTCGCGCGATGTCTCCGTCCCCCTTGCGTGCGCCCGCTCCCCGCAATGAGGACAATACGCGTACGACCCTGCAAGCTCCCGCTGGCACGATTCGCAGATCACCGGGGCGTACTCGATGGGAACCACGCGAAGCACTTCGTCGAGCGTCGTCAAGCCTTCCTTTACCCGTTCGAGAGCGTATTCATGCATGTCACTGGCCCTTCGCTGCGCCGCCGCCTTGATCATCGAAGCCACTAACATCACTGCCGGCGTCGTCTTCGACTTCTGCATCAACTCGGCTTGCATTTCCCGCATTGCGTCGATGTTTCGTTGTTGGTCGGTGGAGGAAATGAATTCCATTTCCTTTACGTCCTTGACGAGTCCGGCGGAGCGGACAACCGCTGGGGCCAACGATTTGTTGGGACCGTAATGCCTCTCGATCGCAGTGCGAATTTCGCCTTGGAATCCCAGTTGAGGAACGATGATCTTCCCGGTCTTGAAGCGGAGTTCGTCGATGATCTGCACGTTTTGCGGCTCATCCAGCACAACCGTTAGACTCTTATCCGCGAGTCTTACCGGTAGCACGTTGAAGCGCCAGGCCATCCCCGCGGGAATCGTTTCCAACACGTCGGCTGGCACCTGCACCTTCGAGCAATCAAAGTAGGGAACCGACGTCACCTCTCCTAATGCCGCAATCAGATCTTTCTTCGATACAGATCCACCCTGCAGCAATAGTTCGCCGAGATGGACGAGCTTTCCCTGTTGCTCCTGCAGCGCGTGAGTCAAATCAGTGGCGGATACAGTGCCCCGTTCCCGCAATACCTCGCCCAATCTTTTTTTCTTCATAGTGTCTCGCTCCCGCGCCCACTCTTACGCAGCGCGCAGGTTCGAATATCCGTTTCCGCCTCGCGTTCCATCGCCTTCAATCTTGAATTGCTCGACGAGCTTCCGCAGCTGCGCTGACGTTTCCACCAGTTGCACCGATGCCTTCTGCGCATCCCCTGCGCCTCTCGACGTGCTCTCCGCCGCCTGCTCTTTCACTTCGTTTGCGACCACCTTCTCGAGCTTGTCTAAGCCCAGGAATCCGCAAGAGCCTTTGATCGTGTGGATGGTACGAAACACGCTGGCCAGTGCGTCTGTGTCGCGCGGATTCTTCTCGAGTCCAACGAGCTCGCGGTCGAGGCGGTCGAGGTTCTCGTAGCTTTCCTGCAAGAACTTCTTAACGAAGTTGGAATAGCTCATCGATAGCGTTCCTCGAATGGAAATTGATGGATCAATTAGGTGGTGCAGCCATACTTTGCCCGCATCAATGCTGCAATGCCTGTATCGGCTTATTAGCTCAGATTCTTAGGAAAGCGATAGGCCGCCGGGCGGGTCGACGGGAGAAAACGTGCGAGTACGGGAATCGAGGAAATACCGAGATTAGGATTTTCTTAGGAAGGAAACCGCGAACCGGTGGCAGCCGCACTTCCGGAACGGGCTAGAACTCCGTCGTGAGACGAAGCGTAAAGCTGCGAGATGGACCGATAGCGTTTCCAGAGAATAGCCCTCCAAAATCGATCACGTTGAGCACGTTCGTCAGGTTTTGGCCGTCGGCCTGAATGCGCATGTTGACGCGCTCTGACTTATAGATATCCGCGCCGGCCGAAGCGCTCACAAGAAAAGATGGATAGATCCTGCCACGAGTGAAATTGACGCGATCGAGTACCCTTTGCCCGTATTGCGCGAGGACGGTTTCGGGATCGCCATCGAACTCAAAAGGAAGTCCGGAGTCATATTGAATTCCGGCCGCGAGCCAGAAGCGTGGTCTCACCTGATAGCGCAGGCGCCCGCGAACCGTGTTTCGCTGGTCCTGCGAGTTGGGAAAATGACCGTCGAGTTGCAGGGCCTCCGTCAAAGCATCGGGACCCAGGAAGAGACCGCCGGTGACCGGGAACCAGACATTGCCCACGTTGTAGGAATAGCTCAGGACTCCTGAAAAGCCTCGCCAATCGGGGACCGAAAGCCTTGCCTCGGCACCGTAGATAATGGATTTGCGAAAGGAAATTGGAAAGCTGATTGTCGTGTTTTGAATCTGGTCGTCGTCGGCGAAATTGTTGACGAGGCGCCGAAAGTAGTTGGCGTCGAGCCTGATGTTACCAACGAATGCTTTCGTGAGCCCTGCTTCGTAATAATTTCCTTGCGACGGCTTGACGGGCAGGCGCAGGAAATTGCCCGGATCGATGGATTCGACGTCCATCGAACTTGAAAGCAGGAGATTCTCAAACGACGGCGTTTGGAATACGCGGTCGTATGAAAAATGCAGAACGAGATCAGCGGAAGGGAAATAGCGCGAAACCGAAAGGCGCGGATCGACAGCCTGGCGGTTCACGAGAACCTGATAATGATCCCAGCGAAGCCCGGCGCTGATAGTCCAATTCCCCAAGCGGATCAGGTCCTGGACAAATGCGGACTGCTCAAGGTCCGGCCGGCGGCCCGCATTCGGCTGAGCGGGAATCGGAAAGATGAATGTCGGCGGAGTGTCCGGAGGAAATCGCGTCGGATCGGTGATGATATAACTGAAATTTTCGTGCAGAAAGGTGTTGTCCGACTCGACTCCGAATTTCCATTCGTGGCGTCCGTGATCGATGGTAACCGTGCCCTTAAAATAGCCTTCGCGAAACCAATTACGCTGAAAGACTTCGATCGGGGTAGAGTTCGCGTTGGAATTGAAATCGTTGGAGTTATCGCGAACCATCCCGCGGATGTCCGCCACCACTTGCGAAAAGAAGATGTGCTGGTAAGAAGCGATGCCCATCGTCTCTATGTTGTCGGCTGTCTGGCGCTGGCCGGCTGCTTGCTGCACAAGTTCATTCGGAATGTCGTAGCGCGCAATTTCGTGGCGAACCATGAAGCTCAAGCGATCGCTCGGCGTGAAATTGCGCTCGTAGCGCGTCGAGAAATCGCCGAGAGTGCCGGTGTTTGAAAAATTCTGTGGGACTACGGGGTTTAAGTAATGTCCGGTCATACTGCCGCTGGCGCTGGCACCGAAAGCATTCTTTCCCCAGACGTATTGGCCCTGACCAAAGGCCCCTGCAGAATCGAAGCTGCCGCCCGAAAGGACGAACTGGCCATGGAGCCCGGGCGTGGGATCTTGCAGCGTGTTGACTTCTATCACGCCTCCCATTTTTCGGCCATATTCAGCGGGGATTCCTGCCGTATAAATGCTCATCGATTGCACATCATCAGCTTCAATCTCCGGGCCAAAGCTGGGCGAGCGATTGTCCGTGAGGGGAATGCCATCCACAACGAACTGCGTCTGATATTCCGAGCCGCGCGGATGCAGGACGGCATTGCCTTCGTACAACCAGCCAGGCTGCGTATTGACGAGGTCCTGCAGCGAGCGCCCCGGAACCGAGCCAACGCGGTTCTGGATCAGGTCCGTCCCAACTTCGCTTACAGATCGCGGCTGATCGGGATCGATCAACGTGCTTGCCGCGTTCACGTCGATCGATTGGTTCACCGCCGGCAGTTTCAGTTGAATGGCGAAGTCGGTAGGTAGCGACGAACGGATTTCCACTGATTCGGATACCGGGGCGAAACCAGGATAACTGATATCAACCCGATAAATGCCATAGGGCAGCCGCGGCAGACGGAGGTTTCCCTGATCGTTCGTTGACTGGGCGCTTCGATACTGATTCGCTTTGCTGACGATTTGAACGAGGGTTCTGACCCCCAGGCCGGAGGGATCAGTTACTCTCAGGTGCAATTCGCCGTAGTTGCTCTGGCCCAAGCAGGAAATGGCGAGGATTGCCACCGACAAAGCGACAGAGGCGAATTGCGTCTTAGCTCGGGCGAATGGGCATCGATTTCCGGTGTGGAGGAGAGGAAACATACCCTAAAACGGTACACCAAAACAGGTCAATTTTCCTGGGGACGAAGCCCGGGAATTCCTGCCAACACTGTTTTAATTCTTGCCACCGACTACGGCGCAGTAGCTGGCGAGTGTTCTTCCAGATAGCGGAGCAAAAGGCTGTACAGATGGAGCAGGGTGCCGTGGCCTTGCGAAATTGAGTGTGTGCGATCCGGATATTCCATGAAATCCACCGGCTTATCGAGTTCTATCAGGCGATCGAGGAGGAGCTCGCTGCCTGCGTAGTGAACGTTGTCGTCGCCTGAGCCATGGACCAGCAGCAAGTGGCCGCGCAAACCTTCTGCAAAATTCACAGCTGAGCTATTGCGATAGCCTTCCACATTCTCGAGCGGAAGGCCCATGTAACGTTCCTGGTAAATTGTGTCGTAGAGCCTTAGATCGGGCACAGGCGCGACGGACATGCCCACTCTATAGAGATCGGGCGAGCGGAACATCAGATTCAGCGTGCTCGAGCCGCCACCGCTCCAACCCCATACCGCAACCCGTTCCGGATCGGCGAACGGGTGCGAAGCGAGAAAATTTCGCAGCGCTGCGGACTGCTCTTTGACTACCACCGGATGAATCGAGCCGTAGATTGCTTTGCGCCACGCACGTCCTTTGGGAGCTGGGGTGCCGCGATTATCGAGGCTGATGACCACGTATCCGGCCGCGGCGGCGATGCGAGCAAAATAAATATGCCCCGTTTCCCAGGCGTCGAGCACGGTTTGGCCCGCCGGTTCGCCATATACGTACACAAGAACCGGGTATTTCTTCGCGGGATCAAAGTGTGGCGGCTTCATGATGAATCCGTCGAGCGTGATTCCGTCGCCGATGTCGGTCTTGAAGAATTCGATTGGCGTTTCCAGGAGTGCGGCGGCGTTTGCACGCAGGATGGAATTTCCCTCAAGCACTCGAGCTGAGCGGTGATTGGGAAGTTCGATGAGGTCAGTGACAGGCGTCAGATCCGCGCGCGAGTAGGTGTGAAATGCCCAGCGGGAATCGGGTGAAACGTCGTACGTGTGTGTGCCGGGAGCATTCGCCGGGCTCACGCGTTCGGCTTCGGCGCTTCCGTCGAGACGCGTGCGATAGAGGTATCGCTGCGTCGCGTTGTTGGGAGAGGCGATGAAATAGAGCCAGCCGCCCTTTTCATCGGTGCTATCGATCCCGATCACATCGTAGTTGCCGCGTGTGATGAGTTTGGCGCTGCCGTCTGATCTGGAAACCCGGTAGGCATGGCGCCAGCCGTCGCGTTCGCTGAGCCAAAGGAATTCAGCACCGCCGCGGAGCCAGGTGATTTCGCTCATCACGTTGACCCACGCTTCGTCTTCGTCGAGGAAAACGGAACGCACCTTGCCGCTCGAGGCATCTGCGAGAAGGACGTCGTTCTTATTCTGGAGGCGGTTCAGCTGTTCGATGACGAGTTCGTTCGAGTTTTCGGCCCATTCCATGCGGGCGATGTAGTTGTTGCGCGGGTCGCCGGGAACGTCGAGCCAGCGAGTGTCACTGCCGGATGCGTCAACCACGCCAACGCGAACGGCGGAATTTGTGGTGCCGGGAATCGGGTACGGAATATTCATTAATGAGGGATAGGCACCGAGGCCGGGATAGGGAAAACCGGTGACGATTTCGCGCGGAGGGCCGAGATTATAAATCAGCGCAAAGATTCCGACGTTACTTGTGTCGAATTGCCAGTAGGCGATTTTGCGGCCGTCGGGGCTCCAGCGGAAGCAATCGCGCAAGGCAAGCTCTTCTTCGTAGACCCAATCGGACGTGCCGTTGATGATGGTGGAGGAGCCGTCGCGAGTGAGCTGCTTGATTTTGCGGCCGGCGAGTTCCTCGACGTAGATATTGTTCGCGCGGACGTAGGCGACTTTTGTGCCGTCCGGCGAGAATTTTGCGAAGAGCATTGATGACGCGGGCGCGTCGCCGCCGAGCTTTTGAAGAGCGCCGGATTTCAGATCGAGGACCCAATAGTCGCCGCGTGTATTGCGGCGCCACACCTGCGCGGTGTTTGTGAAAATCAGGACGCGCGATTTGTCTTTCGACCACGCGTAATCGTCAATCTTTAGCGGTGCTTTTTCATTGGGTGGAACCAGCTTCGCTGCGGAAATCAAAACCTCGCGCTTGCCCGCCGCGGTTTCGTAGCGAACGATGTCCTTGGCGTCCTTTTCCTTCACGCTTTCGGAAGGCTCGACGGTGGTGTAGAACTCGCCGCCATCAAGCCATCGCGCAGGGCCGAACTTTTTCACTTCGAAATCGGGCGAGGCAAAGAGGCGATGGAGAAGCTTGTCCGATTCCGGAGATGTTTGCGCGCGAACTTGAGTGGGTGCCGCTAGCGCGCCGAGAGCAAACGCCAGAAGCGAAATGAACAATTGGCGTGCGTACCGGGCGCGGGTTCGAGAGGGCTTACCCGTTCGTAAATTCATTTGGAGGTTGTGAACTTGCTTTCTTTAATTTCGCGACCGTTGGTGGGCTGAATGGGACGCGCGTTCATCGGATACAGTTTGGCGAACGCAGCGATCTGGGCGGCGGACATTTCGATGGGAGTCTTTATTACAAACCACTTCACACCTTCGCTGCAGGGCGGGGTCGTGAGGGAGCCGTCGAAACTGTAATAGTTCTGATCAGCCGGAAGCAAATCGGCAGCGTTGATAGCGACTCCCGCCACTTCGTTTTCTTTGTCCTTTTCTTTGGGGATATTGTCCCAGACCTTTTGGACCGTGGGATTTTCTGCGCCAGCCTTCACGAGTAATGCGATCACGGCAGAGCCGCCCGCGCGCTCGTTGACGAGATGAATCACCATCGCGTATTTCCTTCCGGCAATTTCCTCTTCGCTGGGCCTGTGGAAGTGAAATTGGGTGAGAGTGTAGGCGACGCCGTTGACGGTGATGCTGCTGCCAGGCGCGACATTGACGCGAATCGTGTGGCCATTGTCGACTATTTTCAGAGGCGAGGATTTGTAGTCAATTTGAACTGGGGCGAGCGAGGAGTTCTTCTTCGCGCCCTTGATATCGATCGGGGATTGGCGCTTGCCCGCCTTGCATGTGGCGAAACTCGGATCGAGATCGGACCAGTGCGACGGGCCGTCTGCGCCGGAGTATCCCCAGTGTCGGGCGTGAGCGGCGGCAGCTGCTTGCGCAAATGCGGTCGGCGCTAAGCTGATTGCCGCCAGGAATGCGAACGTCGAAATTGCAAAAACGAACTGAGCTCGCCGAGCGATCGAGTGGCACATCCCGTTTCTCCTTTTCGTGGCGAGCGGGGCCTGCCGGCGGCGAATTTACAATGCCGAGGGACGGAGCGCAAGCTTTCAAGCGCTTGTGCCACGCTTTCGGGACCACTCACCTGCCGAGCCGAAACGAGACGTTAAATATTTTGGCGGCCGGCCATTCGTTCTATTCTTCGAGCGGCTGACATTGTGCGCCCCGATACGCTGATTATCGTCAATCCGGTCTCTGGCGGCGGAAAGGCGCTCGCGGCGGAGCCGCTCGTCGCGAGCTACCTTGCCGCTCAATCGAGATCCGTCCAATTTGCCCACTCGCGCAGCTCGGAGAATATCCGCGAGCTAGCCGCGAAGGGTGCAGCGGAGGGATTTCGTTATGTGGTGGCGCTGGGAGGGGATGGAGCGTTTCATCATGTTGTCGAGGGTATTCGTGGCACTGGCGCAATTGCCGGATTTTTTCCTGCAGGCAACGGGAACGACATCGCGCGAGACTTGGGAATTCCCGCTGATACGGTGAGCGCCGCCGCTGAGTTCTGCCACTCGATCCCGCGGGCGCTGGATCTGGTGCGTGTCCAGTTTCGCGATGGACGCATTGCTCACTTCACAGGCGTGGGAGGCATGGGGCTCGACGCCGAAGCCGCGCATTTGGCTAACACGCAATTCAAGAGCTGGCCGGGCGTTACGCGTTATTTGGCAGGAGCATTGTGGACGTTTTTTCGCGAGCCGGCATTCGAGCTGGAAGCGGAATTGGATGGGACACGTTGGGCGGGACGCGCAATTTTTGCGGCGGTGGCGAATGCGACGAGTTATGGATCGGGAGTGCGGATCGCGCCGGACGCAAAGATGGACGATAGCTGGATGGAAATCGTGTTGGTGGGTGACGTCGCGTGGTCTCGGCTTGTGGAAGCGATTCCAATCCTCTTGACGACCGGCGATCTGCGATTCGAGGAGGTGAAGCGGTTTCGCTGCCGCCGCATCGTGTTACGGGCAGATCGCGCGGTGAAAGTACATGGAGACGGCGAACTACTAGGCGAGTCGCCAGCGGAGTTCGAAATTCTGCCGCGAGCAATTCGTGTAATGGTGCCACAGGAATCGGCTATAGAGGTTAGCGTTCAGGACTAGCGGGTTGGCTTCTTCTTCGTGAGCTTCAATGGCATGTCGATGTCACTGCGAGAATCGAAGCTGGAAACGGTGCGGACGGACGACATCAAATCCTTTTGCTCGGCGTGTATTTCATAGTCAACGTTGGGATCAAGGCCGCTGAATCGGTACTGCCCCTTGTCGCCGGCGATATACGTCTTGACCGCCTGAGATTTCACATTCTTGAGGTAAACAATAGCCGTGGGGGCTGGATTTTCGTCTTTATCGAGAACCGTGCCACGAACGACGCGCAGTTGCAGGTCGCCTTTCTTCTGTGCGCCGACAGCAACCGCCGCGAGAACGACGAACAACAACGGAACCATGAAGCGACGCAGGGTGGGATTGCGCGTGCTGCACGCTAAGGAGGAAAAAACGGAAACGTTCAGTGGCAACTTCATTCGATCTCTTCTTCCTCTTCCTCCTTTTCGCCTTCCTTCACCACGCCAGCCTCCTCGTCTTCTTCTTCCTCGTCTTCGTCTTCGTCCTCATCGTCGGAAATCACGATGAGATGCACGGGGTGAGTCTGAGTGACTTCCAGTTCGACGTCACATTCCGGGCAGCTCAGGATTTCGCCTTCTTCCACTTCGTCTTCGTCGAGATCAAGTTCTGCGTCGCATTCCGGGCATTTCGTCACGGCCGCACTCTCCTTCCTGGGGCGATCCTGCACTCTGAAGGGTATTATATAACGCCGCTGTCAAGCTTTGCGAAAACGGGAGCGACGTGAAAAGGTGACGGTGCGACGCGAATATCCGGAGCGGCCGCTGGTGGGCGTGGGAGGCGTGGTGATTCGCGACGAGCGGGCGCTACTGATCAGGAGGGGAAGCGCGCCGCTTGAGGGCGAGTGGTCCATTCCCGGGGGAATGCTGGAGATTGGCGAAACGATTTTAGAGGGAGTGCAACGAGAGCTTCTGGAAGAGACGGCGATCGAGGTGAAAGTTCTCGATTTGATTGAGGTATTCGAGCGCCTGACGCGGGATGAAGCGGGCAGGCTGAAATATCATTTTGTGATTTTGGATTATTTGTGCGAGGCCGTCCGTGGGGAAGCTCGGGCGGGAAGCGATGTGACGGACGTGGCATGGTCTCGTGAATCGGACTTGAGCGAGTACTCGCTAACGCCAACTGCGACGCGGGTGATTCAAAAAGCGTTTGAAATGGCACGGGGAAGGAAAATCTAGCTGGCGGCGGCTTCGGGAACACGACCGAAACGGCGTTCGCGACCGAGGAAATCCTGCACGGCTGCGGCGAGATCGGCGGCTTCGAACTCGGGCCACATACGAGGCGTGAAAAGCAACTCCGCGTAAGCACATTCCCACAGCATGAAATCGCTCAGGCGACGCTCACCACCCGTCCGAATCAGAAGATCAACGTCGGAGGCAGGGCCACCTGCGTGCGTCACATCACCGAGGCGGCGGGAAAATTCGCGCTCGGAGACTTCGAGACTCGAAACCATCCAGCAGGCAGCACGAAGAATCGCGTCGCGCGCCGAATAGTCGAGCGCGATTCGCAATTCGAGGGCACGGCCCGATGCGGTGGCGCGCTCGGCGAAATCAATCGCTTCGACAAGCGGGCGAGGGATCCGGTCGCGGCGGCCGATAACGCGAAGGCGAATTCCCTCCGCGGAGCAGGCGACGGAGTCGCTGCGGAGAAAATCTTCAAGAAGGCTAAAAAGCGAAGTAACTTCATGGCTCGGACGCGCCCAATTGTCCGAGGAGAACGCATAGAGCGTCAACTTGGCGATGCCGAGCCCAGCGGCAGAGCGAACAATGCGACGCACAGCTGTTACGCCGGCGCGGTGTCCCTCGGAACGTGGAAGTCCACGCATGGCAGCCCAGCGGCCGTTACCGTCAAGCAAAATGGCGACGTGGAGGCCGGCATTATCAATCAGTTTAGGAGTCGTCTTAGGAGTCATCTTAGGGAGTCATCGTCTTTGCTCGCTCGCAACCTTTGCACCAACGATCCGAATCAGCGCTCGCGTGTCGCCTGAATTAAAGCTTCCATGTGATTCAAGTATTTCTCTAGAGCCCGGCGACCAGAAGGCGTAAGGCGGTACTCTGTTTTTGGCATTCGCCCTGCGAATGATTTCGAGCAGGAGACGTAGCCGGCGTCTTCGAGCTTTCGCGCATGAACGCTGAGATTCCCATCGCTAGCCCCTAGCAACTCTTTGAGCTCGCTAAAGGTGAGAGATGTATTCACCGCGAGCGCGCTGATGATCGCAAGGCGCGTACGTTCGTGAATGAGCCGGTCAAGATTCACCGCCGCCGATTCTTGTTGCCGAGCGCCCGGTAAAGTTCGTTTTGTCTTTTCCTCCCGCGCTTCGCGGAAGGCGCCAAGTTTAGCCGCCATAGTTCCTCGCAATTACTGCTCCGAAAAGGATGTGAAGCCCGCCAAAACCCGCAGCCAAAAACGCATTTCCCCAGTTCCAAGGGCAAAAAAGCGCCACTGCGCCAAGTACCACAAAACAGAGTCCCATCAACGGGACGATCCGGATCGAAAACGCGCCCGCCGTGACAACAGCAGTTCCATAGAGCAGCAGCCACATTCCTGGAATGGTCCCCATTTCGCTGAGGTGCACCATCACAGCGGTGAGGAGAGCACCCGCCAGAATCGGGGGAGCGAAACTGTAGGCGAACCGGCGCGCCGGTCCCGTGAGCAAAGACGAGCCGGATCGGCGAGCCTTCGAAAGAGTTGTCCAGCCGGCGATGCCAATAGCAACGGCCAGCTCGCCGAGCCAGATCAACAGCCAATCTCGAGGGCGCGACATACGGGAGGCAATCGTCGCGGCGCCCAATGCAGTGATTCCAAGAGCCACGCCGCCCCAGCCGGGCACGGCCGTGAAGGATCCGGCGCGCTCCATTGTTTCGCGAATGAAGCGGATATTGTCGCGAGCGCGATCGTCAAGCGAAACGGGAGAGGGCGGGCGTACAGGAAATGGTTGGCTCATCTCTAAAAGAGGCTACAGTTTGGCGCTAAATCTGTCAAGTACTTTGAAATGCAAAGTTTCTATCACAACCCTTGTTCCAGCGCACGCTGGAGACTATTCTCGCATTCAGGTTTAGCAATAGGGAGACGAAGCGATGAGAACAGCGATACTTGCCACGATGGCTTTCATGTTGATGCCAATCGCAGCGACGGCTCAACAACCAGCGGCTCCAGCGGCGGCCGGCGCACCAGAAATGAACCCTGTGTCGAATGCGTTGCGAAAGATCCTGGAGCGCCAGTCGAAGAACATCGTAGCGGCGGCTGAAGAGATGCCGGCGGATAAGTTTGGGTACAAACCAACGCCGACTCAGATGACGTTCGCCGCACTTGTGGAACACACGA
>Ga0307479_10005127_pt1 | contig 12015 bp, 11 predicted proteins | sample atmos_gasesECM4C_FD_203743 | JGI IMG/M metagenome (GOLD analysis project Ga0307479, IMG submission 203743) | Hardwood forest soil microbial communities from Morgan-Monroe State Forest, Indiana, United States - atmos_gasesECM4C_515 | ecosystem: Environmental > Terrestrial > Soil > Temperate... | reverse complement strand
GGATTTCGTGCAGCTCTAATCGGCAAAATGCCGGAATCCCGCATGGCTGTCGACGACTACCCCCGGTTGATTTCCCACAAGGGGTACCCGTAGAATACCGGGGTCGAGGGGTTTTGGGGGTATTGTCGATGCGCAAGGCGTTTTTCGTCTGGGGTTTTCTGCAACTGGCGATCGCCTCGATCGCCCACGCCGCGGGGCCATTCGGCACCATCCATATCGCCGGGTGGAGCGGCGGCGCCTATACCAACGACAGTACGGGGGCCTTCTCGCATTGCGCCGCGGGGGCGGACTATGCGAGCGGCGTTTCGCTGGTCGTCAGCGCGACGGCCACCAATTCGTGGCTGCTCGGCTTTGGCAGCAGCGCCTTTCACTTCAACAAGGGCGATACCTTGCCGATCGACGTCACCTTCGATGGGCAATCGGAGGCAAGACTGTTCGCGACCGCCAATTCGCCGGTCCTGATCTCGGCCATTCTGCCGCCGAACATCGCGCACACGTTTCAGAAGTCCAGCCTGATGGTCGCGGTGGCGGGGAGCACGCCCCTGCAATTCAACCTGACCTCAACCGGGCCGCTGCTCGCGGCGCTGGCCAACTGCGTTGCCAAGGTCAAGGCGGAAGGCATCAACAGCGCCGGCGATTTCACCGCGCCCAAGGCGGTTGCCGCAAAGTCCGATGCGCCGAACGGAGCGCCCGCCAACCCCAAATCCGGCAGAACCGGCAGCCAGACCGGAACCGGCTTTGTGATCAGCGCCAATGGCCACGTTGTCACCAATCACCACGTCATCGAGGGCTGCACCGGCGACATTCATGGCAATCTCTCGGGCGAACCGGCCACGACGTTGCGGGTGGTCTCGAGCGATGCGTCGAACGACCTCGCGTTGCTGCAGGGACCGGCGGCCTCGTTCAAGAGCTTTGCCAAGATCCGCGATCGCTCGATCCGCTCCGGCGATTCGGTGGTCGCCATCGGCTATCCCTATCATGATCTCTTGACATCGGACTTCACGGTCACCACCGGGATCGTGAGTTCGCTGAGCGGGATCGTGAACGATACGCGCTATCTGCAGATCAGCGCCGCGGTCCAGCCCGGCAACAGCGGCGGGCCGCTGCTCGATACTTCAGGCCTCATCGTCGGCATGGTCGCCATGAAGCTCGACGCGCTGAAGATCGTGCGCGCCACCGGCAACATTCCGGAAAACATCAATTTCGCCATCAAGACCGGCATGATCCGCGATTTCCTCGACAACAGCGTCGTGCCTTACGAGACCGCCGAAGCCAAGGGCGAGCTGAAGACCGCCGAGATCGCAGGGAACGCGCGCGCCTATACGCTCTTGATCACCTGCACCGCGAACGAGCCGGCCCAGGCGAAGAAGTGATCGCGCTGGGCGGTAACACCTCTCGATCGGTCGCAACGGCAGAGGTGAAGCGGAGTTCGCGGATGCGAATGGGTGAAAGAGCGCCAACCCCGTCATTGCGAGGAGCGCTTGCGACGAAGCAATCCATGCTTTGTTCGCCGCAAGATGGATTGCTTCGCGGAGCCTGTCATCGGGCGCGCGTTCGCGCGACCCGTTGGCTCGCAATGACGACTGAGAGACCGTGTTCACGGATAGAGCCCCTCACCGTAGCCGATGCTTCGCATCGGCGTTCTTCTGTCAATAGCGGCGGACGTTGCCGCCCCTATGACGGCGTGTACTGGTCGCGCAGCCGCAGCCAGTCCATCGGATAGGGCAATCCCTCCTCGTGACGGCCGAGCGGCGTCAGGTCGAGATAGTGATAGGCGGCGTTCATCATGTCGAGCCCGCGGGCGAAGCAGGAATAGGTGTGGAAGATGTCGCCCTTTTCGTCGCGGTAGAACACGCTGATGCCCGGCGCCTCCGCGATGGAGAATCCCGAGGTGCCGAAGTTGTAGACATTGCTACCCGACTTGAGCTGGTCCGGCGTGAACGAGACCACGTAATCAAAGTTGAAATCGCTGGCTTCGGACGAGACCCAATCGAAGGTCCAGCCCATCCGCTTCTTGAACGCGTCGAGCCTTGCAAGCGGCGCGCGCGAGACCGCGACCAGCGTGGTATCGCGGGCGGCAAGATGAACGGTCATGCGCTCGAACCCGTCGGCCCAGAACGAGCAGCTCTTGCAGCCCTCGTTCCATTCCGGCGCGAACATGAAGTGCTGGACCACGAGCTGGCTGCGGCCGGCGAACAGATCTGCCAGCGTCTTGCTGCCGTCGCCGCTGTCGAACGAATAGGCCTTGTCGACCTTGACCCAGGGCAATGCCCGGCGCTCCTGGCTCAAGCGATCCCTGGCGCGCGTAAATTCCTTTTCGTGCGCCATGTGGGCCTTGCGGGCTTCGATCCATTCCTGACGCGAGACGATTTTGTGCGGCTGCATGGGCGCCTCCTTCTTGGTTGGATTGATCTCAGAGCCTTCGTTCCGATTGTATCGGAACGGAGACTCTGGCTTTTTGTTTAACGCGTTTTCTTCACGCGAACCGGAACCCACTTCGCTGGAAAACGCTCTAGGCAACGAGTTGCTCGAGCTTGTCGAGCCCGGCGAGCCATCCGCGCTCGTGGCCGGCGCGCGCGGCCTCGTCGAACAGCTGCTCGTGATGCAGCGTCAGCAACGTCCCTGCTCCGTCGGGTTTTATGGCGACCGTGACCTGCGACTCGCGTTCCGGCGTCGAATGCCAGGCCCAGGAGAACACCAGGCGCGCGTTCGGCACCAGCTCCCGATAGACGCCGCCGACTTCGTAATATTCGCTCGCGGTCGAAAAGCCGATGCGGAAACGGCCGCCGACCCGGGCGTCGATATCGGCCTTGAACGAGCCGGGGGTGGCGTCGGCCCGGCCGAACCAGCGGATTATTTTTTCCGGGTCGGTCCACGCCGCGTAGACTTTCTCGGGCGGCGCGTTGAGGCGTCGCGTGAAAGTGAGGCTGGGCCTGGCGACGAGACCGGCGCCGCCGGCGGTGCTGGTTCCTGTGTCCATTGTTCTTCCTCCACGAATGCGGCGAGGCGGTCGAGATTGTCGGACCAGAAGTGCTGGTAGCGGTTCAGCCAGGCAAGCGCCTGCTGCATCGGCTTGGCGGTCAGCCGGCAGGCGACGATGCGGCCGGTCTTTTCGCGCGCAACCAGGCCGGCGTCCGACAGCACGTCGAGATGCTTCATGATGGCGGGGAGCGACATCGCAAACGGCTGCGCCAGCTCGCTGACCGAGACCGTGGCGCGCGCCGAGAGCCGCGCCAACAGCGCGCGCCGCGTCGGGTCGGCGAGCGCGGCAAAGGTGTGGTCCAGATCGCGTTCTCGCGCGGCGTCGCTATACTTAACCATAAGGTTTAGTATAAGCACAGCCGCCGCGACGTCAAGACATGGTTTTTCAATATAAGGGAATTCGGTTATTTGGGCGCGCACATACGCTACACCCCGGTCGCGCACCATCCTCGCGTTGACTCTTCGCTCCGCGATTAGCCTGCGCTCGGATCACAAACCATCGTTGGGTCGCCTATTCGCGATAGCGCGGGTACGCCGGATAGCGCGGATACGCAGGATAGCGCGGGTATGCCGGATAGGGAGCATAGTCGGCCGGATAGGGCGGACGGCCGCGCTGCGCAAACGCGACGCGCGGGTTGATGTTGCAGGAAAGGTTGCGGCCCGATGCGCTGGCCTGGCACTGGCCGAAGGTCCTGTACGAACAATCCCCCGGGATTCCCACGCCTCTGCCCTGGGCACACCAGGGATAATCATACGCTACCGCGGGAGCGGAACTGGCCAAAGTGGCGACGCCGGCCGCGGTCAAGGCCATCATCGCGATCAAAAGCTTGTGCATTGTCTCGTCTCCGGCGCGCCGACGAACAGTTCGCCGTCGCTTGCAAGGACATACGCCGAACAGGGCTTCCGGGTTTCACTCCACCTTGAGGCCGGCAAACTCGACCACCTTCTTCCACTTTTCGGTTTCGGCCTCGATCATGCCGCCGAACGCCTCGGGCGACTGGATCAGCGGCTCGCCGCCGAGCTCGACCAGGCGCTTCTTCATCTCGGGCTCGACCAGAATCGTATTGATCTCGGAATTGAGCTTTTCGATGATCGCTTGCGGGGTTTTCTTTGGCGCGCCCATGCCGAACAGCGCGCTGGCTTCATAGCCCGGAACGGTCTCGGCGATCGCCTGAACGTCGGGCAGTTGCGGCGACCGCTCGGCCGTGGTCACGCCCAGCGCGCGCAACGAGCCCGAACGGATATGCTGGATGATCGAGGGCATGTTGTCGAAGATCACCTGCACCTGGCCGCCGAGCAGGTCGGTGATTGCCGGCGCCGCACCCCGATACGGCACGTGCTGCATCTTGGCGCCGGTCATCGCCATGAACATTTCGCCGGACAGATGCACCGAGGTGCCATTGCCCGATGAGGCCATGTTGACCTTGCCGGGATTGGCCTTCACATAGGCGATGAACTCGCCGACGTTCTTCGCCGGCACGTCCTTGTTGACCGTCATCACGTTCGGCACGCGGTTGAAGCAGGCGACGGCTGTGATGTCGCGGACGAAATTGAATCTGAGATTGGTGTAGAGCGTGGCGTTGATGAAGTTCGCCGGGTTGACCAGGAGCACGGTGTAGCCGTCCGGTTCGGCGTTGACCGCCGTCTCGGTCCCGATGTTGTTGCCGGCGCCCGGCTTGTTCTCGATCACGAACTGCTGGCCGAGTTTCTCCGACAGCCGCTGGCCGACCAGCCGCGCCAGGATGTCGGTCGCGCCGCCCGGCGGATAGCCGACCACGAAGCGCACCGGCCGGGTCGGATAATCCAGCGCCGCCGCGCTGCGCCTCGTAGCGATGGCCGAAGTGCCCATGGCGATCAAACCGATCGCGGTACGGCGCGAGATCATGCATTACTCCCGATTTTGTTGTTGTTTGCCTGACGGTGCCGCGCGTTGTAACAAACAACTTCAGCTGCGGCCAGTGCGCGCCAGGCGCGACGAAAGGATGAGCCATGCCGGTCAAGGTCAATGCCATCGACCATCTCGTGATCAATGTCACCGACGTGGCGCGCTCCGCCGAGTGGTACCGCAAAAACCTCGGCATGGAGGTCAAGGTGTTCGATCCGGGCGACGGCAAGGCGCCTCGGACCTCGCTCGTGTTCGGCAACCAGAAGATCAACGTGCGGCCGAAGGTCGCCGACAAGGTCGAGTGGTTCACCGCCGACCACGAGACCGCTGGCAGCGACGATCTGTGCTTTCTCACGACAAGCACGCCGGACGAGGTGGTCGCCCATCTCAGAAACAATGGGGTTGCGATCGAGGAAGGCCCGTGCGCTCGCCAAGGCGCCCGCGGCACCCTGCGCTCGGTCTATTGCCGCGACCCCGACGGCAGCCTGATCGAGATTTCGTCGTATGCGGAGGATGCGGAATAGCCAACCCCGTCATTGCCAGGAGCAAAGCGACGAAGCAATCCAGCCTCCGTCATTCCGGGATGGTGCGTTAGCACCAGACCCGGAATCTCGAGATTCCGGGTTCGATGCTGCGCATCGCCCCGGAATGACGACCTCGCTGTAGCCATTTGCCCGCGGCGTGATCCGGTGGCAAAACTGCGTTCCAAGAACGAATTTCAAGAATACGCCAAAGCGGCCGTCCAAGGCCGCGCGGGAGGAGCCATGACAAATTCACATGCAGCGCCCGGCATCGTCGGATCGTTCGCGGGGCTCGACGTGCCCTGGCTGCTGAAGATGCGCGCCGACGTCCGCCGCGACCATCCCTTCCTGATCTGGGCGCCGTTCGACGCGCCGGCGCGGACATGGAGCTACGGCGAATTTCACCACCGTGTCGGCGCGCTTGCCGCCGGCCTCGCCGGGCGCGGCGTCAAGCCCGGCGAGTTCGTGCTGATCCATCTGGATAACTGCATCGAGGCGATGCTGGCCTGGTTCGCCTGCGTCGAGCTCGGCGCCATCGCGGTGACCACCAACACCCGCTCGGCGCCGGCGGAGATGGAATATTTTGCCGGCCATTGCGGCGCGGTCGCCGCCATCACCCAGCCGGCCTATGCCGAGATCGTCTCGGCGCATTGCAAGGGCCTGCGCTGGATCGCGGTGATATCGCATGATGCGGGTGTGGCGCCTGCGGCGGGCCAAGCCGCGCCGCGCGGCGACAGCTTCGAATCCCTGTTCGCCGACAGCGCCGACCGGCCGCGCCGGGCGACCGATCCGCTCGCGCCCTGCTCCGTGCAATATACCTCCGGCACCACGTCGCGGCCGAAGGCCGTGCTGTGGACGCATGCCAACGCGCTATGGGGCGCCAAGATCAACGCCGCGCATCAGGACCTGCATGCAGGCGACGTGCACCAGACCTATCTGCCGCTGTTCCACACCAATGCGCTGGCCTATTCGATGCTGGCGAGCCTGTGGGTCGGCGCGACCTGCGTGATCCAGCCGCGGTTCTCCGCGAGCCGGTTCTGGAGCGTGGCACTGGAGCACGGCTGCACCTGGACCTCGACCATCCCGTTCTGCATGAAGGCGCTACTCGAGCATGAAGTCCCGAAGCAGCACAAATTCCGCCTCTGGGGCACCGCGGTGTGCGAGCCGCCGGCGTTTGCCGCCTTCGGCATCAAGATGATCGGCTGGTGGGGCATGACCGAGACCATCACCCACGGCATCGTGGGCGAGGTCGACCAGCCCAACACGCCGATGTCGATCGGCCGCGCCGCCGCCGAATATGCGATCCGCATCACCGACGACGACGGCCGAGCTACGGAAGTCGGCGGCACCGGCAATCTCCTGATCAAGGGCGTGCCCGGATTGTCGCTGTTCAAGGAATATCTCAACAACGAAAAGGCCACGGCCGAAAGTTTCGATGAGCACGATTATTTCATCACTGGCGATCGCGTCACCCTGCTCGAGCATGGCTACATCCGGTTCGGCGATCGCGCCAAGGACATGCTGAAGGTCGGCGGCGAGAACGTCGCGGCTTCCGAGATCGAGCAGGTGATCGCGGTCGTGCCCGGCGTGCGCGAGGCCGCGGTGGTCGCCAAGAAGCATCCGATGCTGGACGAGGTGCCGGTCGTCTTCGTCATTCCGCTGGATGGCGTCGAGCGCGCGCCGAGGGAATTGCACGACACCATCATGGCCGCCTGCCGCAACGCGCTCGCCGACTTCAAGGTGCCGCGCGAAATCCGTTTCGTCGACGAAATGCCGCGCTCGACGCTGGAAAAGGTGGCGAAAGCCGAATTGCGCAAGATGCTGGGATAAGCCATGCCGTTTGCCTTGGGCGTGAAGAGCGTCAATGCCAGCGCCGGTGCGATCGTGTCGCTGTGGGATCGGTTAAGCGTCTTCGAGGATTCACCGTCGATGCGCGCCCTGAACTATCCCCCGCATATCACCTTCGCCATCTATGATGCGCCCGAAGTGACCGGGGCAATCGCGATCGCCGCGATGGAACGAGCCGCCCAGGGACGGACGGCCATCGAGATCACCTTTAACCGCATCCGGACCTTCGATGGACCGTCACTGATCCTGTGGGCCGATCCGGAACCCAAGGAAATGCTGCTCGACATTCACCCGAAGATTCATTCCGCGATCAACCCGGGATTTTGCAGGCCCCACTACAGGCCGGGAAACTGGGTGCCGCATTGCACGCTCGCGACGCGCATCGTCGCGGAGCGAAACGCGGACGCCTTGGCGTTTGCGGCGACATTTCGCGGCGATATCCGCGTCACCTTCGATGTCATCGATTGCGTCGCGCTCCAGCCATTGAAGGTGGTTGCCGAGGCGCCGCTCAACGCGCCGGGAATTTAGCACACGCCGATTGCAGGATTTGGGATGCCGGCTCAACCATCAAAACAAGCGAGCAACGAAATGTCGAACATCGCGTTCCGAGGAAACAGCCTCAATCGCTTGACCTGTGGTCTCGCCGCCCTTGCACTCGTCCTTGCCCTCGCCCTTTCGATCGGCGCGGCTTCGGCTGAAACCGTCGACACCGTGCTTTTCAACGGCAAAATTCTCACCATCGACAATGAATTTTCGGTCCGAGACGCGCTGGCGATCGGCCACGGCCGGGTGCTGGCGTCAGGGACGTCGGCGGCGATGAAGAAGCTCGCCGGCGACACAACAAGATTGATCGACCTCGGCGGCCGCACCGTGATTCCCGGATTGACCGACGGCCACATCCACGGCATCCGCGCCGCGCTGACCTTCGGCACCGAGGTAAACTGGATCGGCGTGCCCAGCTTGAAGAAGGCGCTGGAGAAAGTGCGCCAGGCCGGCAAGGTGCAAAAGCCGGGCTCCTGGATCGTGGTGGCCGGCGGCTGGACCGAAGAGCAGTTCGCCGAGAAGCGCCGGCCGAGCCCGCAGGAGGTGGCGGAGGCCGCACCCGACAATCCTGTCTATATCCAGCATCTCTACGACTGGCTGCTGCTGTCGCCGAAGGCGATGGAGGCGCTGAACATCCGTAGCGATGCCGACGTCACCCCCGGCGGCAAGCTCGAACTTGACGGCGACAAGCCGACCGGTGTCGTGATCGGCAACGGCAACACGCTCGGCAAGATTTTCGATCATTTGCCGAAGCCGACGCTCGATCAGCAGGTCGACGGCTCCAAAAGATTCTTCCGCGAGATGAACGGCCTCGGCATCACCGGCATCGTCGACGGCGGCGGGGTCAGCATGTATCCGGCCAACTACCAGGCCGTGTTCCACCTCTGGCATGACAGGCAGCTCACGGTGCGCGTCGCCTATCACCTCTGCGCGCCCAAGCCGGGCAGCGAACTCGCCGACCTGCAAAACCTGACGCAATTATTACCGCAGGGTTTTGGCGACGACATGCTGCACTTCAACGGTCCCGGCGAAATCCTGATCTGGGCCGACTGGACCGACGGCGATATCACGCCCGACGGCAAGGCGAAGCTTGCCGAATTGCTGCGCTGGGCGGCATCGAAAAGCTACACCATCCAGCTGCACTGGAATCCGGACCGCACGGTCCATGACCTGCTCGATATCGTCGAGGACATCAGCCGCGATTATCCGGTTCGCGATCTCAGATGGACCGTGCTGCACCTCTACAACGCCTCGGAAGACAGTCTGAAGCGAATGAAGGCGCTGGGCCTGATCTGGGGCGTGCAGGACGGGCTCTATTTCGGCGGCGAACGCCTGCAGAAGGAGGTCGGCGTGGACGCGGCCAGGCAGATGCCGCGGATCGCAACCGCGCTGAAGCTCGGCCTGACGGTTGCCGCCGGCACCGACGCGCACCGGGTGTCGTCCTACAATCCCTTCGTTTCGCTGCAATGGTATCTCGACGGCACCACCATCGGCGGTGTGCAGACGCGCGGCGACGCGGAAGCCCCGAGCCGGCGCCAGGCGCTGGAAATGTACACCCGCAATTCGGCATTCATGGCGAACGACGACGACAAACGCGGCACGCTGGAGCCGGGCAAGTTCGCCGACCTCGCCGTGCTGTCGTCCGACTATCTGACCGCGCCGGTGCAGGAGATCGGCCGGATCAGGTCGCTGCTCACCATGGTCGGCGGCGAGGTGGTCTATGCGAGCGGACCGTTTGCGGAACTGGCGCCGGATGCGAGCCGGTAACCGCCATCATCAATACGCGCCGAACGCCACCGGGCGGAATGCCTGCAACAGTTGCTGGTCGAGCTTGGCGCCCATGCCTTCCATGATCGAGAAGGCGCGAGCATGGGTGAACGGCAGCCGGTAGGCGCGCTTTTCCACCAGCGCCGCATAGATGTCGACGATCGTGGTCAGCCGCACGATGTCGCTGACCTGGTCGCCGCGCAGCCGGTTGGGATAACCGCTGCCGTCCAGGAGTTCGTGGTGATGCAGCACGACGTCCAGCATCTCCGGCGGGAACCCGCCCTGCGCCGCCAGGGCCTCGTAGCCGCGGCGCGGATGGGTGCGCATCTCGAGCATTTCCTCGTCCGACAGCTTGCCCGGCTTGTCGAGGATCGCGCGCCGGATGAAGGCCTTGCCGACATCGTGCAGCAGCGCCGCGCGGGTGAGGCGGCGCTGGTCGTCCTCGCGCATTCCGAGATGCTGCGCGAACGCCACCGCGAAACCGGTGACGAACAGGCAATGGCGGTAGGTTTCGACGTGGTGGCAGCCGACCGTGGTCAGCCATTCGCGCAACGAGGAGTGCTTGATCGCCTTGAGGATCTTGTTTTCGGCCTGCACGACGTCGTCGAATTTCAAGGGAACGCCGGCCGGAAGCCGCTCGAACATCTTCACGATCACCGCATGCGCGGCGGCAACGCCGCGGTTCAGGGTCTTGCCGCGATCGGTTGAGTCGTAGCTGTCGCTGTCGGGGAACGCCGAACGGATGCGCTGCAGGATGTCGCCCGCATCGAACGGCCGCGAAATCGTGTCGGTGGCGCCTAGCGCCCAGGCCTGCATCGAGGCGTGATGCAGCGCGTCTGCCAGCACGAACAGCCGCGGCATCGCGCGATAGGCTTCTCCACGCAGCCTGCTGCGAACCTTCTGCACGCTCTCCGCCGAGCGCAGGTTGATATCGACCACGATGCCCGAGAGATCGCCGGCGGGAACTTCGGGAATATCCGACGTCGGGATGGTGTCGACCTCGCCAACCGAGCGCAGGATCTCGGCGAGTTCGTAGCTCTGATCGAAGCGATCGGAGGCCAGCAGCAGACGACGCTTCGCGGTTTCTTTGGCCGAGGATTCCGTGGGCGAAGATTCTTTTGCCGAAGATTCTCTTGCTAAGGCTGTCATGTCTCCCCCGGGGCGCTGACGATTGCGACTGACGGCACAACCCTAGCGGACAACGCGTTCCTCGCACCTTAATAGGCATGATCAACATCTTGATGTTGTCGACCGTACAAATTTAACGAGTTTTTCGGTTGCAGAAAACTTTAATGAAAAATCCGCTGGAGGTTTGCACCGGCGGATCGCTGTTGTCGCTTCAATGGCACCCGCCGCCGGTGCTTTCCCGAATCTGAGCGGAGAGAACAAAAACTTCGATACAGCTTGTGCGGCGCGGCAATAAGACCGCCCCAAGCCGCGGCAGTGGATGCGTCCCCATGCCCACGGCGCGCACGGATCCCCGCGCCGCAATTGGGCAGTTCCCACCGGCGAAAAGATCGCGCTACAATGAAGGTCGAACAAGAAAAAGGAAACGCGATGCCGACAATCGACCGTGACGGAGTAAAGATCCACTACGAGGTCCACGGCGACGGCCCGCCGCTGATTTTGACCCACGGCTATTCCTCGACATCGGCGATGTGGCAAGGACAGATCGAGGCGCTGTCGAAGCATCACAAGCTCGTATTGTGGGACATGCGCGGCCATGGCCAGTCGGATTATCCGCAAGATCCGAAAGCCTATAGCGAAGCGCTGACGGTCGGCGACATCGCGGCGCTGCTCGATGCGGTCGGCGCCAAACGCGCCGTCGTCGGCGGGCTTTCGCTCGGCGGCTACATGTCGCTCGCCTTCCATCGCGCGCATCCGGAACGGGTTGCCGCGCTGCTGATCATCGACACCGGTCCCGGCTTCAAGAAGGATGATGCACGCGATGCCTGGAACAAGCGCGCGCTCGGTACTGCCGACCGGTTCGAGCATGAGGGGCTTGAGGTGCTGAAATCGGCAAGCCGCGAACGCTCCAGCGTGAGCCATCGCGACGCTTTGGGCCTCGCCCGCGCTGCCCGCGGCATGCTGACCCAGCGCGACGCCAGCGTGATCGAGAGCCTGCCCGACATCAAGGTTCCGTCGCTGGTGGTGGTTGGCGCCGACGACACGCCGTTCCTCGCCGCCTCCGACTACATGGCGGCGAAAATTCCGGGCGCGAAAAAAGCGGTGATCCCGGCAGCCGGCCATGCCGTGAACATCGACCAGCCGCAGGCCTTCCTCGATGCGGTGCTGCCGTTCCTGGACACGCTGCCGCGCGGCGCAGCAAGCGAAAGGGCGTAGTCACAAAGCAGCGCGCCCGAGGCAACCGGGCATTTGAGGAAATAGGGCATCAACGGCCCCCGTCGTCATTCCGGGGCGATGCGAAGCATCGAACCCGGAATCTCGAGATTCCGGGTTCGTGCTAAC
>Ga0307479_10005126_pt1 | contig 12016 bp, 11 predicted proteins | sample atmos_gasesECM4C_FD_203743 | JGI IMG/M metagenome (GOLD analysis project Ga0307479, IMG submission 203743) | Hardwood forest soil microbial communities from Morgan-Monroe State Forest, Indiana, United States - atmos_gasesECM4C_515 | ecosystem: Environmental > Terrestrial > Soil > Temperate... | reverse complement strand
AAGGGCGCGGATTTCGACACCTACAACCCGAAGGTCAATGAGCTCGCGGCCGAACGGAAGCGCGTCAAGGCCGAACTCGCACAGATCGCGGCCGCTTCCGAGATCGTCACCGTGCACCCGGCGGCGATCGAGCGCTATCTCGCCGACATCAGGCGCCTGGCCGAGGTCGCCGCAGAGGCTGCGGAACTCGACGAGCCCGAACTCGTCGCAACGCTGCGCCAGCTGGTCCAAGCCGTCGTCGTTCATGCGCCGCCGGGGACCGACGAACTCGCAATCGAGATCAAGGCATCCTTGTCGGAATTGACGTTGCCGGGACCGTTGCTGAAACGTTCGAGTGGGGGGGTGACAGGTGGTAGCGGGGGAGGGACTCGAACCCCCGACCCCAGGATTATGATTCCCGTGCTCTAACCAGCTGAGCTACCCCGCCACGCGACATCCGCCGCGGGCTTTATATGCCACTGGCGAACGCGCGGCATATAAGGAACGGCTTACGGGCCTGTCAAGCAAACCGGATCGCTCCGCCAAATCTTTGTCAAATCGAGCCTTCGCCACATCAAGTCCTTGCCATAAGTGGCTTATTTCGGCTGCACATTCGGGTTGCCGCCGGGGCTGCCGGGCGGCGGAATCACCGGCATCGTGCCGCCGGCATCCGGCGTCGGCGCGCGCATTTCCGGATCGATGCCGGATGGCGGGCACAATACGCCGTTCGACCTTGCGAGCCTGTCGCCGAGCGGCTCAGTCGCCTGGCCGGTGGTCGACCCCTGCGGCGCGACGGTTCCGCGCGGTGGCGCCGGTGCGCATTCGGTCGAGGCTGCGGGCGCCGGCGGCGCAGTCTGCGCCGGAGGCGTCGCGGGCGACAATGGGGCTTGCGCATGCGAAGCGCCGGAGAGCGCCAGCAACGCAGCCGGGAGCAGCAAGGAACGTTTCATCCACATGCAGCGAAAACGATCTTCTCGCGCGGTGGTTCCCGCAAAACGTCAGGATTTGCGGTAGCGGATCAGCGAAAAATGTCCCATCGGCGGCATCGACCGCCGCTCGGCGAGTGAGACGCCGCCATGCTTGTTTTGCCAGGCAACCAGGCGCGCCCAGGGAAATTCCGGCCGCCAGCCGAGCCGCCGCGCCAACGGCGCGAAGGCAAGCTCGAAGGCGCGCCGCAGCCCGCTCTCGGCGCCGATATGGTTGACGAGAATGAGCTCGCCACCCGGCTTGAGCACGCGGATGAAATCATCCAGCGTCGCTTCGGGATCTGGCACCGCGGTGATGACATATTGCGCCACCACCGCATCGAACGACGAATCCGCGAACGCGAGATTTTTGGCGTCCATCACCGCAAGCGTCTCGACATTGGCAAGACCGAGCGCACGCACGCGGCTCTGCGCCTTGCGCAGCATCGGCTCGGAAATATCGACGCCGCATAATCTTACGGTGCGCGAATAGTCCGACAGCGACAGCCCGGTGCCGACGCCGACGTCCAGCACGCGGCCGCCGATCCGGTCGGCTTCCGCGATCGTGGACTGGCGGCCGTGATCGAACACCTTGCCGAACACCAGGTCGTAGACCGGTGCCCAGCGCTCATACGCCTTTGCGACCCCTTCGCGGTCGATGTCGGAAACCATACCCCAGCCCTGAAAACGTCAGGTCACGATCCGATTGCATTCAATCGGGTCATGATCTCATCTCTTGATTTGAGCATGATCTTTTCAGAAAACCGGTTCCCACTTTTCCGGATCATGCTCTACCCGCGCATTACTTCGGCGAGCGCGCGCGGCGCACCGCTTGAGGGTGCGGCCTTCGCGGTCGCCCGCTGGATGAAGCCGCCGCCGAGCACGCGCGCTTGCCCCGAAGCGGCGTCGTAAAACACGCAGGCCTGTCCGGGCGAGACGCCCTCCTCGCCGGCGACCAGTTCGACCTCATAGTGGCCGTCGGCGCCGCGCAACCACGCCGGCTGCGGCGCGCGGGTCGAGCGCACGCGCACGAAAATCTCGAGACCGCCCGCGATCGCGCGGTCGAGCGCGCCGTCGCCGATCCAGTTGACATCGCGCAACACGATGCGATCCATCCGCAGGGCCTCGCGCGGGCCGACCACGACGCGGCGCGTCGCGGCATCGAGCTGCACCACAAAAAGCGGCGCGCCGGAAGCAATTCCCAGTCCGCGTCGCTGGCCGACGGTGAAATGCGCGATGCCGTGGTGAAGGCCGAGCACGCGGCCGTCGAGGTCGACGATGTCGCCGGGCTCCATCGCGTTCGGCCGCAGCCGGCCGATGATGTCGGTATAGCGTCCGCTCGGCACGAAGCAGATGTCCTGGCTGTCATGCTTGTCGGCGACCGTCAGCCCAAAGCGTCGCGCCAGCTCGCGCACCTGCGGCTTGGTCATGTCGCCGAGCGGAAAGCGCAGATAGTCGAGCTGCTCGCGGGTGGTCGCAAACAGGAAATAGCTCTGGTCGCGCTCGGCGTCCGCCGCGCAAACCATCGCACGCGATCCGTCGCCCAGACGCCGCGAAGCGACATAGTGGCCGGTGGCCAGCGCCTGCGCGCCAAGCTCGCGCGCGGTCTTGAGCAGGTCGCGGAACTTGATCGCGCGGTTGCACTCGATGCAGGGCACCGGCGTTTCGCCCGAGGCGTAACTTTCGGCGAAGGTGTCGATCACCGATTCCCGGAAACGGTCCTCATAGTCCAGCACGTAATGCGGGATGCCGATCCGCTCGGCGACGTTGCGCGCGTCGTGGATGTCCTGGCCGGCGCAGCAGGCGCCCTTGCGGTGGGTGGCCGCGCCATGATCGTAGAGCTGCAGCGTGATGCCGACGACGTCGTAACCTTCGGACTTCAACAGCGCAGCCGTCGCCGAGGAGTCGACGCCGCCGGACATGGCGACGACCACCCTTAAATCCTGCGGACGGCCTTCGAGATCGAGACTGTTGAGCATAGTACCGGTTGCCGATGCGATCGCGGGCGGCATCGCAGACGCCGCGATCTGGAAGCACTTTTGCGAATAGGACCCGTGTTGCGGTCAGGAGCCTCTCAAGGGGTTTTCGCACAAGCGGCTCGGCTCGGACGGAAACGGTTGCAAGGCCCCCTTTAATATAGGCGGCAATCCAGTGAAGCAATCGAAAGGCCGCGCGCTTTTGGCAGGGACGAACGGCAAATCTTGCCGCACGGCAGAAAAGGAAGACCTCGAAGGGTTCGGTCATCTTCCGGGCAATCCTATAACTAATTGTAATTATTATACATTTTTGAAATCCGGCATTGGCCCGCTCCTTGCTACCTTTGAAGCCGAGTTCATCGCGAGAGGCCGCCCGTGTTCAGCGTGACGTCAGATCTAGCCGCAAGCGCGTCCTATTCGAGCGGGCCGCCGAAGTTCGCCCCGCCTGACCCTTCGCAGGCGAACGATAACTTTGCGGCCCTGATCGACAGCAACACGCAAGCCGACACCTCGAGTTCAGCCACAAGTTCCCCGCCCCCGGCGCCGGAACCGGCTGCGCCGCAACGCTCGTCCAACGATTCGCCGCAGGCTTCGGCCAATCGGCCGTCCCCCGACGCCGGCCCTGCCAATCAGGCGCCGCCAGCAAACTCGAACAATACCGCCGACAGCGTGGCGCAACCGGCCGATTCCAATGCCGCCGCAGCCAATGGCAGTTCCAATCCGGCGCAGTCCACGGGCGCAAAATCCGGTTCCACGCAGCCCGGCAGCGGCAAGTCGACCGACAAGGGCTCCGCCGGCAAGAGCTCTGCAAATTCCGCCGACCCGACAACCGCGCCGCAGCAAAGCGCGACACAGGTCGCCACGCCGAACGTGATCGCGACCGTGATCCCGGTCAACGCCACGCTGACCGACGCGCCTGCCGCAGCCCCTGCGGCGAGTAATCCGAACGCTCCACTTGCCATCGCGGCGGCGGCCATCGCGGCCTCTTCCTCGACCGCGGCGGCGCTGACCGCACCCGCCGCGCCGGTCAAGGCCAATTCCTCCTCAACAACAGGCACCACCGCCAACGGCGCGGCTCCCAACGCCAAGGCCTCGGTTCAAACCGCGATCGCCACACCCGAGAAGACACAGGCGACGTCGACCAACGCCGCGCCGGCAAACGACGCCGTATCGACGACTTCGATCGGCACGCCGAGCCCGATCGGCGCGAAGATCGCGGAAGCCAAAACCCAAGTCGCGACGCAAGCGAAGAGTTCGGCAGCGCCGGCGCCCGGCACCGCCGCCGCGACCTCCGATCCCACAGCACCCGCCGCCGGCAACGGCAACGCCGCGCCACAGCCAACCACCGTCGGCAAGCAGGACGGCCCGACGGCCCTCACTGAGGCCGTGAAAGCGGACGGCTCGAACGGCGCGCCCGCGACGGGCGCGGCCACGCCATCCTCCCACGACCGCTCGGCGATCGGCGCGGCCGCACAAGCGACGACCGCGGCACCGGACGCCAGCGCACAGGCAGCAGCCACGCTTCCGCAACAGCTTTCCGGCTCGGCGCCCGTGGCCTCCACCACCACATTGACCGCCGCGCCTGCCACCGGTGGCGCCGTGCCGGTAAGCGGGTTTGCGGTCGAGATCGCGGCTTCCGTGCAAAGCGGCAAGTCCCACTTCGAGATCCGACTCGATCCGGCCGACCTCGGCCGCATCGACGTCCGCATCGATGTCGATCGCAACGGACAGGTAACCTCGCATTTGACGGTGGAAAAGCCGGAGACGCTGTCGATGCTGCGGCAGGACGCGCCGCAACTGCAGCAGGCGCTGAACGACGCCGGCTTGAAGTCCGGCAGCGGCGGCCTGCAATTCAGCCTGCGCGATCAATCCTCTTCCGGGCAGAACAGCGGCAACCAGAGCGGCGGGAACGCGCAGCGGCTGATCGTCAGCGACGAGAACGCAACGCCCTCCGTCGCTGCCGGGCAATCTTACGGCCGCCTGCTCGGCTCGAGCGGCGGCATCGACATCAGGGTCTGAGGAGAAGAACATGGCAGCGACATCGGCAACCACCGCCAGTCCGGTCGTTTCGGGAACGACGCCCCTTCCGGCAGGGAGTTCGTCGAGCTCGTCCGCTTCGAACAGCAACGCGCTGGCCTCGCAGCAGATCGCCGGCAACTTCCAGAGCTTCCTCACGCTCTTGACGACGCAATTGCAGAACCAGAACCCGCTCGATCCGCTGGACACCAACCAGTTCACCCAGCAGCTCGTCGAATTCGCCGGCGTTCAGCAACAACTCAACACCAACAGTTCGCTGGCAACGCTGGTGTCGCTGCAGCAGACCGCGCAATCGACCCAGGCACTGTCCTTTGTCGGCAAGACCGCGGTGGTCTCCGGCGACACGACAACCCTCAGCAACTCGTCGGCAACCTGGGAACTGAACGTCCCGGCCAATTCCAACGTGACGCTCAATATCACCAACAGCACCGGTCAGACCGTGTACACCAAGACCTTCTCCTCGGTCACCGCCGGCAACAACCAGCCCTTCACCTGGAATGGTCAGGGCACTGACGGCACGCAATTGCCGGACGGACAATACAAGCTGACCGCCACCGGGACCGATGGCTCCGGCAATTCGGTCGGCATCACCACCGAGGTCGTGGGCGTGGTCAGTTCGGTCGACCTCACCCAGTCCCCGCCGCTTCTGAGCATCGGCGGCCAGTCCTACACGGTGAATCAGATCAAGGGCATCTCCAGCTAGCGGGCGGCCTTTCAGGGAAATCGGCCTCAAAAATCTTAATCTTTCATTTACGAACGGGAAAATCCTGGTGTTTTCGGACGCCGGGCTCGGCCTGTTGTGTGCATTTTCAAGGAGAATCTTATTGAAGCCTTGGGCTTAGGCAAATTTTAAGCCGCACGGCGTAGGTTGTATCTGTGAGTTCAGTGGTTAAGAGTTTGTGAGTACACCATGACAGAACCCCATCGCCCGAGGGTGAAATACGTCATCGGGCCCGACGGCAGCCCGCTTACGATTGCGGATTTGCCAGCGCCCGGGACCAAACGGTGGGTTATTCGCCGTAAAGCCGAAGTCGTTGCCGCAGTGCGCGGCGGTCTGCTCTCCCTTGAGGAGGCCTGCAGCCGTTACACGCTGACCGTCGACGAATTTCTTTCCTGGCAGTTCTCGATCGATCAGCATGGCCTTGCCGGGCTGCGCACCACCCGCATCCAGCAATATCGCCAATAGATGCTTCCAGGTATCAGCGGCATTTGAAGAAAACCGGCCTCGCCATGTGAGGCCGTTCTTTTTCATGTTTCGTCTAAAACCGCGCCGCATCAGCCGGCCCTTAACCTTCGTTAACCATATCGAAACCATCCCATAGGCAATAATTGCCCAGTCGGCTGTTGGGTGCCGAATCTTTGGGGCAGTTGGTTTTGCAAGGTCTGGTAGACTTTCTCAGAGGCCTGGGCGCTTCGCGGCTGATGGCGATGATCGCGGTGACCGCCGCGCTGATCGGCTTCTTCGCGTTCGTGATCATGCGCGTGACCACGCCGCAGATGACCACCCTGTTCACCGACTTGAGCCTCGAAGACTCCTCCAGCATCATCAAGGACCTGGACCGCCAGGGCATTCCTTACGAAATGCGCAACGAGGGCAGCGTGATCATGGTGCCCAAGGACAAGGTCACGCGGCTGCGCATGAAGCTTGCCGAGGGCGGTCTGCCCAAGGGCGGCGGCGTCGGCTACGAGATCTTCGACAAGTCCGACGCGCTCGGCACCACGAGCTTCGTCCAGAACATCAACCATTTGCGCGCGCTGGAGGGCGAACTCGCCCGCACCATCCGCGCCGTCGACCGCATCCAGGCCGCGCGCGTCCATCTGGTATTGCCCGAGCGGCCGCTGTTCTCGCGCGAAGCGCCGGAGCCGTCGGCCTCGATCGTGGTGCGGGTGCGCGGAGCGCTGGAAGCCCAGCAGATCCGGGCGATTCGTCATCTGGTGGCATCCGCCGTCAGCGGACTGAAGCCGCAGCGGGTGTCGATCGTCGACGAAAGCGGCCAGTTGCTCGCCGACGGCGCCGCCTCCGACGCCGACCAGGCGGTCGGCGACGAGCGCCACGCCGCCTTCGAAAAGCGGATGCGCAAGCAGGTCGAGGATATCGTGTCCTCGGTCGTCGGCCAGGGCCGGGCCCGGGTCGAGCTCGCCGCCGACTTCGACTACAACAAGATCACCCAGACCTCCGACAAGTTCGATCCCGAAGGCCGGGTGCTGCGCTCGAGCCAGACCCGCGAGGAATCTTCCGCCACCGCCGAAAACAACGGCCAGGTCACGGTCAACAACGAATTGCCGGGCAATCAGCAGAACAACAACGCGCCGACCGCGCGCGACCAGAGCAAGAAGACCGAGGAAACCAACAACTACGAGATTTCCCGCACCACCAAGACCGAAGTGACCGAGGCCGGCCGGGTCAACCGCATCTCGGTCGCCGTCCTGGTCGACGGCGCCTACACCAAGAACGACAAGGGCGAGCTGGTCTACAAGGAGCGCGCCAAGGAAGAGCTCGACCGCATCGCGGCGCTGGTGCGCTCGGCGATCGGCTTCGACCAGAAGCGCGGCGACCAGGTCGAGGTCGTCAACCTCAAATTCGCCGAGGCGCCCGCGGTCGCTCCGATCGCCGAGCCGAGCGGCCTGTTCGGCATGCTGCAGTTCACCAAAGACGACGTTATGTACATCATCGAGCTCGGCGTCATGATGCTGCTCGGCATTGTCGTGATGTTCATGGTGGTGCGTCCGCTGGTCAAGCGCATCCTCGCTTCCGAGGAGATGGCAGCCCTGACCCGTGCCCTTCCGGAGCCGGAGCCGGCAGAAGCGCAGGCCACGCCGGGCCAGGCGCTGCTTCCCGGCGCGACCGCGAATTTCATCGACGTCGCCCAGGTCCAGGGCCAGGTCCACGCCCAGTCCGTGCACCGCGTCGGCGAACTCGCCGAACGAAACCCCAACGAAACCGCCGCCATTGTTCGCCAGTGGCTGAGCGAAGCTGCCGAGTGATCTGACATGGCCCAATCGCAAGCGCAAAACTCCACCGACATCACCAGCGTGATCGCGACCCTGGGGGCGCGGCAGGGCGGCAAGCCCAGGGAGAAGATTGCCGGCCCGAAGCGCGCGGCGATGCTGATGCTGGCGCTCGGCGAGCAATATGGCGGCAAGATCTGGCAGATGCTCGACGACGACGAGGTGCGCGAACTGTCGCTGGTGATGTCGACGCTCGGCACCGTCGAAGCCGACGTCGTCGAGGACATGCTGCTCGAATTCGTGTCGCGGATGTCGGCGTCCGGCGCGCTGATGGGCAATTTCGACGCCACCGAACGGCTGTTGCAGCAATACCTGCCGCCGGAGCGGGTGCACGGCATCATGGACGAAATCCGCGGCCCCGCCGGCCGCAACATGTGGGAGAAGCTCTCCAACGTCCAGGAAGAGGTGCTCGCCAACTATCTGAAGAACGAATATCCGCAAACGATTGCCGTGGTGTTGTCGAAGCTGAAGCCGGAACACGCCGCGCGCGTGCTCGCGATCCTGCCCGAGGACATGGCGCTCGACGTGGTCGGGCGCATGCTGAAGATGGAAGCCGTGCAGAAGGAGGTGATCGAGCGGGTCGAGCAGACGCTGCGCGTCGAGTTCATGTCGAACTTGTCGCAGACCCGCCGCCGCGACGCCCACGAGGTGATGGCCGAAATCTTCAACAATTTCGACCGCCAGACCGAGACCCGCTTCATCACCTCGCTGGAGGAGGAGAACCGCGAGTCGGCCGAGCGCATCAAGGCCTTGATGTTCACCTTCGACGACCTGATCAAGCTGGATTCGGCCTCCGCGCAAACGCTGATGCGCCACGTCGACAAGGACAAGCTCGGGGTCGCGCTCAAAAGCGCCAATGAGGAGGTCAAGGGCTTCTTCCTCGGCAACATGTCCTCGCGCGCCGGCAAGATGCTGCTGGACGACATGGCGGCGATGGGTCCGGTGCGGTTGCGCGACGTCGACGAGGCGCAGGCGCTGCTGGTCAACCTCGCCAAGGATCTCGCCGCCAAGGGCGAGATCACGCTGACCAAGAACCGCGCCGACGACGAGCTGGTGTACTGATGGCAGCGCCCGCAAAATTCCTGTTCGACACGGATTTCGGCACGCCGAGCAAGGCGCGCGAGCGGCCTTCCACGCCCGCCGAGGTCGCGCAGAAGGTCGCCGCCGCCGAGGCCGCGGCCTACCGCAGCGGCTACGACGCGGCCCAGCGCGAGGCGAAAGCCGAGAGCGACCGGCGCAGCGCGCTGGCGCTGGAAGAGATCAAGATCGCGATGCAGGGCATCGCGGCGCGCTATGCCGGCATCGAGACGCGGATGGAAACCGAGGCGGTCGAGGTCGCGGTCGCGGTGGCGCGCAAGCTGTGCGAGGAACTGATCGCCGCCGAGCCGCTCGGTGAGATCACGGGCCTGGTCCAGGACTGCTTTTCGCACCTCGTCGCGACACCGCATCTGGTGGTCCGCATCAACGACCAGCTCTACGAGATGGCGCATGAGAAGATCGAGCGGCTCGCCAAGCAGAACGGCTTCGCCGGCCGCCTGGTGATCCTGGCCGAGCCCGAGATCGCCACCGGCGACTGCCGGATCGAATGGGCCGACGGCGGCGTCGTGCGCGAGCGTGCGGCGATCGATGCCAAGATCAGCGAATTTGTCGGGCGCTATATCGCGTCCAGGAACGGGGCCGGGACCTAAGGCCATGGGAATCAGATCATGAGCGACACCGATACACAGGTTCCGCTGCCCGACCTCAACGGCGCCGACGCGCTGTCGGCCGGCGACTTGGCTTACAACGACGACGACCAGGCCGCGCGGATCGCCGCCGACCTCGAAGCGGTCTTTGACGTGCCGGTGCAGGTTTCTGCCGTGCTCGGCCGCTCGAAGATGGACGTCGGCGAACTCCTGAAACTTGGACCCGGCACCGTGCTCGAGCTCGACCGGCGGGTCGGCGAGGCCATCGACATCTACGTCAACAACCGCCTGGTGGCGCGCGGCGAAGTGGTGCTGGTGGAAGACAAGCTCGGCGTGACCATGACCGAAATCATCAAGGCGGAACGCGGCTAGAGCATGATCCGGAAAAGTGGATACCGGTTTTCCCTCGCGACAAACGCGGAACCGCGTTTGCGCGGAGATCATGCTCAAAAAATAAGACTCTTTTGAATACGCGCTTGAAACGCAGGAATAGACGAACAGGAGACTGACATGCGGCTTCTCATCGTTGGCACCTTGAAGGGCCAGCTCACGACCGCCACCAAGATCGCGATGGACAACGGCGCCACCGTGACCCACGCCGAGGACCACGAGCAGGCGATGCGCGTGCTGCGCGGCGGCAAGGGCGCCGACCTGCTGCTGGTCGATGTCGCGCTCGACATCCGCGACCTGGTGATGCGGCTCGAGGCCGAGCACATCCACGTCCCGATCGTGGCCTGCGGCATCTCCAGCGATGCCCGCGCCGCGGTGGCGGCGATCCACGCCGGCGCCAAGGAGTACATTCCGCTGCCGCCGGATCCGGAACTGATCGCAGCCGTGCTGGCCGCGGTCGCCAACGATTCGCGTGATCTGATCTATCGCGACGAGGCCATGGCCAAGGTGATCAAGCTGGCGCAGCAGATCGCCGGCTCGGACGCGTCGGTGATGATCACCGGCGAGTCCGGAACCGGCAAGGAAGTGCTGGCGCGCTACGTCCACAGCCGCTCCACCCGCGCCAAGCGGCCGTTTATCTCCATCAATTGCGCGGCGATCCCCGAGCATCTCCTGGAATCCGAGCTGTTCGGCCACGAGAAGGGCGCGTTCACCGGCGCGGTGGCGCGGCGGATCGGCAAGTTCGAGGAGGCGACCGGCGGCACGCTGCTGCTCGACGAAATCTCGGAAATGGACGTGCGACTCCAATCGAAGCTGTTGCGCGCGATCCAGGAGCGCGTGATCGACCGCGTCGGCGGCACGCGGCCGGTGCCGGTCGACATCCGGATCATCGCGACCTCGAACCGCAATCTGGCCGACGCCGTGCGCGAAGGCACTTTTCGCGAGGACCTGTTGTTCCGGCTCAATGTCGTGAACCTGAAGATTCCGCCGCTGCGCGAGCGCCCGGCCGACATTCTCGAACTGGCGCAGCATTTTGCAAAAAAATATGCCGAAGCCAACGGCGTGCCGCTGCGTCTGATTTCCGCCGACGCGAAACGCGTGCTGACCACCAACCGCTGGCAGGGCAACGTCCGCGAGCTCGAAAACACCATCCATCGCGCGGTCCTGATGGCGCAGGGCGACGAGATCGGCGCGGATGCGATCCTCTCCCCGGACGGTGACCGGCTCGACCTCGCCAAGACCGTGCCCGCGGTGGCGCATGCGACCTTTGCCGCCGAGCAGGTCACGCGCGCCCTGGTCGGGCGGACAGTCGCCGACGTCGAGCGCGACCTGATCCTGGAAACCTTGAAACATTGCCTCGGCAACCGCACCCACGCCGCCAACATCCTCGGCATTTCCATCCGCACCTTGCGCAACAAGCTGAACGAATACGCCGACGGCGGCCTGCCGATCCCGCCGCCGGGATCGAGCGACTATCAGCGCATGGCGACGACGGGGTGATTGCGGTCATTGCGAGCGAACGGGTCGCGCGAACGCGCCCCCACTTCTCAACTCGTCATCGCCCGGCCTGATCTACGGGCGATCCAGTACGCCGCGGCCTCTCGATTTCACTTGGCTTTCTCTGGAATACTGGATCGCCCGCCGGAGCCTGTCATCCGGCCGGCCGAAGGCCGGACCGGTTGGCGGGCGACGACGGCCGGGGGATGGCGCGCTTGTGCTCCAAAAACGCGACTGCGTATTCTCGCGGCGCGGATTGCGTCCGAGGTTTGCGAAACAATCACCCTCAAAATGAAAGAGGGCGCAGGGAAGACCGGGTGCTCAGCGCGCACCCGCGGCCCGTGTGCATTGGTAGAAAGCACACGGTAGTCACCACAGGTGGTGCCGGATCATCCGGCCTTCCCTGCGCAATGGTTTTAACGGCCTATATCGCGCTCTCCCCGGGGACCTGGCTCTTTTGCCCCCGTCGTTCGCAGGA
>Ga0307479_10005125_pt1 | contig 12019 bp, 8 predicted proteins | sample atmos_gasesECM4C_FD_203743 | JGI IMG/M metagenome (GOLD analysis project Ga0307479, IMG submission 203743) | Hardwood forest soil microbial communities from Morgan-Monroe State Forest, Indiana, United States - atmos_gasesECM4C_515 | ecosystem: Environmental > Terrestrial > Soil > Temperate... | reverse complement strand
CGAGGAATTCGTTGCACGAGGCGAAAAACAGGATCCCAAGACATTGCGAATCATGCTCCAGGACAAAGACGGAAAGAAACTCGTGCGACATCCTAGGTGTGCTTGGAGGAAAGAACAAGACAAAAATGGCGCAGCCGGGTTTAATGCGATAGCTGGATGCCGCCGATGATTCAAGTAGCGTCAGGGAACAGCCGGCATCTAATTCAAGCAGAGGCAGGGAACAGCAAGCATCTAATTCAGGCAGCGTCACGGAACAGCCAGCATCTAATTAGAGTAGCGGGCGAGCAGGCGGGAACGGCGCGATGAAACAAGGATGCGAAAGATCGATGAAACACAGCAAAAAAAGTGATGAGGGATTGCGCCGCGTTTCCACTACGTTGGAGGCATTACCGGTTGGAAGCAACTTTTTTGCAAAAAATGTGTTTCATCTTGCAGAGTGTAGTGGAAGGGAATTACACTACGCAGGATGACGGAAGTTTGAGGTGACGCCGTGGCTTTTGTCCGCCGCAAAGGAAATTCGCTTTACCTGGTGCACAACGTGCGCCGCGGCGGAAAAGTACGCCAGCTCCATCTGGCCCGCCTGGGAGCCCGCGCGCGAATCACCGATGACCTGGTGCGCGAAGTTTCCAAGAAGCATCCCTTTGTGGAGCTGAACTGGAAAGCGTTGCGTGAACAGTTGAACGGCCAAGTGGACTTGGCGAATCCCAACTCGCCGGCCGTCCAAAAGCTCGTTTCCTCTCTTCGAGCCCTCAATCTCGAACTGGCGGACCTGTTTCCGCCGCTGCTCCGAATTTCTGAGTCACCCGTGGTGGCACGGGAGCTGCTTGTGCAATTGCGGCTCCTGCAGTCCACGATTCACGTCAAGCTCGACCAGTTTGGCCGTGGACGTGGGCGATTCAGCAATGCGAACCCGCCATCGGGGGTCGCTAGGAGGCGGTCATGAGCGACTACATCCTTGCACTAGATCCCAGCAAGCGCAGCACGGACACGATCGATTTCCAGACCGCGCTGCGAGGGAAAATTGTCGGACAGGAAGAGGGTGTACAGGCGCTGGTGGATTTGTACCAGGTATTTCGCGCCGGATTGAATTCGCCAGGCCGCCCGGTAGGGAATCTGCTCTTTCTGGGGCCGACGGGCTCGGGGAAGACGCGCATCGTGGAAGCGGCGGCCGAAATTCTCTTCGGCGAGGCCCGCACGGTGGTCAAGGTCGATTGCGCGGAATTTCAGCACTCCCACGAAATTGCCAAACTCATCGGGTCGCCCCCGGGGTATCTGGGGCATCGCGAGACTCATCCGCTGATTACACAAGAAACGCTGGCGGCCAGCCATAGCGACAAATTGAAGCTCAGTTTCCTGCTCTTTGACGAAATCGAAAAGGCCAGCGATGCGCTGTGGCAGTTGCTGCTGGGCATGCTGGACAAGGCCACACTGACGCTGGGCGACAACCGTAAAGTGGACTTATCCCAAACGGTGATCTTCCTGACGTCCAACCTGGGTGGCGGTGAGATTGCCGAACTGATGCACGGTGGCATGGGTTTCGTTCAGCCGACGGATAAACCGATTGCCGGGCTGGACGAGAAGGTGGAACGCACGGCGGTGGAAGCGGCGCGGAAGAAATTCTCGCCGGAGTTCATGAACCGCCTCGATAAAGTGGTGGTGTTCCATCCGTTGCAGCGAGAGCAGCTTCAGGAAGTGCTGGATATCGAGCTGGGGCAGGTGCAGCAGCGGGTCCTGGACACTGCCAAAGGGCAGTTCCTCTTTCGCGTGACCGAAGCCGGGCGCGAATTCCTGCTGCAGGAGGGGACCGATCAGCGTTACGGAGCCCGCCACCTAAAGCGCGCCATCGAGCGGCACGTTGTTTATCCGCTGGCGAATTTGCTGGCCACGGATCAAGTTAGTTTGGGCGACCTGGTGCGGATCGATTGGGATGAGAGCCATAAGCAGCTCACGTTCGTGCGCGAAGGCGAGGGAGCGCTGGTGCAGGCCGCATCGCAGGGCGCCTCTGGGGCCGGCTCTGCCGCTGCCGAAGTGATGGACGGAAAGTCCGCCGAGCCGCCGAGGGAATCCACGGTGGAAGAAAGAAAATCCCGGGCGGCCCAGCCCGGCGGGGGCCCTGGGGGGTCTGCCCAAGGGCGCAAGAAGCAGGACCGGTCAAATACTTAAAGCAGCACTTTAACTTTAGTTGAGGGGCGCCAGGAAAGTTGCGCCCCTTTTTGTCGTCTGGCGGCGGACACAAACTGTTTCAGCGCTCTCACTTTGCACATGAATGGAACACTATCTCACGGCGTGAGACAGTTTCCAGAACTGCAAATCCCGTATGTTGTTGAGTTTGCGCCGTTTTTCAACCCTCTAAAGTGTGGAAAAGATTGGCATTCCCCATGCAGTATCTCATGAGGGCGCAAAAGTGAGACGCGCTCCGCGTTTGGGCGAGCTAGACGCGCCGAGGGGTTGATGAAATGAAAGCTGCCGTACGCCATCAACTAGATCCAACCATCCGAAGTAATGACACGTGTGATTTTCACTCTTCCTTGCGCGCAAAGATTGTAGGACAGGAAGAGGGTGTGCAGTCCCTAGTTGATATGTTTCAGGTGTTTTGTGCCGGATTGAACTCCCCGGGGCGCCCGGTGGGAAACCTGCTGTTCCTGGGTCCGACCGGGTCAGGAAAGACACGCATAGTGGAAGCGGCCGCGGAGATCCTCTTTGGGGATGCTCGAGCGGTGATCAAGGTCGATTGCGCGGAGTTCCAGCACTCCCATGAGATTGCCAAGCTGATTGGGTCACCTCCGGGTTATTTGGGACACCGGGAGACGCATCCGTTAATTACCCAGGAAGCATTGTCCGCGAGCCATACGGAAAAGCTGAAGCTCAGTTTCCTGCTCTTCGACGAGATTGAAAAGGCCAGCGACGCGCTATGGCAATTGCTACTGGGCATGCTGGACAAGGCCACGCTGACCCTGGGCGACAACCGCCGCGTGGACCTCTCTCAGACAATCATTTTCCTGACTTCGAACCTGGGTGGGGGAGAGATTACGGAACTGATGGAAGGCGGCATGGGCTTTGTTCGCCCACCTGAGAAGCCTGCTGCCGGCTTCGATGAAAAGATCGAACGTACAGCCGTGGAAGCGGCGCGCCGCAAGTTTTCGCCGGAATTCATGAACCGGCTCGACAAAGTGGTGGTATTTCATCCGCTGAGGCGCGAACAACTGGAGCGGGTGCTCGAAATAGAACTGGGCCAGGTGCAACAGCGCGTTCTGGAAACCGCCAAGGGGCAGTTCCTGTTCCGCGTGACCGACAGAGGCCGGGACTTCCTTCTGCAGGAAGGCACGGACCAGCGCTACGGCGCGCGGCACCTCAAGCGCGCCATCGAACGCCACGTGGTGTATCCACTGGCAAACTTATTGGCGACCGAGCAGGTTCACCTCGGCGACCTCGTGTGCATCGATTGGAGCAAGGAGCAGGATTGCCTTTCCTTCGTCCGCGAGGGTGAAAACCTGGCGATCCCGGCGCGCAAGGTAGAGCCGGTAATCGCCGCGCGCACCGCACCGGCAAAGAGCGGCAAGGCCGCAGATGCGCCCGGCACGACACTTTCGCCGGAGCCAGCGCCGCGCATGGTTCGTTAGACCAAGTTTCTTCTCTCTCTGGTTCCGCCCGGGTGGCTTGCTGCCCGGGCTTTTTCTTTTCTTCCTCAGCCGCTGCTGGAGTAACCTTAAATAGAGGCGTGTCATCCTACCCCACACAGCTTTTGGGAGGTCATCGTGAGTATCCGCGGGTCGAAACGGAAAACTCTTAAAGGAAACAGCAGTCCAGGGCTGTGGGCGGCCAGGGTGTCTCGGGGATGGGGGACAGGCGTCTTCCTTGGCCTGAGCTTGCTTTTGGTTCCGGACGCGCTCGCGCAACGAACGCAACTCAAACAGGGGTGGAACAAGTTTTCTCCGCAGGACGACATCAACCTGGGTAAAAGAGCCGCCACGGATGCGGAAAAGCAGTTGCCGCTTTGCAACGCACCCAAGGTCGACGCGTACCTGACAGAACTTGGCACGCGTCTGGCGCAGAAGTTGCCCACAGGTGGCGTGCAGTATCCGTTCGAATTTCATTGCGTCAATGACAAAGCCATCAATGCTTTTGCATTGCCGGGCGGATATGTGTTTGTGAACCGTGGCGCAATCGAAGCCGCGGATAATGAGGCGCAGCTGGCTGCAGTGATGGCGCACGAGTTGTCGCACGTGGCTCTGCGCCATGGCACCAACCAGGCAACCAAGGCGATGCTGGCCGAAACGGGCCTGGGGATCTTCGGCGCCGTTTTCGGGGACAGCACCGGCGGCGCGCTGCTGACGACACTGGGGAGTTTCACGGCCGGCGGCGTGCTCCTGCGCTATTCGCGAACGGCCGAATCGCAAGCCGACGTGATGGGCACGCAGGTCCTCTACGATGCGGGGTACGACCCGCGAGCCATGGCGCAGTTTTTCGAAAAGCTCGAAACGGAGAGCAAGGGCAAGAATCCCCCGGAGTTTTTCTCCGACCACCCGAACCCGGAGCACCGCGTGGGGCGCGTGGATGAAGAAGTCGAGAAGCTCGGTGGTGTTCCGCCGAACGCCAAGCGAGACTCCGCTGAATTCGAAGCGATCAAGCGCGAAGTTCTGGCGCTGCCAGTGGTGAAAAAGCCGACGCCCGGAGTTGCTGGTCCCGTCGCTGCCCCGGCGCCCCCATCCCGCAACTTTGCGGAATATCAGGCGAAGTCGTACGCTCTCAAGTATCCGGACAACTGGAAAAAGTATCCCGATAGCGACGGAAGCGGCGTTTCCTTTGCCCCGGAAGGCGGTGTTGTGGCCGACGGGAGCGGCCATAGCGCTCTTGCCTATGGACTGATCATCGGGATAGCGCAGGCAAAGGGCGATCCCAATGATGGGAACGCTTTGAACGCCGCGACAAGCCAGGTGATTCAGGATCTTCAAAAGTCGAACCCGAGCATGAAAACCACGCGGCAAGGCGAGCACCTGCGCCTGAACGGCCAGCCGGGCCTTTCCACATATCTAAGCAATTTGTCTCCTGCCGGTGGCCAGGAAACGGATTGGGTCCTCACCGTTCTGCGTCCAGAGGGTCTGGTCTATTTCGTCTGCGTTGCTCCACAATCCGCTTACGACAGTTACGACAAGACGTTTTCCTCGATCCTGGACTCGGTGCGGTTTACAAAATAGAAAGAAGTTTCGACGCGGAGACACAGAGAGCTGAGCAGAGCAGCACGAAAAGAATTTTGAAGTAAGAAAAGGGCGTCCCGGTCAGGACGCCCTCTTGCTTAGGCTTGCTTACGCGAAGCCAGCTAGTCATGGTCGCCGCTGAAGAGGAACGGCAGGATTTCGGTGCCTTCCTTCTGCACGGCCTGGAGTTCACTGGGATTGATGCCTAGCGCCTTCAAGAGCGACGCCGCAACCTGAGAGGTGGCCACGGGAGTCTTGACCACGCGGGAATGCAAGCCCGGGTTGGAGACGATGAGGCCGACGTTGGTGTCGCCGAAGCTGAAACCGCCGTGCTCGGCGTTTTTCTTGGTCGAATGCGTATACGTCGTGCCGTAGATCGGCTGCACTAAGATATCGGGCGTGGCGTTGTCGGTCAGCGGGTCGTTGAACTTGAGTTTCATCTCATTGCCGGCCAGCACTTCATCGATGAAGAGCGCGGGGGCGTTGGCATTCAGATAAGCGGCAACCGCATCCGTCTGGCTCTGGTCCTGCAGCCAGATCAGAGCGATATCGTCGTCTTGGACGAAACCGCAAGCGCCAGTGCCGCAGTTGTTGGCGTTGGCGATAGCCATAGCTGCCGCGCTGGTGCCAGCATCCGGAAGAGCGGCAACGAGGTCGGCAAAGTGGCCCGGCTTGTTGACCTTCGCCGGATTGATGGGCGACTGTCCGTGCTTGGCGCTGACGATGAACAGTGTGGAGTCGTAGATGTGCTGGGCCTTGAGCGCCGCGATCATGCTGCCCAACGCAGCGTCGATCTGGTCCAGCCCGTACTTGAGGACATCCGTCGGCGTGCCGGCGCCATCCTTGTATCCACCTTTCTGACCGGTGAACTTGGTGTCAGCAATGCAACTGCCGTCAGAGTTGTCGTTTTCCAGCTTCTGGCCGACGCTCACCGCTTGGAAATTCATCCCGAACACTGCCGGGACACCGAGTCCGGGCGCGCCATCGTGCTTCAGTCCCTTGATTTCGTTGAGGATTCCCTGAACTTTCAGCGCGTCATTGTTTACGGTACAAACGACGCTCACGGTGTTATCGAGTCCGCCGACGTTGGTGACCTCCGGCGTGTACAAATCATCGACGCCCTTGCCGGAGGGACCGTTGACCAAATCATAGGCAGGGTGCTTGTCCGCCCATGCGGTATGACCGCCGTGGGCCTTAACCACTTCGAAGATGGTGTTCGTTTTCAACGCCTGGTGGGGAAAAAGCCGAACACATTTGCCGTTTTCATCCAGGTGATTCGGCAACTTACTAGGATCGATGACGTTCAGAGACACAGCGTTGTTAGGATCGTTCGAGTTGTACTGGTCAATGCTTTCGTCGAACACTTGCATGTTGCCGGCAGGAGGCATGCAACTCGTGTTCGCGGGGTCGAAGATGCCGCGATTGTAGCTGACGTCGTAAAACAGGCCCCCGCTTACGGGAGACCCGCCCGTTACCAGCGCCAGCAGGCCCGGGAAGGAATCCGAGTTCGCCGGGGTGCGAGCGTTCGAATAAGTGAAGCCGTGGCTAGCTAACTCGGTCAAGGCAGAATTGGGGTGGGCCGCTACGTAGTTGGCAACATCCAGCGCGTGCAGACCGTCCACACTGATGAGAAGTACGTGCTTAATCTTGTGTCCGTCGCCAAGCCCATCGTTGGCGCGGGCCGGTGCAGGAAGAGTGGTGCCGATCAGTCCCAGAGACAATGCTACAGCTAGCAATCTTTGTTTCAAGTGAATCTCCTTTATTCGGGAAAAGAGGGTCGAGACGAGCGCCTCAGCTTGGAGAGTAGGCCCAAGTTGTTACAGAATGGATAACGCTTGATGGAAGCTCAATGAATAGTCGAAGATCGGGGCGATTCTGAGAGGAATTTCATTGGCGAGTTACGAGGTACTGAACTTGCCAGCAGCTCATGTACTACCGCCGCGCTCTTATCGATCTGCGGCTAACTCGCTCGCCGCCTTGTCCGCATGGTGCAAGCGAAAGACTTCGGCTGCACGTTGCAATGCTTCTGTGATGCTGCCGCATATATTTTCCGCGCCGACGTGGCGTTCGAACTCCGCTTGCTTCATCAGCTGCGAAGGCTGCTCGCGCGCGCCGCAGAGAAGCAAGGAACGGCCCGAAGCGTGCAGCGTGTCCGCCAGGTCGCGAATCGCACCGAGCCCCGTGGCGTCAATCGCAGTCATGTTCCGGAGACGAAGGATAACAATAGGCGGCAATTTATCGAGGGACTGAATAATGTCCGCGAATTTGTCGGTGGCGCCAAATAAGAACGGGCCGTGAATGCGGTAAACAATGGCGTAGTCCGGGATATCCTTGCCCTGCAAGACATGCATGCGGCTGTCTTCCACGTAATCCTTGGTGACAGGACTGACGGTGGTTGTTCTGGAAACCTTGCGGATGAACATGAGCGCCGCGAGGAGCATGCCGACTTCCACAGCAAAAGTCAGATCGGTCACAACGGTTAACGTCAGCGTCAGCAACCACACCGCGATGTCTGCGGCACTGAGTTTTAGAATTTCGGGAATCTCCTCCCAATCGCCCATGTTGTAGGCCACGATCATCAAAATGGCGGCCAAGGCAGACAGCGGGACGTTCTTCACCAGCGGCGCAGCGAAGAGAACGATCGCTAGCAGCGTCAACGCATGAATCATCCCGGCAACGGGCGTCTTCGCCCCGGAGCGCACGTTGGTCGCGGTTCGTGCGATGGCTCCCGTTGCGGGAAGTCCGCCGAACAAGGGTGAAACGATATTCGCGGCACCCTGGCCGATCAATTCCACGTTGGGATTGTGCTTGTCGTTGCTCATGCGGTCGGAAACGACCGCGGACATGAGCGACTCGATGGCCCCAAGCATGGCCACCGTGAACGCCGCGGACAAGAGCTGCCTAAAGACGTCGTAGTGGAAATGTGGAACAGCCAATTTCGGCAGGCCGCTGGGGATTCCCCCGAACCGCGTTCCGATGGTTTCGACGGGCAGATGCAGAAAGAAGACGGCCGCCGTTGCGCCAAAGGTGACCAGGATGGCGCCCGGGATTTTCCTGGCGTACTTCAGACAGTAAACCATCACAGCAATCGATAGGATCGACATGGCGGTTGCCGGTACTGAAAAAGTATTCCACGACTGCCCAAAGGCCACCATGCGGTGAAAGAAATCACCGGGGACGCGATCCATCTTCAAGCCGAAGAAGTCGCGAATCTGCGTGCTGGCGATGAGGATCCCGATTCCGTTGGTAAAACCGGCGACAACCGGCCGGGGAAAGTATTTCACCATGGCCCCCATGCCCGTCACGCCCAGCAGCACGAGGAGAACGCCCGCCATCATCGTGCACATGAACAGGCCATCGATTCCGTGCTTGGCGATGATGCCGGCTACCACCACGACGAATGCGCCCGTTGGGCCGCCAATCTGTGTTTTCGAGCCGCCGAGGGCAGAGATCAGGAAGCCGGTAACGATCGCGCAATACAGACCCGCTTGCGGAGACACTCCGGAAGCAATCGCAAACGCCATCGCCAGCGGCAACGCCACGAGGCCAACGGTTACGCCGGCGATGAGGTCAGAAACAAATTTGTGGCGATCGTACCCGCGCAGCAGAAGTATCGATTTCGGGAGCCAGGCTTCGACGGCGGGTGTCATGCGGCTTTCGGTCCAGGAGAAGATTTTAGCAAGGAGCAAGCCAAGATGACCGAGTGACAAGGAGGAAGTGTGCCTTGAAGGGAATCTTGGGCTGACGCTTGCCTGTTAGACGGTTGTCCTTTTCTCTCAGTCCGCGGCTTCGCTGCGATGGGCAGCCGGCTTCCAACGCAAAATGGGTTTGCGAGCAGCGCCGGCTTCATCGAGACGCCGGACGCGCGTGGTGTGCGGCGCGGTCTTCACAATTTCCGGCTTCGTCGCGGCTTCCTCCGCGATAGCCTTCATCGCATCGATGAAGAGGTCGCATTCTTCCTTGGACTCGGATTCCGTCGGTTCGATCATCATCGCTCCTGCAACAATGAGCGGGAACGCCGTCGTGTAAGGGTGAAAGCCGTAATCGATCAGCCGTTTTGCGATGTCCATGGTGTTCACGCCGTTTTTCTTTTGGATGGCGTCGCTGAACACCACCTCGTGCATCGAGGGCAGGGAATAGGGCAATTCGTATACGCCCTCAAGCTGCTTTCGAATGTAATTCGCGTTCAGCACGGCGTCTTCCGTGGCCTGCCGAATGCCCGGGCCGTACGCGAGGATGTACGCCAGTGCGCGAACCAGCACGCCGAAATTGCCGGCGAACGCTTTCACTCTGCCGATGGAATCCGGCCGCACCGGTTCCAGCGCCAGCCGCCCGCCCTCTTTTTCCACCAGGATGGGCACGGGCCGAAATGGTTCGAGAATCTTCTTCATCGCCACCGGACCTGCGCCCGGGCCGCCGCCGCCGTGCGGGGTCGAAAACGTTTTGTGCAGGTTCAAGTGCATCACGTCGACGCCCAGATCGCCCGGCCGCGTCACGCCCGCGAGCGCGTTCATGTTCGCGCCGTCCATGTACAGCAGCGCGCCCTTGGCGTGCAGGATTTCCGCGATCTCCGGAATCCGCTGCTCGAAAATTCCCAGCGTCGATGGATTGGTGATCATCAGCGCCGCAACGTCTTCAGTCACCAGGTCGCGCAGCTTATCAACATCGATCTGTCCGTGCGATTCGGACTTGATGTTTTCGACTTCGTAGCCGGCAATCACCGCCGTTGCCGGATTCGTCCCGTGCGCGGAATCCGGAATCAGGACCTTCTTGCGTGGATTCCCCTGCTTCTCCAGGTACGCGCGAATCAGCAGCAACCCGGTCATTTCGCCATGCGCCCCCGCTGCGGGCTGCAGCGTGATGGCATCCATGCCGGTGATTTCCAGCAGGCACTTTTCGAGCAGCCGCAGAATCTTCAGGCAGCCTTGCGAGAGCTCCTGCGGCTGATAGGGATGTTCTGTGGCAATTCCATCGAGCCGAGCCACGAATTCATTTACCCGCGGATTGTACTTCATCGTGCAGGAGCCAAGCGGATACATTCCCAGGTCGATGGCGTAGTTCCAGGTTGAAAGACGCGTGAAGTGGCGGAGAACTTCGATCTCGCTCACTTCGGGAAAACCTTCGATGCCCGCGCGCCGGTGATTCGCGCCGAGAGCTTTGGCCGGATCGGAGGCGGGCACATCGAGTGGAGGCAATTCGAACGCGCGCTTGCCCGGCGAGGACTTCTCAAAAATCAGCCCTTCGTTTTGATTCGTGTGTCTCGAAGCCTTTTTGATTCTTTCCTTCATTCTCAGCTTTCTACTTGCAGGGGAGCAGTATGCTGCGTCCCTGCGAAGGCTACGTTCCCTTAAATAGGCCGCTCGAGCGTGCGCTTCAGCGCGCCTGCAAATCGTTCGATTTCCGCTCGCGTTGTCGTTTCCGTGACGCACACCAGTCCACGCTTGGTCAGTTCCGGATACGCCGTACCCAGGGCCAACGGCCCGATGATTTTCTCGCGCAAAAGCTCGGCGTTGACTAACTTTACCGACCGCGGAAGCTCGACCGTGAATTCGTTGAAGAAGGGCGCGTCGAAGGTGCGCCGTACGCCGGGGATCTTCAGCAACTCCGAAAGGGCGAACTGCGCTTTGGACAGGTTTTGCTCTGCCATCTCGCGGAGGCCTTCCTTGCCGAGCAGCGTCAGGTGCACCGTGACGGCCAGGGCGCAGAGCGCCTGGTTCGTGCAAATGTTTGAAGTGGCTTTCTCGCGGCGGATGTGCTGTTCGCGCGTCGCCAGCGTCAGCACGAATCCGCGCTGGCCGTCGGAATCCGTCGTTTGGCCCGCGAGCCGCCCGGGCATTTGCCGCACAAACTTGTCCCGCGAAGCAATCACGCCGGCGAATGGTCCGCCGTAGCTCGGCGGCAGCCCGAGACTCTGGCCTTCCATCGCCACGATGTCCGCTTCCGCGGGCGGCCGAACGAGTCCGAGGGAAACACCTTCCGCGATCGCGACTACAAACATGGCGCCGGTCGCGTGCGTGGCTTCCGCGAGCGGCGCGAACGATTCGATCGCGCCGAAAAAGTTCGGAGACTGCACGACGACCGCCGCCACATCGTCTTTCAATGCGGCATGCAGCGCTTTCGCATCCACGGTGCCGCTTGCCGTGAACGGAATCTCTTCCACGCGCAACCCTGAATTCTTCGCGTAAGTCTTCAGCACCTCGCGATACTCCGGATGCACCGATCGCGCCACCAGGACGCGCCCGCGGCCCGTCAGGCGCTCCGCCATCAGCACGGCTTCTGTCGTCGCCGTCGATCCGTCGTACATCGACGCGTTCGCCACTTCCTGCCCCGTGAGCTGGCACATCAGCGTTTGAAACTCGAAGATCGCCTGCAGCGTGCCCTGCGTGATTTCCGCTTGATACGGCGTGTAGGAGGTGAGGAACTCTCCGCGCTGGATGATCGCGTCCGTGACTACGGAGCGCAGATGGTTGTAAACGCCCGCGCCGAGAAAGCTCGTGTACCCGTTCGAATTTTCCGCAGCGCGCTCTTTGAAATACTGAATGACCTCGGCTTCCGAATAGGGGCCCGGGATCTTCAGCGCTTCACGCAGTCGAAAGCGTTCGGGAATGCTGGAAAACAATTCGTCGATGGACTTTGCGCCGATCGCCGCGAGCATCTCTTGCCGCTCGGCTGGGCTCTTCGGGAGGTAGCGCATTACGCCGAAGCTTCCGTACTCTTGGCCGCGATGTAGGCTTCGTAAGCAGAGGCGTCCATCAGCCCGGCGAGTTCAGCGGCGTTAGTAAGGCGCACCTTGATCAGCCACGCCGAGGCATGCGGATCGGTAT
>Ga0307479_10005124_pt1 | contig 12020 bp, 13 predicted proteins | sample atmos_gasesECM4C_FD_203743 | JGI IMG/M metagenome (GOLD analysis project Ga0307479, IMG submission 203743) | Hardwood forest soil microbial communities from Morgan-Monroe State Forest, Indiana, United States - atmos_gasesECM4C_515 | ecosystem: Environmental > Terrestrial > Soil > Temperate... | reverse complement strand
ACTCCCCGGCTGGTACCATTACGGCATGGGCAGAGCGCGCTTCCATCTGCGGGAATACCCGGAAGCCTGGCTGCACATGAAACGCGCCATCCGCGGCGATCTGTACCCGAACGTACGGGCGAAGGCGTTGCTGACTCTCGGCGAAAGTATGATACGTGGCCACTTAGCAGCCTTGCGTTTTTGAGCACTGCCCTTGGCAGCAGCTGAGCAGCTGGCGACCATGTTGGTTTTCAATGGCTATCAGATGGGTAACTACGCGGAGCTGGTTCTGATGGCCTTCATGTACGGGACGATGTGGCTGCGGAAACAGGATGATACGTCGGCGTCCGGATAATGGATGCGCGCGGCAAAGTGGCGGTGCTCGGCGCAGGATTCATCGGCCTGAACCTCGTTCGACGTCTGGCCGGCGCGGGCGCGGATGTCGCCGTCCTCGACCACAATGAGGTGCCCGCGGAGCTGAGCGGACGCGTGCGTTGGGTTAGCGGAGAGTTCGCGGATCCCAAGGCGGTGGAGCAGGTTCTCGAGGGCGCAGATGTCGCGTTCCACCTGATCTCCAGTACGGTGCCGGGCGACGAGCATGTCGAGGTGAGCCGCGAGTTGTCGGACAACATCTTCGCGACGCTCGGATTTCTCGAGGTGTGCGAGCGGTTGGCCGTTCCGCGCGTCGTGTTCGCGTCTTCATCATCCGTCTATGGACAGCAAGCAAGTGTGCCGATTGCGGAAACCGCTGTCACGGATCCCATCAGCTCGCACGGCATCCAGAAGCTGGCGATCGAGAAGTACCTCCTGCTCCACCGATTCCATCGCGCTGACGATCGGCCACCTTCTCAACAATGAGCCCATATTGTTACGTGATGGCGGGCGGCCGATCCGTGATTTTCTGTATATCGACGACGTGACCGAAGCTCTGGATCGTCTCGCGCGGCAGGAAGATGCCCCGTCGGTCGTGAACGTCGGCTCGGGAACCGGCTATTCTCTGCGCCAGATGGTTGCCATGATCGAGGAGGCCATACAGCGACCCATCGGGTGCATTCCCGGCGAGCCGCGTCGGGCGGATATCACGATAAGCATCCTGGACGTGACGCTTGCGGCTACCGGAATTGGCTTCCGCTCGGCAGTACCCCTACGCACCGGGCTGTTGCGCACCTTGCACCACTACGGCATAGCCACTCCGGGCGCGCCGCCCTAATCCTACGTCGGGGCACTCTATCGACAGGGTTCTGCACATCATCACAGATCTCGGTCAGGGCGGGGCCGAGGCCGTGCTCTACCGGCTCATCGGTGTTACGAGCGATGCTTTCGAGCACGCAGTCGTGTCCCTGTGCGGGGAGGGGGTCTATGGGCAACAGCTTCGCGGCCAGGGAGTATCCGTAACCGCGCTCGGCATGCAGCGGGGGCGCCCGAGCATCGCAGCCCTGCGCCGGTTGCGGCGGGTCATCGCTGAATTCCGTCCTCACGTGATACAAACGCGGCTGGATCACGCCAATCTGGTTGGTGGACTTGTGGCGCGCTTCGCAGGCGCGCCGCCGGTAGTCTGGGCGGTGCATTCCACGGATCTCGGCCCCCTGCGCACCAGTTGGAAAACTCGCCTCGTGCGGCGATTCTGCGCGCAGCTGTCACACGCGCTGCCACGGTCGATCGTCTCAGATGCGCACAGCAGCGCGGCGCTGCATGCGAAGATCGGATTCAGCGCCGCCAAGCTCCTCGTCGTGCCAAATGGTGTTGACCCGATGTCGTTCCGGCCGGACCGCGAGGCGAGAGAGCGAATAAGAGGTCTGTGGGGAGTTGCAGCGGGTGAATTTCTGCTCGGCTGCGTCGCTCGTTGGGATCCGCTCAAGGATCACGAAAATCTCCTACGCGCTGTCAGGCTGTTAGCCGATCGTGGGCGCCGCTTCCGCTGTGTGCTCGTCGGCGGGGGAATGGACAGCCACAATCTCGATCTGCAGCGACTGATCGAGCGCTGGGGTGTTGCGGATCGTCTGATCCTTGGCGGTGCGAGCAGCGAGGTGCCGTCGATCATGAATGCGCTCGACCTCCATGTGTTGTCGAGTCGCGCGGAATCGCTGCCCATTGCAGTGATGGAAGCGATGGCTTGCGGGACGCCTTGCGTGGTCACCGACGTCGGTGACGCGCGGCATTTGGTCGGCGAGACCGGGTGGATCGCAAGGCCGCAGGATTCGGCCGCTCTGGCGGACGCGATCGAGACAGCGCTCGTTGAGTGCCGGCCCGGCACACGTGAGCAGCGGGCCGCGACGTGCAGGGCACGGGTCATCCGTGAGTTCAGTCTTCCTAGGATGGGGGCTGAATATACAGCCCTGTGGACGGAAGTGGCCGCCAGCCAGGTTCGTCTGTGACCTGGATTGACGCGAGCGGAGACACCTGACATGCAGCGCCGCGGAGAGACACTCTGCATGAGTACACCCGTGCCGAGCGCGCGCCGCGCGACGCAACGAAGTGATTGCTCGTGTGCGGGATAGCCGGATTTCTTAGTCCCGGGAGCTCGATCTCACCCGAGGACCTCGCGGCGACCGCGCGCGCGATGGGCCGGGCAATTGCACATCGCGGACCGGACGACTTTGGAGTGTGGACCGACGCGCAACGCGGCCTGGCGCTCGCCCATCAGCGCCTGTCGATCATCGATCTGTCGCCCGAAGGTCATCAACCCATGAAGGCGCCGTCCGGCCGCTTCGTGATGGTGCTCAACGGCGAGATCTATAACTATCCGGAACTGCGCGCGGAGCTGGACCGGGCGGGTCGCGCCCCTGCATGGCGAGGCCAGTCTGATACGGAGGTCTTCCTTGCGGCATGCGATGCCTGGGGCATCGAGGGTGCCGTACAGCGGGCCAACGGAATGTTCGCCATTGCGCTTGTCGACCTCGTGGACGACGAATTGGTTCTGGTCCGCGACAGGATGGGAGAGAAGCCGCTTTACTACGGGTGGCAAGACGGGCACTTCCTGTTCAGCTCCGAACTGAAGGCGCTGCGGGTGCATCCGCAGTTCCTGCGACGCCTTGAACAGGCTGCGCTGCCATCATATATCCGGTTCGGATATGTGCCTTCCCCTCTGAGCATATACGCCGGTATCCGCAAGCTGCCGCCCGGCACGATATTGCGTGTACAGCTCCGCAGGCCCGGCTCGGAGACCTCGCGACCGTATTGGCAGGTTCCCCTGCCGATCGGCGACGACACGCTGACTCCGGGCATTGCGGCAGATCGCCTACACACCCTGCTGAGGGATGCTATCAAGTCTCGCATGCACTCCGATGTTCCGCTGGGGGCGTTCCTCTCCGGAGGGATAGATTCCTCGACCATCGTCGCGTTGATGCAGGATCAGTCCAGCCGTCCCGTGCGCACCTACTCCATCGGCTTTCGCGAGCATTTGCACGATGAATCGCAGCACGCTCGAGCCGTTGCGAAGGCATTGGGCACCGACCACAGCGAGCTGTTCGTGACCGCCGCGGACGCTCTTAGCGTCGTGCCGCTCCTTCCGGATCTGTACGACGAACCGTTCGCGGACTCTTCGGCCGTCCCAACGTTTCTCTTATCCAAACTCACTCGCCAGCACGTGACCGTTGCACTGTCTGGCGACGGCGGCGACGAGCTGTTTGGCGGCTACGTGCGATATGTTCATGGACGCTCGCTTCTCAGGCTCTACCGGGTCGTTCCGCCCAGTTTGCGCTACGTGGCTGCGAAGGCGCTTAGCGCGCTTGCGGGCCGAACCTGGGATCGGGTGAGCGCACGCGGACCGAGGTCCCTGGGAGTCACGCTGACGAGCGATCATCTGACGAAGCTTGCGGACGTTCTACCGCTGCCCGGTTACCGGGAACTGTACGCCCGCCTCGTGTCGCAATGGCCGAATCCAGCTCTCGTTGTGCGCGGCACCGCGCAAGAGCCTGGCTTGCTGGAGGACGATCACCTCGCCCACGGTATCGGCTGCCCCATCTCCTGGATGATGTATGTCGACCAACTCACCTATCTTCCGGATGACATATTGGTCAAAGTCGACCGCGCTTCGATGGCGGTCGCGCTTGAAGCACGCGTGCCCTTTCTCGATCACCGCCTTGTGGAATTCGCGGCGAGCTTGCCGCTCGGATTGAAGCTTCGCCACGGCCGCGGCAAATGGTTGCTTCGCGAGATATTGCGGCGGTATCTCGACCCGCGTTTGACCGCCAGGCCGAAGCAGGGCTTTGGAATCCCCATTGCAGAGTGGTTGCGCGGCCCCTTACGTGAGTGGGCCGAAGAGCTGCTGTCGCCGCACGCGCTATCCCAGGCCGGCATGGTAGCTCCTGATCCTGTCCGCAGGACTTGGGAGGCTCACCTGGACGGGCGCCGCGACTACGGGCATAGACTTTGGGTCATATTGATGTTGCAGGCGTGGTTCCGGGCAACGGCACCGTTGGTTCGGTAGAGGTGTCTCGTCGGTGTCAAAGCGACTGCTTCTCAACGTAAACGTCGCTTGGTTTTTTCTGTCTCACAGACTTGCCGTCGTCCGTGCGGCGCGGGATGCGGGTTTCGATGTCCATGTAGCAGGAGACGTCGGCTCGGACGAGGAGGTCGCGGCGGTCCTTAAAGAGGAACTGACGTTCCATCGGGTGCACCTCACTAGAGGTGGCCTGCGCGATTCTTAATGATGAGCGGGTACATGCGGCCGAGAATTCGCTGCGAACGCTGCTCGGCGTGAGCACGCTAGAGGGTGCCAGTTTTCTGGACATCGGCTCGCGCAGTGGGTTGTTCTCGTTGGCGGCAATGCGCCTTGGGGCTTCGCGTGTTCGCTCGTTCGACTACGATGTCGACTCCTTCGAGTGTACGCGTGAGCTGCGAAATCGATACTATCCCAATAGGCTGCTGTGGACAGTAGAGCGCGGTAGCGTGCTCGACGTACGCTACATGCAGTGTCTTGGGACCTGGGACATTGAAACGTCTATTCCAGCGAATGGAGCTTCCTCGCAAATCGTCTCGCGATCTTGAAGCACATCCCGCTGGCACGTCGATGGTCGTCGGCCCTGTTTGGCTGGATCAACGCCGTCGCCGTCAGACTTCGTAACAGGAGATTGGCCAAATTCTTCCGATAGTTATGCGCTCAGTCTGCCGACGTCGGACATCGAGGCTGCGCAGGCGCGCAGCCGCAGCCAATCGACTGATTTGCCGGACGATCAGTGCGGTGGTAGAAGGTCGTATTTCATCAACCTGACACACAATGCGATTCTATATTCTGAATGATCTGGTCGCTCCTGCGAGTCGCAAGTCTCTAAGGGTTGAAGGCGCCCAGGTCGTAGAGCGCGATGGACCCTTCGTCGAACGCTGCGCGCGGTGGTGCGGTCGCCGCGGCGCTCCCTCGGACACCGTCGCTGAAGACGAGTGTCGAGCGTGCGCCAGGATGTGGATCGAGAGTGGGACATTGACGGACGACTCGGCTTGCTACCCGATAACTGATGGAATTCCGCGCTTTGTGGGAGAGGCGGACAGGGGGATCGACTGCGATACCCAGGAGAGCTTCGGTTATGAGTGGCAGCATTTCGACGCCATGCTGCCCGACTATGATTTGGAGATCGAGAACTACTTCGGAATTGTCCCCGATGACATCTTCCGAGATGCTATCGTGCTTGATGCGGGCTGCGGAATGGGTCGGTGGGCTTGGCACATAGCAAATCGACCGGTGAGCCGTTTGTACGCCGTCGATTTCTCGCGAGCAATCGACAAGGCTGCGCGCACACTGGCGGACCGGCCGAAGGCACACTGCATACAAGCGGATATATGCAACTTGCCGTTCCGCTCAGGAGTCGCGGACTTCACATATTGCCTGGGTGTATTGCACCATCTTCAAGATCCGGACGCCGGAATGCGTAGCGTCGCTCGCGTGACGAGGGGACCACTACTCGTCTATCTGTACTACGCTCTGGACAACCGGCCGCGAATTCACAGGATGCTCCTGTCAATCGTAACCGTCGCTCGATCTTTAACGGCGCGCCTGCCTAAGCGAGTGATGTTATGCCTGTCTTGGGTGATCGCCGCGGTCGTCTACTGGCCGCTTGCACGCCTCGCCTCGCTTCTCGACAACTTCGGTCTTAAGCGCCTCGCTCATCAATTTCCGTTGAGTCACTATCGCCGCTATTCCTTCACGTTCATGGTAGGTGACGCGTTCGACAGGTTTGCCACGCGGATCGAAAATCGCTACTCGCGATCGGACATCTCCGCTTGGCTTGCGCGCTATGGACGCGAGGCGACTTTCTCCAATCGCACACCGTTTTGGGTGAGCCTCGGATTTCCCAAGAAATGACCCGCATCCTCCACCTCATTACAACGCTGCAGGCGGGCGGAGCACAGATGATGCTCGCGAATCTAGTCGCCGGCGCTAGTTCCGACGGTTCCGTTCAGCACCACGTCGTCGAGATGGTGTCGGGAGGAGAATGCAGTGAACGCATCAGACGACACGCCGTTTCCGTGCACACCCTAGCCCGGCCTATGCATGAACCGCGGCGGCTGGCGTGTTGATGAGGATTGCGTGTGCATTTGAGCGGCAAATATACAATAGGTTGTGGTTGGCGATGATCGCGGAGGCGGTGATCGGCGCAGGGAGCAGCGCCGGAGGATGGTCAGGAGCGCACCGGTTGCTCAGCGACCGCTGCAGTAAGTCCGACAGCTCGATATTTGCCAGGAGAACGCTACGCGGGCATGGCGCCGGCTGCGAGCGCGATGCGTCGCCACTCGTGTTGCCAAGGAGCGGTGCGCGGCAGATGCAACACGATGCGTTGCACCGAGCACTCGATGCGGGCTCCGAGCTTCAAGAGCCGCTCACGCAGGGTCGATACCTGCGCCCGGGCGAGGCTGGTGCCCGCGGCACGGCGCCGCAGCTCCTGCATCAGCACGTAGGCATGGCAAGCCTCGAAACACGCGTCCCGATGCTCGACCATCGTGTCTTCGAATTCGCGTGGCGTATGCCAATACGCATGGAGGTACGCGACGGCGAGGGCAAGTGGCTGTTACGCCGACTGTTGTATTGGCACGTGCCGCGGCACCTCGTCGAGCGGTCGAAGATGGGGTTGCCGTGCCCTTGGACACATGGCTGCGTGGCCGGCTGCGCGATTGGGCTGAACATCTGCTCAGCGAGTCGCGGCTGCAGTCCTAGGGTTACCTCGATGCAGGAGTTATCCGCCGTCGCTGGCACGAACATCGTAACGGGTCGACGCAATTGGCAGTCCGTTATGGAACGTGTTGACGTTCGAGGCATGGCTAGAGGCCAAGCGATGAGGACGTTGATTCCCTAGTGAGCCCGCATTGGCAGGAGGCTATGCAACATAGCAAACATGGTAGCGATTGGAGGCACGGTTCGCTAAACGCGCAAATGCAAGTCCTTTTTGTAGGTAATTCTTTTGAATATTTTGTGTCCCATCGTTTGGCCTTGGCGGAAGCGGCGAAGTCTGTAGGATGGTCTGTGCACGTAGCAACTCCGCCGAGTAAGCGGGGAGCCAGTCTGCAGTCCCACGGAATCACGCATCATCTGCTGGCGCTGGATCGTAATGGAATCAATCCGTTGCATGAACTGCGTTCGCTTCTTAGAATTCGCCAGATTTACGACGAAGTAAGACCCGATCTTGTCCATCTGATCGGCCCGAAGTCCGTTATGTATGGCGGGTTGCTGGCCCGTTGGCAATCCGTCCCAGCCATGGTCTGTCTGATTCCAGGCATGGGTTACATTTACCTCTTGGGTGGACTTAAAGGTCGCATCGTTCGCGCTATAGGGGATGCTGGTTATCGTTTGGGCCTGCTTCATCCAAATAAGCGCGTGATCTTTCAAAATCCTGAGGATCGGCAACTCTTTCTGGATCGTCACTTATGCAGCGCTAGCGAGGCAACGCTTATTCTTGGCTCGGGTGTCGACCCGCAAAATTGGCCTGCCATTAAGGAACCTGAGGGCAAACCAATCGCGCTCTTTGCTTCCAGATTTCTGAAGGAAAAAGGAGTGGAGATATTTGCCGACATCGGCCGGCAATTGCTTAGTGAAGGGATCAACGCGCGCTTTGCCCTCGTTGGAGAGGTGGACCCGGGAAACCCAAGCTCGGTGTCAGAAGAGCAAATCACAGTTTGGGAACAGGATGGAATTGAAAACTGGGGCTTCCGGCAGGATATGCCGGAGGTGTTTGCATCGTGTCATCTTGTTTGCTTGCCCAGTTACCGAAGAGAGGGGATACCCAAAGTACTTATAGAAGCTGCGTCCTGCGGGCGGCCTATCGTCACGTTTGACATGCCCGGCTGCCGAGAAATTGTTCAGAATCGTGTAACTGGCTTCGTAGTTCCAGCCAAAGATGTGAGTGCATACAGGTCAGCCGTGAGGCGCCTACTTGAGGACGCCAATTTGCGGCAACAATTGGGACTGGCAGGAAGAAAACGTGTGGAAGACATGTTTTCACTCGATCATGTCATTCGGAAGACCTTGGATATTTATAATCAGGTTTGTCCTAGGAGTTAGAGACTCTAGATTAGCGGGAATTGAATAGGTATCAGATAAGGCAATCAGTAGTGGTAACGAATGTCAGCAACGGAAATGACCGATGAACAAAATTGAGTCTGCAATGTCAGTGCCAGGCCAAGGAAAATGCCTATTCACAGTGGATGTTGAAGATTGGTTTCATATTCCCGGCTCGCCCAAGGGCCAGAATGTGGCTGAGTGGAAGGTTCTTCCTTCCTATGTGAGCAAGAATTTTCGCGTCATGCTGGGAATTTTTGCCGCCAAAAAGGTTCGCGTGACTTGTTTTTTTCTAGGCTGGGTAGCTGAACACTTCCCTGAGTTGGTCCAAGAGGCACGGAACCAGGGGCACGAGATTGCCTGCCATGGGTACTCTCACGGGTTGGTATACGAAATGACACCAGAAGAATTTCTGGCCGACATCCGTAAAGCGAAGCACATCATTGAGAACATAACCGGGTCGCCTGTGCTCGGGTATCGCGCACCGTGCTTTTCCGTTACCAAAGATACACCATGGTTTTTCGATAAGCTTTTGCAGGCCGGTTATCAATTCGACTCTTCCGTATTTCCGGCTGCTCGGCGGTTTGGAGGTCTGAAGACTAATTGGTACCCCAGCGAAATTGCCACGGCATCTGGACGAGTCGCGGAATTTCCCATTACAGTTGTAAGGGCCATGGGCCGGCCGATGTGTTTTTTTGGCGGCGGCTATTTACGGCTGTGTCCCTATCCGCTGATAAAAAAAATGGGCATGCAGGTTCTGCAGGAAGGCCGTCCGATCATCTTCTACGTGCACCCACGGGAGATTGATCCTAGCCATCCGCGATTGCCCATGAGTGCTGTGGCACGATTCAAGTCCTATGTAAATCTGGGTACGACCCGTTCGAAGATCGAAATGATTCTTGATGATTTCACGTTTACAACATTTGGCGAAATTATGGCTGTGGGAAAAGTTCACGGAGAGAATTGATGCCCGAATCCAAGGTCTCACAATTCTTTGACGGTTACGCGCACGATTTCGAAGCCATTTACGGCAATCAGAATGGCTGGTTTGACTCGGTCATCAACAAGCTCTTCCGTCGCAGTATGGAGGTTCGCTACCGGAAGACCCTGGAAGGCTGCTCGCCGATTGCAGGCCGCTCCGTGCTCGATATTGGCTGCGGGCCCGGGCATTACTCCGTTGCTCTGGCGAAACAAGGGGCGGGCGAGGTGCTGGGTATCGATTTCGCGGAGGGTATGCTTCAGGTCGCGCGGGAACGCGCGGCGAAAGAAGATATTACCACGTGCAGGTTCGAGAAGAGAGATTTCGTCAATTTCAACTTTGAACGGAAGTTTGACTACACCATCGTAATGGGTTTTATGGACTATGCTAATCAGCCGGCAGAAGTGGTCAAGAAAACCCTTTCGCTTACCGCAGTCCGTGCCTTTTTCAGCTTTCCTCTGGACAATGGAATTCTAGCTTGGCAAAGAAAGCTTCGCTACAAATCACGCTGCGAACTGTATATGTACACGGAAGACGAGGCGCGGCAGCTGTTTACTAATTGTGATAAAACCCGGATCAGCGTGGAAAGCCTGGGACGAGATTTGTTTGTGACCGTGGACATGAAGTAGCACGGACATTTTTGCGCTTATATCCCTGCGGCGGCCTCGTATCCCATCACATACCGCGCGCCCGTCGTTTGACGGAACGTGCGGGAGCGCACGTTGCGCGCACTACGGCCCTGACATCGAACTCAGCCTCAGCCTTGCTTCGGCACGCATTCCCATTCTGACTCTTAGCGCAGGATCGCTGAGTAGTCGCTGCAGCGCTTCTGCTAGCCCCGCTCGACGTGTATCGGACAATCCTTGATTGAGGCGAGACCTTACTTCCCCTCGAGAAAGGCGGAACACTTGCGACGCCGCGATGTACCCAGAGCGCTGGTCGTGTCGGCGGTCGGCACAGCGTTCGCGCCTGAGATCGGCCGGACTGACTCGGCTCGTGCCGTACCAAGCTATTCAAGGACTGATGCCGAGATATCTTACGGACAAATCACATTTGAGATCAGATGACGTCCTGCCGGATCAACGATCGTGCTGGCAGTGGTGCCGCCATGCGTGACAGCCAGTAGGCTGTGCGACAAATGACACGGGTATTGGTGACCGGAGCCACGGGCTTCGTGTGCGCAGCCCTTTGCGAGCTGCTCGCTCAAGCGGGCTATATCGTGCGGGCGGCCTTGCGCAGCGATCGCCCGGTACCCAGCTGCATCGCGGAGAAGGTCGTCATTGGCGACATCACCGCGCCCGCCGATCTGGCGGCGGCGCTGGATGGGGTGGACGCGGTCATTCACGCTGCGGCCAGGACACACGTGCTGCACGATTCGCCTGTCAACACAGAGCTATACATGCAGATCAATGCCGGCGGTACGCTGCACCTGGCGGAAGCTGCCGCGCAAGCCGGGGTCCGACGATTTGTCTATCTGAGCAGCATCAAGGTCAACGGCGAAGAGACCAACCGCGGATACAGACCCGATGATGGACCGTGTCCGCGAAATGCCTACGGCATGTCAAAGTGGCTCGGGGAGAGACATCTGCAGGAGGTGGCCGCCAGAACCGGCATAGAAGCCGCGATCGTACGTCCGCCACTGGTGTACGGGGCGGGTGTGGGAGCCAACTTTCTTCGCCTCATGCGCTGGGTGGACCGCGGGTGGCCGCTTCCGTTTAGAAGCATTCACAACAGGCGCAGTCTCGTCAGTGTGTGGAATCTCGCTGACCTGCTGGTCCGCGTTCTGATGCATCCTGCCGCGTCGGGACGCGTCTGGTTCGTCTCCGACGGTGACGATCTGTCGACGGTGGACCTCATCCAGCGTCTCGGGACGGCGATGGGTCGCCGTGTCAGGCTGCTGCCGGTTCCGGTCGGCGCGTTGCGCGCTGCCGCAGCCGTTACCGGAAAAGCGGCGGTGATCGAGAGGCTCTGCGGCTCACTGTTCGTCGACATCACACAGACACGGCGCGACCTTGACTGGACGCCGCCCCTGTCGGTAGCCGTAGGATTGGCCAGAACCGTCGGCTGGTACTCCACGCTGCGCTAGCTTGCGCCCGAGCGCTGCTGACCACCTATGCTGATTTACTACCTGAAGCACTCGATCGGCTTGCTGGGCAGGCCGTCGGTCATTGGCTTGCTGATAGTGCTTCTCGCGCTGGGCTACCACCTACGGGGCCGGGCACGAGCGGCGTGCCGGTTGTACCTGGTCGCCGCGCTACTGACCTACCTTGCTTCCATCAGGCTTGTCGGCGATGCACTGCTTGGCCCGCTCGAGCGCCGCTACACATCGCTCTCCGACGAGCAGCCCCTACCTCAGGTTGGCTCGGTCGTGGTGCTAGGGAGCGACTATCGACCGCGCGCGGGCATTTTAACCGCCGCTGCTCTCGATGCCGACGGCCTGGTGCGCATTGTGGAGGGCATCCGACTCACACACCGTCTGGGTTCACCGCACCTGGTGGTGTCGGGCGGAGCACCACCCGGACAGGTACCGGCGGCGTTCGGTTATGCGGACTTCGCGCGCCGGTTCGGGGTGCCCGA
>Ga0307479_10005123_pt1 | contig 12021 bp, 9 predicted proteins | sample atmos_gasesECM4C_FD_203743 | JGI IMG/M metagenome (GOLD analysis project Ga0307479, IMG submission 203743) | Hardwood forest soil microbial communities from Morgan-Monroe State Forest, Indiana, United States - atmos_gasesECM4C_515 | ecosystem: Environmental > Terrestrial > Soil > Temperate... | reverse complement strand
GGAACAATCGTGGCGTTGCGCGGAGTGCAAACAGCGATTGCTCATTTTCGGCCACATGCGATATTTAGCCTTGAGAGTCCAAATCTGTGGGTGGAAGCTGCGATTTACGCCACTTCCATCATGGTAATCGGCATCGAACTCAAAATTTGGAACAGCGTTCGCATCCAGATAAAACTTGAGGAACAAGAGCGGCTCTTGCTGCAATCTCGCATGGAAGCGCTGCAGAACCAGATCAACCCGCATTTCCTGTTCAATACTTTAAACTCAGTTTCATCGCTGGTCCGGTTCGATCCGGACACGGCTCGCGAGTTGATCATCAAACTGGCGAACATTCTGCGGCGCCTGTTGAAAAGCGGCGATGCCTTCGTTCCTCTGAGTGAAGAGCTGGAGTTTATCGATAACTATCTGGATATTGAAGTAGTCCGCTTCGGCAGCAAAAAATTGCAGGTCTTAAAAGAACTCGCCCCAGCATCTCTCGAGGTGATGATTCCCAGCATGCTGCTGCAACCGCTGGTGGAAAATTCGATCAAGCACGGCCTTTCGTCAAAGATCGAGGGAGGCCACATTTATCTGCGCAGCCGCCTTTCCGATTCGGAGCTCGTCATTGAAGTAGAAGACGACGGTGTTGGCATGGGTTCCGCAAATTTGCTGGAAAAACCAACCGGGCTGGGTGGAAACGGAATCGGGATGGCCAACGTTGCGGAACGATTGAAGGTGCTCTACGGCGAAGCCGCTAAAATGACAATCGATAGCCGGAACGGCCACGGCACTCTTGTCAGGCTGCGGTTGCCTGTGCTTCCAAACCCGGCCTTCCAAAATGACGATGGGAACGCCGGAATTCTCTACGCCGATCGTTCCAGCACCCGGCGGTAAAATTCTTCATATTGCGGAATAATTCGGGTAGTACAAAACCTGGTTTGCGCCACGCCGCGGCAGGCTTTTGCCATTTCCTGCAGAGCACTTTCATCACTCAACAAGTCGATGGCATACTTCGCCATCGTATCAACATCTCCGACATCCGCCAGAAAGCCGCTCTTGCCGTGCTCAATGACTTCTGGAACACCGCCAACCCGAGTGGCGATAGGAACTACATGACATGCCATCGCTTCCAGCGCGGCCAGCCCGAATGACTCGAGTTGGCTGGGCATCAACATAATGTCCGCCAGCGGAAGCTTCTCGTAGACCTCGTCCTGCTTCCCCAGAAATATCACGTCGTGCTGAATTCCCTTCTGGGCGGCGAGCCACTCCGCCCGCGAGCGGTCCGGGCCATCTCCAATCAGCACCAGTTTGGACGGGATCTTCTTACGAACGCGATCGAAGATTTCAATCGTATCGGTCACCCGCTTAACCGGACGGAAGTTCGAAAGATGCATTAGGATGCGCTCCCCGTCGGGCGCATATTTCAGGCGCTGCTGGGCAGCAATCGGTTTGCGCATGTACAAATCGCAATTCACAAAGTTATAAATCACTTGAATTTCATTCTTGATTTCGAATTCGCGCACTGTTCGTTCGCGCAGGTATTCGGAAATGGCAGTCACCCCGTTGCTTTGCTCAATCGAGTAACGGGTGATGGGGAGGTAGGAGCGATCCTGGCCAACCAGCGTTATATCGGTGCCATGCAAAGTCGTGACGAACGGAAGCTTGCGAGGCTTCGCGGCCGCCGCGAGCATTTGGCGAGCCAGCATGGCGCTGACAGAATGTGGAATCGCATAGTGCACGTGCAGCAAATCCAGTTCGTAAAAGTCCGCAACTTCAGCCATGCGAGTCGCCAGCGCCAGGTCGTATGGCGGGTAATCGAAGAGCGGATACGATGAAACTTCCACTTCGTGATAGTGAATGTTCATGTGGTAGCCGCTCAGCCGAATAGGTTGCGCATACGAAATGAAGTGGATTTCGTGGCCCAGTTGCGCCAGTTCCAGGCCAAGCTCAGTGGCCACAACGCCACTCCCGCCATAAGTGGGATAACATGTGATTCCAATTTTCATGACATTGTGGCTCACGCCGGTGTGCCGCAAAGAGACTCGACGGAAAAAGTTCCCCGATACAAGGACTTCTCCCCTGAAAAACTCAATTATTGCACGCAGGAAGGCTAAGGCGCTTTGGCCCTCTGCCAGCGCCTACTTGAATGAGATGCGCTAGTCGCCGAAGCGAGAAATCAGCCTCTGTTGGATTGTTTGAGAACGAGAGGAGCTGCAACCGGTTGTTGAGGAACCTCTTGTTTGCTTTCTTCGGCGGGCGCGGCAAACGAGGTGTCAAGCTTTTCCAATAGCCGTTGCAGGCGTTGCTGTACTTGATTTTCCAACGCCGTGAACTCAATGCCCATGCCAACTCCTGGGTCGCTCGCCCTGACGATGCCGTTGGTTTTGATTTTCTCCGAATCCATCCAGAAGATTATGTTGACTTCCGTCCCTTTCGGCAGCGGAAGCAGGGTCTCCACATAGCATCCGCGACCGCCTATGTCGGTGGCATTGGTTTGCATGTGGGCTCGCCGAGTATCTGCAAAACCGATTTCGATGGGAAATAGAACTTTGTGCCGCACGAAGCGCCTTTTGTTCGGCCCCCCGTGCTCGCCTATTGGCCTGGGCGTCAGGTCCTGCCATGGGTTCATCTGCTGGGCCAGAATTTGTACTCCTGCTTCGATTTTCCGCGTTGGCCCTGCATCGATTGCCCAGATTACGCGAAAACGCGCCTTTCGCTCTCCGTATTGAATTCCTATGACTTCTCCGGTCTTCAATGAGTGGTTTATTCCGGAGAGCAATGCGCCATCGCTGCTGATGTTCCCAGCCATGGCGTTCTGGAAAAACGGGCGCGAATCCGCGTCCATCCCCCAAATTCGAACAGGGATATCGGCTTCCAAACGAGGTTCTGGCCTATTCTCCATAAATTTCAAGGACAATATTAGGTCTGGGCATCTGGAACAATCATACCCTCACCTTCTCTTACCGCAATCGCCAATATGCCTGCGATGGTTACCAAAAGTACTTGCACTTTGGACACTCTTTCAGGCGCCATTGCGCACAAAATCATGATATGAGATGAGCTCAATACCGGCTTCCATGGCCACTTCCCGTGACCTTTGGGAGGTTAGAATCCGCAATTCCTCAGCCCTTGATTCCCGCAGCCGAGTTTGAACTTTCTGCAACTCCGAGTCGTTGTAGCCCGGATGACAGACGAATTCCCACGTGCCGGGAGGAAGGCTTCTCAATATGGAGTGGAAGAGACTTTCGTCCAACGCTCCCGTACAAACAATGCCCAGCGTTCCATCAGGGGTCTTCAGGCCGGCTTGTTCAGTAGCCCTTTGGAATTTTGCCGCAAGCGGGGAGAGAACCTTGATCTCGCCAAACCGTTTCCAGAGTCTCGGGCGGTTCCTGATGTCGCCAAACCGAACCGGGCCAAAAGGATTGCGGACGGCCGGCACTCCGCAAGCTTTAGCGGCCCGCAACAGGGGACGCAGAATCTGTGGCAATAGATGCGTGTGTTTATGGCTGTCGAAATGCGAAACAACAATTCCCACCGATTGCAATTTGCGAATCTGAGCCTCCGCCTCAACTTCGATCTGTTCCTGATCAAGACGACCGGCAATTGCCGCCAGAACGACTTTGCTCAAAGGATCCCGAAAGCGAACGGGCTGACCTTCCACCAGCGTCGAAACCTGGAAACCATCGAGGACTGGCGCGCCATCCGTTAATACGATATGGCATCCCACGCTGAGCTTTGGAACTGATCGCGAAAGCTGGACCCCGTCCTGGAATGCGGGGCCATTCGCCATGAGCGTAGCGGAAGTCACGACTCCATCTTGATGACCCTCCACAATGGCGCGATTTATCCCAGAGGTCAGTCCTAAATCATCGGCATTGATAATGAGGCGTCGCAATGCGCCAGTCTAGCAGGGAGTAGCGGGTCCCGATCATTGCGAGGTGTGGATCATTGCGGCTAGACGAATGCCAGTAGCTCGAAGGAACGGGAGGGCCCGACTTTCAGTCGGGCCGATTATGGATGCTGCTGATTTACGGCCCTGACTGAAAGTCCGGCCTCCCAATTTCCGCACGAATTCTCCGCTCGCGTATACTGCGTAAAGAATTGGCCCTCACACTGCGGTCTCACCGCGAGGGCGGTTAGCTCAGTTGGTTAGAGCGCCTGCCTTACAAGCAGGAGGTCGCAGGTTCGAGTCCTGCACTGCCCACCATCTCTTCTCCTCACGAACGTGCACAGTTTAGCCCGTTCATTCTGCCTGTTCGTTCTAACAGTTTTCCAATCCCTCCGATTCGGTTCAACTTCTGTGTGGAACTACTGATTCCTGCTCATCTCAATATTCGATTGGAGGACTTTTAGTAATGTGGCGAAATTCCGGACTCTTGAAACTGGTGGCGCTTCTGCTCTGTGCCGTTCCGCTCGCAGCGCAGGACACAGCCGTTGACACGGAGGGCACTCAGGTTGCCACCGAGCAAACGCCGGCGGCATCGGCAAATACGGATGCCTTGAGAAAAGCGGCGCAGAATCCCGTAGCGAGCCTCATCAGCGTTCCGGTGCAGAACAACAACAACTTCGGCATTGGTCCGGACAGCCGCATTCAAGACGTGCTGAATATCCAGCCGGTGATCCCGGTTCGCGTGAGCGAGAACTGGAATCTCATAAGCCGCATCATCACTCCGATTATTTATCAGCCGACTGTGAGCCAGCCTGCCAACCAGGGCGCATACGGATTCGGAGATATGAACCCTACGTTCTTTCTTTCTCCGGCAAAGCCGGGCAAGATAATTTGGGGCGCGGGGCCCGCGATCGTGTTACCCACGGCCACTAATTCGGTCTTAGGGCAGGGGAAGTGGAGCATCGGTCCATCGATCGTGGTGCTGGCGCAGCCTGGTAAATGGACTCTTGGCGCACTCGTGAATAACGTTTGGTCATTCGCCGGACAGTCCAGCCGCCCAGACGTGAACCAGATGCTGTTTCAGTACTTCATTAACTACAACCTGAAAAAAGGCTGGTATATCACCTGGCAGCCCACCCTGACAGCGAACTGGGAAGCTACCAACGGTGGTCGATGGGTGGTTCCGTTTGGGGGCGGCATCGGAAGAATCATGAAGCTCGGATTCCAGCCAGTGAACCTCACCATGCAGGTTTACGGAAACGCCGTCCATCCCCCGGGAGCTTCACCATGGGGAATGCGGTTACAGATCGCGTTTCTGTTTCCTAAGTTAACTAAGGAGCAGCAGAAGATGATGATGGAACAAAAACTGAAACAGCTGAATCAGGAACAAGAGCAGAAAAAGTGACGCAAGCACCCGGAAAGAGACGTTTTCGCGCAGGCGCTAGTTCCAGGGGTTTCCTTCGTGTACCTTAGTGTCCTTTGTGGTTGAACTCGGCAAGTCTCTATCGTAGTTCAGCTACTGAGTGGAGGTTCCAGAAGTGCAAATCCGGCGGCAGTCTCCTCATGGTCACTATTCCAAAGGGACGTCTTCTCCTAATTCATCGCAACTTTGTGTTGGATTTTTTAACCGAGCCTATCTCTTGCTCATCCTGATTTCGAGCTGCGCTACCGTCGCGAATGCCGACCCCTCTAGCGTCGTGTTGAATCGCGATGGCAGCACGATTGTTCTGGAATCCTACGCGCCCAATATCATCCGCGTGACGTTGAGCATGAACAAAGATGCAGCCTTGGCTAAACCTGGATATGGCTTCTCCGCGACCGCCGCCGCGGACGGTTGGGCGCATCAACAGAACGAGCAAGGCGATGTTTACCAATCCTCCCGCTTGATAGTCACCGTCGGAACCAACCATCCTGGCAGGCCGCTAGCGACACAAAATGATATTGGGAAGTTTTTCAACGGCTCAACTCCGTCAGCCAACATTTCGATTCGGACGCCGGAAGGCAAGATCCTACTGCGAATGACGGGATGGTCCATGTCCGTGCCCAACTATAAAGACGGAAATGCGGGAATATTGAACGATAAGCGGCCTTCGGATCCTCCGTTCTATCAGGTCGGAGCAAACTTCGTTTCGCCAGATGACGAGCATTACTACGGTCTGGGCCAATATCACGAGGGCTTTCTCGATCATCGCGGGCATCGGGTTGAATGCTGGCAGAACTACTTAGCCACGGCGGGTCCCAGCGTTTGCGTGCCCTTCTTGGTGACGAATTACGGTTATGGAATTATTTGGGATAACCCGTCCAAGACAATAATTGAGCCGGGATTTAACGAGCAGACCCGTTGGACATCAGAAGTGGGTGACCGTGTTTCGTTCTTCGTGATCGCGGGAAGAACGACGGACGAGATTTACTCGGGGTATCGGCTGCTGACCGGGGCAACGCCAATGCTGCCGAAGGCGGCTTATGGTTATGTTCAATGCAAGCAACGCTATCCCTCGCAAGACGAAGTACTCGCCGTTGCGAAGGGATATCGTGACCGCCATCTTCCCGCCGACATAATTGTCGTGGACTGGTTCTACTACACAAAGATGGGCCAGATGGATTTTGTTCCCGACAAATGGCCTGATCCGGCCGCGATGAACCAACAGCTTCATGACATGGGTTTTCAAACCATGATCAGCGTGTGGCCGCGCTTTACCAAAGGCTCCCGCTATTACGATTTCTTGTTGAAGAAGGGCTGGTTCGAGCACCTGGCAGATGGCACACCCACCGACGGCCTGCCGTATGATCGGGCTGGGTCTGACATCGACACGACTAATCCTGAGGCGGCGCGATGGTATTGGGATACGATTCGCGACAACATTATCAGCAAAGGCTTCGATGCTATCTGGGCCGATGAAACCGAGCCTGACCTGCCTCCCAATGGAAGTTACTTTTCCGTCGGGCCGGGTACCCGTTATTTCAACATCTATCCCCTGGTTCACACCGGCGCCCTTTATGACGGTTTCCGGCGGGACGTGAAAAATCGGGCGTTGATCCTTTCGCGCGACGCTTACCTCGGAGCGCAACGCAACGGCACCATGTTCTGGTCGTCCGACATTTATCCTACGTGGGATACCCTGAAGCGCCAGATACCCACAGGCCTCGGCTTTACTGCGTCCGGTATTGCGTACTGGACTCAGGACATCGGTGGCTGGCAATACTTGCCTAAGGAGCATCATCCCGCGCATCCGCCGCTGCTTGATCCTTCCGACGCTCGAGATAACGTTGGTGGATACGACGATTATCCGGAACTCTACACGCGCTGGTTCGAGTATGGAGCTTTCCTGCCCATCTTCCGGGCTCATGGCAGCCGCCTTTACAACGAAGTCTGGTCGTACGGAAAACAAGCGGAACCGATCCTGGAGAAATATCTCAAGCTGCGCTACCAACTCATGCCGTACATTTATTCGCTCGGTTACAACACCTACCAAACAGGCGCGCCCTACATGCGGGCGCTGTTTATGGATTTTCCCAACGATCCGAAAGTCACTGACATGCGTGATGAATACATGTTCGGTCCGGCATTTCTGGTTGCTCCGGTGACCGAACAAGGCCAGACCAGCCGCGCAGTGTATCTCCCTGCCGGCGCCGCCTGGTACAACTACTGGACTAACGAACGGCTTCACGGTGGGCAGACGATTCAAGTGAATGCGCCAATTGACACGCTGCCGCTGTTCGTTCGCGCCGGATCGATCGTGCCCTTAGGAGAGCCTGTTGAAAACACGAGTGAAGTCCAGAAGATCGCAAAAGTACGCGTGTATCCCGGAGCCGACGCCAAGTTCACTCTCTATCAGGATGACGGAAACACCTACGCATACGAGAAAGGCGAAAGCAGCATCACAAGCCTGCAATGGAACGATGCGACGCATACGCTGAGCCACGAAGGCGCGGCGGCCTGGACGGAACCAGACTCCGCGATTCTTGAAGTGATTGGACGGTAAGTCGATGTGCACCGTTATAATCCCTGCATGATTGCTGAGAATGATTTTCGCAACTATGCGGAAAATAAGTTGGAGGCTTTGAAGAAGAGCCTGATGGCGGCTGAAGATTCAGCCGACCTCGAAGTAGAAGATCAAGCCGGAGCGCTGCATATCTCATTCGAGGATGGCAGCAAGTTCGTTATTTCTGCGAATTCACCTGTCCGTCAAATTTGGATCTCGGCTCTGGCGACAAGTTTCAAGCTCGACTGGTCGGAAGAAAAAAACGATTTCGTGCTGCAGAAGAGCGGCGAACGATTAAAGCCGTTGGTGGCCCGGTTAATCAATCAGCAGTTGGGAGAAGAGGCGGTCACGCTCAACTAGGCAAGCTTCAGGTGTTTTCGTCTGCGTATCCCGTATTCGAGCTTGGTTGCAGCTTTTGCCTGAGGTGAGTGGCAATTTGTTGGCCGTGGAAGCGTCCATTCTCGATAAAGATTTCGTTTGTCCTCGATCCAGCAACTATTACTCCTGCGACGTAAATGCCCGGCACATTGGACTCCAACGTCACCGGATCGCAGACCGGCCTACACTGCTCTGACGATAGCTCGATTCCCATCGCGCGGAGAAAGTCATAATCAGGATGGTAGCCCGTCAGAGCGAACACAAAGTCGTTCTTCAATTCAACCAAACCAGCCGGAGTGCTGAGAATAACGTAATCAGCGGCGATTTCCTGAACCCTAGTGTTGAAGTGCGCCGTAATCTCCCCATTCTTAATTCGATTTTCAATGTCGGGCAAGATCCAATACTTAATGTGGTTATGTAGCTTTGGACCTCGATGTACCAGCGTTACTCGCGCCCCATGCCTCCAGAAATCAAGGCTCGCAATGGCCGCAGAATTCTTTCCTCCGATGACCAGCACGTCAGTATCAAAGTAAGGATGAGGCTCGCGATAATAATGAAATACCTTGGACAGGTCCTCGCCCGGAATCCCTAAATAGTTAGGCAGGTCGTAATAGCCCGTCGCAACTATCAGCTTGCAGGACTGGTAATCGTAAATGCGTCCCAAACGGTCGCTGGTTGTTACTTGAAACTCGCCGTCAGCTCCTGACACCGTCTCGACTTTCTGGTACTGACGGATTGGCAATCCATAATGTTCCGCGACCTTCCGGTAGTACTCAAGAGCCTCCTGCCGATTCGGTTTCTGGTTTGCCGTGCTAAAAGGAATGTCGCCGATTTCGAGCAGTTCCGGCGTGGTAAAGAACGTCATGTTCGCGGGATAGTGGTAGATGGAATTGACCACGCATCCCTTGTCGATGATGACTACCCGGAAGCCAGCCTTTTGCGCTTCGATTCCACACGCGAGGCCAGTGGGGCCAGCGCCGATAACCAACAAGTCCACCCGCATGTCGGGACCAGACTCCGCCTGGGCGCGAGGGAGCGTATCGGGAATTTCCTTGGCTGCCTCGGAGATTTGTTTGTTCGCCAAAGAGTCTCGTCCTGAGGAGGGAACACGCGCGCCAGCATACTGAAGCAGAGTACCGAGGCCCACGTGAAGACAAAGATTCTAGCATGTAGGCGCAGGCGATTGGGGCCGCGAATCTAGCGAGAGGATACGGGCGCCGACGTTGCCGCGGGCCGAACCTCGCGCTGAATAGTTCGCGACAGTTCGTCCTCGGCGATTTCCAGATCATATGCAGCTTGCAGATTCAGCCAGAAACGTGCACTCGTGTTGAAGTACCGTGCCAAACGCAGAGCGGTGTCGGGTGTGATCGCCCTACGTCCGTGTACGATCTCAGTTACTCGCGTTACCGGAACATGGAGGTCCAACGCCAGTCTGTTCATGCTTAGCTTAAGCGGCGCCATGAAATCCGCGCGAAGGATCTCGCCGGGATGGATTGGGGGAAGGAGCTTCTGAGATTTTGGCATTGGTTCCTCCTGTGTAGGTCCGTAAGGTCCTTGATGAAACGACTACCGCGATCCACTAGTGATAATCGACGATCTCAACATCGTACGCATTGCCTTCTCGCCAAACGAAACAGAGACGCCATTGGTCATTGATCCGAATGCTATTCTGGCCCGCTCTGTCGCCATGCAACGATTCCAAGCGATTTCCTGGTGGCGCCCCCAAATCTCGCAATTCAGTGGCGGCGTCCAATTGCCGTATCTTCCGGCGCGCAATTCGCTCGATTGCCTGGAAGCGTCGACTAGACTGCCGGCGGTAAAGTCGCTTAGTTTCTTGGGAGCGAAACGACTTGATCACGAGTATAATTCTATAACGCTGCGCAGTTAACGTCTAGCGTAATACGGTTTGCCATTAAATTATTCCGTTTCTGCCACACCTGGCTGCCGGTTTAAGACTTGCACGCTATAATCTCCATTTGCTTATACCTACGAACAATGTCCGTTGAGAAGATCTCCGACGCCACGCGCACCGAATCCGACAGCATGGGACAAATCGAGGTCCCGGCGCACGTCTACTGGGGCGCGCAGACGCAGCGATCGCTTCTTCACTTCGAAATTGGGCGCGACAACATGCCGCCTGAGCTGATCCGCGCGTTTGGGATCCTCAAAAAGGGGTGCGCGCTGGTGAATCAGGATCTCGGCAAGCTCCCCGCCGACAAGGCAAAGCTCATTGTTCAGGCTGCGGATGATGTAATCGCTGGCAAGCTCAACGATCAATTTCCTCTGCGCATTTGGCAAACCGGCAGCGGCACGCAGACAAACATGAACGTCAACGAGGTGATCTCCAATCGCGCCATCGAGCTTGCGGGCGGCCACTTGGGATCGAAGAAGCCGATTCATCCCAACGACGATGTAAACATGTCGCAGTCGTCAAACGATACCTTTCCGACCGCCATGCATATCGCGGCGGCAGAGCGAGTGAAGAACGAGCTGATTCCTGCGATCAAAAGTGTTCATGATGCGATCGCAGCCAAAGCCAACGAATTCAAGGATGTGGTAAAGATCGGCCGCACACACTTGCAAGATGCCGTACCCTTGACCTTCGGACAGGAATTCGGCGGTTGGGCGTCGTTGTTAGAGCGGGACATCAAGCGTCTCGAAGCTGCACTCGACGGCCTTTACGACCTTGCCATCGGAGGCACCGCAGTCGGCACGGGACTTAACGCACCGCCCCAGTTCGCAGAACGTGCTGCGAAGAAGATCGCCGAACTCACAGGACTTCCCTTCCGCTCGCATCCCAACAAATTCGCCGCTTTGTCGGCACACGACGAGATTGTGTTCGCGCAAGGCGCTCTTGAAACGCTGGCGGCATCGTTCATGAAAATTTCGAACGACATCCGCTGGCTGGCTTCCGGCCCTCGCTGCGGCCTTGGCGAGCTGTCTATCCCGGAAAACGAACCTGGGTCGTCAATCATGCCGGGCAAAGTAAATCCCACACAGTGCGAGGCGATGACAATGGTTTGCGCCCAAGTTCACGGCGCCACGGCCGCGGTAGGATTTGCAGGCTCGCAAGGCAATTTCGAACTCAACGTTTTCAAGCCAGTAATCATTTACAACTTCCTGCATTCAGTCACGTTGTTTACGGACGCGTGCCACGGATATGTCGAATACATGATCAAGGGCATTGAGGTTGATCGCGCCAAGGTCGACTGGTATGTCAAGAATTCACTGATGCTGGTAACGGCGCTGGCTCCGAAGGTGGGATACGACAAAGCCGCCCAGATCTCGCACACCGCGCATGTTGATAAGACCAGCTTACTTGAGGCAGCGCTCAAGCTTGGATATCTGACACGGGAAGAATTCGATCAGCTAATGAAACCTGAAAAGATGACGAAACCCTAGTCGCTTTGCGTGCCTCATGGCCCCTAAAACCCCGGACATCGCCCGCTGGCGCGAACTCAAAGCCGATCCTTTGCATCTATAAACATTCGAGAGGAATCAAGATTAGGTTGCGGCTGGCAACTAGCGGAAGGTGAAAGATCGCACGATGGAGCGACGACCGTTATTCGACTACGTAGCCGTTCATGCTCTTGCGCTGGGTTTTGCTTTCTGCCGGCTGGCGCATGGCCAGATACTCAACGGTCCTACGAACCCGGCGCCCGCGACACAATCTCGCTCCTCTTCGGATACAAGCAGCACATACAACACGAACGACTCCGGCCAGAGCGGCGGCGCTGTGAGCGGGCAGAATCCGTTTTATGGCAGCGTTCCTGACGGCAAAGCCACGGCTGA